>SESA01000122.1_pt1 | contig 53935 bp, 53 predicted proteins | sample 3171451 | NCBI WGS metagenome assembly SESA01 (sample SAMN06051862, study PRJNA518727) | freshwater metagenome | biome: subpolar coniferous forest; feature: holomictic lake; material: water; isolation source: holomictic Lake 227, 8 m depth | place: Canada: near Kenora, Ontario | collected...
CGCCAGAGAACTTCATCCGCCATCCAATTACCAATCCCCGGGAAGCGCTCCTGCATGAGGAGCACAGGTTTGATCGCCGTCCGCGCGCGGCGACGCAGGAAGACCTCGACGACCCCGACGGTGAATTCGGGCGAGAGGATCGCTGGCGGGATCTTCTCCCACCACGGAGGAAGGCCCACGCCTTGCCAGAACTGGACGAGTCCGAACTGGCGCGGATCGACGAAGGCGAGCTCCTTGCCTCCCGCCATCGTCAGCTTGAAGTGGTCGTAGGGCGTCGGCTCACGATCGTCGTCTCCGGCTTCGAGGCGCCCGGTCATCCCGAGGTGCACGCCGATCCAGACATTGCCCGAAAAGCAGAAGGCCATCTGCTTCGCCGCCGCAAAAGATTCGAGCAGCTTGGCGCCCGTGAGCGCCTTGGTCATCGCCTTCACGTCTAGGCCACGACCGATGCGCGCCTTAGGATTCAAAAAGACCTTTGCGACCTTCCGTCCGATTCCGGGATTCCATCGACGGCGGAAATATTCGACTTCAGCGAGTTCGGGCATGCGGAGTCCGATAATTCACGTCGAATAGCCCATCATCGCAAGCCTCTGCCTAAAGTTGAACAGTTTAGGGCAGCCCACACCCGGCTGAGCTCATTTTTATGCATCCTCTGTGAATAAGGGCTGTCGGCACGCGAATTGCTGAAGAAAGGCATGGGTACGAACCTGCCAACCATCCTCCCGATGCTCCGCTTCTGGTTCATCGTCCTGGTCTGCGTGTTGACGTGCATCACCGCCCAGGCTCACCCGGGGCATGAAGGCGGACATGACGGCGACGAGTTCGTCTGGACTGCCGATCATCTCGCCCGCCACCCGGGAGCCACGTTGGCCATCCTGGCCGCCGTCGCGCTGCTTGCCTGGGGTGCCACCCGATTCTTCTCCGCCACCCAACGACAGCTCAAGGCCGCCGCAGTCCGCAACCAAGTCGCGGATAAGACAGTCTAAGTGTCGACCGAAGGTTCGCCAGCGTGTCGCGCAGGCGTATCGGGTCGGGAGAGACGATACGGATGCTCCAACCGATTGAGCGCAGTCGGCTGACTCCCAGCCAGACGCCATCGCGATGAAGCGCGGCGATCTCGGCGCGCCAGCTCGGATCTATTTCCATCGTCGGCGGCAAGAAGACGATATTGGCGAAGCAGGAGCCGACACCCGTGCCCGAGAATTCCGCCAGCGACCGAAGCGAAGCTCCGGTCTGGTCGAAACGTTCACGCAGGATGAGTTCACCCTCACGGCGCACGGTTAGGCCAAGCACGAGGCGGTCCCAGGTCCACGCTTCGCCATGAGCGAGACGTCCCGGCATCAATTGGTCGATGAAGAGCAGCGTCGAGCCTTCCGCGGCGTCGATGGTGGTCTCCTGGAAGTAGGTCGAGCCGCGGTGCGGTACGATGGGCTCAGGAAATACTTCCAGGGTCGCGTCGCAAGCGACGGTGAAATGCTGGCGCCCGGTCGCATGGCCACCCTCGGTCATGCGGAACAGGCGGCTCGCGCTTGGCGTGGTGACGAGCAACGCCGCACCGACGTCGACGGAGATCGAGGACTCCAAGCGATCGCCCTCGAGGATGCCGGCGGTCGGGTTGACGACCTGGGCGTGCAGCACCTCGGCCTCGGGGTCCCAGTTCGGCTTGCTGAGGTGGAACGGCGCACGGAACGACTGAGTAGACAACGCCGTGCTGCCATCCGAAGCCCGGACGGCGCGCAAATGGAGATGTCCGTCGAGCGCGTTCACGAAGCGCGGGCCTTGCGGGCGAAGAGTACTTCGCGCTCAATCCACGCGATGACCTGGTCGAGGTTGTGGTGGCGCTTCAGGTCGCAGAAGACAAACGGCCTTTCACCACGCTGGACCTTGGCGTCGCGATCCATGACCGAAAGATCGGCGCCGACGAGCGGGGCGAGGTCGATCTTATTGATGATGAGCAGGTCGCTATGCCGGATGGCCGGACCGCCCTTACGCGGGATCTTCTCACCCTCGGCGACGTCGATCACATAGATGAAGGAATCGACGAGTTCCGGCGAGAACGTCGCGGTGAGATTGTCACCGCCGCTCTCGACCAGCAGGAGCTGGAGGTCCGGGATGGCCGCTTCGAGTTGCTGGCAGGCCTGCTCGTTCATCGTCGTGTCGTCGCGGATGGCCGTGTGCGGGCAGCCACCGGTCTCGACACCGAGAATGCGGCCTTCGGGCAGCGCAGCATGCTTGCGCAGGAACTCCGCGTCCTCGGAGCAGTAGATGTCGTTCGTCACGACCGCCATCGAGTAGCGCTCGCGCAAAGTCTGACAGAGGCGGAGGCACAGCATCGTCTTGCCGGAGCCGACTGGGCCGCCGATACCGATACGAGGGGAACGTCTAGGAGTCATAGGGTCAGGAAATAAAAAGACGGGCGTTGGCGGTCTCGTGCCGGGCCGAGGCCGCGTCGAGCCACGGGTTGAACCAGCCGATCTCGTCGAGCGGCAGCTCGCAGGCCGGGCCGGCCATCGATGGGCAGAGAGCGACCATCTCCGTGAGCAGGCCTTGGGCCGCGTTCTGACCGAGACGGAGCAGCTTCGTGGCGGCGGCGATCACGCCCGCGACGGCTGAGTAGCAGACGGCGGCGAGGACGGCGGCCAGCGGCGCGCCATGCACGCGTGCTTCGAGTCCGGCCGAGACCGCCGTGCAATGCGGCCACTTCTCTTCGGCCGCCCGGCGCAGGAATTCGCGGGCGAGCTCGGCTTCGTGGACGTTCGCGAGGAGTTCGACGCGTTGGCGGCCGATCGCTTCGGCGGCGGTGCGCAGTTCACGCGGAGCCCGCAGCGCGGAAGCCAAGACGCAAACCTCGGCCACGGCGGACCAATCGCAGGCGCCAAAGGCCTTCCATGCGTGGGCGGCGAGCGGTAGGTCGACGTTGCGCAACGAGGGGAGCACGGAATTCAGCAAGAAAGCCCGCAAGGTTGTGCGATCGCGGACCGCGCCGGCATCGATCATCCCTTCGAGCCCGAAGGAGTGCGCATACGAACCTGTCGGGTAAAGCGCATCGGAAGCCTGGAGCAACCCGAGCAGCCAACCGGTATCAGTGCTGGTGGCTGGGGCCGAATTCATGAGCGGGAAGAGGTCCGCGGGCGAAGTGCCCGGGGCGGAAGACAAGCATGTCGGCGGAGAATGGCAGGCAGAGTTTCTCGAGCAGGCGACGGGCGACAGGCGAGTCGGCGACAATCAGTCGTCCGGGCTCGGTGGAAGCTTCGAGGTGGAGGTTGCCAAACGCCCAGCCGAGGCCGGCGGCGGCGGTGCCCGCCATATCAAGCGAGACGCAGAGCACTGGCTCCGGAATCTGCCGGATAACATAGCGGACCTCGGCGGCCTGCAGAATCGTGTCGCCGTGTTTGAACGGCCTCTCGAGCTCGAAGCCGAACGGGGTGCCGTCTTCAGCCGTCGTCCGCCAGATCCGCTTCGCCACATCGCGTCGTTCCGCGCGCACCGGTACTTCCGAAAGCGAAAGGTCGGGCGTGAGGACAGGGCCGCGGACAAGGCAAAGGATGGTCATCTCAGAAGAGGTGGTAGCGCTGGGCCAGCGGGAGAATTTTAGCTGGCTCACAGGTGAGGTGTACGCCGTCGGCGGTGACGCGGTAAGTCTCTGGATCGACCACGATGCGCGGCATGGCTGCGTTGAGCACCATGTCGGCCTTGCCGATCTTGCGGCAGTGGCGGACCGCTTCGAGGCGGCGGGAAAGTCCAATCGAGGTGGGCCCGCGCGGATCGGCGAGGGACGCCGCGCTGACGAATGTCATGCTCGTGCGGTTCATCGCCTTGCCCGTGCCGCCCCACTGCGGACGGTAGAAGGTCGGCTGCGGGGTCGGGATGGAGGCGTTCGGATCACCCATGTTGGCCCAGGCGATAAACCCTCCGCGAAGGACCATCTCCGGCTTCGCGCCGAAGAGCGCCGGCTTGAAGACTACGAAGTCCGCGGCCTTGCCGACCTCGAGCGAACCGACCACGTGGGCGATGCCGTGCGTGATCGCTGGGTTGATCGTATACTTGGCGAGGTAACGCAGGATGCGGAAGTTGTCGGCGGCTGCATGCGAACCGCCGGCGAGGGCGCCGAACTGCTCTTTCATCTTATGGGCGGTCTGCCAGGTGCGGCACACCACTTCGCCGATACGGCCCATCGCCTGCGAGTCGGAAGACATCATCGAGATCGCGCCCAGGTCATGCAGGCGGTCTTCGGCGGCGATGGTCTCGGGGCGGATGCGCGACTCAGCGAACGCGACGTCCTCGGGGATGCGCGCGTCGAGGTGATGGCAGACCATCAGCATGTCGAGATGCTCGTCGATTGTGTTGACCGTGAACGGACGCGTTGGATTAGTGGACGAAGGCAGCACGTTCGGCTCGCCGCAAACGCGGATGATGTCGGGGGCGTGGCCGCCGCCGGCGCCTTCGGAGTGGTAGGTGTGGATTGCCCGTCCCTTGAAGGCGGCGAGCGTCGTCTCGACGAAGCCCGCTTCGTTGAGCGTGTCCGTGTGGATCGCCACCTGGACATCGAGTTCGTCAGCGACACCGAGACACGTGTCGATGGCTGCTGGGGTCGTGCCCCAGTCTTCATGGAGCTTCAGACCAATGGCGCCGGCGCGGACCTGTTCGCGGAGCGGATCAGGCGTCGAGCAGTTGCCTTTACCAAGGAAGCCAAAGTGGACCGGATAGGATTCCGCCGCTTCGAGCATACGATGGAGATTCCAGGCGCCTGGCGTGCAAGTCGTAGCCAACGTGCCATGGGCGGGGCCGGTGCCGCCACCAATGAGGGTCGTGACACCCGAGCTGATGGCTTCGTCGACCTGTTGCGGACAGATGAAATGAATGTGCGTGTCGATGCCGCCTGCGGTGACGATGCACCCTTCGGCCGCGAGCACTTCGGTGCATGCGCCGATGATCATCGGATTGGGCTTACCGGTGGCGGGATCAGGATAGGCGGAGCCGAGACCAGACTGGATGCCGGGATTACCCGCATGGCCGATGCCGACGATGCGACCGCCCTTGACCCCGATGTCGGCCTTAATCACCCCGAGCACTGGGTCGAGGATGAGCGCATTCGTGACGACGAGGTCGAGCGACTCGGCATCGGAGGCGGTCGAGGACTGGCCCATGCCATCTCGGATCACCTTGCCGCCGCCGAACTTCACCTCGTTGCCATAGCCACCGACGCCTGCCACGAGGTCGGCTTCGACTTCCGCAAAGAGGTTCGTGTCGCCGAGGCGCACCCGGTCGCCAACGGTCGGGCCGTACATCTGGGCATACTGGAGTCGGGAAAGTCGCAGGCTCATGGTCAGAGAGGTCCGTTCACGTGGCCGTTGAAACCGTAGACCATGCGCCGTCCGGCAAAGGCCACGAGGGAGACACGGCGGGTGTCGCCGGCTTCGAAGCGCACGGCGGTGCCAGCGGCGATATTAAGGCGGAAACCGCGGGCGGCGGCGCGGTCGAACTTCAGGAGCTCGTTCGCTTCGGCAAAATGAAAGTGCGATCCAACCTGCACAGGGCGGTCGCCGGTGTTGGCGACCTCGAGCGTGATCTCCTTGAGGCCGACGTTGGCGTCTAGGTCGGGCGCCTTGGCGGGGATGATTTCTCCAGGTTTCATGGGCGGATAGGATTGTGGACTGTGACGAGTTTCGTGCCGTCGGGGAACGTGGCCTCCACCTGCACGTCGTGGATCATCGAGCCGACGCCGTCCATGACATCGGACTCCTTGAGGATGGTCGTGCCGAAGGACATCAGTTCGGCGACGGTGCGACCATCCCGAGCGCCCTCCATGATTTCGTAGGTGATGATGGCGATGGTCTCAGGATAGTTGAGTTTCAGGCCGCGCGCTTGTCGGCGGCGGGCGAGGTCGGCGGCGACGACGACCAGGAGTTTTTCGCGTTCACGAGGGAGAAGGTGCATCGTTCAAACTTGGAGATGGGTGCGGACCACTTCGTCCGTGAGATCGGCGATCACGCCAGAGGAAACGACCGTGCCGCGGTCGAGGGCGTAATAGCGGTCGGCGACCGCGCGGCAGAAATCGACATACTGCTCGACGAGCAAGATGGCCAGGCCCGTGCCGTCGGGGCGAGGAATCGTGCGCAAGCGGCGCAGTGTGTCGCCGATTTGCTCGATGATAGACGGCTGGATGCCTTCCGTCGGTTCATCCAGAATGAGCAGCTTCGGGTCGCAAAGCAGGGCCCGCCCGATGGCCAACTGCTGCTGCTGCCCGCCTGAAAGCACCCCGCCCTTGCGCGCTAGCATCTCTTTGAGCACCGGGAACAGTTCGAAGACCCGCTCCAGTGCCGCTGCCGCGTCGGCTCCCTTGCGGCTATGCACGACCAAGCCCACGCGAAGATTTTCTTCCACCGTCAAGTGCGGGAAAATATCTCGGCCCTGGGGCACGTAGCCGATGCCCAGCCGGGCCCGCTGATCCGTCGGCAGGGCGTGGATTGGTTTCCCGCCGAACAGAATTGCCCCCGTGCGCACGGGGAGCAATCCGGTGATGGTGCGGAGGGTCGTGGTCTTGCCCACGCCATTGCGACCCATCAGGGCGACAACTTCACCCGTACGGATCTCGAGCTCGACGCCGCGCAGGATGCGAGAGCCGGCGATATCGGCTTCGACAGATTGAAGATGAAGGAGGGTGCTCATCGGGTGCCGTGTTTGCCTCGGCCGAGGTAGACTTCACGGACACGTGCGTCGGCCTGCACATCGTCAAATTTCCCTTCGCAGAGCAAGGCGCCCTGATGAAGGACCGTCACGCGGCCATTGACCGCAATCTGCTTCACGAAAGTCATGTCATGCTCGACCACCACAAGGCTGTGCTTGCCGGCGAGCGACAGCAGCAGCTCTCCGGTGCGGTGGGTCTCTTCATCGGTCATGCCCGCGGCGGGTTCATCGACCAGTAGCACCCGCGGCTCCTGTGCCAGGAGCATCCCGATTTCTAGCCACTGTTTTTCGCCGTGCGCCAGCAGGCCAGCCTTCCATTCGCCCTTCGCCTCGAGGCGGATGAGTTTCAACAGTTCGTCGATCCGGTCGTTTTCCGTCGACCCGAGCTTATGGAAGAGAGATGCGAACACTCCGCGAGCACCGCGAATGGAGAGAATCAGATTCTCACGCACCGTGTGTTCGGCGTAGACGCTGGGTGTCTGAAACTTGCGCCCGATACCGAGTCGGTTGATGGAAACCTCATCAAGTTTGGTGAGGTCATGGCTGTCGGCCGGATCGGTGCCGAACTCGATCTTACCCTTGTCGGGCTGGGTGCGCCCAGTGAGGAGGTCGAAGAACGTCGACTTGCCGGCACCATTGGGACCGATGACCGTGCGCAGTTCTCCTTCGAAGAGGTAGAAGTTGAGGTTCGAGATAGCCTTGAAGCCATCATACGTCTTCGTAACGTCTTCGACCGTGAGTAAGGGATGAGCCATGGGTTTAAACGGCGGCGGAAGTGGCGGGGCGGAACTTGCGCCAGAGCGGGGCTAGGCGGGCGGGGAGACTCACCAGCCCGCCGGGCAGGAAAAGTACGACGAGCAGGAAGAGTCCCCCGAGTAGGATCAGCCACATGTCGGGCATCGCGCGGGTTGCGTAGCTCTTCAGCAGGTTGACGCTGATGGCCCCCAAGATCGGGCCGGCGATGGTTCCCCGCCCGCCGACCGCTACCCAGACAATCGCTTCGAGTGACTTATCGGTCTGCATATCACTCGGATTGATGATGCCAACCTGCGGCACATAGAGGGCGCCGCCGATCGCCGCGATGAGAGCGGCCACGACGAAGATGAACAGCTTGAACGCGGGCGTGGCGTAGCCGCTGAAGAGCGTGCGGTTCTCCCCATCGCGAATCGCCCGCTGGACCAGCCCGAACTTCGTCCCTTGCAGCCAGCGCAGCAGCAGAATCGTGCCAACGAGCACGGCTGCCGTGACGATGAAGAGCCCGCGCTGCGTCAACGGCTCACGCAGGGCGAACCCGAGTTCGCGCTTGAAATCGGTAAACCCATTGTTGCCGCCCATCAGTGTATTGTTGCGGAAGAAGATCAGTGCTCCGGCGTAGGTGAGCGCCTGCGTCAGGATTGAGAAGTAGACGCCTTTGATGCGGGAACGGAAGGCCAGCCAACCGAAAATTCCGGCAATCAAACCCGGTAGCAGGAAGACCATGAGCATCGCGAAGGAAAAATGTTCGAACGGCTTCCAGAACGCGGGAAGTTCGGTCCAGCCCAGAAAGACGAGGAAGTCGGGGATCGGCTTGTGGTACTGCCCCTGGTCGCCGATCATACGCATCAGGTACATGCCGTGCATGTAGCCTCCGAGCGCGAAGAACAGTCCCTGCCCGAGTGAGAGCAGCCCGGTCCCGCCCCAGAGCACATCGACCGAAAGAGCGAGCAGCGCGTAACAGAGATACTTACCCCAAAGATTGAGGGTAAAGTGGTCGATGACCCCGAACGCATCCAGCGTGGGCAGCACGAGCATCGTCACCGCAGCGAAAACCAGGATCGCAGCGGTCGCATCGCTCGGCGGAGCGGGGGGTTCAAGTTTTTCAGAGGTTGCCATAGCTTAGTCGAGGCTTCGGGAGCGAGCGGCGAAAAGGCCGGAGGGACGCCACTGCAGGAAGAGGATGATGGCGCAGAGCACCAAGATCTTGCCGAAGACGGCCGAGTCCTGGGCGAGGTTCTGCAAGCCGCCGCCGATAAAGGGCACATTAGCGAAGATGCCGGCGACCGTCGGAGAATACTGCTGCGTGAACTGGTCAAATGTGCCGATACCGAGTCCGCTGATGACCGTGCCGACGAGGTCGCCCACGCCGCCGACGACTACCACCATGAAACTGTCGACTACGTAGGACTGCCCGAGCGCCGGTCCGACGTTGCCGATCTGACTAAGGAACGCGCCCGCCAATCCCGCCAGACCGCTGCCCAGCGCGAAGGTCAGCATATTGACGCGCTCCGTGCGCACTCCCATACAGGCGGCCATCGACCGGTTCTGCGTGACGCTGCGGATGAGCAGGCCAACGGAAGTCCGGGAGAGCACCAACCAGACACCGATCACAATGAGCGTCGCGAAACCAATCACGAAGACACGGTTCCAGCCGAGCAAGACGTCTCCCACAATCCAGTTGCCGCTGAGATAGGCCGGGCTCCCGACTTGCACGTTGTTAGCACCGAAGGTCAGCTTAAGAATCTGCTGGAGCAGAAGGGAGACGCCCCAGGTGGCGAGTAGGCTTTCCAGCGGACGACGGTATAGAAAACGAATCACGCCGCGTTCGAGCAGGACGCCGGCGGCCGCGGCCGCGAGAAAACTCAGCGGCAGGGCGAAGAGAAAGTAAGATTCACGCCACCAGCCCGTGGTGTGCATCCCGGGGATATTCAGCGAAAAACCGAAAGGGGAAAGCGCGAGTCCGTTGGCAAAGACGTTTTGCACGACATAGGTCGTGTAGGCGCCGATGGCGATCATCTCGCCGTGCGCCATATTGATAACCCCCATCAACCCGAAGGTGATCGCAAGACCCAGGGCCACGATGACCAGAATGCTCCCGAGGCTGAGGCTGCGGAACAACGTTCCCCCGAAGTCGACCGCGACCCGGTGGCGTTCCACGGCGAGCAAAGCCGTCCGCGCGGCATCGACTAACCGTGGATCTTTAAGAACGGCCGGGTCCTTCTGCATCGTCTTGATGAAGTCAGTGCTGGCGAGCGACTGCAGCGACTCGAGTTCACGCAAGGCCGCAAGTTTGACCTCGGCGTCCGGAGATTTCAGCCGCACGAGGGCCAGCGCTTCGCGAAGGGCTTTCACCACGGCGGGATCAGTCTCCAGGGGCAACCGGCGCTCTAGAGCAGGTAATTTTTCCGCCTGCTGACCCTGCCCGATGGCCGCCAGTGCGCTGAGTTTCTTGGCCCGGTCAGGCGAGGAAAGTGCCGTGAGGTCCAAGACGGCCTTCATGACTCGCCGGAGATTAGCCGAGTGACCGGCGGCGTTGAGATTATCGCCGACTAAGCGGAGCCCGATGGACTTACCGGTAGCCACCGAGATCGCCTCCTGCGCGCCTTTGGCATCTTTAGGTCCTTCCAGCAGGACTGGGATTACGGCAGCACCCGCAGGCTCGTGCAGGTAGAGCCGGTCTTTCCGCCAGGCATCAAATAGAGGCAGAATCGAGTCATCAGCCCGGCCCATCAGCTCGTTTAGAATTTCGCCCTGATTCTTTTCGGACTTGGCGATGGCGGCGCGGGCAATGCACTCGCGGGCCTCTTCCGCTATCAGCGATGAGAAAAGGCTGAGAAAGGCCGTAATGATGAAGAGTTTCTTTCGCACCGTGATTACTAGTGAGCAACTACCGTGCCAAAGGAAGAGGGCGGACCCCCTCAGGTCCGCCCTCGCTATGAAGCACCGACGACTGACAAATATTCGGCTTACTTGAACTTACCTTTGAGCCAGGGCTCGCCGTAGACGTTATCGAAGGCCTTCAGGATCTTGAACTGACCGTCGGCCTTGGTTTCGCCGATGAACACGTTCTTGGTGAGGTGCATGTTCGGCTGGGTCGTGACCTTACCGCCCGGGCCGTCGAAGGAGACACCGGACTTCCAAGCCTCGCGCACCTTATCCACATCGAAGGAGCCGGCCTTCTCGACGCACGCCTTCCAGAGGTAGACGCCGTCGTAGGAGAGCACCATCGGGGAGCAGGTCACGCGGCCGTCCTTAACGATACCGGGCACCGTGCTCTTACCGAGCCAGGCCTGGAAGTCGGCCACGAACTTCGTGTTGGCGGGGGACTTCAGCGTCTGGAAGTAAGTCCAGCAGCCGAGCTGTCCGACCAACTTGTCGGCGGGCAGTCCACGGAACTCGTCTTCGGAGATCGAGAACGAAACCACCGGGCAGGTCTCAGCCGTCAGGCCCGACGCAGCGTACTCCTTGAAGAAGGGCACGTTCGTGTCGCCATTCAGCGTACTGACGACGGCGGCCGAACCACCCGCGGAGAACTGCTTGATTTCAGCGACAATCTGCTGGTAGTCCGTGTGGCCGAAGGGCGTGTACTTACCTGCCGAGATGATCTTGCCGGAAGCATCCTTGCGGAAGCCGCCGCCAATGTTCTCGAGCGGGACGCCCTTGCTCAGGAGATACTCGAGGAGCACCAGGTTGGTGGTCTGCGGGTAGACGTAGTCGGAGCCCAGGAGGTAGAACTTCTTGACGCCCTGCGCGAGGAGGTAGTCGACCGCAGGGGTAGCCTGCTGGTTGACCGCTTCCGCGGTATAGGCGACATTCTTAGACTCTTCTTCTCCCTCGTACTGGACGGGGTAGAAGAGGAGGCCGTTGTTCTTCTCATAGACCGGGAGGACGGACTTGCGGGACACCGAGGTCCAGCAGCCGAACGTCACGGCGACCTTGTCCTGTTCCAGCAGCTGCTTCGCCTTTTCAGCGAAGAGCGGCCAGTTCGAGGCGCCGTCGACGACGACTGGCTCGATCTTCTTGCCGAGCACGCCACCCTTGGCGTTGATCTCGTCGAAGGTGAACAGCAGGACGTCGCGGAGGGAGGTCTCCGAGATCGCCATCGTTCCCGATAGCGAGTGGAGGACGCCAACCTTGACGGTTTCTTCCGCCCGGGCGGGCGAAACGAGGGAGGCCAGGGCAAGAGCCCCGACAGAGAGCAGACTGGCGATTCGTGTGGTTGACATGGTGGGAAGCTGGGCGGCGAAGTCCTCCGCTTAGAACTTGAAGATGCTCTGCGCCGCCAGGTAGGTGGAGGAGGGCGTCGCGCCGTGGGAGGAGATGTAGGAGACTTCGGCGCGGACGATGAAGTGGTCGTTCACCGAGTAGCTCGGCGAAAGGGTGTACTTCATGTTGCTGCTGCCGCCGGTCGGGAGATCCTCGCTGATACGCGAAGTGAGGGACCACTTGGCGTTGAGGCCTTTGGTGTAGGCCAGGAGCCATTCGGTGCCGACACTCTCAACCTTGATGACTTCCGCGCCGATTGAGTCAGTCTTGCTGAGCGCATAGCTGGCCCAGAGGTCATAGAAGACGGTCTTGGTGGCCACGTCGTCAGCTACGCCGAACCAGATCGTCGTGTCCTTGATACCCTTATAGGTATAGTAGGCCTCGAGACCGGGCTTCTTAAGGTCGCCGTCACCCTTGTAGGCGTCAGCGCCGTAAAGGGAATCAACAAGCGCAAAACCGGCACCGTAAGTGGCGGTGGAGTAGTCGATCTTCACGCCGCTGTGATAGGCGGGAACGGGGTTAAACTGCGTGTAGGCGTAAGAAACCTGCGCCATATTCGGAACATCGAAGGCCTCGTAGCCCATGTAAGAGAGGAATTTCCCGGCCGTGACCGTGAGGCCGCCACCGACATCGACGGTGAAGTAGGCATCCAGCAAGTCGGTCTTGGAGCCGCCGTAATACAGGCTGGCGTAGCCGGTGACGTTACCGAACTTGCCGGTAGCACCGAACTTGGCGGCCGTCAGTCCCATCGTGCTCGTGGAAGAGCCGGTGGTCGAGGTGTAGTCGGCCGTGGCCACCGCGTAACCGTCGAACGTCACCGCGGGGGCGGGAGCGTCAGCGGCCTGAGCGGCGATCGAGGAAGCAGCGGCGAGGAACGCTACTGCGAGTTTGGTGTGGGTCTTCATGTTGGTAGTTATGGTTGGATGCTTGGTAGCGAGACCCATTGAGCATCGGGCGTGCCAAAGTCACTGGATGCACCGGCTGGGCGTATTTCGTGTCACGATTTAGTCACGGCTGAGGAAAGCGCGTCGGCGATAAATCCAATTGTGAGCAAGTTGCGGAAATGCGGGCAGACTCGGCGGAGCGAAGGCCGATGCGTGAATTTAAGCGTGCGTTTTTCCATCTGGCTAAAATCGCCCACCGTGGCTTGATTTAATCCATGCACGATGCTGACCCCACTCGTTACGCTCACGCTTCCTTCCAGGCGCGCTGCGGAAAGTCCGGTCTGCATCTCCCAAGGGTTTCCCTAGGCCTCTGGCACAACTTCGGAAGCGTCGACGAGTACACGACGGCCCGCTCCATCGCCCTTCGTGCCTTCGATCTCGGCGTCACGCATTTCGACCTGGCGAACAACTATGGCCCAGTCCCCGGCTCCGCCGAAGAAACCTTCGGACGCATCCTCCGCGAGGACCTCGGGAAGTATCGTGACGAGTTGATCATCTCAACCAAAGCTGGCTACACCATGTGGCCCGGGCCGCACGGCGATTTCGGTTCGCGCAAATACCTGCTGGCCTCGCTCGACCAATCCCTGAAGCGGATGGGGCTCCCCTACGTCGACATCTTCTATAGCCACCGTCGCGACCCGAATACCCCGATGGAGGAAACGATGGGCGCGCTCGCCCACGCCGTCCGCTCGGGGAAGGCCCTTTACGCGGCCATCTCCAATTACAATCCCGCCGACACCGCCCGGGCCTGTGCCATCCTCCGCGAGCTTGGCACGCCCTGCGTGGTCCATCAGCCGAAATACAGTATGTTCGAGCGCACCCCGGAAGCCGGCCTGCTCGACACCGTGGAGAAAGAAGGGATTGGCTGCGCGGTCTTCTCGCCGCTGGCTCAAGGCATGCTCACCGATCGCTATCTGCAAGGCATCCCCAAAGACGCTCGCGCCGGCAAGGTTCACGGCTTCTTGCGCCCCGAGCAGGTCGACGCCGTCCGCATGGAAAAAGTCCGCGGTCTCGCCAAGCTCGCCGAAGAACGCGGCCAGCCCCTCGCCTCGATGGCCTTAGCCTGGGTGCTCCGCGACAAGCGCGTGACCACGGCGATCATCGGCGCCAGCAAGGTCGCCCAACTCGAACAATGCGTGGCCGCCGCCCATTCTGCGCCGTTCGCCTCCGAGGAGCTCAAGCGCATCGACACGATTCTGGCAGGCTGATCGTCCACTCCGGGGTTGTGCCAGCCGAGCCCTGCCGCAAGGGTGGTTCTATGTCCGCCGGTGCCGCCCTCCCCTTCAAAATCAGCGTCCTCGTCTTCATGCACGACGAGGCCGGCCGGCTCCTGCTGATCCAACGCACCAAGGCCCCCAACATCGGCTGCTGGAGCCCCATCGGCGGTAAGCTCGAGATGGCCACCGGCGAATCCCCTTTCGAATGCGCTGTCCGTGAAACCGAAGAAGAGACCGGCGTGAAAGTGATGACTTCCGACCTTCACCTCTTCGGGATGATCTCCGAGAAAGGCTACGAAGGCCAGTCGCACTGGCTGATGTTCCTCTTCGACTGCCGCAAGCCGCTCAAGGGCCTCCCGCAGACCATCGACGAAGGGAAGTTTGGTTTCTTCGCCCGCGAAGAATTGGACCGCACCGCGATCCCGGAGACCGATCGCACCCTGCTCTGGCCAGTCTACGATGAACACCGCCGCGGGTTCATCTCTTACCGGGCAGAATGTCATCCCGGGGCGCCGCTGCAGATGATCGTGGAAGAGACGCGCGATCGGCCTAATCTCGACTGACGATGGACTCCGCCGGATCTGCCGCCGAATTCAAGCGCACCAATCGCAAGCCTGCGTATCCAATTGGCGCTGACCTCCGCGCCTATCTTTCTCGCGAAGGCCGAGAGGTGCCGTTACCCGTGACCTACGCCGAGCTCCGGAACTTCACCGCGGCGATGCCCCTGCTCGAACGGGGTAAAGATACCCTCTGGGAGACCGTCGCCTACGCGCACGAGGAGATGGACCGGCTTTCCCAGGGCCTACTCGAGACTTACGCACTGCTCCGCGGGGAAGGGGGAATGAAAGTCTTCAGTCACGTCTACGTCGACCGCGTGGATTTCTGCTCTTTTGGCAACTCCCAGCCGTTCCGGGTGCGCATCGTCAACGCCTACAACGAGAATCACGACTATTTCTATGTGAAAATCGGCGATGCCTCGCGCGTCTGTGGACTCGAACTGGAGCACCTACTCTCGCCGAACCGTATGCTCTACCTCACCTGGGGTGAGACGCTCGTCGAAGAACACGTCACCGGTATCCCCGGCGATATTTTTGCCGAGAAATGGCTCGATGCGGACGGTCACCACCCGGTGCGTCTCGCCAAAGAACTGATCAAGTTCGAAGAGCGCTGCCTGGTGCGCCTGCTGGGCGACATGCGGGCCTATAACTTCGTCATCGCGGTCACGCCGGACTTCGACGCCACCGCCATCCGCGTCCGTGCCATGGATTTTGACCAGCAGAGCTACGACGGGCGGCTTCGCTTCTACCTGCCAGGCTCTTTTAAGGAAAACCGCCCGTTCACCCAGCTTTGTGCCAAACACATCAACGCCGCCTCCGCCGCCCAGTATCGCCGCGAAGAACAGTCGCTGATCCACCGCCGGCACCTGGCCGCACCCGATCGCGTGAAGGACCTGCTGGCCGCCATGCGGTCCAACCCCCTGACCTCCCCTGAAAAAGCCCGAGAACTCGCCGATGGTCTGGCCGAATATCACCGGGACCCCGCTTTCCGGCAGCATGTCGATATGGCCGGCCTGATTGGCGAAAGCCTGTCCCGCCTGGACCGGGTTTTGCGCTCTTAATAGTAAGCGCTGGACAGGACGCGCGCCGAGTGGGCAAACTCCGAGGCCTGCGATGAGCGACTCTTTAAGGCACGAATGCGGCATTGCCCTTGTCCGACTGACCAAGGACCTGAAGTGGTATCAGGAAAAATACGGCACCCCGCTCCACGGCTTCAACCAGCTCTTCCTCCTGATGGAGAAGCAGCACAACCGCGGCCAGGACGGCGCGGGAATTGGTTGCGTGAAGATCGGGGCCGAGAACGGCGAGGCGTTCCTCTTTCGCGACCGGGAAATCGGCGCCCAGGGCCTGACCCAGATCTTCACGCGCCAGATCAAGACCTACGCCGACAAACTCCGCGAAGGCGTGGTCGTCCCGGAATTTCCGGAAACAGTTAAGCGTCATTTCGACTTCGGGGGCGAACTCCTACTCGGTCACCTGCGCTACGGCACCTCGGGCACCTTTGATTCGGTCTCCTGCCATCCTTACGCCCGTAAGTCCATCTGGCCCACCCGCAACCTACTCGTCGCCGGCAACTTCAACCTGACGAATACCGGCGAGCTCAACGCCTCGCTCACCGAGCGCGGCGCCCACGTCATCTACTCGACCGACACCCAGTCCATCCTCGAGGAGATCGGCTTCTGGCTCGACGAAGAACACGACCGCCTTTTCAAGGCCTTCAAGGACCAGGGTCTCGAAGGCGCCGCGGTGCAAACGGAGATCTCGAAGCACATGGACGTCGGCAATGTCCTGCGCCGAGCCGCCAAAAACTGGGACGGCGGCTACGCCATCGCCGGCCTCATCGGTAACGGCGACAGCTTTGTCATCCGCGATCCGAACGGCATCCGCCCTTGCTGGTATGTCCGCACCGAAGACCTCGTCGCCGTCGCCTCCGAACGCGTCGCTCTCATGACCATCGTCGGCGTCAATCAGGAGGATGTCCATGAACTGCCTCCTGGCTGCGCCTTGATCATCAAGGCCGACGGACGACATAGCATCGAATCCGTGCACGCCCCGGCCGAGCGCCGCCACTGCTCCTTCGAACGCATCTACTTCTCCCGCGGTAACGACCCGGAAATCTATGCCGAACGCAAGGCCTTGGGCGCCGCCCTCGCCGATGACGTCATCGCACAGATCCGCGACGATCACGACAGCGCGGTCTTCTCCTACATCCCGAACACCGCCGAGATCGCGTGGTACGGCCTCATGGAGGAACTCCGCAAACGCCGCCGCACACAGGTTCGCGACCGACTCGTCGACGCCCAGCGCGCCGGCAAGCTGGACGAAGCGATGATCGACAAACTCGTGCTCGGCGGCTGGCCGCGCGGCGAAAAGGTCGCGCATAAGGACGTCAAACTCCGCACCTTCATCTCGCAGGAGAAGAACCGCATGCAGATGGCCTCGCACGTCTACGACATCTCCTACGGTACCGTCCGCGAAGGCGACACCTTGGTCTGCGTCGACGATTCCATCGTGCGCGGCACCACGCTCCGTCAGTCCATCCTGCGCATCCTTGCGCGCCCCAACCCGAAGCGCATCGTGATTGCCTCCACCGCCCCGCAGATCCGCTACCCGGATTGCTACGGCATCGACATGTCCGAGATGGGCAAGTTCCTCGCGTTCCAGGCGACCGTCGCCCTCTGCAAAGATCGCGGCATGGGCGAACTTCTCCGCGAAGTCTACGAAGACTGCGTGGCTCAGTCGAAGCGCCCGACACGCGATATGAAGAATCACGTGAAGCGTCTCTACGATGCTTTCACCGACGTGGAAATCGCCGCCAAGGCCGCGGAGCTCGTCTACCCGACCAAGTGCGCCTGGAAGGGCGAACTGGTGCTAGTCTTCCAGAAAATCGGCGCCCTGCACAAGGCCTGCCCTACGAGCCAGGGAGATTGGTATTTCACCGGGAACTACCCGACGCCGGGAGGGCTCGGCGTGCTCAACCAGGCTTACATCAACTACTGGGAAAAGCGCGAAGGCCGCTCCTACTAATCAGGAGTAGAGCTTGAATGGAGCTGTGCGGGCGCGATATGCGGCCGCATCGGCTTCCCATTGAGCCATCCAGCGGGCGATATCCACCTTGGCCCCTTTGGCGCGAATATCTTCAAAGAAGGCTTCGCTCCCGACGTGCTTAATAAAAAGATCGCGCTCGTTCTTGGTGACGCGCGTAAAAGGATTGGACGGATCCCAGGCGCAGGCCTGACGCATCATATGCAGGGAGATTGCCGTGGGGTGGAGGCGCGGCCAGTCGTTCACCGTGAGGTATACGCCCTGGGTGCCATCCGCCATGAGCTTGGGCTCAAGCGTTAGGCCCGGTACGGCGTTACCAAGCGCGGCGACAATATCCGCCGCCTTACGGCGGGAATATTTCACGAATCGGAAATGCATCGAATCGCCGAACGAATGACTGAAGTCGCCGACGATGCAGCCGAGGCCGACCATAGAGTAACCGAGCGCCGCCTGGGGGGTTGGAATACGCGGCGAGGTCGCCACCCAATTAAGGCCGGTCAGATTCCACGTCATCGACCGGCGCCAGCCGCGCATCGGGACGATTTCTAGCACCCCGCGGCGGCGCTTGGCCTCATCGAGTTCCAGCACACCAGGCGTGGCGACGGCCCAGCGGGCGATTTCACCGATGGTGAGACCATGCATGTAGGGCGTCTCATACGCACCCACGTAACTGCGCCACTTGCGGTCGAGGAACGGACCTTCCGCTTTTTCTCCACCCAGCGGATTCGGGCGGTCGAGTACAACGACCCGAATCGGACGGTCGAGAGAGAAGCATGCCTCGATGACGTAGCGCATGCAGCTGATATACGTATAGGAACGCGCGCCGACGTCCTGGAAGTCGATGACGATGGCGTCGAGCCCGGCGAGCATCTCCGGCGTCGGGCGACGGGTCGCGCCGTAAAGCGAATACACCGGCAGGCCTGTGCGCGCGTCCTTGGCATTCTTGATCACGACCTCGGCCGCGGCGTTACCATCGATTCCGTGTTCCGGACCAAACAACTTCACGAGTTTCACGCCCGGCGCACGCGCGAGCACATCGACCGTCCGCTGGCCGTTGCCATTGACGCCTGCCCGGTGCGTGACCAATCCGCAACGTAAGCCGCGCAGGGAGGCGAACCCGTCGGCTTCGAGGGTATCAATGCCCAGCATCACGCGTCCGCGCATTGTCGAGGGCGCTGGAGCGCCAGGGGCGATATTCGCGCCGGGCGAAGGAGCACTTCCGCCGCCGGAAGAACCGCCGCCGGAACAGCCGGAAAGAAAAGTGGCGCCGAGAGAGCCCGCGGCGGTGAGGTGAAGAAACTCGCGGCGGTCCATGGGAAGCAGGTTCGCCCATCCTCGCTTATTGGCGGAGGGGTTCAAAGTCCGAAATCAACTTTCGCTCGTGCGCGGGCCGGGCCAAATTCCGTTTGCAGAATAGGTCCCGCCCGACACCGTCAGCCTCATGCGCGTCGCCCTCCTCGGCTCCGGTCGCGGCTCAAATGCCGATGCGGTCCTCCGTGCCCAGGCGGAAGGTCGGCTCGGCCAGGCCAAGGTAGTCGGCCTCTGGTGCGACGTCCCGACCTGCAAGATGCTGGAGCTGGGCCCCAAGCATGGCGTGCCAGCTCGCTTCCTCGATACCGGACCATTTAAGACAAAGTTCTCGCCCGAGCGTGAACAGGCCTGGGCCGACGACCTAAAGGCCGCGAAAGTCGACCTCGTCGTCCTCGCCGGCTTCATGCGCGTCATTAAAGCCCCGCTGCTCGAGGCCTTCCCAGGCCAAATCATCAACCTCCACCCAAGCCTCCTCCCAGCCTTCCCGGGACTGGACGGCATCGGCCAGGCTTGGAGTGCCGGAGTCCCCGAGGCAGGCTGCACGGTTCACTGGGTCAACGCGGAGATCGATGGCGGCGCTCACCTCGGCCAGACCCGAGTCCGCCGTGAGCCGGGCGACACGCTCGAGTCCTTTGCGAACAAGATCCACGCCGCGGAGCACGCCCTGCTCCCCTCCGTCATCGCGCGCCTAAGCGAGACTCTGACCCGATGATTGAACTAAAGTGCCCCATTCACGAGGATATGGTTCAGCCGCTGGAAGACCATTTCTGCGAACTCACGCGTTCCAGCTGGATGCTTTTCCATGAAGGTCCCGGCAAGCCGCACTTCGTCATGGGCTATTTTGAAACGAAGGCCGAATCTGACGAAGCCTGGGCGGACCTGCGTAAGGCTTTCAAGAAACTGCCGGAGAAATATGAAGAGACCGTCTTGGCCGACAAGGACTGGAAAGAGGCTTACAAGGAGCACCTCAAGCCATGGGATTACGGACGTCTCCACTGGGTGCCCGCCTGGATGCGGGGCCAGCATGCCGTCCCCGCGGATGCCGCGGTGATCTGGTTCGACGCCGGCCTGGCCTTCGGCACGGGCGACCATCCGACCACCCGTCTCTGCGCGATTCGTATGATGGATTTCCTTGAGACCCATCCGGCCGCGAAAGTATCCGTGACCGACGCCGGCTGCGGCTCCGGCATCCTCGCCCTCTCCGCCGCCAAACTCGGGTGCGGCCGCATCGCCGGCTTCGACCGCGATCCGGAATCCGTCCGCGTCAGCATCGCCAATCGCGCCGATAACGGCATCGCCGACGAGGCCGTCGCATTCCATCACGCCGGTCTCGAGGAAGGCTTTCGCCTCACCGGCCGCGCCGACGTCGTGTTGGCCAATATCATCAGCGATGTGCTCTGCATCTACGCCGACAATCTGGTGGACTCCGTGAGCCCCGGCGGCGTCCTCGCCCTGAGCGGCATCCTTGCCAAGGAGCAGGCTTCCGTCCGTGCCCATTTCGAAGAAAAATGCCAGGCGGCTTGGGGCGAAGGAATGAAGGCCGACGGACGCATCATGGGCGAGTGGAGCGATGTCGCTCTCTTCCGGCCGCTTTGAGCCGCTTGCTTCTCTCCCCTTTTCTTCTTCTCTTCAGCTCATGCCCGAAGCCGCCGCCCTAAGTATCCGTTACGCCCGTTGGATTGCCCTGCTCTTCGGGATTCTGTGCCTAGGCCTTGGCGTCAATGAACTTGTCGGCGGCATCACGCTCGGTCCGATTCATCTTCCTCCGCGTTGGAACCCCGCCGTGGTCACCTTCCCCATGGCCCTCCGGGTCGAGTCCTGGTTCCTGATTGGCTACGCGTTCTTGCTGTTTCTCCCGTGGCGCTCACTGCGTAACCGTAGGCTCTGGAATCTATTGTTCTCCGTTCTTTGCGTGGCATCGGTGATCTACGCATTCGCGATGATTTCCGAAGTCATGGCCAAGAATTATATCGCCCAGAATGCACACATGAAGGCCAAGATTCCGGTGTTCCAGGCAATCCTGCTATTCCTGAGCTTGGGCCAGATTCCGCTCGAGCTCTTCAGCCGGAAACCCGAACTGCTCGACTGATCAGAGCGCGGCGATCAACTGGCGCCAAGGGATGAACCAAGGCCAGACGAGGACGATCACCAGGAAAGAAATGGATATGCCTGAGGGGACCTCCGCGCGTCTTCCGTCGATGAGTCGGGGTAACGCGTACGTGAGCAGCCACACTGACTTGTAAATCACCTGGAAGACGAGCAGCCAGAGGAAGCTTCCCCGAGAGACTAGCCCGAGGACGGAACAAACGAGGATGGCGAGCCAAAGGGAGCCAACCAGCGCGCGCCAACCGGCACTTTCCACGAACGCTCCCTGATCCGTGACCGATGGCTTGAGCAACGTGGCAAAGCCGACTGGAACCAGAATAAAGATGTTCGCCCAAAATAGAAACTGCGCCGCCGCCATAAATCAGAGCGCAGCATGCAGCGCTTCAGCGCGGCGGATCGCTTCTTCAAGCGTCGGCGCGGTGACGGTGATATGTCCCATCTTGCGGCCCGGGGCGGCCTTGCCTTTATCGTAGAGGTGCAGCTTGGCGGAAGGGTCCGCGAGGACCTTGGTCCAGTCGGGCTCCTGGCCGTTGCGCCAGACGTCGCCGAGCAGATTGACCATAGCGGAAGGAGCGAGCGGCTTTGTACCGCCCAGCGGCAATCCGCACACCGCACGAATATGCTGCTCGAACTGGCTGGTCTCGTTGGCGTCGAAAGTCTGGTGTCCGCTGTTATGTGGACGCGGGGCGAGCTCGTTGACGACGATGCGGCCGTTCTTTACGAACATCTCGACGGCGAGGAGGCCGACGAGCTGAATCTTCTCGGCGATGCGAAGCGCCAAGGCGCGAGCCTCCGCGGCGGTAGCCTCCGAAATGCGGGCGGGCGAGATCGAGAGATGGAGGATATGGTTACGATGGATGTTCTCCGCGGGATCATAGACGGCGGTTCGTCCGTCGACCGTCCGGGCGACGAGCACGGAAATCTCCATCTGGAAAGGCACCCAGGCTTCGAGGACGCCGACGGCGCCGCCGATCTTACTCCATGCCGCGCTGAGATCCGCTTCGGCGGTCGGTAGCTTGACCTGTCCTTTGCCGTCGTAACCAAAGTCAGCCGTTTTTAACACACAGGGGAACCCGACCGTCTTCACCGCTGCCTCCAGCTCGGCAAGAGAGGAGACCACGGCGAAGTTGGCGCACGGAATGCCAGAGGCGCGGAGGAATTCTTTTTCCCGGCGGCGATTCTGGCAGATCGCCAAGACATTCGCCGAAGGGTGGCAAGGGACGGACTTTGCAACGTACTCGACCGTAGCCGGCGGAATGTTCTCGAACTCGAGGGTGATGCGACCGCAGCCTTGGGCGAAACGCGTCAGCGCGGCGGTATCGCTCCAGTCCGCGGTGATATGCTCGTCGGCAATCCCGGCCGCGCAGGCTCCGGGCGAAGGGTCAAAAGTGCGTACCTTGTAACCCATGCGGCGAGCGGCGATGGCTGACATCCGTCCGAGCTGGCCTCCGCCCAGAATTCCAATGGTGCCTCCTGGCAGCAGCGGCGACTCCATGGCTTAACGCTTCTTGCCCTTGCGGCCAGGAACCGGGTTATTCAGTACGGCCTTGGTCTGCGCAGCGCGATACGCATCGAGCTTCTTGGCGAGCGGCGCGTCGCTCAGGGCGAGCACGGCGGCGGCGCCGAGAGCGGCGTTGATAGCTCCGGCGCGACCGATGGCGAAAGTATGCACCGGGATGCCCGCGGGCATCTGCACGATCGAGAGCAACGAGTCGATGCCGTCGAGCGCCTTTGATTGGACGGGCACGCCCATGACCGGCAGTGAGGTCATCGCCGCGACCATTCCGGGTAGATGCGCGGCCCCGCCGGCGCCGGCAATGATCACTTGCAGACCGCGGCCGCGAGCGGCCAACGCGTAGTCCTTGAGCTTAAGCGGCGTGCGGTGCGCGCTGACGACCTCGGCTTCGAAGGCGATGCCGAGCAGCTTGAGCGTGTCCGCGGCGTTGACCATCGTCTCCCAATCCGACTGGGATCCCATGATGATGCCGACCTTCGGGGCGGATGAAAGCGCGCGTGCCATGCCCGAAGCGTGCCCCACGGCGGCCCGCCTGTGAAGCCCGAAGCGAAAAAACTAGTCTAGATAAGGGGTGTATTCCGGCACGAGCTCGCGGATGCCGAGCTTGCAGGCCTGGCGATCCAGGGCGATCAAACCTTGGACGCGGGCCAGCAAGCCGCTCAACGGCGCCCGTTGCGGGCGATCTACGATAAAGCGGAAGACCCGCGGGTGTTCGGTCGGGCGATATTGCTCACCCTCGTGCTGTAGCTCTTCGACTAATTTCTCTCCGGGGCGCAGTCCCGTGATGCGGATCTCGATATCGATATCCGGCCGCAGGCCGCTAAGTTCGATCAGCTGGCGGGCGACATCGACGATTTTGAGCGGCTGACCCATCTCGAGTACCAGAATATCTCCGCCCGTGCCCAGCGTGGCGCTCTGGAGCACAAGCCCGACTGCCTCCGGGATGGTCATGAAATAACGCTTCACGTCGGGATGCGTAACGGTGACCGGTCCGCCGGCGGCGATTTGTTTGCGGAAAATAGGAATCACCGAGCCGGACGAACCCAGCACATTACCGAAGCGGACCGCCAGGAAGCTGGTCTTGTTACCGGGGGCGGCCTGCAAGGCGGCAACGGTCAGCTCGGCCAGGCGCTTCGTCGCACCCATCACATTCGTGGGATTGACCGCTTTGTCGGAGGAAATCAGCACGAACTTTTCTACGTCGTATTCCGCAGCGAGGCGGGCCACCACGGCCGTGCCGAGCACGTTGTTCTGCAGTGCTTCGGCGGGCTGTGATTCCATCATCGGCACGTGCTTGTGCGCGGCGGCGTGCAAGACGAGGCTGGGCTTATAAGTCGCGAAGAGCTGCCGCAGGCGGACTTCATCGCGGACATCGGCCACGATAGGCGTGATGAGCGCCCCGGCGCCGGCCGCGATCAACTCCTGCTCGGCCTGGTAGAGCTGCACCTCACACTGATCCAAAAGGATCAATCGGGCGGGGGAACGGGCGGCGACCTGCCGGCAGATTTCCGTCCCGATACTGCCGCCGCCACCGGTGACCAGGATCGTCCGTCCAGCGATCATGGCAGCGATCGCTTCGTCATCGAGTTTGGCGGGTTCGCGACCCAATAAATCTTCGACGGAGATCGGGCGGAGGTCGCTAGCGCGAACACGGCCGCCGGCCAGCTCGGCGAGCGAGGGAACGACCAGCACGCGCAGCCCGCTATCCGTCGCCAGCGTGCTGACCTCGCGGATGCGTCGGGCGCTGGTGACCGGCAAGGCGAGAATCACCTCCGTCACCCCATATTTCTCGCCGAGTTCACCCATGCGTTCGGGGGCGCCCACGACCGGCACTCCGTGAATATTAAGCCGATGCTTACTCGCATCGTCATCCAGAAAGCACACCGGCTCAAGACCGTGGCCGCGGCGCGAGATCAAGTCGGCGGCGAGCTGCGCACCGACCTGGCCTGCCCCCACAATGGCGATGCGTTCGACGACCCCGGCGCGGCCTTCGGCTTTGGACCAGAAACGTTCGCGGAGCGCACGGATCGAAACACGGAAGCCGACGAAGAGTATCAGCGAGAGATTAAAGTCCACCAATGTGACGCCGCGGGGGATACTGGCGGCATGGTCTGGACCGACGCCGCCGAAGAACGCTGGCACGATGAGTGCCAGCGCCGCGGTAGCCGCCAAGGCGATGCCCATCTTCAGCGCATCGGGTAGGCGGAAGAAATAAAATACCCCGTCGAACTGACCAAAGGCGCCCAAGAGCAGGACTTTCAGCGGCACGATCCAAACCAAAGCCAGCAACCTCTGCTGATGGAGATATACTGCGAACATCTGCTGATCGGCTTTCGTCATTTCCTCGCCACCGCTGAAGCGGAGCTCATAGGCGAACCAAAGAGACAAAGCGGCTAGCCCGCCGTAAACCGCGAAGAAAAACGCGGCACGCTGGAAGCGATTGACGGGGGGCTGCATGGTCGTGGTCTTCCCTTAATGAAGGAGTTGGCCGACCTATTCAACGATGATGCGAAAGCCTAATGTGCGCATCTTTTCCCGTTTAAAGAGGGTTTTCAAAGGTATCCCCGGCGTGACGGGCGAGGCGACGCTCCCGCCGATGACGCCTGCCTTCTCCGACTGGGAGTCGGCCTGCAGCCATTCCTCGACGTTGCCCAGCAAGTCATGAAAGCCGTGCAGATTAGGGGAGGATGTCCCGACGGGCCGGGCGCTGACGCCGTCGGTATTTTCCGATGACCAGACCTGGCGAGACACCGGGGCCTGCGCGGCGGCACCCACGGCGGCCGTAAATTCTGGCGCCGTAGGCAGGCGGACCTTGGAGCCCAACAGCCAGCCCAGCCGGGCGCAGAAAGCGATTGCCTCCGCATAGGACACCGATTCGACGGGATTGGCCTCACGGCGGGTCGAGCTGGGATTGGCGCCCATCAACGAGGAGTAAAGCCCTTGGGGAATTTCCGTGCGATACATGCGGACGCCCTGCTGGGGCACGGGGAGTAAGTTCTGGTCTACCATCGGGAGCAACGTCCGCACGACTGCTTCATTGGCGGTCAGATACTCCAACTCCATGCGCTCGGCGTCGGCGGGAAGGAATACTCCGGTGTTCGCCTCGGCGAGTTTGCGCCCGACCTCCAGCCATTCATTGGCCTGCCGGATGGCCGCATCCACATGCCGCTGACGCAGGTCCGCGCGCATCTTGCTGATCCCCTCGCGGGCCGCGGCGATCTCCTTATGAAAGCGCGCGAAGTTGAGCTGGCGGGCGAGGCGGGCTTCCTCGTTGCGATCGGCATAGGTGCTCCGCGGATATTCTGTGAGTAATCGCCCAAAGGCATCGGTCGCCGCCTGCCATTCCTGCGCGGCCTTTTCCCAGTTCCCGCCAGCGACGGCGGCTTGCGCGAAGTTCTGCTGCTTCTTCACCGTCGCCCAAAGCGATCCCGAAAATGCTGTCTCGCGGCGGTCGGATAATTTTTCCGAACGACCGAACTCCGTGTCGCGCACATCGCGATAGTGGGCAAGAAATTCTGTTTCCTGATCCATGGCGGCGGCGAACTTGGCGGCCGCCTCGTCAAAGAGCCCCGAGCTCAGCAACTTCTCCCCTTCGGCTTCCAGCGCTCTCCCTTTATTCCAAATCGCTTCGGACTCCAGGCGGCGCAACCGGGTATCAAGTCGGGCTTGGCGCCCTGGATCACCCAAGCCGGCCGCATCCCATTTCGCGGAAATCTCTTGTTCGCATTCCAGCGCGCGGCGAAGCAAGCCGATCGCGGCGGGGATGTCTTTCTTGGCGAGCGTGAGCGCGTTTTTTTCCTCCTCTTCTGACTCTCGGCGCAGCCTTTCGCTACGGAGCAGGTGCACGCGCCGACGCAAGGAATCCAGGCGCTGGCTATCCGTGCCGACCGCCTGCCGGGCGATGATATACTCCTCCTGGGTTTGGAGTGCCTGCTCCAAGATGAGCAAATCCTCCTCCTTGAGTTCAAAGCGCTCCTGCCGGACCTTCTCGAAGGCCATTTCCAGATCCACGGAGCGCTTTCGCAATTCCTCGATCCGCTCGGGTGTGGCGTCCGCTAGGCGTTGGCGGGTGCTTCGCTTATCGGCCGTATACAAAAAGGCGCACCAAGCCGCCAAGACCAGCATGAGCAAGACCAGCAAAGGGACCCGTAGTTTCAGCCAAGCCTCCCGGAGAAAAAGGCGTCCTTTGTTCGGCCGTGGATTTTTCCCGACGACAAAGTCCGTTCTGGGGTTCTGGGGGCCTTGGGTCATGGCAAGCCCGACAACTTTGTCGCTGGCGGTTTGTTTGCTTTAATGGTTACCTACTCTGGTCCATCAAAGTAATCTCATCAACCTTGGAAATGGCTCAATTTAAGCGCATAGCCGTCATCGGCGCCGGCCTCATCGGCGGTTCTATCCTCCTGGCCGCCGCGCGGCGCGGGCTGGCGGGATCGCTGGCCTGTTGGTCTCGCTCCGAATCTTCCCGGGCGACCCTCCGCGCATTCAATGTCGCCGAAGTTTTTGAGAGCGCCGCCGAGTGCGTGAAGGAGGCCGATTTGGTCGTGGTAACGACCCCCGTAGATACAGCTGAAGCGACCTTCGCTGCGATTGCACCCGCCCTCTCGCCCGGCGCGGTCGTCACCGATGCGGGCAGCGTCAAAGTCGCCATCCTGCTCGCCGCCCGGCGCCTGCCCGCGGTAAACCCTTTCATCGGGGCTCACCCGATGGCCGGCGGAGAGAAAGCCGGAGCATCCCACGCCTCTGCCAGCCTCTTTGAGAAACGGGTATGCTTCATCACCCCGTCCGGACAAGACGACCCGCGAGCCCTGGACCGGGTCCGCACTTTCTGGAAAGAGCTTGGTTCGACGCTGACAGAAACCGATGCCGCCAAGCACGACGAGATCGTGGCCGCCATCAGCCACTTGCCGCACGCCGCCGCCGCCGCCCTGATGCTGGCCGTCATGGATCAACCTGGCTTCCGACTGGAGGCCTCCGGCCAAGGCCTGCGTGATGCGACCCGGATTGCCGCCGGTGAAGAGAATCTCTGGGTGGGCATCCTGCTCGCTAACGCCCGCCACACGGCGGAAGGCTTGCGGGCCGTCGAACAGCGGGCGGCCCAGCTTCGTCAGGCCATCGAGTCACAAGACGCCGCGACCTTGCGCCAGCTCCTTGCCGAAGCCCGGATCGCCCGCCAATCCCTCGACCGGAACGCATGAGCCCCACTTTGGTCATCAGACCTTTTCAGACCCCGGCCCGCGGCGTCGCCCAAGTTCCCGGATCCAAGAGCATCACGAACCGTGCCCTGATCCTCGCCGCCTTAGCCGATGGACCGACGGTGCTGACCGGCGCGCTCTTTAGCCGCGACACGCGAATCCTCATCGCCGCACTCCAGGCTCTGGGCTTTGACGTGACCGCCGATGAGTCGACCCACGTAATCCGCTTGACCGGTCTGGCGGGAAAAATTCCGAACCGGCGCGCGAAACTTTTCGTCGGTAACGCCGGCACGGCCGCACGCTTCCTCACCGCTTTCCTCGCCCTTTCGCCGGGGGGCTGCTTCGAACTAGACGGCGATGAGGCCATGCGCGCCCGCCCCATGAGCGGCCTGCTTGATGCCCTGTCGGGCGCCGGCTGCCGCGCGACGAAGCCCGATGGATCTCCAGCGACACATTTCCCTTTTACCCTGCATACGTCGGGCAACCTCGGGGCTCTTACCGTCGACGCCTCCGCCTCTTCGCAACTGCTCTCCGCGCTCCTCATGGTGCTCCCCTTGAGCCCCGGCGCCTCCGTCACGATGAAAGGCACGACGGTGTCCGAACCTTTCGTCGAAATGACGGCCCGCATGTGCGGCCAATTTGGTCGCCCTCTCCGTCGCCAGGAAAACGGTGGCTGGGCTTGTGAGGAATCGGGCAGCTATATCTCCCATCCCGCGGGCTACGCGATCGAGCCAGACGCCACGGCGGCGAGTTACTTCATCGCCTTGCCAGCCGTCACCGGCTTCGGCGCGTGCGTACGCATCGAAGGTTACGCCCACGGCGGACTACAGGGTGATACCGCCTTCGCCAAGGTTGCGGCGGCTTGCGGCGCGATCTTGCGGCCCGCCGACGGCAACATGGTCTTACAATCCTGGAAGAACGTCCAAGGCGGCGATTTCGATTTCAATGCCTTCTCTGATACGTTCCTGACGCTGGCCACACTGGCGACCCTCGCCGCGGGCCCAGTGCGGATCAGTGGCATCGCCCACACCCGCAAACAGGAAACCGACCGAGTGCTCGCCATGGCGACCGAATTGGAGCGACTGGGGATTCGCGTAATACCTTCGGCCGCAGAACTGCGCGCGGATGATGCGCTTTCGGAACTGATGATTTTCCCCGACAAGGGCGCGCTCCGTAAAGCAGCGGCGAATGGCCCGGTCGCGATTCACACCTATGAAGACCATCGCATGGCGATGAGCTTCGGCGTGCTGGGTTGTCTGGATCTCTTTGGAGACGGGCGTCCGTGGATCGCTATCGAAGACCCCGCCTGCACGAATAAAACCTTCCCGCATTTCTTTACGGCCCTCGAAGCCCTGCGGACCAACTTCGTGCGAGTCTCCGTCGACGGTGGCGCTGCTTCTGGTAAATCTAGCACCAGCCGGCGTATCGCCCAAAACATGGGCCTGCTCCATGTCGACACCGGCGCCCATTATCGTAGCCTGACCCGGGCGCTGTTGGACATCGGTGCGTCGGCGGAGGATTCAGCTTCCATCGGGGCGGCCCTTAAAAAAATCCGCCTCGGTTCACAGATTGTCGAGCGTGGCGGCGCGCGCAGCTCGGCGCTAACGCTGGGCGGTCAGCTTCCTTCGGATGAATCCCTGCGGACTCCCGAGGTGAACGCAGCGGTGTCCAAGATGGCCGCCCTCCCCGTCGTCCGCACCTTCCTCCTCGAGTATCAACGCAGCCAGGTGAAACTCGCCCAGGAAAGCGGCTTCACGGGTGTCGTAATGGAGGGGCGTGACATCGGCTCCGTCGTGCTGCCGGACGCCGAAGTCCGCATCTTCCTCGAAGCCGATGAAAGTGCCCGCGCCCTACGCCGAGCGGCCGAGGGCCAAGCGGACGCCGTGGCCCAGCGCGACTTGATGGATTCGACGCGCAAGACTGCGCCGCTGGTGTGCCCCAAGGGCGCCCATCGCATCGACAACACCACGCTCACCTTAGAGCAAGTCGTGACGGAAATCTCCGGCTTGATTCAAATCGCCGCCCTGCCCAGATGATTCTCCAATCGAAGAATCTTATCTATAAGGCCGTCTACCATGGCGCGCGCTCCCTCATCGAAGTCTTCGCTACACTAGAAGTCACCGGATGGGAGGGCGTCCCGGCCGGCGCCTGTCTCTTCGCGTCCAATCACCAGAGCATGCTCGATCCACCCTTGGTGGGCTCCAGCCTCCCCCGCGAAATCTCCTTCATCGCCCGGCGCTCCTTATTTGATAATCCCGTGTTTGGTTTTGTGATCCGCGCTTGTCATTCTATTCCCGTCGACCGAGGTGAAGCTGATATTGGTGCGATTCGCGCGGCGCTGAACGCCCTGGCTTCCGGTGAAGGCCTGCTCATTTTCCCGGAAGGCACCCGCAGCCACGACGGCGTCATCACTGAACCGAAGGCCGGCGCTGGTTTGCTCGCCTGCAAGTCGGGCGTGCCCGTGATTCCTATCCGCATCCGTGGCACGCGTGATATCCTGCCCCGGGGTTCTTTGTTCCCGACCGGCTCCGCGCGCGTCCATCTGCGCTTCGGGCCGGCGATGCTGGCCGCGGAGTATGATCCGGGCAGCGACCATCCGGGGCGCTCCATCGAGGCGGCACGCCGAATCTTGGAACGCATCAAAGCGCTCCCGGACGAAGTCGATCCCGGTCTCTGACCGGAATCAGGAAATCCGCTGCGGCATCACGACGCAGAGGAAGTCATCCTTCAATCCACGGATGACGCCAGGGGACATGTCGTCCTTGAATTCGAAATCGATTTCGTCTTCCGTCAGCGCCTTCAGCGGGTCGATGATATACTGCGGGTTGAAGGCGATGTTCACTTCTGGGCCGTCGTACTTAATCGCAATGGGCTCATGGGCGTCGCCACTGTCAGACTTCGCAGAAATTTCGAGATTCTGGGTCTTCTTGGAAACGCTCAGGCGGATCGTGTTGTTGCGGTCATCCGTCATTAACGCGGCGCGATTGACGCTTTCCAAAATCTTCTCGCGCTCGAGGCGCACCTTGGAGCCGGCTTCCTTCGGAATGACCTGGCGGTAGTTAGGATAGTTGCCTTCCACGACCTTGGAGACGAGCTGGATACGGTCTACGAGGCCTTCCTCGTTCTTCGGGATATCGATGGTGAAGCCCACCTGACGTTCGTTGTGGGAGACGTGAGCGACGCCACCGGCCTTAAGGAGGCGCATCAGTTCGATAATGGTTCGGGCTGGAAGAATCAGCGCCAGGGTCTTGTCTGCGCCTTCGATCTTGCGCTCGCACTTCGCGAGGCGGCGACCATCGGTTGCTACCACGGTGAGTTTACCTTCGGCGAATTCAAAGAAGACCCCGTTGAGGATGTAACGGTTTTCATCGGACGACTGTGCGTAGCTCACTTTGCGGAGCATATCACCGAGGTCATCTTGGTTGATTGAGATCGTCGGCTGTCCGGCGAAATTGGAAATGGGGGGGAATTGATCGGCGGGGAGCCCAGCGATTTGGAAAACGGAACTACCGGAAGTGATTTTAACGCGATCCTTGCCGGTGAGTTCGACGATCGTGTCGCTGCTCGAAAGGGCGCGAACAATCGGAACGAGTTTTTTCACCGGCAACGTGATGCGACCTGGTGAAGTCACGGTCGCTTTGATTCGGCAACAGATGCCCAGATCCAGGTTCGTTGTGGTCAGTGTTACTGTATCGCCTTCGGCTTCGATCAGCACGTTCTGCAGAATCGGCATCGTGGCACGGTTGCCGACGACGTTGGTGACGCTGGAAAGTCCGTTGAAGAAATGATTTCGGTTAACCTTGAACTTCATGATGTCCAAAGGATTGAGGGGTCGAGGGGGTCGAGGCAACCACGCAATACCCACATCCGGCCTGAACCTGTTCTTAATTTATCTTCATTTATAAATACCAGTAGCATCAGTAGGTCTCGGAATTCCGTGGATAGTTTCACAAGACGCTGGATGGAGGGGTAGATGTGCAAACCAAACTCCTGTGCCCAAGGGGTGAACAACTCCGACCTTGTTCACATTACCAGTCTCACACGAAATCCTCACGGTCTATTCACACTCCGGACACCGGCTCATCGTCATCCTCAGGAGCGGGGTCCATCTCGCTTTTTTTGAGGAGGAAAACATGCCTGAAAATACTCCACCCGATATATCCCAGAAACAGCGCTGGGAACGAATACTCGGGGAACTTAAATACTAATGCGCCGGTGATGATGATCAGGATGAAGACGCGTGTGCGGGCCCGGGCGGTCCAATCTAGCTTTTTGAAACTAGGGAAACGGACATTGCTGATCATCAGGAAGGAGATGATCAGCATCAAGGGGAGGAGGCTCCATGACCAGGCCTGCACGGTCTGGTGGTCCGCCATGACCTTGGAGAGCACTAAGACGAGGGAGGCTATCATTCCCGCTGCCGCAGGGGACGGCAGGCCCACAAAATCCCCGCCGGCCGCACGCTTTTCATTCCCCGGTACCAATGGATTGGTCAGGACGTTAAAACGCGCCAGCCGCACGCCGGCACAGAGTAAATAGATGAAAGCCAGCAGCCAGGTGACCAGCTGGACGTTGTCGGTGGCTTCCGGTTTAATCACCAAGAAACAGGCCATGAGGGCCGGAGCCACGCCAAAGGAGACCGTGTCCGCGATGGAGTCGAATTCCGCTCCGAATAGGGATTCCCGATGGGTGGCCCGGGCGACCCGGCCGTCAAACAAATCGCAGACGCAGGCGAATAAGATGAACCAAACCGCGGTGATATAATGATCAGCGCGGGCGGCGGCTTCGATGTTCAGGAAGCGTGCCTCAATGCAGTTCTTCATGGCCAGAAAACCGCAGAGCATGTTCCCAGCCGTGAAAAGGTTGGGCAGAAGGTAGATGCGCGCGGCCTCCTCGGGGGAAGAATAAGCACGTTTTTCTTGAGGATTTGGCACTTTTTTAGGATTTAGGGTCGTCGAGGTATTTCCAGAAACCGCCCTCTTGTTCGATGCGGGCTTCGTCTTCCGGGAAAGGCAGGTGGGAGCGGAAAGCGAAATCGGCATAGGTGTGGCGGTGGAGCACATAGTTAGCCATCAGCGAGCCTTCGGTGGCCTCGAAATAAATACGGAATTCGCCCACGCGCAGGCGGTGATAGACGTGCCCGCCGCGCCGCACGGTGCCCAGTTCGGAACTGCCGCGCAAAAGGTCTTCCGGGGTCAGCGAGGAGAACGCCTCGACGACTTCCATCTGCTCGAGTGTCGGCAGCTTGGCCAGCTCACGCATCGCCTGGTCGCTGAAGTTCACTTGATACATCGGACGTGAAGGAAACGCGGAGCGGGCACCAACGGCAACCTTTCAGTTGCCGCTACGCCAGGCCAGGATGAGCGATTCGGCCCGCTTTTCAGTTAAATCCAGCACTTTTTCAAATCCGTCACTTTCGCCGTAATAAGGATCCGGCAAAGCGCGGTTGCCGAGAAAAAGTTCGAGTCGATCATGGCGTGCCGCCGGACACCATGCGCGCAAGGTGGCGAGGTTCGCTTCATCGGCCGCAAGAATGAGGTCAAAATCAGAGAAATCCTGCGCACAGACCTGACGGGCCCGGAGTGTCGCTAGCTCATAACCCCGTCGTCGGGCGTGCTCAATCGACCGAGGATCCGGCGGCTCGCCGTGGTGATAATTTTCGGTCCCGGCGGAATCAAAATGCATGTCAAGGCCGGCCCTTTTTGCCTGGGCACGGAGCACCGCTTCCATTGTTGGCGAACGGCAGATATTGCCCAGGCAGACGAGCAGAACGCGGCGAGGCTTCGCAGCCGGCGGCATGCTCAGACCTTACCGCCGAAACTCTGGTGGTCGTCCAAATCCAAGACGTCGAACCAGGTGGTGATATCCTCGCGCTTGGCGCCCGCAGGGGTGGAGGACTGGTACTCGCTCAATTTAGATCGGCCGCCGGGCGCGCTGGGGGCTCGCTGCTCGTGAAACGCGCTAAAAGCAGCGATTTCATAGCCCTGACGGGGCTTCTTGGCATTAGCCGTCAGCCATGCGAGGACTTCTCCATCACCTAAGCCCTTGTCAATCTGTGTTTTAAGTGCATCAGCATCAATATCCAAGAAGTCCAAGACATTACGATCTAGGGAGCAGCCGTAGGTGTATTCGCCATTTTTACCGGTCTTGGTGGCGCGGGCCTTATCGATCATCCGGGGCAAGATAACAAAGCCACCTAGGCGGACGCGGGGGCTACGCGGGGGGTGTTGGGTAAGGTCGTAGAGATCGTGGGGCATAAGAAAGGTCACCCTACCCCACCTTTCTCATTCTGCAAGGAAACAGGAGGTTTTGGAGGTTTGCCAAAATGTCACACCACACTTATTTCTTCCGTATGACCCTTTCCGTGGCAGACCTCTCCACCTATCCCTTATCCAAGGGATGCTGGCAGGGATGCGCCGCGGTTTTCTTGGCTGCCGCCCTCCTCGATTGGTGGAGCGCTAAAAACGAGGCCCGTCAGTTAAAGAACGCCAGTCTTTGGCTCCTCCGGGGCGGCTGGCTGATGCTCACGGTGATGTTGGCATATCACGGGCTGCGCGCACACACTTTGCCCATTAACTCCCCGGCGGAGGTCTTACTTTCGATCGGCTGGGGGCTCACGGGATTAGCCGGATTTTTGGATCTAACCTTTAATCATCGTCTCCCGACCTGGGCGATCGCCACGGCGGCGGCGCTTTGCCTGCTGGCAGCCTCTCTTCTCTGGGCGCCGTTCTTGCCGCACGACGCAAGCGGAAAGCCGTTGATCGCGATGCACGTGGGCGCCGCCATTCTCGCTTACTGTGTCCTCGCGGCCCAGGCCTTGAATTCCGCCGCTTATCTCCTGCAGCATCGCGCGCTGGAGCGCCGCCAGTTCGGAGGCATCTATTCGTTGCTACCAGCGCTCGTTCCTCTTGATCGCATCGGCAGCCAGATGCTGGGGGCGGCGGTTTGGTTGCTCGGGCTTGCCCTGGCCATCGGCGCCACCGATTGGGTGCAGCGCGATTTGCCCCCGCTGGGCATCCCCAAACTTGCCGCCGCGCTCATCGCTTGGTCGGCCGCTCTTTTTGTCACCGTGCAGCGCCGACGGAATCGTCTCTCTGGTGCGGCGTTCGCGCGGGCATCGTTGCTGGCCTTCATTCCGGCGCTTATCGCCCTTTATTTCTCCCTCCCCGCGGCCAAATGAGCGACCGCCCGAAGAATCTCGTGGCGCTTAGCGCTACCCATCGCACCGCCGGGCTCGATGAGCGCGCCGCGTTCACCCTGCCCGCCGGTGGGGCGGAAGCTTTTTATCAGGAAGCCCGCGAAGCTGGTTTGGCGGAGACCGTGCTGCTGGCGACATGCAACCGACTGGAAGCTTACGCGGTGGGAGACGAAGCCGCGGCCCTGCACTTGCGCCGCGCCTTGATGAAGGCTACGGGCGCCCCGACGGAAGCACTGGATCGACATCTCCGGCCGGTGCCCGGCCTGCAGGCCGTCGAACATCTTTTCGCTGTCGTCTCCGGGTTGGAGTCTCAAATGGTGGGCGAAGTTGAAATCGCGGGCCAGGTAAAGGATGCTTACGCCGATGCGTTGGCGCGCGGCATGACCGGCCCGGTGCTCAACCGGATTTTTCAGCGTGCATTCCAGGCCGGTGCTTGGGCGCGGACGAACACGGGTATTTCCCAGGGCCAGGTCAGCCTCGGCAACGTGGCCGTCGACCTGGCGATGCGCGTGTTTGGATCACTCACGGAAGCGCGCGTGCTGGTGCTGGGCACGGGCGATGTCGGCCGGCAAGTCGTCCAGGCGCTGGTTTCGCGCGGAGCCGCGCAGGTTTCCGTGGCTTCCCGCACATTTGAAAACGCCCGCGTGTTGGCGGAGGAATTTTCCGGCGCTTCTCTCTCCTTGGCCGACGCGCTTCGCCAGGCGCATGCGCACGATGTCATCGTGGGTTGTGCGACGGTGGAGCGAGCCTTGCTCGATGAAGAAACCTTGCGCGAGCTGACCGCCCGCCGGCAGGGTCGCCCCCTACTGCTCGTCGACCTCGGCGTGCCTCGAAATTTCGATGCGGCCGCCCGATCGCTCGCTGGTACCTACCTTTGCGACCTTGATGACCTCGCGGGGGTGGCCAATGCCAACCTGAAGGCGCGTCTCGCCGAAGTCTCGCGGGCGCGCGCGGCTTTGGCGGAGAAAGCCGCGCGCGCTTGGGGTGCGGCTAATCATCAGGCCAGCAACGGAGCCTAAACTTATGAAACCCACCGTTCTCATCGTCGATGACGAGAAGCATTCGCGCGAAGGCCTCCGCTCCGCCCTCGAGGACAAGTATGAGGTCTTTGTCGCTAAGGATGCGGTCGAAGCCGCCCGGCTCATGCACGACGTGCCGCCGGACGCCGTGCTCACCGATCTGCGCATGGCCGGCGAAGACGGGATGGCGGTGATCGACCGGGCGTTAAAATTAGCCAGCCAACCCGTCTGCATCATGATGACCGCTTATGGCGACGTGGAGACTGCCGTGCAGGCGATGAGCCGCGGCGCCTATTGGTTCATGCAGAAGCCGGTCGACCTCCGTCAGGTGGAAATCCTCCTGGACCGCGGACTGAAGGCCCGCACCACGGAAAAGGAAGTCGTCACCCTGAAGACGCGCCTGGACCGAAAATTCTCCCTCGGCGAAGTCATCGGCTCTTCCGCGGCTTTACAGCGTTCCATCGAACAGGTCCGCTCTGTGGCCTCTTCCAACGCCACCGTCCTGTTGTTGGGGGAGACGGGCACCGGTAAGGAGCTCTTCGCGCAGATGATTCACCAGGCCAGCCAGCGGGCCAAGGGCCCTTTCATGGCCGTCCATTGCGCGGCCATTCCGGCCAACCTCCTTGAGTCGGAATTATTCGGCCACGAGAAAGGTGCGTTCACCGGCGCGAACGAACGCCGGGTCGGCCGATTTGAATCCGCGGACGGAGGGACGCTTTTCCTGGATGAAATCGGCGAGATCGACGCCACGACACAGGTGAAGCTCCTGCGCTTCCTCGAGACGCGCTCCGTGGAGCGGCTGGGTTCGCACAAGCCTATCGCGCTCGACCTTCGCCTGGTTTGCGCGACCAACCGTGATCTGCAGCAGATGGTGCGCGACGGGAAATTCCGCGAGGACCTCTTCTATCGCCTCTCCGTGGTGCCGCTGCGCCTTCCGCCGCTGCGCGAACGGCAGGATGACGTCCCCCTCCTGCTGGCTCATTACCTTGAGCGCTTCGCGAAGGAGAACGGCGTTCCGCCGGCCAAACTTTCGCCGGAAGCGGAGGCTATCCTCGTGCGCTATGCCTGGCCCGGCAATATCCGCGAACTTCGCAACGCCAGCGAGAACCTCGCTGTGTTGCGTGCCGGAAAGGTCGTCGCCCCCGCCGACCTGGACCCGCGCTTCACCCAGGCCCCGCTCCCTTCCACATCCGCGCCGGGCGCTTTGGCGGTCTTGCCGAATATGTTGGATCGAGAGCAGAATGAAAAACAACTGCTCAAACAGGCCTTGTCCACCGCTGGCGGCAATCGCACCAAGGCTGCAGAGCTCATGGGCATTTCGCGTCGCACCCTGCACCGGAAATTACTGCAGTGGCCCGAGCTCGACCCGGGACCCGAGCAAGCGTGAGATATTTTTCGACCAGCCTCCTTTTGCTGGCGCCCGTGCTGGCGGCGGCGGCTGACATCAGCGGAACCGATCTGCTCGCCGGGGCTTTCGCCAAGAAGCTGGAAGCCGCCGGCGCGGTATCAGCGGATTTTTCGGGCACCCTTCCCTCGCGCCAGGCTTTCGCCGCCGGTCGCGTGGGCGCGGTGATATTAATGATGCGCGAGAATGAAACGGCGCCCGCGCCGGCTTCCAAAGTTCCCGTGGAGCAATTTCGCCTCGCCTCGGCCGTCGGGGTGGTGGCTGTCCATGCTTCCAATAAGATGGATCAACTGACCATGGAGAATCTGGTCGCCATCTTCTCCCGCGAGGCGCGCAGTTCCGCTTTGAATTGGAACGACCTCACGACCCGCGCCCGCTCGGAGATCATCACGCCGGCAGTCTGCTCGCCTGTGGGCACCCTGACGCTCGAGGTGTTTCAGGGACTGGTCATGGAGGGTGCCCCCTTTCGCGGCGATGTTCGTCTCCGCGTTGACGTGGCGCTGGCTTCCGATCTCCTCGCTTCCCGTGCCGGTGCGGTCGTATTGATGCCGCGTCCGCCGGTAGGCCCAGGGCGGGTGCTGCCTATTGCCGATGGGCGGGCTAGTCGGCCCGCGACCGCTTATTTCCCCGACGAGAATAATGTCTATAATGGCGACTACCCCCTGCAGCTCCCCCTCGTGGTTTACGTGCGGCAGGATAAGTTGGCTGCCTTGAAGCCTGCCCTAAGGTGGCTCTTCTCGGATGAAGCGGCCGCGCTCCTTGAAAAGCAGGACCTCCACCCTGCTCCTAAGGCCGCCCGGGTCCGCTTTGCCCAAAGGCTTGACACTCGTTAGGGCGTTTGGTCTGCTTCCCTCCCAACGCGCGCGTAGCTCAATGGTAGAGTACCACCTTGCCAAGGTGGCTGTTGCTGGTTCAAGTCCAGTCGCGCGCTCCACTTTAAAAATGGAGCAAAAACCCGCCGAAAAACGGCGGGTTTTTCATTTTAAGCCCTATTCAGAGGCAGGCAGCGTAACGACAATCCGGAGCCCCTTGGGATTGACAAGTTCAGCGGAGGCCGAGCCACCGTGGAGCTCCGCGACTTGCCGGACAATACTCAGCCCCAGGCCACTTCCCCCGGCCTTCCGAGATTTATCCGTGCGGTAGAATCGGTCGAACAGCCGGGAGAGTTCGGCCTGGGGGACCCCTGCCCCGTCGTCTTGCACACCCAGCTCCACCCCGTTGACGGTGTTGCGGGTGCTGATCGTCAGGAGGCTCATGCCGGAGGCATGGGCCAAGGCATTATCAATCAGGTTCTGGATCAAGCGTCGGGCCTGCACGGGGTCCGCATCGGCATTTGCCGCTTCGAGGTGTAACGCGAGGCGCACGCCGGCCGCTTTGCAACGGGCGGCGAATTCCTCGGCCACTTCGCGGGCGGCCACATGAAGGGCATCCGGCTCGCGGCGAACGCCCTGAGCGGTCTCGAGGCTCGCCAAGGCGAGCAATCCTTCGACGAGCCCTTGAAGCCTGCCCACGGAGTTCACGATTTTAAGCACGAAGCGCCCGCGATCTTCCGCGGACATCGTCGCTTGGTCTTCCGCCAAGGTCTCCGCATAGCCGCGCAGGATGGTGACGGGCGTGCGCAGATCGTGAGAGACGTTGGTCACAAAATCTCGCTCCATCGCCTGGAGGCGTTTCAAGGCGGTGACGTCGGCCAGCACGAAAATCGCGGCATCCTCGCCGAAGGCCTCCGGGTCGGTGCGCGCCCCGGCGCCTTGAATCCACACGTCGGCGAGCGGGGCGCGATTCAGGAGGATGGTCGAGCGCGCGTCGCCGGCGACGCGCACCTGTCGGATCAGCTCGATGAAGTCGGCGCTGCGGACGAGCGGTACGATCGGGCCGCCGACATCACCAGGGTTGAGATTGAATAAAGCGGATGCCGCTGGATTCGCGAGGCGGAGACGATCCTGCGCGTCCACGACCAGGACGGCGTCCGTCAGCGGCGCGAGCAAGGCTTCGATACGCCGCGATGCTGCGGCACGGATCTCGCTCTCATTCGCGGAGCGACTTTCGATGGAGAGGAACAGCTCGTCCAGGCGCATGGAACGTACAAGCCATCCCCGCGGCCGCTCGGAGGTCTCGCCCCGGAGCATCGCGCGTCGTGCCCAGCGGACGCAGCGTCCGATTTCGGCCAACGCCCAGCCGAACAGCATGACGATCGCGAAGAGGAGCAGCCAGGGGATCCAGGACATCTGTGGGGAATCCTGTCAGGCTTCGGCCGACGCGCGAGTGCAAACCCCTTCAACCGTTTACGCGATAACCGACCCCACGCACCGTATCGATCACATCGCCGGACGGGCCGAGTTTCTCGCGGAGCCTCCGCACGTGCGTATCCACCGTGCGGGTCTCCAGGTCCGGCGAATAATTCCAGACATCAGCGAGCAGTTCTTCGCGTGATTGCACCCGGCCCTTTCGCTCGATCAGCAGACGCAGTAATTTGAATTCGGTCGCCGTGAGTTCGATCACCTTGCCCGCGGCGGTCACTTCATGGCGCTCGATGTCGAGTAGGAGCGCGCCGGCGGTGAGACGCGTCGAAGGTTTGGCCGCCGCTGATTTCGCCCGGCGCAAGAGAGCTTGCGCGCGTAGCATCAGCTCGCGCGTATCAAAGGGCTTCGTCACATAATCATCCGCCCCTGACTCGAGGCCTTTCACTTTATCGGCCGTCTCCCCTTTCGCGGTCAGGAAAATCACCGGGGTGTCTTGGAGGAGCGCATCAGCGCGGACCATGCGCAGCAGCTGCACGCCGGTGAGCTCAGGCATCATCACATCGAGGATGATTAGGTCAGGGCGGAAATCTCGGGCCAAGCCGATCGCTCGCAGTGGGTCGTTTAAGGTCCGGATGGCGTACCCCGCCTGCTTGAATTTGTAGTCCAGCAGTTCAGTCACGTCGGACTCATCGTCGACGATCAGGATGCGCTTGAGATGTTCGGCGTCCATGGGTAGGCCTTCACTTAATCCTCTCACACGTAAGAGCGCCAGAGTTAGGTGACGAATGAAACAAACATGAAACGACCACTATTAAATAACTTAAGTTATTCATTATTAATAAGTTACATAAGTAAGAAACACGAACGTCACATCAAGCGGCCACAATCTTTACAAGGGGCTGTTCTACGTGGAACAGCGCCCTACCCTACCCCTTGTCCTTAGGTTTATTTTGCCCTAAAAAGGACCATCAACAATGACACATCCGCCGGATTAACCCCGCTGATCCGACTGGCTTGGCCTAGAGTCTTGGGCTGAATCGACTGAAGCTTTTGGCGAGCTTCGATGCGTAAGCCATAGGCTTTTAAGAAATCAAAACCTTCAGGCACTTTAAAGGAGTCCAAATCGTGCAGCTTACGGGCGTTCCGGGTTTCGCGCTCTAAGTACCCTCGGTATTTCACCCGATACATGACTTCAGCCTGAACCTCAGGGGCTTCAGCTAGGAATGTGGGCGGCAGGTCTTTAGGGGTGGATTCCCAGTTTCGACGGATTACATCGCCCGCAATCCCCCCAGGAATGGCTAATTTTTCTAAATACTCGATCCAATGGGCGACTTTTTCCGCCTTAGCCTCAATCCGCACCAAGCGTTCTTTAGGCACGAGCCCGAATTCGCTTATTTTATCCTTAAGCCGGATTTCAGCACTGCCATGATTGAATAAGAGGCGGAATTCGGCGCGACTGGTAAACATCCGGTAAGGCTCCTGAGTGCCTTTAGTGACTAAATCATCAATTAAGACGCCAATATAGGCTTCGTCCCGGCCGATTACCATCGGGGTTTTGCCTTTGACCTTACAGGAGGCATTGACCCCAGCGACCAGGCCTTGGGCAGCGGCTTCCTCATATCCAGAGGTCCCGTTAATCTGCCCGGCAAAGAAGAGACCTTCCACCTTTTTGGACTCCAAGGTGGGGTAGAGTTGGGTAGGGGGCGCAAAATCATACTCCACGGCATAGGCAGGGCGGAGCATCACGGCCTTTTCCAGTCCAGGGATAGAGGCCAGCATCTCTAATTGGACGGCGAAGGGCAGGGAGGTCGAAAGGCCATTGATATACCATTCATCCGTATTCCGCCCCTCGGGCTCGAGATAGAGCTTATGGGTATCCTTATCGGAGAACTTCACGAACTTATCTTCAATCGATGGGCAGTAACGCGGTCCTACGCCGGTTATCTCACCGCCATAGAGAGGGGACAGGTGGAGGTTCTCCTGCACGATCTTACCCGTGGCGCAGGTGGCTTCCGTCATCCAGCACGAGACCTGGTCACTTCCCGGAGCCCAGCCGGGGAGCCGTTCGCCCGCTTGTTCCACGTGGAACAAATCGGTTACTTGGCGCGTATCATGGAACGCAAAAAGGGTAGGGGATACATCCCCTGGCTGTTCCTCGCACTTACTGAAATCAATGGAGGATCCGAGGATACGCGGAGGGGTACCTGTCTTGAGTCTTTGAAGTTCTATTCCAGACTCTAAGAAACTGGCTGACAAAGACTTAGCACTAAAATCACCTAGCCGTCCTCCTTCCGTTTTATTAGCCCCTATGTGCATCAGGCCGCGTAAGAATGTTCCCGTGGTAACCACCACGGTTTTACCGTGGAAGGCGAGGTCCAGATTCGTCTGAACCCCGACGACGGCGCCCCCCTTAAAAATAAGCCCAGTGACCTGAGCTTGGAAGATAGTCAGCCCGGGTTGCAGCTCACAAAGATGCTTCATCCGGAATTGGTAGGCTTTCTTGTCGCACTGGGCCCGGGGGGCCTGGACGGCCGGGCCCTTGGAAGAGTTCAGCAGCCGAAACTGGATGCCGGTCACGTCGGCGGTCATGCCCATCTCGCCCCCCAGGGCATCGATCTCGCGGACGATGTGGCCCTTGGCCTGGCCCCCGATGGCGGGGTTACAGCTCATCTGGGCGATGGTGTCGACGTTCCCCGTCAGGAGCAGAACATCGACCCCCATGCGGGCGGCGGCCAGGGCGGCTTCCACGCCGGCATGGCCAGCCCCGCAGACGATGACGTCGTAGGGGCGGTCGGGCCCGAGGCGGATTTGTTTGTGAGGTCGCATAGGCGCTCCCTCACCGGAGGGAATCACTTACCTATGCAGAAGGAAGCAAAGAGCTTGTCCAGCATACGCTCATTATCAATGCGGCCGACAATCTCCCCCAGGGCGTCCAGGGCGACCCGGCCCTGGGCAGCGGCGAGTTCCGTCTGAATCGGAGCCTTAAGGTGATTGGCGGCCTCCGAAAGGGCGGTCGCGGCCCGGGCGAGGGCTTCGGCATGGCGCACGCTAACCACGAGGTCCTCGGCGCCTGGGGCGATCTCCTTGGCCACGAGGAAGTCGCCGAGTTTCGCGCGAAGTGCTTCGGCGTCGCGGCCGTCCAGCAGGCAGGCAGAAAGTTTGGTGAGCTCTGGCCGGAAATTTTTCTGCGCGGGATGCGCAGGCAAGTCGGACTTGTTGGCGATGATCAGCGAGCGCGCGGGATCGAGCAGGGCGATGAGTTCCGCGGGCAGGGCAGGGGGCTCGGCCGAAGCGTCGACGACGAGCAACCGCAGGTGCGCGCCGCGCGCCTGTTCCAGTGCGCGGGCCATGCCGAGATTCTCCAGCGCCGAACCGCCGGCGCGCAAACCGGCGGTGTCGATCGCCGTGACCGCGAGCGGCAGTCCTGCGACGGGGGCCTCCAAGTAGTCGCGCGTCGTGCCCGCCTCCGGGCTGACGATGGCCCGATCGGCGCCGGCAAGAACGTTGAGCAGGCTGGATTTACCGGCGTTGGGTGCGCCGACCACGGCGACGCGCAGGCCGGTGCGCAGGGTGCCGTCGTGCCGGGCGGTCTTGGCGTATCCAGAAAGTTCCGACACCATTTCATGTAAGCGGGCCGCGGGGCCGCGGGGGTCTTCGGGCGGCAGGTCTTCTTCAGGGAAATCGATGTGCGCCTCGAGTTCGGCGAGGATCTGCAGTGTGCGTTCCGTCCAGCCGGCGACTTGGCGGCCGAGTTCGCCGGCGAGCATGCGGCGGGCGGAGGCGAGCGCCCGCTCGGAGCTGGCGTGAATCAGGTCGGCGACGGCTTCCGCCTGAGTGAGGTCGATTCGACCGGCGAGATAGGAGCGGCGCGTGAACTCGCCGGGTTCGGCGAGACGGCATCCGCGCGCGAGACAGTCTTCGGTGATCCGGCGCACGAGCAGCGGATTGCCATGACACGTGACTTCGAGCGAATCATTGCCGGTGAAGGAACGGCCGGCGTGCCAGAGCACGGCGACCACCTGATCAACGGCTTCACCTTCGCGGTTTCGCCAGATGGCGAGCGTCGATTGTTTTTCGATCAGCGGGGTGCGACGGCTGAAGGCCTCCTGGGCGATTTGTGCGGCCAACGGGCCGTCGACCCGGACGACCGCCAGGGCCGAGCGGCCGGCGGGTGTCGCAGCGGCGACGATGGTCTCGGAGGCAGGCATGAATCGGTGAAACGTCATCCCAAGGGGCGAGGGGAGGGGAGGCAAGCGGTGTCATACATCCGCAAAAAGGCTGGAAGGGAAGGGCGGGCCTGCCACAGTCCGCCGGAGACACCACCGTGGAAAACCACCGCTTCCTTCTTCCTGTTTCGGCCCGCCAGATTGCGGCGGCCCATGGCACCCCTTGCTATGTCTATGACCAGGCCACCCTCGAGGCTCAGGCCGAGGCCATGTTGGCCTTTCCCAACGCCTACGGATTAACGGTCCGGTTTGCCATGAAGGCCTGCCCGAACGCCTCGGTCCTGAAGATCTTCGCCAATAAAGGCCTACATTTTGACGCGAGTTCCGGCTGGGAGGTTCGCCGGGCGATTCATGCGGGTATCCCGGCCGACCGCATCTCCCTCTCTTCCCAGGAACTCCCGGAAGATTTCTCCACTCTTCTTAATAAGGGAGTGCACGTGAACGCCTGCTCCCTCCTTCAGCTGGAACGGATCGGTCAGGCCCTCCCCGGCCAGGAAGTCGGGCTCCGCTTCAACCCCGGTCGCGGATCGGGCGGTACGGGCAAGACCAACGTCGGCGGGCCGGACTCCTCCTTTGGTATTTGGCACGAGTGGGCCGACCAAGCTCAGGCCCTCGTGAAGCAATACGGCCTGAAGGTCGTCCGCATCCATACCCATATCGGTTCAGGTAGCGACCCCGTCATCTGGCAAGAAGTCTCTGCGGCAAGCCTCGCGCTCGTCAGCCGTTTCCCAACGGCGCAGACCCTTAACCTCGGTGGTGGCTACAAGGTGGCCCGCGTCGCGGCAGAGAAGGGAACCGACCCGCAGGTCGTCGGCGCGCCGGTCAAGATCGCGTTCGAGAAATTCGCCCAGACGGACGGCCGCAAACTCCGCCTCGAAATCGAGCCGGGAACGTTCCTCGTCGCCAACGCCGGCGCCGTGCTCTCCCGTGTCCAAGACATCGTCTCCACCGGTGCACGTGAATTCCTCAAGCTCGACACAGGTATGACCGAGATCCTCCGCCCATCGCTCTACGGTTCACAACATCCCGCGCATTTGTATCCCGCCATGCCGACGCCGGTCGTGAAGAATTACGTCATCGTCGGGCACTGCTGTGAATCCGGAGATCTCATCAGTTGCGCACCGGGCGAACCCGAGACGCTCGCAGCGCGGGTCTTGCCCGAAGCCAAGGCCGGCGACTTATGTGTCATCGGCGGCGCGGGCGCGTATTGCGCCGGCATGAGCACGAAGAATTACAACTCTTTCCCGGAGGCACCCGAGGTGCTCCTGCGTCGCGACGGCAAGTTCTCTTTGATTCGTCGTCGCCAGTCGCTCGAGCAGATCTTGCAGAACGAGCAGCCGGCCGAAGGACTCTGATTGTGCCGATTCTTTCGCCAGCGCTGGGCGCCACGGTGCCCGACTCGCCGCATGCGACCGTCGTCTGCCTGCCGACGCTCGCCGATGTCGAGAGTTACGAACGCAAGGAGGAGCGCGTCTGGAAGCTCCTGCGCTCCGGCTATCCGCGCTTCGTCCGTAACGAGCTCGTCACCCGTGCCGCGCAGGAAGCCGCCCGCCGGCTTGGTCGCACGGGCGAACTTTTCCCGCTGATCTCTGAGGGGAGTGCCCGTCGCCTGGCCGAATGGGCGGGCGCTCCGACGACGTCACTCGACCGCGTCGGCGACTGGTGCCTCGTCGCGACGCCTCCGGGCGACGCGGCTGTTCGTCTAGCCAAGATGGTGCAACACACGGGTTCGCTTATCTCGTCGCGTCAGGCAGAAGCCTGGCTGGCGGGGCATGCGCCCGTCGACGGCACCGCCGCCCTCGCTACAATCCGCGTGACGCTTTCGCCCTTCCTCGCCGGCGTAAATCCGGCCGATATCCTGGTCGCCGCCTCTGGCATGAACGCGGTCGACGCGGGTATCGCCGCCGTCGATAGCGTGCAACGCGCCCGCGGTCGTTCCGCGTGGGTCCAGCTCGGCTGGCTCTACGTCGACTCGACCCGGCTCTTCGAGAAAGCGCGCGATGCGAAACATCATTTCGTCTCCGATGTTCGCGACCTCGCCGCCGTCGAACGCCTCCTGGCGTCAGGCACCATCGCCGGCGTTTTTACCGAAGTTCCGAACAACCCGCAGCTTGAGACCGCAGACATCCCGGCGCTCCGCGCGCTCTGCGACAAGCATGGGGCTAAGCTGTTACTCGACCCGAGCAGCGTCGGCCTCGCCTCCGTCGACGTCCTGCCCTTCGCTGATATCCTTGTCTCGAGCCTGACCAAATACGCCGGCTCCGAAGGTGACGTCATGGCCGGGCTGCTCGCCGTCAATCCGTCCCGTCCGGATGCGACGGAGCTGCTCGATCTTTCCCGCCGCCGGCTCGAGCCGCTGCCCGCACTCGACCTCGGGGTGCTCGCCGCGCAGATCGGCCGCATGGCTGAAGTCACCCAGCGTCTTTCCGTGGCCGCCGCCGAGATTGCTCGCCGACTCGCCGCCCATCCTGCCGTCGCGCGCGTGCGTACGGCCGATCAAGGTCCGACTGCCGACGCCTACCGTCACCTCGTGCGTCCGGGCGCCGGAGCCGGGGCGCTCATCACCTTAGAGCTCCGCGGCGATATGCGTCGCGTCTACGATCGCCTAGCGGTCGCCAAGGGGCCGAGTTTCGGCCTACGGTTCACTTTAGCCGCACCGTTCCTCTGGCTTGCGCATTTCGAGGAAGTCACGAACGAGGCGGGTAGGGCGCATATCCGTGCCGCCGGACTCGACCCGGATTTGCTCCGCATCTCCGTCGGCCTCGAGCCGCTGGAAGAAATCTGGGCAGCGTTCGATCACGCTCTCTCTAAATAAAGCAACCCGCCGGGGGGGCGGGTTGCGTGTGGGTCAGTTGGCCTCCACAGGTTTATCTTCGGGCTCCTCGAGGTCCTCCTCGTGGTCGTCGGCCTTGGCGCCGCCTCTTTTACTGCCGCCCTTCTTGGCTGCCCGAGCCTTCAGCATGCGCTCACGGAACGCCGCGCGCTCTTTGTCTTGGATGGCCGCCGCCCCTTCATCGACCTTGGCCAGACCGGCATCGAAAGCCTTGCGATAGGCTTCTTCCGAGGCCGTCGACTTCTTGCGGGCGGCTTTATATTCAGCCAGGGCTTTGTGGGTCATGGCTCGGTCGGCTTTGGACTGCTGCTCGGCCGAGAGCACTTCCGGGAGCTCATTGGTCGCCTTTCGGGCGGCGATGAGCCGGGCGTGCTCGGGGTCGGGCGTGTGGCCCTCGTCTTTGGCGGGGGCGGCGGGGACTTGAGCGTGGAGGCCGAGGGCAAGAAGGACCGCGGCGAGGGACTGTTTGGTTGTTATCATGGGTGGTGGTGGGAACGGGCTTGAAGGAAGTGCGTCCTAATTGGACAATACAAGTGCCTCTCCCTGAGGTTCACCCCATGAGCTTATCCCCCCGTCTTTGGCTGGGCATCTTCCTGATGTTGCCGCTGGTTCTTTCCGCGCAGAAAAAAGGCCGCGTCTTTAATCAGATGGAGATGACGCCCCTGGCCGCGGTGCCCGCGCTGCCGGATGCATTCCCGCAGGTCGTCGGCACGCAGATCATCGGCCCCGCGTATAAGTTCACCAAGGACGATGCCATTCTCGAAGCCGCAAAAGGTATCAGCCAGATGGGCTCCCGCGTCCTGAAGATCAACGTCCAGGTGCCCGCGCAGCTGACGGAATACATGACGATGCCCTTCACGCATTACATCATCTGGTATCGTTCCAACGGAGCCTGGGTGAGCGGCTTCACGCCCGAGATGAAGCGTCGCGAATATAACGCCATGTACGCTTTCACCAAAGATCTGCTCACCCGCTATGATGCGACCGGAAAGACTTTCTTCATCGGACACTGGGAGGGCGACTGGTATTTGTTGCCCGATCAGGACGTCAAAAAAGACGTCACCCCCGAGGCGGCCGCCGCCATGATCGAGTGGCTCAATGTCCGGCAGCAGGCGGTGGACGACGCCCGCGCCGAAGTGCCTTACAGTAAGTGTCGCGTTTTCACCTACACCGAGGTGAACCGCGTGCGCGATGCGATGAAGGACGGCAAGAAACGCCTCGTGAACACGGTGCTGCCCAAGGTGAACGTGGATTTTGTTTCTTACTCCGCCTACGATTCCCAGCTCCTTTCCGCCGAAGAAGTCCGCGCCACGCTGGACTACATCAACGGACAGATTCCGCCGAAGCTGGGTCTGCCCGCGAAGCGTGTTTTCATTGGGGAGTGCGGGCTCGCCTGGGCTTATTGCGGCGGCGACGGAGCCGTCCACGAGAAAAAGAACCGCGAGATCCTCGGCAAGTTCCTCAGCTGGCGCCCAGCGTTCGTGCTCTTCTGGCAGTATTACAACAACGAAGTCAAAGACGGCCAGCAGGTCGGATTCTGGTTGATTGATAACAAGAACAAGAAGACGCCGCTGTATGATACCATGGCGGAACTTTTCGCCGCCCAGGAGCAGCTTGGCCGCGACCTCAAGGCGCGCTCCCGCCGGCTGCCCGCACTGGAGGAAGTCGCCGCGTTCAGCGAGAACTGGCTGACCGCCCGCGGCGGCGCGGCTAAGTGAGCGGACTCCGGGCTTGAGGTTATTCAGGCCCTGCTGAAATTAACGACATGCGCAACAAGCTCTTCATGGAGGGACTCGGCACCTTCCTCCTGTGCGTGGCCTCGATGATGAGCCCGAGCCCGATTAACGTCGCCGCGATCCTCTGTGCGTTGGTCTATCTCGGCGGGCCAATCTCCGGTGCCCAGTATAATCCGGCCGTGACCCTGGCGCTTCGCCTGCGCGGTCGTTTCGGGTGGCGTTCGATGGCTTCCTTCATCGCCATCCAGTGCGCAGCCGCCCTGCTGGCGGCTTTGTTCGTCGGCTTGATCTCCGTGCATGACAACGCGCACACCAAGGATGCTGTCGATGCCTTGAGCGAGCCGGCCTTTGGGGATTTCTGGGCCGCGTCCGCTGTCAGCTTGCTGGGGGTGTTCTTCCTGGCCTTGGTCATCCTCATGGTGGCTACGTCCCGTCTGACCTCGGGGAACAGTTATTTTGGCGTGGCCATCGCACTCGCGTATCTCGGCCTCGTCGGGACTTTCACCGAATTTAAGCCAGACCTAAATCCCGCCTACAGCCTTGCATCCGCCTTGCAGGGTTGCGCCATCGCCCTCTTCGGTGATGACGGCAATGCTGGCGCGTTCGGCAAGGAATTCGTCTATCTCGCAAAGATGTCCCCGCGGGTGTTCGCCGATATCATGGTCGAGCTGATGGGCGGAGCGCTGGCGGCATTTACTTTCCGCCGTCTCTTCCCAGAGGATCGGTGAAATCTGATGGGATGGCTTGAATCGGGCAGGGGAGCCGCCAAGGTGGCGGTATGAACCCGCTCTTCACCGCCCATAAGCATTACGGCACACTGCTCCTTGCGCTCGTCCTCGCTGTCATAGTCGTCGCCCTGACCAAGGGCCCTAAGCCCGTCTTCCAGCGCATCGTTGCCGTGCTCGTCGACATCAACCTTGTCGTCGGTCTCGTGGCGTTCTTCACGACGCCTCGCCCGATTTCCTGGTTCCACCCGATTCTCGCCCTCGGTGCGGTCGGCCTCCTGCACGCGGGTGCCAAGAGCGAAGACAAGGCCAAGGTCGTCCGTTGCTTCTCGATCGCGCTCGTTCTCCTCGTCGCCGCTTGGGCCGTCAATGCCTCCTGGGGGCCGGAGTGGTTCAAGACGAACTTCGTCAAGCTCCCGGCGGTCGCCAAGTAAGCCGCCACGCTACGGTCAGGTGACGACGGCCCGGACATTGTCCGGGCCGTTTGACTTCCCATTGACCCGACGCTTGTTGGGGAGACAATCACAGGACACGTCTGATGTATCGCCTCGCCCTTAACATGCTCTTCGGAGACCGCGCCAAGCTGGCGATGCTCCTGTGCGGCCTGGCGTTCTCGGCGTTGCTGATGGCCCAGCAAAGTTCGGTCTTCTTCGGCATCATGAGCTGGACCTATACGCCGATGGTTAACATCCGCGCGCAGGTCTGGGTCAGCGACCCGATGGTCGAGCAGGTTAACGACGCCAAGCCGCTCCGCGACACCGACCTAGGGCGCGTGCGTTCCGTCGATGGCGTCGCGTGGGCCGCCCCACTTCACACCTCCTTCGTCCAGGCGCGCATGCAGGACGGCAACTTCAAGTTGATCACGCTCGTCGGCATCGACGCGGACACTTTTGCCGGTGCGCCCGCCGTCCTGACTCAAGGGCGGATTGAAGACCTACGTCTGCCGGACACGGTCATTGTCGATGAGTGGGGCGCCCAACTGATGGGGCGCACGGAGATTGGCCGGGATGGGAAACCGAAGACGACACCCTTGAAGGTGGGCGACACTTTCGAGGTGAATGACATCCAGGCGCGCATCGTGGGAATCTGTAAGGTGCGCCGAGCTTTCACGGGCGGGCCATTCGTGTACACGACCTACGACCGCGCTAAGGCATATACCCTCGGCGCCCGCCGCACCTTAAGTTTCATGCTCGTCGAGCCGCAGAAGGGTATCACGCCGGCCGAACTTTGCGGACGCATCGAACGTGAAACGGGACTGAAGGCATGGACTTCTGACACGGTAATCTGGAGCTGGGGTGAGCGCAGCCTGGCGCGGAACACCTTCTGGTGGTTCTGGACTAACACGGGCATCCCGTTCTCCTTCGGCACCGCGGTGTTGCTCGGGCTCTTCGTCGGCATCGCGATCTCAGGCCAGACCTTCTATTCCTTCATTCTGGAGAACCTCAAATACTTCGCGGCCATCAAGGCGATGGGAGCGGGCATGGGCGTGATTGCCCGCATGCTCTTCGTGCAGGCCTTTACCGCCGGACTCATCGGCTTTGGCCTCGGCGCGGGGATGGCGCAGGCCATCGGCCGCGCGATGATCGAGAAAGGCATGCCCCCTTTCGTGATGTTCCCCCAAATCCTCTGGGCGACGTTCGCCCTCGTGCTGGGCATCAGCTTCGTCTCCGCCGTCATCGGCATCATCAAGGTGTCACGCGTCGACGCCGCCTCGGTCTTTCGCGGATGAGTCACCAAGCCCACACCGTCGCCGTCCGCGCCACCGGCGTCGACATGTTCTTCGGTACGCCCGAGAATCAGGTCGTCGCGCTCAAGCAGGCCGACTTCGAAGCCCGCCGCGGCGAGCTCATCATGCTCGTCGGACCTTCCGGCTGCGGGAAGACGACCCTGCTTTCTGTCATCGCCGGTACGCTCACGCCGCAGGCGGGGACGGTTGAGGTTTTCGGCCAGCGTCTCGATGGCCTCGGCCAGGAGGAACTCACGTCGTTCCGCCGCAAGAACCTTGGCTTCGTCTTCCAGTCTTTCAACCTGATCCCGACGCTTTCCGTCGTCGAGAACGTGATGGTCCCGCTCCTGATCCAAGGCCGTCCTTACGATGAAGCCCATGCCCGTGCCCACGCGATCATCGAGAAGGTCGGCCTTAAGGGCCGCGAAGAGGGCAGACCCAACGCGCTCTCTGGCGGCCAGCAGCAGCGCGTGGCTATCGCCCGCGCGCTCGTCCACGAACCCCCGTTGTTAATTTGCGACGAACCGACCTCAGCCCTCGATAAGGACACGGGGGCACATATCATGGAACTCGTGCGCGACCTCTCCCGCTCGCCCGAACGTTGCGTGGTCGTCGTCACGCACGACCATCGCATCTTCCGTTTCGCAGATCGCATCGCGGAGATGGAAGACGGCCGCATCAGCCGCGTCGTCGACGACCCGAAGCTCCTCGACACCTCCCATCTCTAATCACCCTTATGTTTAAGAAACGCATCCTGCTCTTCGCCTTGGCCCTCGCCGGCGCCGTCGCCGCTTGGCAGCTCACCCGTGGTACCGCCAACGAGGCGCCCATCAAGCCGCCACCCTATGAGCCCGCCACGCGCGACAAGGACGGTCTCATCGCCGCCGCCGGCCTGATCGAGGCGGTCGCGGAAAATACCCAGCTCGGTTCGCCCACTTCCGGAACAGTCGCAAAGGTCCATGTAAAGGTCTGGGACAAAGTGAAGGCCGGCGCTCCACTCATCACCCTGGATGAGCGTGACCTGCAGGCGCAGTTCCAGGTGCAGAAGGCGGCCGTCTCGGCCGCCGAGGCCGCCTCTGAGCGTGCCGATGACGCCGCCCGTCGCTGGACGGGAATCAAGGATAGCGGCGCGGTCTCCGCCGCCGATTTGCTTTCATACCAAGTCGCCGCCAAAGAGGCCAAGGCGAAGCTCGCCCTCGCTAAGGCCCAGTTGGATCAGACCTCTGTCATGCTCGACCGCCTGGTACTACGCTCACCCATCGATGCGACCGTGCTTCAGGTGGGTGTGCGCGTCGGTGAATTCGTCGCCGCCGGGGCCAAGGCACCAGTCATCCTCGGGGATATTTCCCGCCTGCAGATTCGTTGCGATGTCGACGAGCAGCTGGCCACACGCATGCGCGACGGTCTCCCCGCCAAAGGCTATCTCAAGGGGGAGAGTTCTCTGGCTGGCGGTGCGGATCGGTCAATCGCGCTCAAGTTCGTGCGCATCGAGCCCTTCGTCATTCCGAAGGCCTCGCTCACGGGTGCCAGTGTCGAGCGCGTCGACACCCGCGTTTTGCAGGTCATCTATCAGTTCGAACGTCCCGCCGGCCGCGCGATGTTCGTCGGCCAGCAGATGGATGTTTATATCGACGCTTCCCAAAATGCATCGGGCAAATAAAAGTTTCCTGCTCGGGGCCGCGCTGCTCGTCGGTTGCGCCCATGAGGCTGCCCTCCGCCCGGAGGACTTGAAAATCACGCCCGCATTTTCGCAGGCGGGCGTCCGGGCGGATGCGGACTGGTGGAAGTCGTTCAACGAACCGCAGCTCAACGGCCTCATCGATCGGGCCATGTTGGCTAATCCAGATCTCGCTGTGGCGCGGGCCCGCTGGCGCGAAGCGCGCGCTGCCTTGCAGGCGGCCGATGCGGCGCTCCTTCCGCGCGTCGACGCACAGGTCTCTTACAACTCGCAACGCACATCGGCGGAGTCTGGCCGTAATTTCCCCGGCATGCCGCGACGTTTTGATACGGCGACCGTCGGAGCACAGGCTTCTTGGGAACTTGATCTCTGGGGTCGGAATTCGGCCCGCTCCGCGGCTGCGGCCGCGGATGCGTTGGCCGCCGGATTTACCGCTGAGAGCGCCCGCGTCGCCCTGGGTGCGGAAGTGGCGCGGCTTTGGTTCGCGGTCCAGTCGGCCCGCCGCGATGTCTCCTGCCTCACCGATGAGTTCCAAGCCCGCTACCGCGAGATGGAAATCATTGAACAGGGCGTGAAGGCCGGATTGCTTTCCACGGATCCTCTTTCCACGGCCCAACTCGCCGCCGCCCAGGCTAAGTTAGATGAAGGTCAGGCGCATCGCCGACTGGCTGGATTTGAGAACGCGCTCCGCGTGGTCATCGGCGCCCAGCCGGGCGAGATGCTTCCCTCTTCGCCATCCGTGGAGAACCACCGAATCAATCCGACGTTCGGAGCCGGCGTGCCGTCGGAGCTTCTTCTTCATCGTCCGGACCTCGCCTCATCCGCCGCCCGACTTGATGCGGCCATGTCGCGCGAAGGCGCGGCCCGTGCGGATTTTTATCCGAGCGTCACGCTCACCGGCCAAGCTGGCTGGCAAGCGGACCCGGCCTCGCGGCTGGGTCGGGGCTCGGCTGGATTCTGGACGTTGATGCCCTCCGTGGATCTGCCACTTTTCGACGGCCAGTCACGCGAGGCTAATTTGGAAGCACAGCGCGCACGTATCGATCTCGCCGGCGCGGAATGGCGTAAGGCGGTGTTGGTCGCGTTCCGCGAAGTTGAAGATGCGTTGGCTGATCTCCGGGAACTTAACCTGCAGGTGGACCTTGCCCTGCGCGTGCAGAAGGCGGCTGCCGATCGATTGAAGAACGCCCAGACGCGTCTGCAGGCAGGCGTCGCCGATGAGCGTGAACAGGTGATCGCCCGACGGGATGCCGCTCAGGCGTTGCGGACGTACAGCGATTTGGAATTAGAACGTTGCCAGGTCTGGGTGCGACTCGCCGCTGCGACTGGCGGCGGCTGGGTGCGACCGGCCGCGGAGCCCGCTCAATAAAAAAGGGCGTCCGCTAGGACGCCCTTTCTGTTGCCGTCAAGGCGCTCAGGCCTTGATCTGCGGGCGCTTGGGATCCGGCCAGTCGATGTGGAAGAACTCGCCGCGGGGCTTGTCCTTACGCTCGTAGGTGTGGGCGCCGAAGAAGTCGCGCTGACCCTGGAGCAGGTTCTGCGGGAGGTT
>SESA01000123.1_pt1 | contig 53816 bp, 36 predicted proteins | sample 3171451 | NCBI WGS metagenome assembly SESA01 (sample SAMN06051862, study PRJNA518727) | freshwater metagenome | biome: subpolar coniferous forest; feature: holomictic lake; material: water; isolation source: holomictic Lake 227, 8 m depth | place: Canada: near Kenora, Ontario | collected...
CGCATCATTGTAAACACTTCAATTTAAAACGCTCTAATGACTTGGTCTTTTCGGGCGGAGCGGCGTTGTCAGGCAGAGGCGATATCTAAAGATAGCGCCTCCGCGTTCCGCCTTGCTTCGCATAAAAATCCCGGCGGCCTAAAATCCAGCCATTTCAAAGATTTGGTATTATTGTGCCGCGCGGAGGTGCTGGATCTGGATCTGGACGTTCACGCGGCCCCTCCATGCGTTGCGTTCAATCCGGAAGGCAACATCCCAGGGCGGGCGGGGGAGGGGCTCGGTTGCGCCGTTGAAGAAGATGGCTTCGTGGCGCGCTCCGTTCTGCCCGAGCGTGAGCCGGAGGTGTTTCTCCTTGAGCACCGCCGGTTCCGCCAGGGGCCGGACGCCCCGGGCCAGGAACAGCGGCTGCGCGTTGCCAGTCCCGAACGGCTGCATCTGTTCGTGGACGGAGAGAAAATCGAGGCTGATGTCGCGCAAGGGAGCCTCGCCGTCCAGGGCGAGCCGGGGGCGGAAGTCGGCCTCCGTGAGCGCCGTTCGGGCAAATTCCAGGAACGCGCCCCGGAACGCCTCGAAGCGCTCCCGGCGCAGTTCCAGCCCCGCCGCCATCTCGTGCCCGCCAAATTTCTCCAGCCAGGGGCGGCACGCTTCGAGCGCCTCCACCAGTGAAAAGCCCGCGATGCTCCGCCCGCTGCCGCGCCCCAGGCCGTTTTCATCAAAGCCGATGACCAGCGCGGGCCGGGAATGCGCCCGGCAGAGCCGCGAGGCGGCGATGCCGAGCACGCCCGGGTGCCACCCCTCCGCGCCGACCACGATGGCGGCGTCGCGCGCCGGGTCGAAGTCCAGGCGCTCTTGCGCTTGCGCGACGGTCGCGCGTTCCACCCGCTGGCGTTCCCGGTTTTGGGCGTCCAACTCTTGCGCCAGGGCGCGGGCGCGCGCCGGGTCGTCGGTGAGCAGGAGTTCCAGCGCCGCTCCCGCCCCTCCCAACCGCCCGGCGGCGTTGAGCCGGGGCCCGAGCTTGAAGCCGATGTCCGCGGGGGTCAGCGGCGCTTGCGCTTGCGCGACTTCCAGCAAGGCTTGCAGCCCGGCCCAGCGGGTACGGCTTAAAACTTCCAGCCCTTTGCCCACCAGGATGCGGTTTTCGCCCGTCAGCGGCACGATGTCGGCGACCGTCCCGAGCGCCACGAGGTCCAGGTAATCCCGCAGGTCGATCTCCGGCGCGGGCCGCGTCTTGAGCAGCGCGTGGCAGAATTTGAAGACGAGCCCCGCGCTGCAAAGATCCTCAAAGCCGGGCGCGGCCCCGGGGCGCTTCGGGTTCACCAGCGCCGTGCAGCGGGGGAGCGCGGCCGGGCATTCGTGGTGATCCAGGATCGCCACGTCCACCCCTTGCGCGGCGAGGTCCGCGATCTCCGCGGCGCTCGACGTGCCGCAATCCACCGCCAGGAGCAGGCCGGGCCGCCCCTGCGCCAGGCAGCGCGCCAGCCCCTCCGCGCTCAGACCGTAGCCTTCGTCCGTGCGGGAGGGGAGGAAGGTGCGGGGCGCGGCCCCGAGCGCCCGCAGCACGCGGGCAAGGAGGGCCAGCGAGGAGACGCCGTCCACGTCGTAGTCGCCATATAGCACGATCGCTTCCCCCCGGTCCACGGCGGCCAGCGTCCGGTCCACGGCCTCCCGCATTTCGGGGAGGAGGAAGGGGTCGCGGAGGCGCTTGAGCCGGGGGGAGAGGAATGCCTCCGCGTTGTCCGGGCGCGCGCCGCCGCGCCGGGCGAGGATCCCGGCAAGCGAAGCCGGGCAGCCCAGTTCGCGGGCCAGCGTCCCGGCAAGCTCCGCCTCGTCGGGGGCGAGCGGGGGCGGGAGAATCCAGCGGGCGGTCATGGAAAGCTCTAAAAAAACAGAAAGGGAGGCGAAAGGAAGGTGTTTTTCTTGAAAAGTTTCCCCGTGCCGGTAATCAGACAACAGTGAAAACTTTGTTGAGCGTGTTGTGGGTTGCCTGCGCGGCGTGCGCCGCCACGGTTTGGGCGCAGACGCCGCCCATGGAGGTGCCCTTCACCGTTCCAATCGTCCCTTTCGCCCAGCTTTCCGACAAGAACATCACCCCCGACGGGCGGCGGGCGCTGGCGATCCGCCCCGACGAATGGAAACACACCGAGACGCCGCACTTCGTGATCCACTTCTTCCGCACCTTGATCGCGGCTCCCGTCTCCGTGGAAGCGGAGTTTTACTACCGCTACATCACGGCGGATCTGGGTATCACCCCACGGGACGAAGCGGAGGGGGGGACGCGCAAAACGCATCTCTATTTGTTTGAAACGCGGGAGGATTGGGTCGCTTTCCGCAACGCCGCGGCATTGGAGCCCTGGACGGGAGCGGTCTGCATCGACGGCGCGCTCTTTGTGCCGCGTTACCCGGAGTTCAAGTGGAAGGGGAACGCGTTGGGGCATGAGATCGTGCACCTGATGGTGAACCGTTTTGTGGGAAGGCAATCGCCGGTGTGGCTGAAGGAGGGGCAGGCCGAGGATGTTTCCAGCCGGGGTTATTCCGCCTACTACCGGGCACGGGGGTTTGTGGCGCATCCCCTGGAATTGATCCCCAACGGGTACATCCCCCTCGCGCGCCTGACCTCCCTGACGGCGTACCCGCCGGATGCGGAAGTGGAGACGCTGTACCGGGAATCGCGCGCGTTCGTGGCCTTTTTGAGCGCCGAGGGCCGGAAGCCGCAATTCTTGAAAATGTTCCGGGAAATGGCGCAAGGGGCGCCGTTTTCCTCCGCTCTGAGCGACGCTTACGGTTCCCAGTGGACCTCTCTGGGGACGCTGGAGCCCGCTTTCAAACAATACATGGAAATGACAGCCGGACGTTGACTTATGGATTCTCTGATTGATCGATGGAAGGGCCGGTGGCTCCTGGCCGCTTTGCTTTGCGGCGTTTTTTCCTGGGCGATGGGGGCCGACGATGCGCCGCCCGCCGACGTCCACCTGGAGGAGAAACCGTTCGACGCTCTCTCCGTCCGCGATGCCCACCCGCTCGGGCTCAAAGCCCTGGCCCTCGCTCCCGCCAAGTGGAAACACGCGGAAACCCCGCATTTCATCCTCCATTACCGGCGCGCGACCGAGGCCCAAAAAGCCGCGCGGGAAGTGGAGTTCACCCTGTGGTTTGTCGCCCGAAGCCTGGGAGCCGCCCCCGAGCGCTATGCGAAAAAGTCGCACGTTTACGTCTTCCAGGACGAGCACGAGTGGTCCCAGTTCCGCCCCGAGGCGGAGGTGCCCGGGTGGTCGGCGAGCTTCGCCTCCGATGACGACCTCTTTTTGCACATCGGCGGCCCGGGCGAGGCGTTCGACTCCCGGATTCTCGCCCACGAGACGACGCACGCCGTCGTCGCCCGGCTCTACCCCCGTCAGACGTGGCCGCTCTGGCTCAACGAAGGGTTTGCCGAGACGATGGCTGGCACCAGCATCGCCGCCCGCAAGCATGTCTGGACCAAGGGGATGCAACAGGAACTTTCCATGGCCACCCTCTCCCCGGAGGAACTGACCGCCATCTCGGTTTATCCCAAGGAAGAATGGGAAGTGACGCGCTTTTACCAGAGCAGCGAGAAGCTCGTCCGCTTTCTCCTGAACACCTGCCCCAAGGAGCGTTTTCCCCGGTTCATCGACGCCGTGCTGGGGGGGCGCCCCTTCCGCGAGGCGTTTTTGCAGGTCTACGGCGACCAGGTGAAGGATTACTCCGCCTTTCTCAAACAGTACGAGCGGTTTACCAAGTAGCGCCTTGATTGTTCCTGGCGTTTATCCTAAAAACGGCAATGGATCGGGGCGATCTGACACAATCTACTGGCCGCGAGAGACTTTCGCCGAGGCTCGCCGTATCCATTTGGATACGCCTTGGCTCTCTTTAAGTCATCGCGGCTCAGTATCTTGTGTCGGCTCATCCCCTCCCATCACCGTTTTTTAGGTTTATCTGAACATTTTTCCCCATGCCTCCCGCCCCCAAACGCAGCCCCGCCAAGAGCCCTTCCAAGAGCGCGGCGATTTGCGCGGTGGTCGGCTCCGATGAGGCGGAAGTCAAGCGCGCCGCCTTGCAGCGGGCCGGGGAACTGGCTCCCGCCGAGGCGGGCGACCTCGGGTGCGAGATCATCGACGGCGTGGCCGACAACGCCGACCAGGCCGCCACCCGTGTCCACCAAACCCTTGAAGCCCTCCTCACGCTGCCCTTCTTTGGCGGCGACAAGCTCGTGTGGCTCAAAAACGCGAATTTCCTGGGAGACACGGTGACGGGCCGTTCCGCCGCCGTGCTGGAAGCGCTGGAGAAATTGACGGAAACGCTGGAAGCCGGGCTGCCCGCGGGCGTCCGCTTCCTCCTGAGCGCCCCGGAGATCGACAAGCGCCGCGCCTTTTACAAGGCCCTGGGCAAGCTCGGCAGCCTGGAGGTGTTCGACAAACTGGACACCAGCCGCACCGGCTGGGAAGAGGACGTAGCCGCGCTCGTGCGCGAGCGGGCCCGGGCTCTCGGCCTCCGCATCGGGGGCGAAGCGCTGGAACTCTTTGTCCTCCAGAGCGGCGGCGATTCCCGCCAGATCGCCAACGAACTGGAAAAACTCGACCTTTACCTCGGGCCGGCACGCCGGGAAGTCACCGTCGCTGATGTCCGCCTGATGGTCCCCGCTTCCCGCGCCGGAGTCGTCTTCGAACTCGGCAACGCCCTGGCTGCGCGCGACCTCAACGGCGCGCTCGCGCTGGTGGATCAGCTCCTTTTTCAAGGGGAAACCGCCATTGGCATCCTGCTCGTGGCCATCATCCCCACCGTCCGCAATCTCCTGCTTGCCAAGGACTTGATGCAGCGCTACCGGCTGAGCCGCCCCGCCGCCCCCTTCCATTTCACCGGCACGCTCAACCGCCTGCCGCCCGAGGCCACCGCCCATCTCCCCCGCAAGAAAGATGGCGGGATCAACACCTACGCCCTCGGCATCGCCGCCATGCACGCCCAGCGCTACACCCTGGCCGAACTGCGCGCCGCGTTGAAGGCCTGCCTGGAGGCCAACGTCGCACTGGTCACCGGCGGCATGGAAGCCCGCACGGTGCTGATCCAGACCGTGGTAAAAATTGCCGCGGCCGCACCCGGTTGAGGCCCGTTTCCGTTCCAAGGGCCTGTTCACACCAACCAATTTCAGCGATAAAAAGGGACTTTTTGGCCCAAAGTGCCCCTCTTCGGGTCGCTGAATCTCGATTCAGCTCACCTCATCAGGTTATTTTCGACTCAAAAATCCCGGCGTCCTACAATCCAGCCATTTCAAAGATTTGGTATGAGCACCCCCCCCTCCCTGCTGACCTCCCTCATTACCGGCGGCGCGGGCTTCCTTGGCTCTCATCTGAGCGACCGGCTGCTTGCGGAAGGCCATCGCGTCATTGGCATCGACAACTTTATCACCGGCAGCCCCGCCAATATCGAGCATCTCGCGGGCAACGAAAACTACCGCTTCATCAAGCAGGATGTGACGGAGTATCTCTTTATCGACGAGCCGCTCGACTTCGTCTTCCACTTCGCCTCCCCGGCCAGCCCCATGGATTACCTGGAGCACCCGATCCCCACGTTGAAAGTCGGCGCGTTTGGCACCCACAACGCCCTCGGGCTCGCCAAGGCCAAGCGCGCCCGCTTCCTGCTCGCCTCCACCAGCGAATGCTACGGCGACCCGCTCGTCCATCCCCAGGCGGAAGATTACTGGGGCAACGTCAACCCCATCGGGCCGCGCGGCGTGTATGACGAAGCCAAGCGGTTTGCCGAAGCGATGACGATGGCCTACCACCGCTTCCACAACGTGGACACCAAAATCGCCCGCATCTTCAACACCTACGGCCCCCGGATGCGCCTGCGCGACGGGCGCGTCGTCCCGGCCTTCATCGGGCAGGCGCTGACCGGCCAGCCCCTGACCATCTTTGGCGACGGCTCCCAGACCCGCTCCTTCTGCTACGTCAGCGACCTGGTCGACGGCATCTACCGCCTCGCCCTTTCCGACTTCCACGACCCCGTCAACCTCGGCAACCCCCGGGAAATGACCATCCGCCAGTTTGCCGAGGAAATCCTGCGCATCACCGGCAGCCACTCCAAGATCGAGCTGAGGCCCCTCCCCATGGACGACCCGAAAGTGCGCCAGCCCAACATCATGCGGGCACGCAAAGTGCTTGGATGGGAACCAAAGGTGCCCTTTGAACAAGGCATCGCCACCACCATCGATTACTTCCGCCCCCGAGTCTAAACCCGAGTCCAAAAATGGCGGGCATTCCGCCGCCCCTCTGCAAAAACCGACTTTTCCTTTGCCATCCGCTTGCGGATTGATCATAAATTAACAGCTTCCCCACCCTCATCTTGCCCCCATGAAAACGCTGACGCTCCTTGCGGTGACTCTGCTCGTGTATGTCGCTCCCTGCCTTGCCGCGCCTGGCGGCGACTTCGTGATCAAAAAAGTGGATGTCGATTACCCCCCCTCGCCGGACTTCGGCAACCAGCCCGGGATTCGGTGGACGCCTCAGAAATGGGGCCGCATGGATGTCACTTTTGACGCGGTGCCGGATTTCACCGAGGAATTGACCTTCAATTACTACGTGTTGTATGACGACCATGCGTCTCCCTCCCGCTTGTTTGTCGGGCGCGTCAACCACGTGAATATCGCCAAGGGGGCCGGTCTCCACTCGGTGATGTATATTTCGCCGAAGACCATCCAGCGGCTTACGCAGCGCAAGCCGGTGAACTTCACCTCGCTGCCCCTCACCCAGGTCACCGTCACCATTACCAAGCCGGGCGTCGCCGCGCCGCTCGCGGTCGGCAATTTCAAGGCCGGCGGGCATGGCGAATGGTGGACCACCATGAAACAAGAGGAAGGTTTTCTCGTCAACAAAAGCGAAACGCCTTTTGCCCCCGTTTGCTGGGACTACTACGAAGCCGTCAAACCTGCTTCGGCGCATTAAAAAGCAACCATGGCTGCGTTCAACCGAATCTTTTGTTTAAGTCTGGGGTCCCAGACCGTCCGATTTGCCGAATTTACGCTGGATAGCCGCGGAGGCCTCGTCCTTTGCGCCTACCGCACCTCGGAGCTGTTGGCCGATCCTGCCATGGATGCCACCCGTGTCGCGCAGACCGGCATCCTCCTGCGTGAACTGGCCGCCGCCGTCAAAGCCTCCGCAACCGGCGTCAACTATTCCATCCCCTCCCAGTCGGTTTTCACCCGGTTTGTCAAACTCCCCTCCGTCGCGGAAGAGCAGGTGGACCAAATTGTCGCCTTCGAGGCGCAACAGAACGTCCCGTTCCCGATTGAAGAAGTCGTCTGGGACTACCAGCTCGTTACTTCCCCCGACCCCGGCAAACTCGAGGTGGTGCTCGTGGCGATCAAGTCCGACCTCCTTGAGGAATTCAACACGGTCGTCGAAGAAGCTGAATTTCGCACCGAAGTCGTCGACGTGGCCCCGATGGCCCTCTACAACGCCTTCCGCTACAACTATAGCGACCTGACCGGCTGCTCCCTGTTGCTCGACATCGGCTCGCGCACCACCAACCTCGTCTTCGTCGAGGCCAAGAAAGTCTTCTCCCGTTCCATCCCCATTGGCGGGAACACGATCACCGCCGCCATCGTCAAGGACTTCGACGAGCCGTTCACCGCCGCCGAGGAGCGGAAAAAGCGCCAGGGCTTTGTCAGCCTGGGCGGCACCTACGCCGAGCCCCAGGACCCGGAGATCGCCCGTGTCTCCAAGCTCGTCCGCAACACCATGACGCGGCTGCACGCCGAGATCACCCGCTCCATCTCCTTCTACCGCTCCCAGCAAAACGGCAGCCAGCCGGAGCGGGTCTTCCTGTGCGGCGGCGCCGTCGCCATGCCGTACATGCGCGAGTTTTTCAGCGAGAAACTGGCGCTGCCCATCGAGTTTTTGAACCCCCTGCGCAACGTCGCCGTCAGCAAAGACGTGGATGTCTCCGAAATCACTCGGGATTCCCATCTGCTGGGCGAATTGGTCGGATTGGGGCTGCGGAGCGGCTCGGACTGCCCGATGGAGCTCAACCTCCGTCCGGCCAGCGTCGTGCAAGCCCGCGAAACCGCCGCGCGCATCCCGTGCCTCGTCCTGGCCGGCGTCTGCCTCCTGGCGATTCTCGCCGGCTGGTGGGGCTATTTCGCCCACGCGGCGACCGTGCAGACGGCGGTGTGCGACCAATTGCAGCAAAAGATCGGCAGCCTGCAAGCCGTGGAGAGTCGGTTCAACGCCGTCAAAGCCGTCATCAAGGCCAAACAGGAAGTGGTGACTCCCTTGATCCAAGCCGTCGAGGACCGCGGATACTGGGTTCAATTGATCGAAGACCTCAACGCCCGGCTGCCCGAGCGCTCCATTTGGGTCACCTCGATGGAACTGGAACCGGTGAAATCTGAAGCGCCTGCCCCCGGAAAGGCCAAAACGTCCAAGCTCCCCGTCCTGATCCTGAAGGGATTCTACGTAGACAATCCCAAAGGCGTCGGCATCGTGGACGACTTCGCCAATGCCCTGGCCAAATCCCCGCTTTTCCTCGTGCACCCCGACAAAGACCGGAGCACCACCGTGCCGCCGGATGACTGGGCTGCCGCTTACACCATTCGCCTTGACCTCAAGAAACCCTTTGCACCATGAACCTGGGTCAGAACAAATTTCTCATCGGTGTGGGAGCCGCCCTCCTGCTTGGTTTTGTCGGCTTGGGATGGATGCTCTTCCAGGCTTCCAGCGCCGCCGACGCGGCCAACGCCCGTTATCAAGAGCAAGTCGCCGAATTGCAACGGCTCCAAGGCCTCCCGCTTTATCCCGAGGCGTCGAACCTGAAAATCCTGGAAGCCCAGAAAAAAGTCGCCGCCGAGTCCGCCGTGACCCTGCACCAGCAGCTCGTCCCCCTGGCCTTTCCGCTGGAGCCGCTGACGCCCGAGCAATTCCAGGACCAGCTCACCGCCACCGTCAAAAAACTGACGGACAAAGCCACCAACAACGGCGTCGCGTTCTCCGACAAACTCTACCTCGGCTTTGCCGAATACCGGACAGCCACACCGAAACCGGAAGCGGCATCCGCGCTCGGCCGCCAGTTGAAGTGCGTGGAACTCGCGGTCGACACCTTGATCGAGCGGAAAGTCACCTCCATCGATAAAATCACCCGGACCCTCCTCCCCGAGGAACTCGACGCCTCCAAGATGCCCGCCGCCGCTCCCACGCCCAAGGGCAAGCCGGCCGCCGCCAAGCCCGCGTTGCTCACCAAATTCCCGTTTGAGATCCAGTTTGTCGCCGAGCAGAAAGCCCTTCAGGGAGCCATGAACGACCTCTCCGGGACCAACAAGCAATTTTTCATCCTTCAGCCCCTGTCGATCAAAAACCAGGCGGATAAAGCCCCCAAGAAGATCGATTCCGCCGATAAAGCCGCCGCTGCCGCAGTCGCCGCCGGGGCCACGCCCAAGCCGGAAAAGCTGAAATATGTTCTCGGGGCGGAAAAATTAAACGTGACCCTGCGGTTCGACTCCGTCGTATTCGCCAGCAATTTGCCGAAATAGATATGGACTGGATCAAGAAGAACTACGATCGGTTTGCGCTCCTCCTCCTGGCCGTTGCGTTGTTGGGCTCCTCCGCTTATCTGATCTGCCTGGCCCGAGGGTTTTCCGAACGGTTTGCCCCCATCCTCGCTCACGTGCCGCATGGCCAAAATGTGACCATCCTGGAAACCGAAGCCCTTGAAAAAGCCGAGGAGTCGATCGCCAAACCCATGGCATGGGGCGCCCACCCGGGTTCCCTCTTTGTTTCCCGCAAATACGTTGCCAAGCACGACGCCGCCCTCGGGCAGGACACTTTGATCGATCCCTTTGAACCGAGCAGCCCCCCCCTGCACCCGCCCATTCCCAACCATTGGTTCCTTGACCACGGGCTCGGAGACCAACTCCTCGATGCCGACGTTCTCGAACAGGACCCCGACAAAGACGGCTTCACCAATTTGGACGAATTCGTGGGAAAAACCGACCCCCAGGACCCCGCCTCCCATCCTCCCTACCTGACCAAGTTGCGGCTCAAGCGCTTCATCCGGGTCCCCTTCCGCCTCAAGTTCGAGGCTTACGAAGATGACGGCAGCTTCCAGATCAATACCGTGGATGTCCGTCAGCCCACCCAGTTCGTCAAGCTGGAAGAAGTCATTGCCGGGACCAAATACAAGGTCGTGAAATTCGAGAAAAAAGCGGTCGCCAACCCGAAGACCGGGGGGGATACCGATGTCTCCGAGTTGACGGTGGAGCATGTGGAAACTGGCTCCCAAGTCAGGCTGATCGTCCGAACCGAAGTCGATTCCCCCGATCAGTATGCCCGCTTCGCATTCCTGTGGGATCGCAGTGAGTTTTCCGTCAAGAAAGACCAAAAATTTGTCCTCAAACCCGAACCCACCATCGAGTATAAACTGATTGACATCCGGGAGAATGAAGCGGTAATTTTGAATGCCAAAACTGGCGACCAGATCAAAGTTCCCCGCCTGGAGTGAAACAAACCGTTTTTTCAATACGGTTTGGGAAGTTCCTTGCGCGCCGCGCTCCATCTTCCCGCCGTTTTTCTGACTGCCCGGTGCCCTTGGCTTTATAAAACAATCCCCCATCCTGCCTGATCGCCCTTCTTAAAAAGTCCCGCAGCCCGCTTTCCATCGGTTTCGCCCTTCCCAAGATAGCCTGTATATGATTAAGCCCCCACTGTTCAAATTCTGTTTGGTAATCGCCCTTGCCGCCGCTCCGGCCTATGCCGGCGTGGTTCCTTCCACGGGGGTTCCCTCTTCCGTGCAAGGCATTGCCGAACGGGAAATCACGCGCCGCAACGACCAGGTTAGCCGGGCTCAGCAGGCCATTGCGGAAGGCGACAAGGCCATGGAGGCCAAGGATTACGAAACAGCCGTCCAGAAATACAAATTTGCCGCCGACCTCCTCCCTGAAAGCCCCGTGACGCACAAGCTGCGCTCCGCAGCCGTGGAGCGCTACTGCATCGCCAGCGTGAAACTGGCCGAGCAACAAATCGCCGAAGGCAACTTCGCCGAGGCTGAAGCCACCGCGAAGGCCGTGCTCGACGCGAATTATGACCCGCAATACGGTCCCGCCCACACCCTTCTCGCGCATCTGGAAGAGCCCGGTTACTACAACAAAACCATCACGCCGAAGTTCCATGCGAAGGTGGAGCAGGTCAAAGCCTGGTTTGTTGACGCCGAGGGCTTCTACGCATCCGGCCAGTATGCCAAGGCCGAAATGCGCTACAACCAGATCCTTTCCGTGGATCCGACCAACAAAGCCGCCCGCGAGGGGCTGATGAAAGTCGACCACGCCCGCACCGAATACGCCGATACCGCCTACGAACAGACGCGGACGCACGCCCTCTGGAAATTGACGGATGCCTGGCAGGTGCCCATTCCGAAGTATAGCGCCAACAACTCCAAGGTCATTGCCTCCACGCAGCCCTCCAGCAGCACCGCCGCGATCCAGAGCAAACTCAACTCCATCATCTTCCCGAAGGTGGAGTTCAAGGATTCAACGGTGCGGGAAGCCATCAACCACCTCATAGTGAGATCCCGCGAGCTCGACGTCCGCGAGCCCGACCCGGCCCGCCGTGGCGTCAACATCGTCTTGCAGTTGGATAACCCGGCCGGAGCCGCCGCCGGCGCTCCCCCCGCCGGGGCCCCTGCCGATCCGAATGCGCCTGCGATTCCCGGGCTGGACGCCGGAGCCGCCGCAACGCCTGCTCCGGCTGGCTCGCCTGCTCCCGCCGCCCCGGCCATCAATCCCTCCGACGCCCGCATCACGCTTTCCCTCAACAATGTGCCGCTGGCGGAAGCCCTCCGCTACATCACCACGCTGGCCGGTCTGAAAGTGAAAATCGATCCCTATGCCGTGGCGGTTGTGCCGCAGACGGTGGTGGTCGAAACGCTGATTACCAAGGAATACAAAGTGCCGCCGGGGACGTTCACCTCGTCCTCCAATGGGGGCGGCACCGCCGCCGCCACTCCGGCAGCTCCCACTGCCGCCCCCGGGGCCATAAACAGCACCCCCCTTGCCCAACGCGTTTCCGCCAAAGATTACTTCGCCAATCTTGGCGTCCAGTTCCCTCCGGGAGCCGCCGCCAACTTCATCCCCACCAGCAGCCGCCTGATTGTCAAAAACACCCAGGAACAGATCGACCTGATCGACACCCTCGTGGAAGCGTTGAACGGGGCCGTTCCCTCCCAGGTGGATATCGAGGCCAAGTTTGTGGAAATCAACCAGACGAACATGAAAGAGTTCAGCTTTGACTGGACCCTGGGCGAGTTCAACATTCCCGGCAGCGATCGCGTATTTGGCAGTGGCGGCACCTTCGGCACAGGCACCAACGGGATGACCAACAACAACCGTTCCGGCGGCAACGCCATCAGTTCCAACGCGATTGATGCCTTGCTTTACCCGAGCAACAACAGTACCGGGCCGACGCCGGGCGTCTTCTCTGTCTCAGGCTTTTATACCGATCCCCAATTCCAGGTCGTGTTGCGGGCCTTGAACCAAAAGAAGGGCGTCGATCTCCTCTCCTCGCCCCGCGTCACCTGCAAGAGCGGCCAGGAAGCCGATATTTCAATTGTCCGCGAATTCAAATATCCGACCGAGTACAACCCGCCCCAAGTGCCCACCAGCGGCAGTTCGCTGATGATCACGGTCACTCCGACCACGCCGACGGCCTTCGATGTCAAGCAGGTCGGCGTTGTCCTCCACGTGCAGCCCACGGTCGGAGCCGATGGCTCGACCATTGACCTCCAGTTGGAGCCGCAGGTTGTTGAATTTGAAGGATTCATCAACTATGGCAGCCCGATTTACGGCATGGGCATTAGTTTCTTTGATTTTTCGGCATCTACCGTCCTGTTGACCCCCAACGTCATCAACCAGCCGATCTTCAGCACCCGCAAGGTGCGCACCAGCGTCAGCATTTGGGACGGCCAGACCGTCATGCTCGGCGGGTTGATGCGCGAAGACGTGCAGAAGGTCGAGGACAAAGTCCCCTTCCTGGGCGATGTCCCGCTCGTTGGGCGGCTCTTCCGCTCCTCCGTTGATCAGCACACGAAACGGAACCTTGTCATCTTCGTGACCGCCCGCTTGATCAACCCCGCTGGCGACCCGATCAACGTGAGCGACGATGAGAAGGAAGAGACTTCCGATACCGGCATTCCGACCGCCGCCGGTGCGGCGGTCGATACGGCCCCGCTCCTCGCGCCCTTGCCCATGAAATAGCCCGTGACGGGTTCACGGGGAACCCAAGGTGATTCGTGCCCATCATCGGGATCACAGGAGGAATTGCGTCGGGAAAGTCGAGCTTCACCAGCCGGCTCTCCCGGTGGCTGCGCGCGAAAAACACCGGGGCCTCCGTGCCGGTGTTTGACGCCGACGCCGTGGCGCGGGATTTGGCCGCGCAGGACGCCCAGGTTCAACGCGCCATCGTCCAGCAATTTGGCGCCGCCGTGCTGACCCCGGAGGGGACGATTGATCGGGACTGGCTGCGCGAAAGGGTGTTCCGCGACGCCGAGGGGCGGAAGGCCTTGGAGGCGATCCTGCACCCGGCCATCCGGGCCCGGTGGGCTGCCCAGGCGGAAGCCGCGCGCCGTGCCGGGAACTGGCTCCTCCTGGATATCCCGCTGCTGTATGAAACGGGAGCCGAGAGCGCGTGCGATGCCGTGGTCGTCGTGGCTTGCCGGGAGGAAACCCAGCGCGAGCGGATCGTTGCCCGGCGCGGTCTTTCGCCGGAGATGGCAGGGAAGATCATCGCCTCGCAAACGAGCCTTGCTTCCAAGGCCGCGCGAGCCGATTATGTGATCTGGAACGACGCCCCCGAGGCGCGTTTGGAAGAACAGGCCGAACTTTTTGCAGGATACCTTACACTATGGATGAACAACCTGCCCCACTAACGCCGGGAATGGGCGCCGCAGCACCGCTTGCGGAGCCGATTCAGCGGCCCGGGCGCCTTCATATGGACGAGTTGCACGCGATGACGCATGCCGCGCTCATCGAGCGTGCGGATACGTTGCGGATGCGTGTCAACCCGGACCGTTCGCGGCACCATCTCATTCTCGATTTGTTGAAATTCCACGCCAACCGGGGCGGGGAACTGGAGGCCGAGGGCGTCCTCGAAATCACCCCAGACCACCAGGCGTTCCTGCGCTGGCCCCGCTTCAGCTTCAAGCCGTTTCCCGAGGACGTCGCCGTGCCGCGCGGCATCGTCCAGCGGTTTGGCCTCCAGCAGGGGCACCTGGTTTCCGCCCGCATCCGGCCCCCGCAGGGCAAGGAGCGCTGGCTGACCGTCGAACAGGTGCTCGCCATCGAAGGCATCCCGGTGGACCGCTGGGTGGAACCCAAGCCGTTCGATAACCTGACCGCCCTTTTCCCCAACCAGCGGATCGTTTTGGAAAACAACGTCACCCGGTCGCTCACCGGCCGGGCCGTCGATTTGATTACCCCGCTGGGCCGGGGCCAGCGGGCCCTGATCGTCGCTCCGCCGCGCGGCGGCAAGACGATGATCATGAAAGACATCGCCAAAGCCATCCGGGCCAGCTCCCCCGAGACGCAGGTCATCCTCCTGCTGGTGGACGAGCGCCCGGAGGAAGTCACCGACCTCAAGCGCGAGGTCGATGCCGACATCTATTCCTCCACCTTTGACGAAAGCGCGCCGCGCCATGTGCAGGTTGCCGAGCTCGTTCTCGACCGGGCCAAGCGCCTGGTGGAGCTGAAAAGGCACGTCGTCGTCATGCTCGACAGCATCACGCGCCTCGCGCGCGGTTACAACAACCTCATGCCCGGCAAAGGGCGCATCATGTCCGGCGGCGTCGATGCCAAGGCCCTCACCAAGCCGAAGAAATTCTTCGGCGCGGCCCGCAACGTCGAGGAAGGCGGCAGCCTCACCATCATCGCCACCGCGCTGGTGGATACCAACAGCCGCATGGACGAAGTCATCTTCGAAGAGTTCAAGGGCACCGGCAACATGGAGTTGCACCTCGCCCGCGAACTGGTCGAAAAGCGCATCTTCCCGGCCATCCATATCCTCAACTCCGGCACCCGGCGCGAGGACCTCCTCTACCACCCCGAGGAGTTCGCCCGCATCAGCCTCCTACGCAAACAGCTTGCCCAGCTTCCGCCCATGGAGGCCATGGAAATCCTCGTGCAACAACTCAAAGCCACCAAAACCAACGCCGAGCTGCTTCTGCGGGGCATCCGCGCCGTCTAGCCGCGTCGCCTTTTTTCAACCGTGATCGTCTCGTCCGAAGCCCTCGCCGAATTCCTGGAACCGCTGCAACGCGCGGGGCGCATTGGGCTCGACACCGAAGCCGACAGCCTCCACTGCTACTTCGAGAAACTCTGCTTGATCCAGATCAGCATCCCCGGCCACGACGTCTTGATCGACCCGCTCGCCGGGTTTCCGCTGGACCCGCTTTTTGAGGAACTTGGCCGGCATGAGATCATCATCCAGGGGCTCGACTACGACCTGCGGCTCCTGCGGCGCGTTGGAATGACCAAGAGCGGCGGCGTCTTTGACACCATGATCGCCGCGCGGCTCACCGGTTCCACCGAGTTCAGCCTGGCCGCCTTGTTGCACACCCACTTCGGCATCGTCCTGGCCAAAGGCTCCCAAAAAGCCAACTGGGCCCGGCGGCCCCTCTCCCCGCAGATGGAGGAATACGCCCGCAACGACACCCGCCACCTGGAAGCCCTGGCCGCCAAGCTGGAAGAACGGCTCTGCCAGCTCGGGCGGCTGGAATGGTTCCGGCAATCGTGCGAAAAAGCCATCGAAGCCACCCGCATCGTGCGCGAGCGCGAAGTGGACACTCTCTGGCGCATCACCGGCAGCGGCGAACTGCGCGGGCGGGCCTCCGCCTTGTTGCGGGAACTTTGGAAATGGCGCGACGAGGAGGCCCGGACCGTGGATCGCCCGGCCTTCCACATCGCCCGCAACGATCTTCTCATCGACGCCGCCAAGCGGTTCGCCTCGGGCGATCCCGTGCCGATGCCCCACCTTTCCGGCAGCCGCCGCCGCCGGTTTTTTGACGCCGCCGAGCGGGCACTGGCCCTGCCCGAGAGCGAGTGGCCCCGGCAGATTCGCACCCAGCGCGCCCGGCCCACGCCGGAAATGGAGCGGCGCTTTGCCGACTTCAAAAAGCGCCGCGACCACGCCGCCACCATCCACCGCATCGACCCCTCCCTCATCGCCCCCAAAAGCATGCTCGAAACGCTCGCCGCCGATACCGACGCGACGCTGGAGAAACTCCTCCCCTGGCAGCGCTTGCTGCTGGGGTTTGAGGGATAGAGCGGTTTCGGTTTATTTTGTCGTATGCTCTTCGGCGGCGAGAGTCGCTGTGCGTCTTTTTGCGCTTGGGCTGTATTTACAAATACAGCCATTTCGCTTGAAAAGCCATTTCCGAAAGATGGTATCACACCTCCAGCCGTTTTTCAAAGCGGCTCAATAGGCGGATGCCGGTTTGCGTAACGGTCACGACGTCCTCGATCCGCACGCCGCCCAGGCCGGGGTAGTAGAGGCCGGGCTCCACGGTGATCACCTGGCCCGGCTTGAAGCGCGTCCGGCCAAAGCGCGGCTCCTCGTGAATCTCCAGCCCGAGCCCGTGGCCGGTGCCGTGGAAGAACCCCGTCGGGCGGCCTTCGCGCTGCTCCGTTGGGTAGCCGCGCTCGGCGAAGAAGGCGGTCAGGCTGTCGTGGATCTCCTTGCCGTCGCGCCCAGGCTTCATGGCCTTTAAGACGCGCTGCTGGCCTTCCAACACCGTTTCCCAAAGCCGCCGCTGGGCGTCGCTGGCCCGTCCGCGCACGACCGTGCGTGTCATGTCGCCGTAATACCCGGTGTGCGCGTCGCGCGGGAAGATGTCCATGATGAGGAGGGTGTGCGCCTTGAGCGGCCCGTGGCCTCCCTCGTGCGGGTCGCACCCCTGTTCGCCGCCTGCCACGATGGTGTTGGCCGGGAGCCCGCCCGCGCGCAGGATGGCGGAGTCGATCTCCGCCCGCAGCCGCTCCGAGGTGAGCGTGCCGCCGCCCCATTGGAGCCGGTTGCCCGCGCCGATTTTGGACGCGCCGAGCACTTCCATTGCGCGTGCCAGGCCCGCTTCGGTGATCGCCAGGGCGCGGCGAAGTTGCCGCAGTTCCCCGGCGCTTTTCAGTTCGCGTTCGGGGAAGAAGAGGCCGCTGACCGGCTCCAGCGCGATCCCCGCCTTCGCCAGTTCCGTGGCCAGCCCGAGCGGGAACGTGGCGGGCACGCGCGCCTTGCGCACGCGCTGCTCTTTGAGGAAGCGTGCTAGCGTTGCCGCGAACGTCGCCTCTTTCCCCGCGCGCGCGGACACCTCGCTGTAGGAAAGCACTTCGTCCACGCGGGCTTGCGCGCGGCCCCGGTTGATTTCGAGATCGTTGAGCAGGATCAGGCGGCGGCCCGCTTTTTCGAGGAAGACAAAGGCGTCCGGCGCGAAGAAGCGGGTGGCGTAGAGCAGATCGGGATCGGTTTCGCTGACGGCGACAATGAGGCGGGGCGTGGATGATTTCATGTCCATGAATGACCAATTTACCGCAAAGAGGCGCAAAAGGCGCGGGAGAAATAAGTTGCTTTTGTTGAACCCGGCGGCGAAGGCGGCCTCGGTGCAGCAGGGTTTGGTGAAAGATGGAGCCGTCCACCTGCACCGCCAGAGAGGGAGGACCGAGGAGCCCAGCCCGGCAGCCGATCGGCACGCCGAGAAGCTGCTCCCACCCCTCGGGGATAACCATCCGGGTTCAGCGGGCTTTGGATGAGCTTCGGGGCATTCACGCGGGAGGGAAGCGTAGAGCGATTACTTTCCTGGGAAATGCAAAATGCGCGCGCCATGCATCCAAAATTTATCAGGAACTTGGGAAAAAGACAGGAGGAATAGATTCGCAGACCGCCTTGCCTTTGCCGGGATAGGGCGCTGTGTTTCAGAATGGCTGGTTTATCGACCCTCTTCTCCTGATTTCCTCATAGATGCATGAGATCCGTGCATACGTGGTACACCAAAAAGCTTTTCTTTTAAAAAATACGAGTTATAGGGTTTCATTCTGACATTATTTAAGATTTTCCCCCCCGAAATATGAAAACCAAATTGCTTTGCAGTTTGTTTGCGGCCTCGGTCTTTGCCTTTTCTGCGCAGGCGGCCATCCTCGGCCCCGGCGACGGTTCCGATGAACCAGGCTTTGTTTCACCTCCGGCCGATGCTTTGAAGCCGCCGCCGCCTCCCGCCCACATTGCTTCCGCGGAGACAGGCGTTCCTTATCCCGGCCCTCCCGGTGTGCCGATGTCGCGTACCGAAAAGAAAAAGCCGCCGACACCCCCCGTCATGTTCACAAAGATCAAATCCGACCGTGGAGCGGTGGATTGGTCTGCGCGCCCAAATGACTTGAACAATCTGCTCAAAAGCATGAAGCAGTTGATCAACGTCGATTTCAGCATGGAGGCGAAGACGATCGGCGAGATCGACACCAATCCGGATTCCAATCCCATTCTCTACAAAACCAGCCATTTCCATTTCGAGTTCACCGATTCCGAACGGGCGCGGCTGCGGCAATACTTGATCAATGGCGGCATGATTATTTTCAACCCCGGCATGGGGTCGAAGCCCTTCTATGATTCCGCCATCAAGGAAATGCAGGCGATGTTCCCGGAAACCCCGGTGAAACGCCTGGGGCCGAATCATCCGATCTTCCATTCCTACTACGATCTGGCTCAGGTGGGTTATCGGGCGGGCGTTCGCAAGACGGGGTTTGGGGGCAATGAGCCGTGGTTCGATGGCATCGAAATCAACTGCCGCACGGTGGCGGTCGTTTCCCGCTGGGGCATGGACATCGGCTGGGACGCCACGGATGACGACACGCTGCTCGGATACAAAATCGAGTCCGCCCAGCAACTCGGCGTGAACCTCCTTTCCTATGCGACGGCGGAGCGGGCTTGGTCGAAAAATGTGGCCCACGCGATGCAGTTTATAGACAAGGAGAAGATCACCGGCAGCAAGATGTATATCGCGCAGGTGATCTATGACGGCGAGTGGAAGACGCGCAACGCGGGGCTTTCGAATCTGCTGCGGCAGTTCAACCACCGTACGGGCGTTCCGGTTCAATTCGAGCGCCGGGAATTGCGTCTGACCGATCCGAAGATTGCCGACTCCCCTGTCATCTACATGCACGGGCATGAGGACTTTGTGCTCTCCGCTGCGGAAGCGCAGAAGCTGCGCGATTATCTGAAGAACGGCGGTTTGCTGGTGGCCGAGGCGTGCTGCGGGCGCACCGACTTCACCAATGCGTTCGCCCGTGAAATGAAGAAGGTTCTCCCCGGCCAGACATTGGAAGCGATTCCGGCGAACTCCTCGCTCTTTCGCGTTCCGAACAAAATCCAGCAGGTCGGCGTGACCCACGCCCTGGAGGCGAAAGTCAATTCGCCGACGATGCCCCCGAAACTCATTGGAATTCAGCAGGATGGCCATTATTCTGTCATTTACAGCCCCTACGGCCTCATCGCCGGATGGGAAATGGCTCCCGGACCCTACTCTCTGAGCTTTGATACGGCGGGAGCCCTCGCGCTGGGAGAGAACCTGCTGATGTATGCCGTCACGCAATAATTTTCGCTAATCAACCGATGTCCAAGTTTTTCGTGGCGTTCGCGCTTCTGACGGTGGTCTGTACCACGGCCCTTGATGCACGCCCGGATGAAACCGCCCTGCTGGCCCTCTGGGAAAAGCAAGCCAAGGAGCCGGAAAATCACGCTGTCATCGTACAGGATGCCACGGTTTTCGAGCAGAGTTTTGCCCAATCGCCGCTGGTTACGGTCGCACGCGGCTTGGAGGCTTGGCATCAGCTCAAGTCCGGCAATAGCGATGACGCCCGGCGTTTGCTCGGCTTGTTATCGACGGGAGGGGCGGACCCGCTGGCCGCCGCCGGGCGGGAAATGGCGTTCCGCTGGCTCACCCGCCTCGACATCCTGGCGGTGAAGCAAGGGCTGCTGAAGGTTTTTGCCGATACCATCGAATATCCAGATACCCTCGCGCCGGTGGGCAATCTACCGGCGTCAGTGCGTCCGCCCATGGCGGACCGCTGGGGTTCGCCATGGGCCTACAAGCCGGCAGATTTCAAGTTAATCAAAGCGGGGCCGAAACAAAATTACGTCTTGCAAAGCACGAAGCTTGGCGACAAATCCGACCTCGAAAAGGCGCTGGCAGTTCGCTATGGAGGCGCCGGGCTCAAGATTGAGCGGGTCCTCTCCCCAGCGGGCGGCAAAGCCGTCTTGCAGTTCAGCGGTTCGGGGGTCTCCAATGGCATTTTGTCCGAAGGCAACACGGCGGGAGATATCAGTTTTCCCTACTTCGGCGAAAGAATCGTGGTTCTGAGCAACGGCGATTACTGGGTTGTCCTGCCCAAGCCGTAACCTCATGAATTTTCTCCCATGGCCGAAGGCATCAATAGTTTTTTAAATCCTGCCGAGCTGCAGAAACTTGGGCGGCTGACATTACAATCGCGCTACGTCGTCGAAGGTTCTCTGGCAGGTCGGCACCGGAGCCCCAACAAGGGATCGAGCACTGAATTTGCTGAGCACCGCAACTACAATCCCGGAGACGACCCGAAGCATCTCGACTGGAAAGTCTTGGGGCGCACCGACCGGTATTTCGTCCGGAGATACGAGGACGAGACGAACCTGCGCGTGTACCTGGCCATTGACCAGAGCGCCTCGATGGGATACGCATCCGGCGGGGTGCCGACGAAATACGCCTATGCCTGCCACCTTGCCGCGGCAATCGGCTATGTCGTGGTGAAAGGCAAGGATTCCGCGGGCATGTATGTCTTCGCGGACAAAATCAATGCGGCCATCGGGGCCAGGAATTCGTTCGCGCACCTGAACAACACCCTGGCCACTCTCAAGAAACTCCAACCATCCTCCACGACGGCCATGGCCAAGTCCCTGCACCGGGTCGCCGAAGACATCCGGCGGCGCGCGCTGGTCCTGCTCTTTTCCGACCTCTTTGACGACCAGGCGGACGTGGTGCGGGCCGTCGCGCATTTCCGCAAGTTGCACCACGACGTGATCGTCTTTCACATCCTCGATCCGATGGAGGTGGACTTCTCTTTCAAGCAAGGAGGGGAGTTCATCGACATGGAGACGGGGGAAGCGGTCGCCGTCGATCCCCGAGCGATTGCCGACGATTACAGGAAGGTCTTTGGCGAGTTCCTGGAGGCGTATCGCAAGCCGTTCCGGGAGATGAACGTCGACTATCGGATGGTGAAAACAAGCGAACCGGTGGACCTGTTCGTGCGCGCTTACCTGGAGGAGCGAAAGCGGTTTTCGCGGTAAACGTATGACATTTCTCGCTCCATGGTTTCTCGCTGCGGCGGGCGCGGCTATTCTCCCGCTGGTCCTGCACCTGATGGCTCAACACAAGCCGGTGCGGATGCCTTTCAGCACCATCCGTTTCCTGAAGCTGGCGCAAAGGCAGTCTTCGACCAAAATCCGCATGGAGAACTTCCTTCTCTGGCTGGTGCGCACCCTGCTGCTGCTGTTGCTGGCGTGCGCCTTTGCAAAGCCGGTGTATCGTGCGGCTCAAAGCAGTGGATTCGCCAGCTTTTTAGGCGCGTCGCGGCGGGACGTGACGATTGTCTGGGACGCCTCTTACAGCATGGGCTACGAAACGGGCCGGAAGAATGTGTGGGAGGCATCGAAGGAAACCGTCGAATCGATCATCCGGGGCTTGAGCCGGGGCGACCGCGTTTCCATTTTCCTGGCCACCGACACCGTCGTGCCGCTCATCGGCGAACCGACCACCGATCTCGATCTCGCCCTCGCCTCGGTGAAGGGGCAGTCCCTGCGCGTAACGGGGAGCAGCCTCAGCGACGCCGTGATCATGGCGATTGAGTCGCTCAAATCGTCGCATCAGGAACGCGAACTTTTCATCGTTACCGATGGGCAGAGCCTCCCATGGAACGGATTCCTCGCCAAGGGAGCGCCCGGGGGTAACCCGCCGCCCAAGTCCAAACCGGAGCCCGAATCGAGCAAGGAAAGACCCCCCGGCGCCGTTTGGCGTCCGGAGATGGTGGACAAGAAAAGTCCAGTCTTTGTGACCCTGCTCGGCGCCACGGAGCCCACAAATTCAGCGGTGGTCGATGTCGAAGTCCACCCCCCGATGCTCACGGCCGACACCGCCCCGCAAATGCGCGTGCGCATTGCCCATACCGGGCCGGCGCAGCAGGCCACCGTGACAATGTTCGTTGACGACCGCGAAATCACCAAACGTTCGGTGGACCTTGCCGAGAACGCGGGTTACGACTTGGTCTTCAGCGTTCCGCCTCTTCCCTCTGGAACCCATCGCGGGCGGGTCGAGATTTCCGAGGACGGCCTGGCCATCGACAACACGTATTACCTCATCCTCAAAGTCCGCGAGGAACTGCCCATCCTGGTCGTCGGTTCGAGCGAAGACACGTTCTTCCTGGACCGGGCCCTGGCGCCGACCGACAAAGCCTTTATAAAGGTCAAGCGCATCACCACCGACGCGCTTGCCACTGAAACGCTGGACGATTACCCCTGCATTTTCTTGTGCAACGCCCTGCCGATGCCCGGTCCATCAGTGGCGAATACGGAAGACTACGTGCGGCGCGGCGGCGTGCTGACAGTTTTCCCCGGCGACCGGGCCAGCATCGCGGACTACGCGGCCTGGGCCTGTCTGCCCGCCAAACCGGAGAATTTGATCGATGCCAACGGACAGGAAAAACGCGAGGGTCTGGTGCTGACCGAACCCACCGACGCATTGTTTGCCGGATTGAAGCTGCCCCCCGGGACAGTGCCCTCCATCACGCTTCGCCGACGGCTGGGAGTCGGCAAGCTCGAACAGGACGCCCACATGCTCATCGGCGCATCGGCAAATGTCCCGTTCCTCCTCTCACGCCGTTTTGGCGAGGGGCGCGTGTTCATGCTGACGGCATCTGCCGACCGTATCTGGAGCGACCTGCCGCTTTCGCCGTTTTTTCTGCCGCTGGTGCATCAAACCGTCCTCTTCGCGGCTGGCGCGGGGCACGATGGCACTCAAGTGCAGCCAGCGGCTTCCTTCGCGCTGTCGGATGTGCTCAGTAAAGTGCCCGATGGCGCGAGCTTGGTGGACCCCGACCAAGTCACGCTCCCGATCCGGCGCGTACAGAAGTCCGGCCGTGGCGGGGAGATCGGTTACTACGTGGATAACGTAACCAAGCCCGGCTATTACAGCATGTTGCAGGGGAACGGAACGGCAGGCGACCCGATCTTCGCGGTGAACGCCGACCGGGCCGAGTCCGATCTGCATCCGATCAATCCCCGGGACATCGCGGCAACGCTTGGCATCACGAACGTCTCCGTCTCCACGGACCGCCAGGAACTGGAGCGGCAGATTCAGGAACACCGCGTAGGGCGTCCCTTGGTGGAAGTGGCGCTCTGGGCCATCCTGCTCCTTTCAATTTTGGAAATCTTCCTCGCCAACCGTTCCAGCCGGAAGCGGACAACCCTGAGCGAAACCCTCACGGTCCATTCGTCGGGACGCGTGCTAACGAAAACCTCGGTGGCATCCTAGCGCATGATCAAGGAACTTCTATTTGAGAACACGGTTCCGAACCAGTATATCATCTGGGGGATCGCGGCTGCGTTGATCGTTTGCCTGCTCACCTCCTGGCGTTATCTGGCGCGCTCCGGCACAACCTGCGCCCTGGTCGCTTTGCGGGTTTTCTTCATTTTGGGGCTCGGCTGGTGCCTGTTCCGCCCCATGGAACGTCACCAGGAAAGCACGCAACTCAAACCGCGGTTTTTAGTTGTCGCGGATACCTCGGCGAGCATGGGGCTCTCCGCGCGCAGCGATATCCCCACCCGCTGGAGCGTCGTTCAGGAATTGCTCAAACAGCCATGGGCGACAGAACTGGCGCTCAAAGCGGAGCTGGACGGCTACGCCTTCGACACGGCCATCACCTCGAAGCTCGCGCTCAAAGATATCGGCGAACTGCCAGTCAAGGGCGGCTCCACGCGATTGAGGGAGTCGCTCCAGCAAATCATCGACCGCTACAAGGGGCAACCGCTGGCCGGTATTCTCCTCTTGAGTGACGGCCTGGACACCCGTGAGGTCGGCAACGAATGGGCCGGTGCCACGTGGCCCGCACCGATCTACACCGTGCATCTCGAACCGCCCGATGTCTGGGAGGAATTACCCGAAGTGCGCGTGGTGCGGGTCGATACGCCCCGCCGTGTCGTGGCCGGGTGGCAAAGCGAACTTACCGCAGTGATCGGCGCGGCGGGCACCAAAGGCGCGCCGCTCAACGTTCAGCTCTACGAGAACGGCAAGCTGCTTCAGGAAGTGCCCACCCAGATCCCGGCAGAAGGCGGAGCGAAAGAGGTCAAGTTCCAGCTTGAGCACAAAACCATCGGCAACTTCGTTTACAAAGTGCGCGTGCCGCCGCTGCCAAAGGAAGCCGTGCTTGAGGACAACGAGTTTTCCGTCGCCGTCGAGGTCACCGACACCAAGAACCGCGTGCTCTACGTGGAAGGCACGCCGCGCTTCGATTTCAAGTTCCTCAAGCGCACGCTGGAAAAAGATAAAGCCATCTCTCCGATCATCCTGTTGCAAGGCGGGGACGGCAAACTGATGTCGGTCGGCTCCAGCGGCAACGTGGACCTGACCATGGCGCAGGATCAACTAGCGCACTTCAAGATCGTCATTCTTGGAAACACGGATGCCGCAATGCTCGGCGAGGAGCGGGCCAAGTCGCTGGTGAAATTTGTCGAGGATGGCGGCAGCCTGGTGCTTCTGGGCGGCGACGACGCGTGGAGCGCCCAAGGGTTTGAGGCGACGGCGCTCAAGCGCGTGATGCCGCTCCATCGTGACGCCGGCGCGCAACCGCAGGAGGGGAAATACACGGTCCTGTTGACCAAGGAAGGGCAGACGCATCCCGCCTTGCAGAGTGTCGCCGCAAAGTGGGCCAAGCCGATGCCGGTGCTTTCCATCTTCCCCGGCGCAACCGTCTCCCCCGGCGCCACGACCGTGATGAGCGCGGGCGAACAGCCGCTCATCGTGACCCAGCGCTTTGGCCAGGGCAAAGTCGCCGCGGTTTTGTCCAACTCTCTCTGGCGCTGGCAGCTTGAGCCGGGCCAAAAGGAGGAATACTCCGCGTTCTGGGAGGGGTTGATTCAATGGCTCATGCCGCAGGCCTCCGACGTGAACGCCTACACGCTTGATCTCTCCGCCGATGTCGAACAGCTTTTCCTCGGCGACAGCATCGCGTTCACCGCGCGCCTCGGCGGCGCCCACGCGGCGGAAGCGGGCGCGGTGAGCGCGAGCCTGGAAATCCAGACACCGGACGGCCGCAAGATTCCGTTCCCCATGCCACAGGCATCAGCGGCGGGCAAGAGCGGCAGCCCGGCTTTTGCGGTCAGCTACAAAGCGGACGCCGGCGGCATGCACAACGCCATCGCGAGCGTGACAGCGGGCGGGCACAAGATCGAATCCTCACCGTTCTCTTTTGTCGTGAAGCCGTTCACGCCGGAAACGAGTCCGCATCCGCAAAATGTGGAGATATTGCGGATGCTCTCGCAAACGAGCGGGGGCCAGTTTTGTGAGAAGGACAAGCTCAACGAGGCGCTCATGGCGTTAAACGTGAAGAATGCCGAAGAGGAACGTGTGAGCTACAAGAGCCTGTGGGATTCCCTCTTCATGCTCGTGGCGCTGATGTCTCTGCTCGCGGCGGAATGGATCCTCCGCAAACGGAGGAAAATGCCATGAAGCGGGGCCAGTCTCGCGCGATTTCCGAAACCCTGAAACATCGTAACCATTATGCCCATCGAAACCATTTATAGGGAGTTGCGCAGAATCAGCCGATTGATGAAATACTGGCAGGCCGAACTGTGGGCCGCCGCCTGGATCTCCGTTGCGGCGGGGTTGCTGTGGCTGGGGGGCGTGTCGGATGTTCTCCTCCACCTGGGAACGGCCGGGCGCATCATCATGTGGCTGCTGACCGTCGGCGCGTGCGTCGCCGGGCTCTGGCGCGTTTACAAGGCGCTTGCCACCTCGCTCACGATAGAGGCGGTCGCGGCCCGTATCGAAAAGGTATTCCCGCAGCTCGACAACCGCCTCATCAACGTCGTGCAGTTCTCGCTTTCCGAAACAGCCGACCCGATGCGCCTGACCTACGTGCGCCAAGGAGTCCCCAACTGGCGGGAAGTCCGGGTTCGCGACCTCAAGGAACGCAAGCCGCACCAACGCGCTTACATCGCTCTCGCGGTTGCGGTCGCGCTGGTTTCGGCGCCATTCCTCTGGATGAGTGAAGGCTGGACGAACGCGCTTGCCCGCATAGTGAATCCGTTCTCTTCGCGCCCGCCCTCCGTCCTGGCGCAGATCGTCGGCGTTACGCCGGGCAACGCGGAAATCGTCAGCGGCAATCCGTTCACCTTGAGGACGACCGTCACGGGCAAAGCCAAACTCCCCGTCTCGCTCGACTACTGGCCCGCAGACGACCACGCGGCCAGCGTCAAAATTGGCGAACTCACCGGCAAAGGCACCGAGGAATTCGCGTTCCAGTTCCCGCGGGTCACGGCAAATCTTGCATACCGCATCCGCGCGGGGGACACCGCTTCCGAGAAGTTCCATGTCACGACATTGCCCCCGCTTTCGATCGGAAAACTGGAGGTCACCGTACAGCCGCGCAAGGAGAGCGGACGCCCCAAATCCACCTTCAACGGATTGACGGACCAGATCGTCGTGCCCAGGGGAGCGACCCTTTCCGTCGCCGTTGCTTGCAATCGTCCCCTGCTTCGCGGTTTCCTCACCGACATCAACAGCCCCGTGGCACAACTTGCCCCGGTTGATGGCGGCAAGAATTTGGCCGGCTCCATCCCGATCTCTGATCCGGGAACCGTCACCCTCACCGTCTGCGCGGCGGGGGATGAAAAGCTGATCACCACGCTAAAAGTCGCGCTGGAACCGGATCGGCCGCCCACCATCAAAATCATCGCGCCCACGGGCAACGTGACGCTTGCCCCCGGAGCCATGCCGGCCATCCAGTGGGAAGCGAGCGACGACTTTGGGCTCACCAAGGTCACCGTCGAGCAGGTAACGCTGGAAAACCTCAAGCCGGAGGAAGCCGCCAGCACGGCCGGCACCGTCATGGGCGAATGGCCCATCGCGGACAATGCCCGCACGCACACCGGCAACTGGAAAAGCGAAGTCGCACCCCAGCCGGGGCATTCCGTTGGCTACCGCGTGGTCGCTTTCGACAACTACGGCCCGGGCGAACCCCACCGGACGCAGTCACAAGTGCTGATGTTCCAGGCGACCGGAGCGAAGGAGCTGGCCGAGGCGGCCAGCCGCCGTGCGAGCGAAACCGAGGCCGCTCTCGCCAAGCTGGTGGAAATGCAGACCCGTAATCTTACGCAAACCCAGCAATTGAACGCCACGCTGGAGACCGTGAAACCCGAGCAGTGGAGCGAGGTTCAAGATACGCAGAAAGAAATCCGCCGCATCTCGGGGGTGCTGCTGGGCGATCCCAAAAAGCCGCTGGGCAGCTTGCATGAAAAAGTGCACTCTCTCTTCGAGGAGCAAATGCAGCAGGCCATTGTCACGCTGCAACTGATCCCTACCTCCACGGCAGACGCGAAGGCCACCCAAGCCGCGCGCGCCATCCAGTTGGAAGATTGGATTCTCCGGATTCTCGCCGGGGTGCAGGCGCTCCTGCCCCAAGTCGAAAAAGACAAGCAAATTACGGATGTGCTGGCGATGATGGACATCCTTGTCAAGAGCCAGACCGAGGTGGTCGCCGCAACCAAGACCTCGGTCGCCTCCACCGCTTCGACCAACGCCCCCCTGGCCAAGAAACAGGATCGGCTCGCCGGCGACACGGACCAGTTTGTCGCCGCAGCGAAGAGCGCTTCGGCGGATATCAAAGGAACCGACGCAACCTTCTCCGAATTGCTGGCGAAAGTGGCCGGGGAAATCGGAACGCGCAAAGTTTCCGGCGACATGCTCAAAGCCGCCGAGCAACTGGACGACAAGGCCCCGGCGAAAGCGCTCCCCTTTGAGGAGAGCGCGCTCAAGAACCTGGAGGAGCTGCACGCCATGCTCAACTCATGGCGCGTCGAGAAGGCCGAGAAGACCCAGGCGGATTTGGTCGCCGCCATGAAGAACGCCGCCAACAAGATTGAGCGGCTGCGCGAGATGCAGAAGAAGATCATCGAATCAATGCGCGCGATGAAGCCAACGGAAGACAAAACCACCGACCGCGAAGAGGACCTGCACAAGGAGCTTGCGGCCAAACAGAAAGGCATCGAGGAAGCGCTCTTGAAGGTCGCGACGGATCTCCACATCTTCCCGGAATCCAACGTGGGCAACGAGGTCGCCAAAGAAGTTGTCACGCGGGTCACCAATGTCGAACAGGCCAAGGGCTCGGAACATGCTCCCGCCCAGGAGCGCGCGCTTCAAAAGGAGGAATTTATTCTCAAGGACATGGATAAAGTCGCCGCGCGTCTCAAGGACGGCGAGGCGTCCCTTTTGGACCATCCGGACAACGTCCGCGCGCTGACGGAAAACTTCGACAAGCAGGAAATGGCGACGATGGCCATGGTGCCGTTGGACAACAAAGTTGAGGACTTGATCGGCGAATTGATGAAGCAAGACAAGGACATCGCCGAGAAGGTGAAGAGCTCCGCGACCAACCAAGCCACCAAGGACACCACAGCGGAAGGAAAAGTCGCGGAGGGCGAGTGGGCCAACTACTCCGCGAAAGGGAAGTCCGGCAACACGGAACCCAAGCACAATGAACAGTCCGGCCGCTCCAACGTGGGACGCCAGGGGCAATCCAACGGCGAAACCGCGGCGGGCGCTGGCAAGATCAACAAGGGCGACGACAATATCGAGAAGCGCATGACCCAGGATTCCGCCCAGTCGGGCGAGATGGGCAAGATTGACGACAGCGAAGCCAAAGCGATGGCCACCGGCGGCGGCAAGCTTTCCGGCACGGCGGACGACTACGGCATGTCCGGCCAGGGACCGCGGCGCGACGCAAAAAACCAGAGCGGATCGATCCTCGGCGAGCAGGCGCTGCTGCGTAAACGGGCCGAGAGCATTTACGGGCAGGCCTCCTTGCAGCATGTCCGGACGGGCTCGCTCGACACCGCCATCCGCCACATGCGCGAGGCCGAGGAGGCGATTCGCGAGGCCCGCCCCATCCAGGAGATCCGCGAGTTCCGGCAGCAGGCAACCGATGCGCTCCGCAAGACAAAGGCGGAACTCAGCGGAGGCACGGGCTCGGACGCAATCGATTCGACAGGCGGCACGTCCCGGGCCGCTTCCGACCGCATGGCAGGAGTGGTGGATGAAGCGCCCGCCGCTTACCAAGGGATGGTCTCGGAGTATTACAAAGCCATCAATAACGCACCTCACTAAGAACGCACCCCTCCAAGCCTTTCACAATGTTGTTCCACCATCACGAAAACAGGCAGACTCCCTTGGAGCTTGTGAAAAAAATAATGAAGCAGGCGTCCTGCCTGAAGCTCGCCGCTGCGCTCCCGCTGCTCATCCTCCCCGCCCGCGCGGCGGACGAGAAATGGGCGGTGCCAAGCGCCGAAGTGCGCTTCAAGGTGGAGATCGCCGAGAAGCCGAGCGATCCCGAGGCGGGCATCGTCGCCATCTTTCAAAACGGCGGACTTCTCCCCCAGTCGGCTCCAGATTCGGTGGTGCTCGATTCCACAGGCAAGGAACTCAAGAGCGAGTGCATCTGGGACAATCCAAACGAGGGATACGCGATTGTGTTTGAAACGCCCACCGCGCCGGGAGAAATAGCCATCTACCTCAAACCGGCTATCAGAGTGCGCGCATGGACGCCGCAGTCGCCATTGCACCCGGGCCTTCTGCTCTATACCGAGGTCGGCAAGACGAATCTTCGAGAGGCGCAGGCAATCGCCACTCAAGCGCCTCCGGGACGCACCGGGCGCATGGGCTTGGTGCCCATGGTGGCCGACCGCGCCAACCGCTATGGATCGAGCGAAAACTATGCTTCCTATTATTGCGGCTGGCTGAAAGTCCCCGAAAACGGCCCGATTGGCTATGCCACCATTTCATCCGACGGCTCTCAGGCGATTCTGGACGGGAAAGTGGTGGCCGATTGGCCGGGCAAACACCCCTACCAGGGAGGAATGAAGGGCGACAAAGGGAAAACCATGGACATCGGCAAAGGGCCGCGCCGGTTCGAGTATTTCCATTTCTCGGTCAGCGAAAACCCCCAGGCCCAGTTCGCCTGGCGCCTGCCTGATGCGCCCAAGGAATATTATGCCACCCCGGCCAACAACGACTGGGTTCGCTCGGGGTCGGTAAAGCTGCTGAGCGCTGAAAGCCGTTCGGGTGTCCCGCTGGCGATTTTTGAAAAGAATGCGACGAGCTATCTTGGATTTGACAGTAACTGGATCGACCTTTTCACACTCAGAGTGCCGATGGCGGAAGACTATCCCGACGCGGAGTTTTCCTGGAACATCGAGGGTAAATACAAGCTCTCCGGCTCCACGGTACTTTGGCCTGTGGTGCGGGGTGATCTCCCAAAGGCGACACTCACCATCAAAACCAGCAGGGGATCGACCAGTTCCTCCCGTATTCTGTATCCCGATGTGATCCCGCACGGCGCGAATATCGCCAAAAAAGAACACCGGAAAATGTGGCAGGAGGCAATGCTCAACCGAGTCAAGGCCGGCCCCCATCGCAACCACGCGGCCGATGATTGGCCCAAGCCGTTTTGGACGCTGCTTCCGGAAATCATCGAACCGGGAGAGGCGCAGGATTTGCTGTCCGAACTCTTCAACAACTCGGCGAACGAGGTGCGGAATCTCCCGCAGGAAGCGCTCAACAAATTGGAGGATATTTACTTCGACGAAATCATCATTGGCGGCAAGAAGGAAGCCGAGGCATTTTTGAAAAAGGCCATCAATGACCAGAAAGATCCCGCGCTGCGGTTTCACTGGCAAATCAAACAGATCGACTACTATCTCTTTGAAGCCGGTGACACCAAGACGGCGCGGCAGCTTGCAGAAAAACTCGATGCGAGCATGGGACACGGCATGCAGGTCGACTCGGTCCTGCGACTCGTGCAATGCGGCGACATTGAGCGCACCGAGGGCAACCTCGACCGCGCCATGCAGTGGTATGCCGCGGCGCAGCGCGCCTCCCGCCAGCCGCTCAGCAACCAGCAGGATCACCCCATGGGGGCGGCAACGCCCACGCCAACACCGGTCGCCAAGGGCATGGTCATCGGCGCCTCGACCGGAAGCCAGACCGACTGGCGGGTCCGCACCGTGCGCCAGAACGCTTACTTCAGCCAAGTAAAGAGCCTGCTCGACCAGAAGAACTACCTGCAGGAAGCCAAAGCGGCACTCGAACAATGGCAAGTTGAGTTTCCCTTCAGCAAGCTCAACGGCGATTATGCCCTGGCCGAAGGCCGCTATTACTACCAAGCTGGCAACCTGGAGCGCGCCGTCCGCGTTTTGCGGGCCTACCGGAAACAGACCGAGATTTCCAACGAGCTCCCGCCCGTGATGGAACTGGAGTTGAACTGCATCTTCGAACTCCAGCGTGCCGGCGAATTGAAAGAACTCGTTGACGACATCAAGAAGCGCTTCCCGGATCTGCCGCTGGTGGAGGTCGCGGAAAACGCGCTGGAAGGAAAAGCACCGTCTCAAGCGCAAACCATCCGCCGCTGAACGTGGAAAACGAGATCCTAAACTGACCATGAAACTCTCCCCATTCCAACTTCTGACGCTTGCCGCGCTGGCCTCCCTCTTTCTCCGCGGCTCCGCCGCCATGGCGGGCTTGCCGACGCAGGCGGGGCCGCCGGGAACCGTCCCCTCGCTCACCGGCACGGGGCTTCCCGCCCAAATCGTAACCAACAACCCCAACGCGAAAATCGGCAATGAATATAAGTCAGAAAAACTCTACACAGCGCCCGACCCCACCGCGCAGGGTGGCATTTCGCTGACCGCTTCCTCCCCGGTGGAGAGCGCCTTTGCCGTGCCGCAAGGCAATCAATTCCTCGTCTACAAGGGAACCGTGGATGCCAACAAGAAGGCGATCACGTTCGTCGGCCTGCCCATTGCAAAATACGACCTCATGCTCGTTTGCACGGACAAAATTTACGAGGGTTTCTGCCTCAACCGCGACGAAGACAACCTGACGCAAAATGACATCAAATTCATCCATGAAACGGTCAACCAGTCCATTCCGTTCTTTGACCGCAAACGGTTGGAGCGCATGAAGGGCGCCACCGGCAAGGCGGGAAAAGCCACCGTCGTCTTGCAGGAAATGCGCATCGACAACTTCCTCAACCAGAACGGCGACCTGATGAAAGGCCACCAAATTCGCAGCATCAAGCTGGCTTTTTGCGAAGACGTAGGCAACGCAGGCTGGCAGCTTCTTCAATCGCGCGAGATTCTCCGCACCGACGTGTTCCCGGACATGCCGCACGATTTGATTCCCATCAAATTCACCGAATCCCTGGAAAACATTCGCGTGACCGACAGCATCAAAAATCTGGGCGAAATCGCCCTGCCGTAAATCTTTTCCTCCCCTTTTCCGAGCCCTCGTTTAATCACAATCATCGAACCGCATATCACATCATGACAGAAATTATTTTCCTCAACGGCCCCTGCCAAAAACGTCGCGTGGAGATTCCCAGCGAAGGCATCTATCTCGGGAGCAATCCCGATTGCGCTGCCGTTGTCGACGACGCCGCGGTTTCCGCCGTCCATGCACAGATCGTGCCCGACCCCGCCGGCTGGGCCATTTTCGATCTCCAAAGCGCCAGCGGCACCATCGTCAACGATCAGCGCATAGAGGCAGCCCTGCTTTCGAATGGCGACACAATCAAGCTGGGCGAGATTGTCCTGCAGTTTGCCACGCAGAGCGCCGGGGTGGAAGCCTCGTCCGCTCCAGCCTCTGTTCCCGCCGCCGCTCCTTCCGACACCTTGGAGGCGACCGATGCAGATCTTGCCTTGGTCCGTGCCATGGGACAACGCGCCGGGCTCATCCGGCAGGAGATCGGCAAAGTCATTGTCGGCCAATTTAACGTCGTGGAGGAAATCCTCATGGCCATGATCGGCGGCGGCCATGCCCTGCTCATCGGCATGCCCGGCATGGCCAAGACGCTCATGGTCAGCACCATCGCCAAGGTGTTCAATCTCGATTTCCGCCGTGTGCAGTTCACGCCCGACTTGATGCCCTCCGACATCACCGGAACGGAACTCCTCGAAACCAACCGCGAGACCGGCGAGCGCGAGTTCCGCTTCATCCGCGGCCCCATCTTCTGCAATCTCCTGCTGGCAGACGAAATCAACCGCACCCCGCCCAAGACCCAGGCCGCGCTGCTGGAGGCTATGCAGGAACACCGCGTGACGGTCGGCAACCAGACCTACTCGCTCGGCGAGCCGTTCTTTGTGCTGGCCACCCAAAATCCGATCGAACAGGAGGGCACCTATCCCTTGCCCGAAGCGCAACTCGACCGTTTCATGTTCAACATCTGGGTCGACTACCCAAGCGCCGAAGAGGAGGAGATCATCGTCGAAGCCACCACGCGCTCAACAAAGGCGAAGGCCGAGGCCGTGCTGACGAAGCAAGAAGTGCTCCAGTTGCAGGAAGTCGTCCGAAAAATCCCCGTCTCCCGTCACGTCATCAAATACGCCACACAGCTGGTGCGTTCCACGCGGCCTTCCGCTCCGGAGGCGCCGGATTTTGTGAAGGAATACATCCAGACCGGGGCCGGACCGCGCGCCAGCCAAGTCATGATCATGGCGGCAAAGGCGCGCGCCGTCATGGAGGGGCGCATCCACGTCAGTTGTTCGGACATCAGGAAGGCCGCGTTGCCGGTATTGCGCCATCGCATCCTCACCAACTTTGCAGCGGATTCCGAAGGGTTGAACTCGGTGCATCTCATCGAACGCCTGCTCAAGCATCTCAAGGAGCCGTCCGAAAAAGATTACCCGTCCGTTGCTCAAAAGAAGGCGTAGGGGGGCGCACCGGCTCCGCCTTAGAGCGTTTTAAATTGAAGTGTTTACACGCTGCTCGGCGGCGGGGGCCGATGCGCGGTCTTTCAAGCTCGGGCAGTATTGAAAAATAGAGCCGCTTCGCTTGAAGAGCCCGCGCATCAACCCACGGCGCTCTCGCATCATTGTAAGCACTTCAATTTAAAACGCTCTATTGCTTCAATGGCAGATTGATCTTTGCCACCGCCCAGAACTGCGTGGTGTTGTCGAACACTAACGTGCGGTAAACGCCGGTCCTCCGGTAGCCATACTCATCCGTTCCGGCGATGCGGTAGATATTCGGCAAAAAATAGGCCTTTGGCGCCACGTTGAATGCTGAAGTGCGGAAATATTCCACCTTTGGAGTAACGTAGTAGGACTCGACCCCCACCACGCTTTCAAAGGTCAGCATGCCGTCCGGCCCGGCGCAGATTTTGTTCTGCTGCTGGCAGTCGCCGGGGTAGCACAGTTCCTCCGTCCATGCCCGTTTGCTCTTGTCCCAGTAGCGCCAGGTGCCGGTGACAAGGTTGTTCGAGGGATTGCACGCGATGGCGGGAGCGCCCGTCTCATCCGCGGCAACGCCGGCGTAGAGGTCAAAGCGGGTGTGTCCTGGAAGCAGATTTGCGAGAGGAATCTCTTCCATGCGCCCGCCTTCCTTCTGCCAGCGAATGTGCGGTGCAAAAAGCCCCGTGTCGGTCTTTTGCCGCGTCCATTTCAGACAAAAACCGAGGGTCATTCCCTTTTCCACCTCAAGCTGCTGCGCATTGCCGTCTCGCAATTTCCCTGTCTCGGGATCCTGTCCGCCCTTCTGCTTGTTGATCAAGCTGAGGATCGCGCTCTTGGCCTTGCCGTCGAACTGGATCGTGTAGGTGCCCGCGTCCGGGAACACGATTTCGCCACTCCACCGGGCGGAGTTGAACTGTGCCGGCGGTGCCTTCAGTTGCTGTTCGCATTGTTTCAGAGCGGGGTCGCCGCTGAAGTCGTCGCTGGCGAAAAACTCGGCCAGAACGCCGTTTTGGTTGAATGCGGCGACGATGTCCGCCTGGCTTGGGCCTGCCACGGCGCGCATTGGCAAGGCGGCGATGGGCGTGCCGTTGGCTCGTTTCCAGGTCTTTCCGCCATCCTCGGAGCAGGCGTAAACCAGGGCGTTCATTCCAGCGGTAGCGGCGCTAGTCGCGGCGGGGGCGGCAAAATGCATCCGGTTTTGTTTGTCGAAACGGATGGTGCCTCGCGCCTCGCGGTTGACATCGGAAGCGGCGGCAACCTCCCAAAAGAGCACAGAGTGATACTCTGCGTCCTTGGAGATGTGGGGCGGCTCGGCGCCGAGAGCGGACCACGATCCCGTTGCGGCGTCATAGTGGAAGAGTCCAATCCCCATTTCGACCGGCGTATGCGCCCCGCCGGTGGCCAAGACGCGGGAAAGGTAGTAAAGCTCTCCTTGATTATCCCCGTAAAAAGCCCCATCGGACCACTTAGTTCCCGGAATGGCCTTTGCGGGATCGCCCCCGACGAATTCAAAGCCATCCATCACAGTATTCGGGCTCTTGGAGCGCCAGTAGAGGATTTGTTTGTTCCGGTAGCGCGCTGGCTGGAACTTGTCGTTTGCGCCGGGGTAGTCGTGCATGTCGCCCGTGATGTGGATAAACCCGTTTTTATCGACACCGAGCGAGTAGGAGTGGTGCACTTCCCGGTACTGGGCCATGTATTTCGGATTGGGATCGAGGGGGACCGAGGAGGGCGTGCCAGACTCCGGGATCTCCGTCACCATGGGATGCATGGTGGAGTCGCGCCACACAAGGAAGGTCTTGCCGTTGGAGCTCCAGAGAGGTGAATAGGTATTGTCGCCCGTATCGGCCCCGCCGGGAAGGGTGAAAAGCTTGGTGACGGAGACCGTCGGCAGCGGGGGCTCTGTCGAAAAGACCGGTGATAATACGGGGAGCACCAAAGTGGCAAGTGCGGCGCACAGGGCGTAGCGAAAGATGGGGGGCTTTAAGTAAATCATGGCTTGGATTTAGGTTTGGGGAGTGCGAGAGCCAGATTCGCAAGTTTGGGGTAAAAATTCAAAATCTGAATTTTATAAAGATGCGCTCCCGTGTTGCGGCGCATCTCTATTCCCAAACGCTGGGTGGTCGAGCAAACCTTCGCTTGATCGTTGGACCTGCGACCACCGCGAGCGGGTCAACCGCAAGCGACTCTATTTGTATTCCGCCACGGTGTCGAACATGGCCAGTACATTTGCCACCGGCGTTTCTTCCAAGATGTAATCGTGGCTTGCACTAGCAATGTAACCGCCTCCCGGCGCCATGATTTGCAGGATCTTGCGCGTTGCGCGGCGCACGGAATCAGGCGTGCCGGCGAGCAACTCATGGTGCGAATCGATCCCGCCGTTGAACAGGATATCGCCGCCATATCGCGCCTTGAGGGCGGCAGGGTCCATGGCGTCGCAACAAGGCTGGACGGCTTGGAGCCCGTCGAGTCCGTCCCGTATCATGGCGGGGATCAGCGGCTCGAACCCGCCGCAGCAGTGTAACTGCACCTTGAGGTTGTAATCGTGTCCCAGGGCGATCAGCCGCCGCAGGTGCGGGCGCAGGAATCGGTCGAACGCTTCCGGGCTCACCAGAGGTCCGGTTTGCCCGCCAAAATCGTTGCCGATGAAGAATACATCCAGGACGTCCGCAGCAGCCTCGAAGATCCGGCGGTTAACCTCGAAATAGAAATCCACGATGTGCTGCAGGATGGCGTCCAGCACCTCTGGATCATCGTACATCATAAAGTACACATTTTCCATCCCCAACAGATCAATCGCGTCATGCCAGTACGGCGACCAGTCGCCGCCGAGAATGGCGTATTGACGGTTCCATGCCAGCGCCTCGCTGCGAATCTGCGAGACGTCCATCCACTCTGGATCGGGCCATGCGTAGGCATGCACCTGCTCCAGCGACGCTCCAGCAAGTGGATGCGAGGTTGGCATGCCGTAACCGTGGCCACTCCGCTCAACCCCGAACAGGGTGCGGCTCGTTGCGCCGGGCGAAAGGGGATGTTCTGGCCTGGTATTTCGTGCGAAGACGCGACGGAAATCGTCGCCGAAGCGGACGCGCAACGCCTCCTCATCAGCCACTCCCAACTCGAGCTGCGCCTTTGCGAGGAATTCCGGTGAGGCCCCGCACCAACGCGGCACTAGATCGGGTTGTTTGTGCGCAAAAGCCTCCAGCACTCGTTCACGTGAATTCATGGCCAATCCTTCTCGTCTTCTGTTTTGGGGTTGTAACTTTTTATGCCGCGTTTTTGCTAACAATCGCTCCGCTCAGAAAGACCGCGGAGTAAGCATAGGCAAGGCGGTGAAAACCAGGGTGCATATTAGCGGCGGCGGCTTCTTTTCGTCTATGTCGGATTCTCCGTTTGTTGTGTCCTTTCGTTCGAGATTTGGCGCTGGATATTGAGAGAATGAGGCCCAATGCCTATTCTCCACCCTGGGCGTTCTCATGCACTTATTGGTTGCTGTAGATGTGGTTCCGGTATTAGCTATTCAATATTAGATAAGCATCCATCGAATCCAAGCAATGTCCTTTCGTCCACACAAGCGGATCAATACAGGCGCCTATTCTACGCCGTTTTCGAACACGGGCGTTGAGTTTTTCCCTCTCGGATTCATCCCGGATCTCTCGGGCCTGACGCTCCATGAAAGTGGCTATGTAAAGCAAAATGCCCACTGGAATTTTCCAAACATGTTCAGCCCCTTTTGGCGGTTGATTTACGATAAACGCCCCGGGCACAACATCGTTTTGCAGGATCGTGAAATCGCCCTTGGTCCCGACCGCATCGTGCTTCTTCCCGACCATTACCGGTGCCATTTCCGCGAGGACCAACCCGCCCCCACGTTCTGGCTGCATTTCAGCCATTCCCGGCGCCCCCTTCCCTCGCAGACCCTCCCCATCGAACTCCCTCCCTCTCGTCTCGAGTTGGACCTTATCGAAAACCTGACCCCGCTTTTCAATACGAAATTGGCCGAAGTGCAACGCCAACGCATCTTCCGGCTTAGTCTGGCGCTGCTCCAGGTGGTATTGGCCCGGCCTGAAATTGAATGGATGGAGGAGAGGTCCGAGCCGATGCTCAAGGTCGTGCGTTACATTGAGGAACATTTTGCAGAACCGCTCTATAATCGGCGTTTGGCCCGTATAGCCGGGCTCTGCGCGACCAATTTCGCCGAAGCTTTCCGCCAGTGTCAGGGAGTGACCCCGGCCCAGTTTGTCACCCAAGTGCGGGTGTATGAAGCCAGCCATCTCCTGACGAACACCGCGCTGAGTGTGGATGAGATCGCGGCAAAAACTGGATTTCCCAACCGCGCCTATTTCTCGCGCGTCTTCACGAAAGTCACCGGCGAAGCCCCTGCTGGATTCCGCCAGAACCATGGAACGCCTTCAACACTCGGACAACCCGCCATTCAGCCATTATGAACCTGCCAACTATTCCATCCGCCCCAATCCTTCCCGACGCCCGGATACGCCGGCTTGTGGAACGCCGCGATCGCCTTGGCCGCGAGGGACGCCGCAGCAACTTCGTGGACAATGCCGAATTTCTTGTTTACCACTGGTCTGGCGTCGGCGAGGGCTTTGCACCGCCTACCGGCGAGTTTGCCATCGATAACCGCATCAATCTCGGGGACAATAACTGCCGCGTTTATCTTGGTGTCCCATTTCCACACGCAGCCGAGATGCCCTCGCGCGTCAAAGGCCACGAGAATGATGTGCTCAATTGGGCTGAGGATTACGCGTTTTTTCTTGATCATAACCCGTGCGAAATCCATCCCGGAGAGGAGGTCGTCGGCGAGTTTCACTGGCAGCTCGACGAAGCGCGCAAGTTCCGCAATCCCGACGAAGTGCGCGAGGCAGGCTTCGCGGCCCGCAAGCTGGGGGCGGGCGGCATCAGCTACGCCCACACCTGCCCCGACCTCTCCCTCGGCCTGGAACTAGGCTGGGGCGGTTTGCTCAAGAAAGTGCGCTATTGGAAAGCGAAACACGAAACCAACGGCAACACCGCCGCCGCTCATTACCTTGCCGCGCAGGAACTCGTGGTGCAATCCATTCAGCGCTGGGTCAAACGCCATGCGGAAAAGGCGGCGGCGCTTGCGCAAACCGCCGCGCCGCCGCTCGTCAAACATTATCAGGTCGTCGCTGAAACCTGCGAGGCGATTGTCGCTGACGCCCCTCGCACGTTCCTTCAAGCGGTGCAATGGATCCAGTTCTTCCAGCTCTCCGAACGCATCATCGCCCACGGCAACGGTTATGGCCGGCTCGATCAACTGCTGTGGGGTCATTTCTGCCGCGACCTCGGGGCGGGGCGCATGACCCGCGCGGAGGCGCGTGGTTGGATCGCGGAGCTTTTCTGCAAATACGGAGGAAACTACTTTTCCGTGGGCGGGCGAGGTGCCGACGGCCGTGACGCCACCAATGCATTGAGCCGAGTGATTTTGGAAGCCTACGACATGAACGGCGGGGACAACAATCTGGGCGTCATGTGGCATCCGGACATCGACCGCGAGTTCTTCAGCTACGCCTGCGATGTCGTCGGCCGCCACGGCACCGGCACTCCGGTGCTCATCAACTACGAGGTGCTTCGCGATAGTGAATTGCGCAGCGGGATCAGTGAAGATCACGCATGGAACGTCGCTTATTCGGGCTGCCAGTGGTATTGCGTGGTGGGTCGCGAATACAACGACCAGGACCTCAATTCGCTGGTCTTAATCCAGCCAATGCAACGCGCCATAGCGCAAGCGGTCAAGGACGACGCCCAGGACTTCGACCAACTCTTCGCCCTCTTCAGCGCCGAAACGCTTGCCACTGCAAAAGCCCTGCGCGATTTCAAAAACGAAACGTATATGTGGCAAAGCCGCGTCTGGCCGGAGATGGTGACCTCGCTCTGCATGCACCACTGTATTGAACGCGGGCGCGATTGCACCGATGCCGGGGCGGTCGATTACAACCTTACCTCCGTCAATGTCCTCGGGGCGCCCAACGTCTCGGACTCGCTTTATGCCATCAAGCGCCTCGTGTTTGAAGATCGGCGTTACACGCTCGCGGAGGTCGAGCAAGCTGTAAAGAACGACTGGGCCGGACGCGAATCGATGCGGCGCGAATTCCTCAATGTGGAAAAATTCGGCAACGACCTTGCCGCCCCCGATACCATGGCCGTGCGTGTTTCGGAGATGGTGCGCGAGCACCTCGAATCTCTGCGCCAGAACAAAGGCGGCCACTTCCGCGCCTCGCTCTTTCAATACATGGGACATACCTATGCCGGGCCGCTCCTCGGGGCGACCCCGGACGGACGGCACGCCGCCGAACCGCTGGCCCACGGAATGAACCCGATGCACGGGCGCAACACGAAAGGGCTCACCGCCACGGCCAATTCCCTTTGCAAAATCGGCTTCCGAAAATTCCAAGGCGGCAGTTTTCAGATCGAACTGGAGCCGTCCTATTTCGCCGAAGGCGAATGCCGCGGGGATAGGGTCGAGGTTTTCGCCCGCACTTTTTTTAAACTGGGCGGCGTACAGATCAACCTGAACGTGATTTCCATGGAGACGCTCAAAGATGCGATGGAGCATCCAGAGATTCCAGAATACCAGGGAATCATTGTTAAAGTTACCGGATATTCTTCGCACTTCCTCGTCATGGACCGGAAATTCCAGGAGGAATTTGTCGCCCGAGTCAACTATCCCGCGATGTAATCCTGTGCCAGCGAAAGACGAGATTCCCCCGATGACCGCCGAGCTCACCTCCGCCCTCGTCTTTGACGTGCATCGCAACTCGACCCATGACGGACCGGGCATCCGCACGACGGTTTTTCTCAAGGGTTGCCCTCTGCGTTGCCGCTGGTGTCATAATCCCGAGAGTCAGAGCCTTGCACCTCAGGTCTGGTGGCTGGACCGCCGCTGTATCGGGTGCCATCAGTGCATTGACGCCTGCCCGCAGCGCGCGCTTGATGTAAAAAAAGAGGGAATCATCGTGGATCGCGGCAATTGCACAGGATGCCAGACGTGCGCACGCGTCTGCCCATCCGGAGCCATGGAAGCCGTTGGCGTGCGGCGCGGCCTCGACGAGTTGTTGAGCGAAGTCGAACGCGACCGCCCATGGTATGAGGCCACGGGGGGAGGTGTGACTCTGTCAGGCGGTGAGCCGGCCAGCCAGCCCCAATTTGCGCAGGCCTTTCTGGGGGCATGCCGCAAACACGGCCTCCACACCGCAATCGATACCTGCGGGCAAGCGCCACCCGCTGTATTCGACAGTCTGCTGGAGGAGGCCGACTTGCTGCTATTTGACATAAAGCACTTCGACGACTCAAAGCACCGGCAACTGACCGGAGCGGGGTTGGGGGTGATCCATGCCAACCTGCGGCAAGCTGCCGCGCGCGTTCGGTCCGGTTCGATCAAGCTATGGATTCGCACCCCGCTGATCCCCGGCGCGGCGGCGGAAGCGCCTACTCTGCAAAAAATGGGTGATTTTCTGCGGACCGAACTTGGTGATGCGTTCGAGCGCTGGGACTTGTGCGCATTCAACCCATCGTGCTCCGCCAAATATCGCCGTTTAGCTGTGCCATGGGCTTACGGAGGGCATGGTTTGCTGGAGGAAACTGCTGCGGAGAACTTGCTCGATACCGCCAGGCGTTCCTGCGGAAACCCCGAAGCCGTGCATCTCTCAGGGATCCGTTCGGGGAAAAAACGGAGGGCTAACTCGTGACACGTGACGCAAGCATTAAATGCATGAAAAAAGGGAGAGAGACCGATATGAAAAATGAGACAAACAACGGCAAGCGAAACCGCGCCCGTTTGAAAAACAGCAACGAAACAGCTTCTCGCTGCCACAGTTAACCGGCATTTCCTATGGACAAAATTAGTTTTATAGATTGGGCGATCATCATCGTTTATCTCGGAGGGATCGTTGGCACAGGTGTGTTCGTTGGACTCAAGAAACGCAAGGGTGGCGAAGCGGGGAGCTACTTTCTGGCTGGCAATACGCTGGGATGGGGGTCCATCGGTCTTGCCCTATTCGCCACGAATATCTCGTGCCTTCACTTGGTGAGCCTGGCCCAGGCGGGATATGACTCGGGGTTATTGATGGGCAATTTCGAGTGGATGGCGGCGTTTACATTGATTGCCCTGAGCCTTTTCTTCGTGCCCTTCTACATGCGGGCGAAGATTTCGACGCTGCCGGACTTTTTGGAAAAGCGCTATTGTTCGGAGTGCAGAGATTGGCTTGCCGGGGTTTCGATGATTACGGCGATTATTTTTAACATCGCCTTCCCTCTTTCCACCGGTTGGCTCGTCTTGCACGGGGTTTTTGGAATCGATAAATGGTTGTGCATCGTGACGTTGACGTCGCTGACGGCAATGTACACCATTCTTGGCGGCCTTTCCGCAGTGGTGATGACGGAAACCATCCAGGCGGTGATCCTGTTGCTCGGCTCGCTAGCCATCACGGTGCTAGCCTGCTCGAAGACGGGGGGGTGGGGGGGCATGCTTTCCCAGCTCCAGGACAGCCACGAAATGATCAAGATGTCCATGTTGCGGACGTCCGCGCAAGAGCCAACCCTGCCCTGGTATTCTATTTTGCTAGGTTATCCGGTGCTGGGCATCTGGTATTGGTGCGCGGACCAAACCATCGTGCAGCGTGTGCTGGGGGCAAAGGATGAAAACCACGCGCACACCGGGCCGCTTTTTTGTGGGTTGCTCAAGGTGCTTCCCGTGTTTGTGTTCATTTTGCCCGGCTTAATGTTTTTGACGATGATCCAACGCGGGGAACTTGACGGGATTGCCCAGCTTCGGGTGCGCAGCGAGCAGGTTGCGGGCTCCTCAAAGACCTATGCACTGGAACTGACCGGCAAAGGGATCGGAGGGCAGATGCAACAGTTGACCTACACGGAAGGTTCACAACCGCTTGACCTGACGAAGGTGCTGGCCACAGGAGGCAAAGAGATGACGTTGATGACGGGAATGGAGGAATGTAATCTTTTGTTGCCAGCCAACGTCAAAGTGATGTCTTCCAAAGAGACTTACGGCTTAATGATCCGTAATCTGATGCCAGTTGGGCTTTTTGGTGTGATGGCGGCGGCGTTGATGGCGGCCCTCATGGGCAATTTGGCCAGCGCTTCCAACTCCATTGCCACGCTCTTTAGCTATGATTTGTGGCGGAGGTTCCGCCCCGGGACGCCGGATCATAAACTGGTGTTCATCGGGCGGATGGCTTCGTTAACGGCGTTCCTGTTGGGCATCGGATTGGTGCCTTTTCTCGATAATTACAAAAGTATCTTCGCAGGCATGGCCGACATTATTGCTCATATCGCACCACCGATTTCCTGCGTGTTTGCAGTGGGTGTCTTCTGGCCGCGCGCCTCGGCATTTAGCGCTAAATGGACCATGTGGCTGGGATCGCTGGCCGGGGTTGGCTTGTTCACCCTCAAGACGATCCACGTATGGAAACCGGAGATGTTTTCCTGGATTCCTGCATTTTTCTATCAGACGTCGTTTATGATTATGACGTTCTATCTCTTTTGCGTATGCCTATTGTTGCAGGTGGGGCTAACCATACTGCGCCCGAAACAGGCGACGGAGGATCTTGAAAAACTATATTGGGAACATCCTCTCGACGCTTTGCAATCTCCCGGTTGGCCGGGCTTGGCCAACTACAAAGTTCTCGCCGCACTGGTGTTCGTGTCGATGTGCGGACTTTATTACCTCTTCCGTTAAAAACAAAAACCCACGTTAGCAGCCTGTTGAAATAAGGAACGATGGACCGTTTGCGGGAGATTTTTGGTGTGGGCAAGGAGCCGCGCGCAGTGCCTGTATTCCAGAAATGGTATAAATCAAAAACGCTCTAAAGCGGAAACCGGGAGGCCCGGTTCAGGGTTTTCCTTCGCCGTTTTTCCTTGGGCTCGCCGCAGGAGCGGGGTGACAATCGCCCCGGTATGAAAAGACCCGTTGTCGTGCTGGCGCTCGCGGCCGTCTGCCTTGCCTCCGGGTTGGCCGCCATCTTGATCCGGGCGCGCCCAAACGCGGAACGGCCCGTTTCCGCCGCCCGGTTCGTCCCGGCGGAGACGCTTCTTTTCGCGGAGTGCCCTGATCTCCCCGCCACTGCCGCGCGCTGGCGCGAAACCGATCTTTGCCGGATGGCGCAAGAGCCGGAAGTCCAGGCTTTCCTGGCCCGGCCCCCGGCCGCCCTGGATGGCGGGGGAGGGTGGCTCGCGGTGCTGAGGAACCTGGCCCGCTCCCATCCCCGGCAGGCGTTCCTGGCGGTCGCCGATCTCACCAACAACATGCCCCACGCGGTGGGTGGCCTCGCCTTGAACGGCGGCCGGGCGGAAATGGAGACCCTCCTCGCCCAGGCCCGCGCGCAGGCCCAAAGCGCCTCGCCCCATGGGCGGTTGGAGCGCCTGGAATACGGCGGCTGCCAGATCGAGAGCTTCCGCGCCGACGGCGTGACGCTGGCCGGGGCGTTCGCAAAGGACTGGTATTTCGTGGCGAACGACGTGGAACTGCTCAAGGCGACCCTGGACCGCTTCGCGGGCAAGCTTGCCACGTCCCTGGAAGCCGCCCCGGCCTACCGGCAAAGCGGGCGCTTCCTCCCCGCGCGGTCCGATTTCCGGTTCTTCGCGCAACCGGGGGCGCTCCCGGAAAGACTGCTGGCGCACTGGAACGTGCCGGCGCAGGAGGCGCTGCCCGGCGGGAACGCCGCGACGCCCGCGCTCCGGGCGGTGGCCCTGGCCTCGCGCTTTGAAGGGCGGCGGATGCGCGACACGCTCTTTCTCTACCGGCCCGGCAGAACACCCCAGCCGGCGTTGAACGGCAAAACCCTGGGCCTCACCACCCCTGATACCCTTTTCTATGGAGCGCTGGCCCCCCGGATCGCTGCCGAGCAACCCCCGCGCGGGAACCCAAGGCAGCCTCCCCCCAGCGCGATCCCCGTGGAGTTTCTCCAGGCGGCGGCGTTGCATCCCCCGCCCGCGACCCTTGCGCAATTCCAGAGCGCGTTCGGCCCCGAGCACGCCCTGTTGCTCGACTGGCCGGAGAAAATGGGTCAACCCGGGCTCTTTCTGGCGTGCGAGATTCGCAACCCGGCGATGGCGCGGCAGTTTGTGGAAAGCGCCTTCCGCGCCTGGACCCGGAGCGAGGATGCCGGCGTCTCCCTCTGGACGTTTACGGGGAACGGCCCGGAGCAGTCCCGCTTCCACCCCGCCGTGGCGCTGACGGCCCGGCATTTCCTCGCCGGCCTAAGCCCAGAGAGCCTCCAGCCGTTCGCCTCCCTGGCCAACGCCCCCCGGCAGGGCGGCGCAACGCTTCAGCAGTCGCCCGCGTTCCTGGGGGCAATGGCGGCGGTGCCTTCGCCCCAAACGGCCGTGGCCTATCTCAACGCCCAGCCGCTCTTTGAGCGCCTCTATGGCATCCTCCGCCCAGCCGCGTTGCTCTGGGGCAACGGGATGCTGCCGCCCGGCACGGCCCTTGACTTCACCAAGCTCCCTTCCGCTGGCACCATCGCCCGCCACCTATCGCCGCTCTCCCTTTCGGCCGTGCAAAACGAAGCGGGCATCCTCGTGGAAAGCGCTGGCCCGGTCACCTTCCTGGAGCTCGGGGCGGGGCTCGGTGCCGCCGTGCTTTCAACGGCGCTCCCTTCGGGAACGTCCTCCGGCCTGGGCGCAGGCGCTCCGCAGCGTCCCCTGGCCGCCCCTCTCAGCGCGCCCGCGCCGGACGCTCCTTAGAGCGGTTTAAATTTTGTTGTTTACACGCTGCTCGGCGGCGCGGGCCGATGCGCGGTCTTTCAAGCTCGGGCAGTATTGAAAAATAGAGCCGCTTCGCTTGAAGAGCCCGCGCATCAACCCACGACGCTCTTGCATCATTGTAAACACCTCAATTTAAAACGCTCTAGTCCCTGAGCGCGGGATCGGTCAGCCTCTCCAGGTACTTGGCGAGCATGTCGAACTCCAGGTTGACCCTATCTCCAGCCTTGAGGCTGTGGAGATTGGTGGCTTCCATCGTGTGGGGGATCAGCCAGATGACGACGCTCGCCTCGCGCACTTCCGCCGCCGTGAGGCTGATCCCGTTGACGGCGATGGAGCCTTTGTAGGCGACGTAGCGGGCGAAGCGGCGCGGCAGCTCGACTTCCAGCCGGTGATCCTGCCCCTGCGGGTCGAGCGCGAGGATGCGCGAGGTGGTATCCACGTGCCCCTGGACGAAGTGCCCCCCCAGCCGGTCATGGGCGGCTAGCGCCCGTTCCAGATTGACCAGCGAGCCCGGCTTCTGGTCGCCCAGGTTGGTTTTGTCGAGCGTCTCGGCCAGGAGATCGAAGGAGAGGCGGCGGCCTTCCATGGATGTGATCGTCAGGCAGCAGCCGTTGACGGCGATGGAGTCGCCCGCGCGGGTTCCTTCGAGGACGGCGGAGGCTTCGAGCGTCAGGCGCGCGCCGCCTCCAATGGGCTCGACGGTGACGATGGGCGCGGTTTCTTCAACAAGTCCGGTAAACATGAGCACACTTTACGGCAAACGCGGCGAGGAGAAAAAGAGAATCCCAACGAGAAACAGCACCGGCAGCAAAAAGGGGAGCGCGTAGCGCAGGAGGTAGCCGCAGAAACCGGGCGTCTCCACCTTGGCGCGGTCGGCAATCGCCTTGACCATGAAGTTGGGGCCGTTGCCGATGTAGGTTAGCGCGCCAAAGAAAACGGCGCTGACGGAAAGAGCGGCCAGCGTCCCCCCGTGCGCGGCCAGGAAGGCGGGCATCCCGGTTTCCAGGTCCAGGCCGGAGAGGCCGAATGCCGTGGCCAGGAAGGCGAGATAGGTGGGGGCGTTGTCGAGCACCCCGGAAAGGAGCCCCGTGGCCCAGTAGAACTGCCACTCGCTGTGGAGCCCCAGCCCGGCGGCGTGGGCTTGCAAGTATTGGAGCGCCGGGATCATGGTGGCGAAGATGCCCAGGAAAAGCCACGCGATTTCCTTGACCGGCCCCATCGTGAAGTCGTTGGCCAGGTGGATCTCCCGGCGGGTGGTGGCCCAGGAGGCAAGCGCGGCCACGACCATGATCCCCTCGCGCAGAAACGCGGGCCGGTGCACAAAAACCGAGCCGAGGATGGCTCCCAGAAAAAGCAAATTGTGCAACCCGCCAAAGCGCCATGACTCATGCGCCGTCTCCCGCTCGCGGACCGGCCGGGGGGCTTTGTGGAAATTGAGGACATCCAGGACAAAGAAGATCCCCAGCAAGGCGAGCACGCCGAAGGCCCACGGCTGCCAGCAATGCCGCAAGGTCCACCAGAAGGGAACCCCCTTGAGGAAGCCGAGGAAGAGGGGCGGATCGCCAATCGGCGTGAGGCAGCCGGAGACATTGGAGACCAGGAAAATGAAAAAGGCGACGTGGTACCCGGTGATCCGGTATTTATTCATGCGAATCCAGGGCCGGATAAGCAGCATGGAAGCGCCGGTGGTGCCGATCAGGTTGGAAACGACCGAAGCCAGCGCCAGAAAAAGCAGGTTCATCCACGGCCTGGCCTCCCCCTTGACGATCAGGTGTATTCCCCCCGCGACGACAAAGAGGGAGCCGATCATCGTGATGAAGCTGACGTATTCATGCGCGGCGTGAAACACGGAGAGGGCGTCGCGCCGAAGGAAGAGGGAATAGCCGACGCTCACGCCCCCGAGCGCCACCGCCCACCACGGATGCCGCCGTTCCCAATGGTGTGGCGCCGCAAAAGGCATCACCGCAAGAGCGAGCAGCATCGTTACAAACGGGAGGAGCAGGAACGCGGGAGGGGGGGTGGAGGTCAGTAGCGGCATGGCGGGAAAGGCGGGCATTTTGCGCGAAAACGCCCCGAAAGCCAAGCGGAGCCGGTGGGGGAATCACGGCTGCCCCGGGGTCCTGGCGGCTTTCGCTTGCGTGTGGTCGGGGAAATGCCTATTGCTTAACAAATGCGCATGGCTTCGCCGCCCTCCTACAAAGGCGGCCCTTCCGGCGCCCTTTTCGTATCGACACCCAAGACCTTATATGGAGAGCCCAGCCAACGACACTTCTTTTCCGACTCTGCAAACCCTTCCCGGAGACGGCGTCCGCCAGATCCTCTGGGGATTTGCCGACCGCTACGACCTCGCCATGCTCGTGCAATCCACCCGCGGCGTCGCCCGCGGGCCGGTGGCCCGGATGGTGGCCGAGGGGGTGCGCAACTCGCACGAGTGGACGGAGGCCAAGAACGCCCTGCTTGCGGTCTATGACGAGAGCGGCATCACCGCCGCCGGGCTGGACGTGGAACTGGGGGGCTTTATCGAGGGGCCCAAGAACCTCGCCTTTGCCCTGATGGCCTTTGAACTGGCTTGGGTGGACGCAGGAGCCGCGACCAGCAGCCTCGCCAGCAACCTGGGTCTTGCGCCGATCCACGAGCGCGGCACGCCCGAACAGCGCGCCCACTACCTCGGCATGGCCGCCCCGAAACAGCCGGGTGACGACCGCCGCCAGATCCGTGCCGCATTCGCCCTCACGGAGCCGATCCCGTTCGTCGGCGTGGAAACCGGGATGCTCTGCGGCAAGGCGTGCGTCGCCGAGTGGAAGGAAGGCGAGGAGCCCCTCCTGCACATCGACAAACGCGCCCGCTTCATTACCGGCATGGCGTTCGCCGATGTCGTTACCGCCGCCGTGGAATCGGCCGATCCCCGGATCAAGGGAACCTTCATGGTCATCCTGGAAGAGGGGGACCCCGGCGTCTTTGACCGCGGCGTGCCGACCAAAAAGCTCGTCCATCAGCTTTCCTCCACGCGCGACCCGGTGTTCAACCTGACCGTCCCGGCCAGCCGGATCGTCGGCGGCTACACCGTCAAGGACGGCGTCATCATCCCGCGCTACTCCCACAGCGAGGTGATCGAATCGGTCTTCAAGCGGACCCGCGTCCCCGTCGGCCTCATGACGACCGCGAAACTTCTTTCCGCCGTCGAGCCGGTCATCCGCTACCAGCGCAACCGTTTCCGCGGTGGCGACGGCGTCCGCCCCGGCTCGCCCCGTTATGACGCGGGCCTGCAACAGAAGGAAGACGCCCTCCACCGGCTCGTCGATGTCTGGGCTGCGGGCGAAGCGGGCGCTGCGCTCGGGTTCGCCACCGCGCGGCTCTACGACGAAGTGGACGTGCTGGAGAAAACCAAAGACCGCCTTTTGGAAGAAAAGGGCCTCAGCGGCCGCGCCGCCTTCAAATTGCTGATGCAGAGCCAGCAACAGGCCATCGAACTGCTGAACGCCGAGACGGAAGGCGACAGCGCCAAAGTCGCGGCATTGCGCGCCGACCCGCTCGTCGAGTTCGCCCTCATCGACTCCCAGGCCAACGTTCTCTGCCCGGCCTGCAAACTCTGGAACACCGGCCACGGCGCCACCGTGCTGCGCGAGGCCGTCAGCCTCATGGGCGGCTACGGGATCACCGAGGATTGCCCCGGATTCCTCGGCCAGAAATGGGCCGACGCCCAGTTGGAAGCGACCTACGAGGGGCCGGAAGCCGTGCAGCGCCTGCAACTCTCGCTGACGATGAACAACCCGCTCTTCCTGGCGCAGTTCGAACGCTGGGCGGCCGAAGTGGAACACATCGCCACCGAACGGCCAGGCATCGGCGCGGGAACCCTCGCGCGCGCCATGCGCCTCTGGCGCTGGACATTGAACTTCCTGGAGAATGCCAAGGACGCCCAGGGGGCGAAGCTCTACCACAAGAGCCGCCAGGGGGTCACGTTCCCGCTGGCCGACGCCCTTTGCTGGCTCATTGCCACGCGCCAGCAACTCCTGGACGTGCTCCAGCTCGAATCCAAGGGAGCCGCCGATCCGTCGCTGGCCGAGGGGCTTCCCGGAACCGTCGCCTTCCTGCTCGACCTGGTCCACGTCCATGCCGCCAGCGCCGCCGGGGAAGCCGGCCGGATCTGCGCGGAACTGGTCTACGGCTACAGCGCGCAGGACGACCTCGCCGAGTTCGCCCTCCTGCGCGGCCAAGTGGACGCCAGCCTCGCCGGATCGCGCCTCGCCAAGGACCGCGCCGCCGAGTCGCTCGCCAAGGTGATGATCCCCGAGGCGCTCGACTACCCGCTGTAAGAAGAGAATCCGCAGATTGCGCAGATGAACGCAGATTTTTAAAATTTTCCCAATCTGCGAAAATCTGCGGATAAAACTCCTTAAACCTGTCCCATGATTCCTGAAACTCCCATCGAACGCGCCCGCATGGACGTGGACATCGCCTGCGTCGGCTTTGGACCGGCCATGGGCGGTTTTCTTTCCACGCTCTCCAAGCAACTGGTCAACGAAGACGGCACGCCCGCCGTGGAAAGCGCCGCGATGCCGGGGATGCCGCCCCAGGTCGTCTGCTACGAACGCGCCGACGACATCGGTTTTGGCGTTTCGGGCGTGGTGACGCGCGCGAAGGCGCTGCGCGGCTCGTTCCCGGAGATCGAGCAGGCCGGCATCCCGATGGCCGCTCCCGTGGGCGAGGAGAAAGTGCTCTATTTGCTGGACCCCGTGGGGGCCAGCCGCCGCCCGGCGCTGATGCGCGTGGCCGACCAGGCCATCAAGGCTTTCCAGTGGGCGCTGCCGGTGGAGCACAGCGCGCTCGACCTACCGTGGACCCCCTCCTTCCTGCACAAGCAGCCGGGAATGGTTCTCTCCATGGGGCAATTCATGCAATGGGTGGGCGCTCAGGTGCAGGGGACCGGCGCGGTGCAAATCTGGCCCGGCACGCCGGTTTCGGAAGCGATTTTGGAGGGGAACAAAGTGGTGGGAGTCCGCCTGCTGGACCAGGGGGTCGATAAACAAGGCAACCCGGAAGCGGCCTTTATGCCCGGCATGGACATCCACGCCGCCTTGACGGTCATCGGCGACGGCCCGGTGGGCTCCATCGGCCAACAGCTCGACGCGCATCTCGGCCTGCCTGCCGGGCACCACGCGCGCGACTGGGCCATCGGCATGAAATTCGTGGTCGATCTGCCCGAGGGAACGGGATTAAAGCCGGGCACCATCCTGCACACCTTCGGCTATCCCGAGCCGGAAATTTTTGGGTTCCTCTACGTCCACCCGGACAACGTCGCCTCGCTGGGCATCTTCGTGCCCACGTGGTTTGACAGCCCCGTGCGCACCGCCTACCGCTATTTGCAGCACTGGATGCTCCACCCGTATCTCTGGCGCTACCTGGAGGGGGGCAAACTCCGCTCCTGGGGGGCGAAGACGCTGGGCGAATCGGGCCTGCACGGCGAGCCCCATCTCGTGGGCGAGGGCTTCGCGCGCATCGGCGAGGGCTCCGGGACCACGAACGTCCTCACCGGCTCCGGCGTGGACGAAGCCTGGGCCAGCGGCGTGCAACTTGCCGAAGGGGTCGTGGAACTCCTCAAGGCCAACAAACCGTTTACGAAAGAGAACCTGGAAGCCGCCTACATCACCCGCCGCCGCGCGAGCTGGGTGGAGCGCGAGGGGCGCGTGGCCGAAAAGGCGCGCAACGGGTTCCAGAAAGGCTTCATTCCCGGGATGCTCGGCATGGCCGTCACCGGCCTCACCAACGGGATGCTCACGCCCGGCGGCGAGCCGGTCCAGCCCTACAAACGCATCCCGACGGTGGAGGAATACTACCGGGGCCGCATCCCGGCCGAAGAAATCGCCGCGATCCGCCGGGAGTGCGCCGCCAAAGGCGTCGGGCTGCACAGCGCGCTGATGGAACGGGCGGGCTGGCCCGCCATCCCCTACGAAGGCCAACTCCTCATCTCCCACCAGGACGCCCTGCTCCTCGGCGGCAAGGTGCAAGCCCCCGGCGGATACGCCGACCACGTGGTCTTCACCCACCCGGAAGTCTGCGCCACCTGCCAGGAACGGATCTGCATCGAAGGCTGCTCCGGCCAGGCCATCGCCCCCGGCGAAAACGGAGGCACCCCGGCGTTCGACCGCGAGAAATGCGTCCACTGCGGCGCATGCCTCTGGAACTGCTCCAAGCCGCGCCCGGACGACGCCGAGCGCATGATCATCGCTTTCCGCGCCGGAACCGGCGGCCTCCACTCGGCGGAGAATTGATCGGGGATTCCTTGATTTGCGGGCGGCGGTGCGGCACGATCCAAGCTGTTCGTCTCCCCGATGCCGCTCAAGTCCTACGCCGTTCTGAAAGCCCGCCCGAAGGCAACCCGGTCTTCCGTCGAAGGGCATCCCCATTTCCAGATCCAGCTCGATGCCAACGGAGCGTTTTACCGGGCGGCCATCAACGTCCGCTCCATGCTGGAGCCCTCGGAGATGGAATACTTGATCAAGCTCCGCTTTGGGCACCCGATCATTGCCTCGCTCCGGCGGCTTCCGCCGGGGCTGCACCCGGTGGAGCAGCGGCCCGGCGGCCTGGCGCTCGACTACCTCCGGCTCAACCTCTTCCCCCGCGACCAATTCCTGACCCTCCCCGGCAACCACGCCAATGGAGCCGATTTGAACGACGTTCTGGAAGGGATCTTTGCCGGGGCCATCGCCGATCCGGGGTGCTGGGTGTACGTCTACGGCGAACCGTGGGAGGCTGACGCCACGGACCATATTTTCCGCTTCTACCCCTCGCGCGGGCTCCACGACGTCCACATGAACCAGGGCAACGACCCGTGCCACCTGGAGCAGGATGGCGTGTGGCAGGATGGCGCGGTCCTCATCGAACACCCCCGGCAACAACGCTGGACCGGCCTGTTCCTCAAGTTCCAGTCGCAATCATGGCGCACCGATCCCGTGGACGGCCACGCCCTTTCTTTCCCGGGAGAGCCATTCGCTGCGCCGTGCGGCGGCCGGGGCGTCCTGCCGCCGGAATGCACCGTGCGCATCGCCGCCGCCCTCGTCAACCCGCTCCCGGCCCAGCCACCGAGGGAGGCCGTCACGCTCCTCAACGTCAGCCCGCAGATTGTGGATTTGAGCGGCTGGCAAATCACCAGCGGCGAAAAAGGGAAGTGGCGGCTGCAAGGGCGGCTCGGCCCCGGCGAGGCCCGGGAAATGCCGCTCGGCCCCGCCCAGCCTCCCAATCACCACGGCGGCATCCTGACGCTCGTCAACCGCGAGGGGCTCAAAGTCCACGGTGTCTATTACACCCCCGAACAAGCCGCCCGCGCCGGCTGGCGCATCCCGTTTTAACCATGCACCGCCTCCTTCTCGCCACCCGCAACCGCCACAAGACCGCCGAACTCGCCGCGATGCTCGGGCCCTGCTTCCAGGTTGAGGATTTGAACGCCCACCCGGAAATGCCGGAGACGCCGGAAACCGGCGCTACGTTCCTGGAAAACGCGACGCTCAAAGCCGTGGCCGCCTCCCGCTTTTTTGGCGGCGATTTGCTCGTGCTGGCCGACGATTCCGGGCTGGAAGTGGACGCGCTGGGCTGCGAACCGGGCGTCCGGTCGGCCCGTTTTGCCGGGGAGGGGGCGACGGACCGGCAGAACCTGGAACTCCTCCTCGCCAAGCTGCAAGGGGAGCCGAACCGCGCCGCCCGGTTCCGTTGCGCGATCGCGTTGGCACGGGGGGGCGAGCGGACGGCCGTGTTCGAAGGGGCGTGCGAGGGCCGCATCCTGGATGCGCCGCGGGGTAGAGACGGGTTTGGCTACGACCCGGTGTTTGTGCCGGAAGGGTGCGTCCAGACGTTCGCCGAGATTCCTGCCGAGGCAAAAAATGTTCTAAGCCACCGGGCCAAGGCGATGGCGCTCGCGCTCGCCTGGCTGCAGGCGATGCCGCCTGGGGCAGACCGCGCTACCGCGCGCTGCTCGCCCGTTGTTGACGTTTGTTCAGGTCGGTCTCATCCGCCTCC
>SESA01000125.1_pt1 | contig 53639 bp, 55 predicted proteins | sample 3171451 | NCBI WGS metagenome assembly SESA01 (sample SAMN06051862, study PRJNA518727) | freshwater metagenome | biome: subpolar coniferous forest; feature: holomictic lake; material: water; isolation source: holomictic Lake 227, 8 m depth | place: Canada: near Kenora, Ontario | collected...
TCTTAAGCCAGGTGTGCAAAATGCGTTAAAGTGCTTCCTGTTTTGTTGTTACAATGGTTTACGCTTTAGTGATGCAAAAAAGCTTAAGAATCTGGACGTAAAAACTGAAACTCACGATGGAGAGGATATATTGATCATTAGAATACTGCAGCATAAAACAGAGCATCCAGTCAGTATTCCATTAACTCAGAAAGCAAAAAACCTGATTGAGCCTGGATTTCAAGAGCAAACAGTATTGAGATTACCTTCTAATCAAACAATCAATCGTCATCTGAAGACTATTGCTAAAAAATTGGAATTAAATAAACGCTTGACCTTTCATGTAAGCAGGCATTCTTTCGCAGTTACAGCTATAACAAGAGAGATCCCGATCGAAGTAATCAGTAAACTCCTTGGACATACAGAGCTTAAAACAACTCAGATTTATACAAAGATTGTTGATGAATTAAAGATAAAATACATGAAGCGTATGGATGATCAGCCATTAACAAAATTACAAGCTGTATAAATCAGGTCCCACATCAAATCCAATACGATACATTGACAGCGTGGCCGGTGAAACGTAATCCTTTTTCAAGTTAACCTGGCACTCCTTGACCAGATAATGATCACCATGGATCTCATGCTTGACTGAAAAATCCAGGTCTTTAAGTTCCAGCATATCCATTTGCTTTTGAACCTTGACAAGCTTTGAGTTCATCTTGAAATCAAAGTACGATTTGTAATACCGCTCAAAGAGGTTTCCGGGTTTATTATACAGTAAGGAATATCCGCTCAATTCGTTTCTCCCTCGCATTTTGCCATATTCAGCATTAAGAAAGAATACCCTGGGAGTTATATCTTTCCAGGTGGCAAGTTTATTGCCGCAGGAAACATAGTCTGTTTGATTGTTGGGAGTGATCAGAGTAGATAACTTTGATTCGATGCCTTGTCCTTCCTGCAGGTAGTAAAACTTTGAAAAGACATTCTGCCACATCTGAGTATCTATCAGCCAGGTTTTATTTGAAGTGAATTTCATGTAAGCGCTCAAGCTAAGGACATACCTTCTTTCATCAATTTCGGCAATGGGAAACTGAGGCAGTGAAGCGATATCCGGGACACAGCCTTTAATATTCTTAGTCAATGATTCCTCTGCCGATCTCCATGGATCAAATATAGTGTCGTCTCCATCCAGGCCCATTGATAATTGAAAGCCCAGGGACTGATCTTCCAATTCTATTGATTTAGAAAGAATATCCTTTGAGAAAGGTTTCACCTGGGCAGACTTAATAATAGTGTCAAGGGGTATCAGCTTTACTTTCTTTTCAATGTTGTTTACAAAAAACCTGCAATTCCAATTGGTTTCAATGCCGTTAAAAAACTCCTTGAGAGATATTTTCGGCATATGAAGATTCAGGAGAAGGTGAGTCATAGGATAGGAAAAATCAGGCAGCAGGCTGTTACAGGAAAGTGAATTATACACAGCAAGCTTATTATAAACCGGATTGCTGGTGAACAGTTGATCACTCAGAGTGTAGCCTATTCCATCAAATATTTTCTTTAAGGCCCACTGCAGGTATACCATGGGAACCAGTACGGTTCGGTTATACTCCGATGTAAATGCCTGCAGGGGAAAGTTTAAAGGGTAATGTTTATTAAACATAAGCTGATCGGGATCGGTTGATACCGGATCAAAGTACACTTCGTTAGGAATTTCCGGGAACCCGATATTCACCTCCGGATAACACCTGCCGTAACAAGAATTAAAATAAGCTAATGCGTCTTTATCACTCATTATCAACTCTCCCATGTCGATTTGACGCAGGGAGCGGTTTTGAAGCTGGTAGTAAAAGTCCCCCTCTCCCTGGTAGAGGGTACACTCAAAGCCTTTATTATTGGAGATTTGACATTTGAGTGATCCCTGAAAGATTGTAATTCCCTTCCAAAGCAGGATCCCTCTGAAAACTTCATACGGGCTGTTTACTCCCTCAATCCTGTGATGAAATTTGAGGATTTTCTTATTGCGATCGGTGAACGGCAAATGAAAAGGATAACTGTAACTCCCAAGTTCATTGAAAATGGGAGACTTCAGATTCATTGATATTGAAATATCGGAGGAGATATCAACGATTTGATCATTTACTAATAGAGATAACATGGTTACTAAGTTTTTAAGGGTTCGGTAAAATGGTTGTATTTATGTTCTTGCTGCGTAATCCCTGACAGATTGAGCTTTCTTTTGGGTTTCTTCCAGGTGATCAAAGGATATTGTTGCTCCTATTCCCTGGTCAAGACGTTCAGTGAGTTTATTGACTGCCTCTAAAAGTTCGGCATTATTAAGATTCACAGTCACCGGTGAGGGTGAAGATGAGTTTGATCTGTTTGAGGCGGCGACGTCGATGTACTGTCCGCTTGCGCGCTGCGGTACCCGGGCCATATTGATAGCGTTCAGTACCTCGGGATAATTCATGATCAGGTTTTTTGTCGTGTAGGGATCAATTACAATCTCGTTGCCGGTTTCATTGACCAGCAGTGGACGGCCAGGGATCCCGGTAAAGGAGGGAGAGTATGGAACATCGTTATAAGCTTTGCCGTCATCGGCCCCGATCACATTGTACCTGCCAGCGGCAGCCTGGGCAAGCATCCTGTACCGGCCTTTTGCAGCTTCAGGGATGGGAGTACTGGCAATGTAGGCAATTTGTACCGCTCCAAGGATCCCGACCAGGGCAGCCAGTATGATACCTATGATAGGACCTGCACCTAAGGCAGATGTTATCGCCGTTGCAACATTGATAATTGCAGATGCGATTGCCAGCGCCTTCTGCCTCTTAGCCTGTTCCCTGGCTAAGGTCTTTTTCTTCTGATCCATTTCCTGATCCAGCTTGGAAACACCGGCATCATATTGTTTCTGGGTAATGATTTTCCCGTCGAGCTGCTTTTTCAGGTTCGCTTTTTTCTGCTCATTCGCGGCCTCATCCTTTTTAAGCATGGCATTATCGTAATCATTCATTGCACTGTTAAGCCCTGACATTGCAGAAACGATACTTGAGAATGCTGATATAGCAGCATTAGCAATTTCGATATATACATCCTTTGCTGAAGCTGCATAGTCAGCATAGATTTGCTTTTGGGCCTCGACACTGTCGCCGGCAATTGCCAGCTCTGCATCCCGCTGCTTCTTTAGGGCTGCAAGTTTCCCGCCGTAGTCATCTGAGCGAATCCCTTTCATATCGGTCCTCTCTGCCATACCTTTTCCGCTCTGCCAGGGAACATCACCCGGGGTGAAAGTAGTTAAGGATTCCTGGGATTTCGTTTCGGTCTGGTTTCTCATTCCTGCATACCTCTCTTTAATGGCTTGCTTTTCCTGCTCAGTGAGTTCAGTTTTTTGGAGCTCAATCGCCTCGAGCTGATCCAACATTTTAAGTTTGTTTGCAACCCAGGTCCCAGACCACTGATCTTCGGAGTTCAATACAGCTTCCCAACGTGCCCGCTGCTGTTCCAATGACTGCTGAACACTCTTGTCGGTATATTTGTTTTCAATATCCTGTTTCTGCTTTTGATACAGTTCACCATAGGCATTCATAAGGTTTACCTCAGCTTGTGAGTTTCCCTCAATCTTCTTGATTTTCTCGTTAAAATCCAGCTCAAGCATCTTCAGCTCTTTCTCCTTCTCGTTCTTTTCCAGGGCAACCAGGGTACTGCTCAATTGCTCCTGGATCCTGGTCATGTATTCAGAGTGCTGCTTGAATTTGCTTTCCATTTGCTTATATGAACCCTCCTCCTCAGTCATGATCCCTTTTTCCAGTTTGGATTTAGTGATTTTGATTCTGGAGCTTTCGGCGGTGAATTCCTGCTCGGTTTTACCCATATTAGCCCAGGAGTTTATTACTTTATCCTTTTCCTCGGCTGATAACTTCCCCATCGCTGCGACAACGGTTGAATATACCTTAACATTATTTGGAGTCTCGTTTATAAGGGTCTTGAGTTCCTGAAGGTTTAGTAATGCTCCCTTGTCTACAGTTGCATTTTTCCCCACCTTTTTTTCAAGATCCAGTACCCGCTGTTTTGCTTCGATGTATTGCTCTGTTTGCTCAATGAGTTTACGGTTTTGTTCAAATTCCATGACATACTTTTTAATCGTTGCTTCACCCAGACCGGTGACAACTTTGGCATGATTCATTTCATTGCCGGCAGCCTCCTTGTCAATGGAGATTTTACGGTTAAGCAAATCCTGTTCAATCTTCAAGGCATCAATACCGGCTTTAATACGCTGATCCTTGGTAAGAGCAACGTCTTTCTCTGCGATCTTGAGCTGTTCCAGCTTTACCCGTTGCTGTGATTCATACACGGTGTAACTCTGAGTTCGTTTCTCAATCATGTCAAGGACTGAGGCATACTCCTTGCCTTTTTGAATAGCCATATCCATACGCCCAATGAAATTGGAAAAGTCCCCCGTGGCAAGTGATTTTTTGAATGTATCCCAGGCCCAGGTTAACCCGGTAATGGTTTGATTCCAGCGATCACTGCTGGTCTCCGTTGAATCAATAACAGCTTTTACCTGGCCCAGGGATTGCATTAGATATCCAAGTCCGGTTCTAGCCAGTTCAACCAGACCCATGCCGCCGGCCACTCCCAGGATGCGTTCCATCATTCCGCCACCACCACCTGCAGTGGTATCTTTTATCTGCTGGGCTTTACCCCAAAGCTCAGACATACGATCAGAGACCGCCTTCAGTTCCCCCTTGTATTGAGAAAACTCTGCAGAGTTAGGATCCATATTTCTCAGAGTGGTTTTAAGCGTTGCCGCTTTCTGGGATAGTTCCTTCATGGTGAGACCGGTAATGCCTATCTCTTTTTGGATTTCCTGCATCCTTGAGTTAAGCTGCGAGAGTTCCTCTTGCTTCTTACCCAATAGTTCCTGATCCTTAATTCCTTTCATCTCTGCCTTGAGAGCAGCTGCATCTTTCTGCAGTTTATTGAGTTCTTGACGGGCGTTATTTCCATTGACCACAAGATCAAATTGGAGTTCATCCTTTTTTGTTGACATGGCTGTAATTATTATTATTTGGTTGATAATTCTGATTTGATTTGATTTGATATCTCTTCAGTGAGACCCCACATCAATTCTCCGACCAGGTGGTTGAGCTTTCCGTATACGGTCTTAGAATACCAACGGGTATCCTTCTTACGTCTTAAAAGCCCCCTGTTTTTCTTAGAGGTCCAAAGCGCCGTGTTGGTTTTACCGAAAGCGTTTTTGGTATTGGGTGATTTCTTAAAGTATGCTATCTCAATGATTCGGCCATAGGTCGGGAAAAAGATAAGGAGTTGTCCGCCGCTGCTACCTGCTTCTTTCACCTCGAAATAAATGCTGTCTTTAAGATGGGCGTCTTTCGTGCCCTTTGAGATCAGGTCCTTCGAATTGATCTCTTGTACCATGAGGTTCTTTACCTCATACCCAAACTTATTGAGTGTATCCTGGATGAAAGCAAATTCTATGTTTTCTTTTGTAGGCATGGCTATTGTGTTTTTTGGTTATGTGAATACAGATTTTTCATGATTGTTTTCTGAATGTATTTCTTTTGAATCTCAAGGTTTCTCAGTTGCCGGTATGACTCAGGGGTTGAAGCTGAGGGATTGCGTCTACTGAGTTTTTTCAGTGACCGGATTTCTTTTTCAATTTCCCAGAGCCGGCTTAATTGGTTCAGGGTTGCCTTGTCTGAAGGTGTAAGACCAGAGGCGTCTGTCACTATCGGGATCGAGGGAGCGTTATTCATGGCTATTGTGTTTAGGTATTTGATTCACTCTTTGATTTTTGTTTTAGTTCAGCGAGGTATTTTCTTGCCTTGCATTTCTGAACATCGAAAGTTCTAAGCAAGTATCTTTTTTGAATCTCAAGGTTTCGTAAATCCTGGTAAATTCCTTTCTGATAATATGGATCTCTCCGCCATAATGGATCTCTATTCCTCTTACATTTTTCGAGATCGCAAATCTGCTGCTCAATCTCATTAATACTGTTCATTTTTGACAAAGCTTCATAGTTGCCACTGATTGCCTCATTATAAATGAACAACCTCAAGTCTGTTTCTTTCTGCAAAGCTTTTCTGGTTTTAATATTCATAACCTATGGTATAAAATGTGATTACTGATTGTTTTATTTAGGGTGTATTTTGACGCTTTTTCATGGAGGGTTTGACTTCCAGACTATTAACTCAAGACGGGAAACGGCATGAGGTTTTTTTTACACTTTGTATGTCTTTTCCGGGCGACCCGCTCTCTCCCTGATATGCAGGTGCAGGCACTTCCAAAAGTGGATATATGACAAAAAACGTAGTATTCATAAGCATTTTAAGGCCTCCCATGGTTTAGGTATGGTTAAAACCTATTCGAAGTTCAGATGTAGGGAAATTCAATTGCATTGCGCAATTAATTTCCCTGGTCACAATCTTCTCAGGGATATCAATCGAAACATTCTGGTACATTTTGTGCGCATACTCTGCCTCGGAGCCGGTTGACAGGCCTACGTCCCGGTGAAGGTTCGAAAGCTGCGGATGCATACCCATTCCTGCAGTAATCGCAAAATCCGCCTCATTGGCTATTTTCAGCTCTGCATCAATGAAATCTTTGACCTTTTGGTCGAGTACATCGATCTTCCAGCCTACATACTTGCCCGCAGTTGCATCATAAAACTCCTCAGTTGTAATCATCTTACCTACATTCTTTATTCCGGCTAACGCAGCAGAGATTTTAGCGAAGGTTTCTGTTTTCAAATTCTCAAGCATAGATTCATGGTAGGTGGTACCCTTTTCCACACACTGCTTTTGCAGCATTTCTTCTTTCTGTCTCCAATAGATAGAGGGTACCTGAATATGATATTTGATTGCAGCTGCATTCATGCCGCTTGCTGCAAGTATCCTTGGAATGCCAGAGGAAAGGTTTATCCAGGTCAAAGAGGAATGGATCGGAGAGCGCGGGTACTGCTGATCCAGGGCAAAACCCTGAAGATAGCTGTATGACATTGTCAGCTTATGCCTGGTAGGTGAATATTGATCAAACGTCGGGTATCTTGTTAATGACATGTTGTAGGGATCAGTACTCCAACAATCAGAAACAATAATATTCGCAATCTCTCCGAAATCATCGGGCCACTCCAAACGTGCGAATTTTGACGGGATGTTTTCCAGAGAGAGTACCGGCATGGATCCAGTACGACCAGCCTGATCAGCGCCGCTCTGCCGGCAGAGATATTTTGTAAAGTGTCCGTTGAAGGTGTGGAACTCCTTGCAGCCGTTGAGCAGGTACGATTTGTAATCCCAGCTGTCAAGCCACTTTTGAATGGTTGAATCTTCGCACCACTCTTTAAAGCGTCTGCCATTTTTGATGACATTTCTATATAGCATCGGCCCACCTCCAAATAACAATCGGACATGTTGCTCAATAATGGCTGGTGCAAGATGATTTTGCTCAAGAGCTGCATCAATGAGATCAGGATAATTATTTCTTTCACCGTATGGAATGATTTCGCAGCCTGCAACCATAAGCGGCATTTTCGAGAGCGGGCTATAGGTTGATGCCACTTCGCGGGATTGAGAATCGCTGATCGTATCGAATGCATATACCGCGACCCCTGAAACGGCAAGGGAGGTACCACCGTTATGGATTATCTTAAAGTCAGCCATGATCTGAGTTGTTTTAAAAATTTACTAAATCTTGTTTCTTCGGGCAGCGCCCAGGCAGCGCCCAGTAAAAAGATGCTTTCAAGGTCAGCGGCCTGAAGAGTGATCTGATAATTTACAGCCCCAAATGAGCTGGGCAGTAGTTTGAATTCCTGGATCCGGATATCCCGTCCAATTTTATTTACCTCGTCAAGGAGTTTATGAAATTGAGGTTCGTTAAGGATGAGTTCAAATTTCATGGCATGATTGATTTGAGTTTGATTCATTCGTTTGAATAATTGTGTTTACGACAGAGCGGAAAAAGTGTCCCTTCTTTCCAGGTTCATACCTTATTCTTTCTTTCAACTTTTTTAAGTCACTCTCTGAAATTCGAAAGGAGATAAACCGGGTTAATTTCTGCTGCGGATGGATTCGTTTTTTCATATCATTTTTTGTGCACAAACATAGGTTCAGAAAAATATATTTTAAAGGACAAAAAACGGGAGGTCTCCAAATAGCTGAATTTCAGCACTATAATAATTTGACTATTTTGGAGGTCTGTTTTATGGGAAAATTGGAAGGGTTCAACCCTGAAACTGCAGTGTAGAAATTCACAATTCGGGGACCCCAAAATGTATGATTTCAGAGTGATCCCGGGACCATATCTTGAATGGTCTGGATTTGATCAGAATGGATGTGAGAAAAAAAATCAGATAGACTGCGAGGAAATTAAAGCAGCTGGCAACATATAGAGGAAAGGGTAACAGCGATCCCAGTGCAAGGCATAGTAATTAAATCCCAGGGCAATGTTTCTGTAATAATCAGGTCTATGGTCCCAATAATACTTCTCTGAGTTTATTGACCAGGTTTGGCCCCCCAGCTTAGAGACCAGTAACCATTTTTCCAGCAAGCGGGCTGCTCTTCCATTGCCATCAGCAAAAGGATGGATCTTTGCTATCCAGATATGAATCATTGAAGCATAATAGAAAACCTCTTCCAGGCTTAGTTCTTCAGATAAAAGTATACTGATATCATCAAATAGTTTGCCGGTTTCAATTGCGACAAATTCCGGTTCCACTGCCAGGTATACGGGCCGACCGGTTGCAGTGTCGTACACACCTACCTTGTGTTTACGGAATTTCCCTCTGTTCTTTGCTTCAACCAGGTGTTTTGACAAGATCCCATGAGCCTTGAGAAAATTTACAATGTTTATAGTGTTTTCCCTGGCAAATTGATACGCCCCAACCAGGTCTTCAATTTCCTCAACATCCTTTCGCTTAATGAACGACCTGTTTTTTCTCTGGTTCATGAAGCTATCCAGGTCAAGAGAATTGCCTTCAATTTTTGAAGAAAACAAAGAGGATGCTATAATGTAATATTGAAAATCATCTGAGGTGACCGGCGCCCGCTCCTGCATCTTCTTCCAGGCTTGAGATAAATCAACCTTGAGGCCTTGTATGTACCCTGACAGGTACTGAGATGAAATGAGAGACAGTTGAGGTTTCATAGGTTAAAATTACGAAAAAATCATGAGACAACTGGCAGAGTTGCTTTTTGCTTACAGTGACAGTCATTTTTACAGTCTAGGGATTCAACCTGGGTAAACTCAACAAGTTTCTTTTCAAGGGCCTTATTGACTGTTTCAATGGTTGAGGTTAATTCACCGGAAAGAATCTGAGCTTCGATCATCTCATATACCTGCAGCCTGGCATGCAGCTTTTCATTTTCTGCCATTAACCAGGTGTTCATCGTTGAAACATGAGATGCCTTGTGGTAAATTTCATCCAAATCTTTCATGTATTGAAGAACAAAAACCATTATTTCAAGTGTACGATCAAACTTTTTACTGTAATCATTCTCTCCTCGTTTTGCTTTGATCTCATCGCTAATCCCAGTAATGACAGCTATTTGATCCGTTAGAAGATCGGGCGCCTGGCTGTATGCTGATTGAATTTTCATAACTTTTTTGATATTTTGAAATTTTCGTGAATTTCGATTTTTGCATTTACAAATTTACATTTAGCTTAAGTATTTGTATATCATTGTATTGCGCTGTAAATTTATTGTAAATGTTGTAAATTTACACTTGATTTACATTAAATTTACACTTGATTTACTTAGATACATAAGGCTTACAGTCATATTTGTAAATCTTGTAAACGATTTATGACAAATTTGAATTTTCATTTTTTGAATTATAGAACGTTCGAGTGATTGTGTATGGCTTACCAATACAACTATCTTTTCTAATAATAGATTGCTGTATCGTTCCATTTTCAATCCATTCCTGATCCATCATAGGATGATCAAATCTTTGGTTTCCTCCTGGCACGAGACGCCAGTTTTCTTTCAAGATATGTTCTATTTCGCTTCGCAGGCTGTTATATGATTTTAGGTTTTGTTGGATTTGATTTGCTAGTTTTACCGGAACAACTTTGATTTCTTCCCATTCCACTTCATGATCAAAAATGCTTTCCATCCAAAATATCATTTCTTTTTCAACCTTAGAGCGGGTATTCATAACGATCTTCTTTAATGCTGCTGTTTCATAATCTTTTGGTTCAAACCATAAGCGCGTTTTTCGCAGATGGAATAACTTACGCTGCTGCAGATAATGAAGAAAAGCCGGAATTTCATTTTCCAGCTTTGTTTCAATATCCGGATCCTTATTTTCAATAACAGGGACTTTACAAACAAAGAAGCGATTGTCTTCATCCTCCATCTGAATAAAATTGGTTTCTTTATTACTGAGTAGAATAAACTTGCCGTTAAAATCTACTTTGACCTGGTCACGTCCTTTCGCCTCCATATTGATGGATGGATCTGTTACCATGCGTTTGATCTTTTCTTTAATCAGGTTTCGGTCAATAAATGATTCGTCAATGCCAATTACAAGCTTTCCGACATAATGTGAGTTAAATTTGTTAGAGAAATCCTCATTGCCAAGGATAATGCCGTTCCCATCAAAGATTGTGCATAACCAGCGAAGAAAGGTTGTTTTACCGGTTTCCTGTTCCTTGGAAATAAGGCATATTACAGGCAACTTCTGAACCGGTTGCTCATATAATATTTTCAAGTAATCCAGTATGAATTCAAGTTTATCCCGGAATATATGCGTTAAAAACAGTTTGGTGGTCTCAATGGAACCGGTGACGGGAAAATATTTTGGTTTGGTGTAGAGGTTAAAATAATTATTGCCTTCTTCAGAGAATTCTGTTTTATAATTCGAAGTATTATCCGGGACGTTAACAAAGGAGTCATATTTTCTTATCAGCTTAATTATATCCCTGCCCCAATCCTCCGTTATTGTTCCCTTTTTCCAATAAAACAAGGCTGGCGCTTTATCCTTTTTCGATGTGAGGGTAAAGCTTACTTTATAGTAATCAGTGCGAACCCTCACAAATTTCTTGGATTCCTTCTCCAAAAGCTCCTTGAATCCAATTTCAGATTCAGCCTTCTCAGTTTTGCCCTTGGTTTTCTCAACAGATGAGTGATCTGTTTTCTTAGCAGTAACCGGTTTTACGGATTCTTCAGGCGGAAAGTATGTTTTTAAAATTCGATTGATCTGATAGGGCTTTATCTGAAGCTTGGATTTTGTAAGTTCCTTGAATGAGACTTCTAGTTTTTCCATATCATCAAACGACTTTTCTAAAATCGTTGAAAACAAATTGTAGGACTCACCATTGCCGTTATACTCATCAATGATAAATTTACCAACATGAACCTTTTCTTGCAGGGCTAATGGAAAATCTTTTAGCTTTTCGATCTGGGAGAGTAGCTGCTTATTCATTATATTTGCACTTAGATTATTATTTGTTAGGCATCAATCCAACACGTATGTTTTCATTCTCTTACCCGGCTCCTCATGGACCGGGTTTTTTAATTCCTGGTTAATTCCATTGCCTTTGCGATCTCATGCATGTGGTTTAACATATCCTGAAGACATACAACGTTGTTCAGCATGATGGCCCCGGCATGCTTAAAGCCATGAGAGTATAAAAGGATAAGGTTTTCTTTCCAGCTGGGATCCAGCGAAGTGAGGTAGTCGTTATCGTCTGTATCAAACTTTTGGACGACAGTAACAAACTGGGAAACCAAGACCAGGAATGAATTGAAATTTTGATGAAGGCTGTCCAATTCTGTTAAAGATTCTTTGATGTCGTTTACGGGTATCATAATCTTGTTTTTGTTAGGTAATAAAGATAAAGGCCCCCGTATGGAGGCCTTTGAATCAGTTTAAATCACGAAATGTTTCTTGTTTTTTGACGTAATCTTCGAGATCCCGGAATTGCTCCGAAATAAGGTTTGCAAAAACTGAAAGCAGTATTTTTTTATCGGTAATGAACCAGCCGGTCATCGACATTTCTTTTAAACTTTTCGGTTTAAATGCTGAATCATCGTCTTGGTCTTCATTGCTTTCATCAGACGCGGCAAGTAGTCCAACTACAAGGCATTTTACAGCTTCAAGTTTTTCTGAAATTTCTGCAGCAGTTTGTACTGAGATTTTGGCTTGAGTACTCATTTTTGGCCTCCTTTCTGATTTTCATGATAACTGATACATGCCTTTAACAAATTATTGTTGCTCTGAAAAAAGCTAACAATCTCTTTGTCATAGTAAGCATCCAGATTACCTGTAGCCAGGTTAAGAAAGCTGAAATGTAATTCGTCGAAGGTGTTTTTCGTTTGCGAAGGTACTGCCAGGAATTCGCAGATTTCGGTAAAGACTGTCCGATCCAATAGCATACACAGGTTGTCAACGTCCATCTCACAAGATGGATCGAGCTTTTCTATAGCATTAGCTACTTGTGTTGGAAGCTCAATAGTTCTGGTTGTTGACTTATCCTCATTGGTTTTGTATATTTGCACTGTCATTAATTTTCCTCCCTAGGTTAAAGCGTGAATAAAAGGCACCCGGTTTGCGTCGGGTGCCTGTTTTTTAATTATGTCAATAGTGTAATTGTGTGAGCGCCGCTTGCATCGAAATCGGCGCGGAAAAGAAACCCGCTGCCGAATTCAATGTCTTCGGGCGATGTTTCGCGTTCTTCAATTACGATCAAAGATTCAGCGTCGGAGAGAAAATAGCGGGGGTCGGTTCTCTGGGAAACGGGTAAGGTTGCAACGTAGCTTTCAACTAAGTTTTTTCCTGCAAATGCATTGTTTTTCATGGTTTTGAATTTTTAAGGGTTATAAATAAGTGAATTAAAAAGACATTGTGACTGATCATTCAGATTTGGTTTGACTTTCGGCCGTATGATTTTCAAAAAAAGGAATGTGTAGACTTGGATTTTTTTTCTTAGCAGCAGCATAATCTAACATGAGCTGTTTCATCCGTTGTATATTCGCCTCTACTTGTTCCAATATTTCTTGTTTTTCTTCTTCTGCAGTTTTCTTTGTTTCCATAAGATTAGATTTAAGGGTTAAGACTAAATGACTTGGTGTAAACAATTTCCCGGCAATCCTGTAGGAATTGGAGGGATTGGAAATTGTGGCCCGGGTAAGCTGGGTTCTTGGTCGTCGCCTGGATCGGACGGAGGGTCGCCCAGGAAAGGCGCAAAAATTCGCTGTGGTTTCATAATTTTGGATTTTGTGAATGGATATAGAAAATTCGTAATTGCGTTCTTTAAAAGGGTTCCCGATGAGTTTGGCGTTAATTACCTTGCAAATACTCTTCGATCGCACTTTCTTCGATAAGCCCTGATTTGGTTGTTCTAATTGTCCCTGAAAGACATAGTTTTTTAATTGTTAAATGATTTTTATGCAGTCTGCGTGCAACTTCGTTAATTGTCAGGAGTTTAACGTCCTCTAAACGCTTACGCTTTGCTTCGAAGGCTTCAAGTCCATTAATGACTGCCTTTTTTAGGATCTCTTCTGCCTGATCAGCTGGTAAGAAAATCATATCTGCCATAAGTATTGGTTTTAATTATTCCTTTTTGTTTATCTTTGGTATCCATATACGGATATACAGTTCACAAATGTAGACATAAAATAACAAATAATAGACATTAAGTTAATAAATATTTACTAACAATATAATTCCTTGAATTTTAATAAGATAAAAGAATATTGTGATCAAAATGGATTGAGTATCCCGGAATTGGCGGAAAAAATTGGTATTTCAAAACCTGGGCTTTATAGATCCATTCAAGAAGAAACAATGAAAGTAGAGACTTTAGAAAAAATTGCTAATACCTTAAAAGTCCCTATTTGGCATTTTTTCGATCTGGACCCGGAAACTCCTTACATTAACGATATTGAGCAACAAAAATCATTGAACAAGATTAATGAAACTTCAATGGCTCAAATGGAGAGTATTATTAACGATCTCAAAAGAAAATTAGATAACATCAAAACTGTAACATACATGTTTATTTTCGGAAGAGAATTACATGTATATGGCAGGATTACGAACCCGACTTATGAAACTTTGGTAAATCTGCTGATCGATTTTCTTGAAAGCAATCATGATGATAATGCAAGCGAAAAATTTATGAATGTAATAAGATCACTTGTTCACACACCTGATGAAAACGACACAATTATCGTTGCAAAAGACAGCAAGCCCACATAAGGCGTTTATCCAAAAATGAGATGAGGCCTTAAAACCGCTTCTTGGATGCTTCGCATGTAACAAACTCAATATATCCGGAAACCAGCATTAACAATGGGAAGATGAAAAAGGGTGTGAGAACCCTATACTCCACGAAAATCTTCACCTGCTTCATGAATACGTTAGATGAATTGTTCAGTTCAATTGATAAAGAGCTCAGGAGAGGGAAAAAACTTAAGGACCTTGGGCCTGTTTTGTCAAGTTACAGTGGAGATGACTGGAGAAAGTTTGAACGTTACAATTCTGCGCATTATTCCCGTAACCTTGTAAAGATCAATGATCAGATCGAGATGCTTGTCCTGTGCTGGGATATCAGCCAGGGTTGCCCTGTGCATGATCATCCCGTAAATGGCTGCCTGGTCAGGATCATGCAAAACGAGGTCACCGAAAACGTATATGAATTTACCGATAAACCTGAATTGATTAGCAGCAGCATACTCCCTGAGGGCGGCATTGCCTTTAAGGAAGGCAGGGTAATTCTGCACGAAATCTTCAATCATTCGGGCAAGAGGGCAGCCTCAATCCATATTTACAGCCCTCCCCAGTACAGCCCGAACTACTACTTCGCCGATAAGGTGTAAGAAAAGAGTAAGATATTTTCCTATTTTCTTTCATGGGGCCTGATCATACATGGGCATGGGCCGTTTAAAGGCTGGTACTTGCCTGCCTTCATCGGCATTCCGTCCTTTTCCCAATCGGTTATTCCCCCGCTCAGGCTTGCAATTTCTGAATAGCCTTTATCCAGCATTTTTTCAGCCGCCTCCCTGCTGTGCAGTCCTACGGCATCGGCAAAAATAACAGGCTTGTCAAGAGGAAGAGTTTCCCATTTTTCATCCAGTTCATAATACGGGAGGTAAACCAGATTTTCGAGACCGAATGCCTTGATTTCGGTCTCAAGTTCGGTTCGGATGTCGACAAGAACCGCTCCTTGCCCGAGCAATTCGGGAACTTCTGAAGGAAGGACAAAAGATATCCGCCCTGATTTAAGTTTACATGCCCCGAATATACTGTCCATCTTTCTGTCTTAATAAGAAAAAACTGTAATCGAATTGTAGTGTAAAGGTAGAAAAGAAAAAGACACAGGATCTTAGTATAAAAGAACGTCGTGTATTAACCAAAAACCAACAGATCCCGTGTCTTTAAATTTTTATATTATTTCTGCTTCAGCTTCACGGCTGAATTTTCTCATAGCAATCCTGTTTGAGATTACAGCTATGATAAAATAGCCGATCAATTGTACTGTCAGAATGATCCATTCCCTGGAAACCGCATGAAGACCGCCTCCCATAAGTCTGATTTTGATGAATGCCGGTATCATAGGAGTAGTAGGAAAAACATATGCAAAAATTCTTAGTGCAGGCGGCAAAGCTTCTACAGGCCAGGCCACACCTGTAAGGAAAAAGACCATAGGTGAAAAAAACACAATGAACATCAGGGCGTGCACTCTTTTCCTGAACCAGGAGGAAATCGCGATGCCCATGAACGAAACAGCAAAGAGATATGGCACAAGAACGATATAAACCCGGACGAAAATTCCCCTTTCAGGAAAGCCAAGCCAGTGATAAAGCAGTAAAAGAGTAATCAGGGTTGTTACGAGGTAAAGAGATACATATGCAGCAGCTTTTCCTAAGACAAGGTCAAGGCTTTGTGTGCGGGACTGAACGGTTTCAGCAATTACAGTGAATTTCCTTTTCTCATTGTTTTTCCCGAAGAGCAGCCCGATCCCAACGAGCAATGATTGCTGGATGACAATGATAAGGATTCCGGGAACAATGAAGGTACAATATCCTGAGGAAGGGTTATAGACATCAAAAAACTGTGCATTCAAACCCTGGGTATGATTAAGTGCATCGTCCCAGGATCTCCCCTGCGACAGCATGGCTTTGATCTCCACCCCGGCGTTCAGTGTTGCAGTTGCATAAGTAGCTCCTGTAAAAACCTGTTTGTATACCAGGAATTTACCTGCGTCACAATATATGCTTACATCAGCCTGTCGCCGGCTGAATATTTCTTTTTCAAAGTTTTCGGGTATCAGGATAATACCATGGATCTTTCCCTGGTAAAACAGCTCTTCAGCCTCTTTCATACTACCGGCCCTGTATAAAAGATCAAGCTGGTCGGTTGCATCAAGCATCCTTAAATACTGACGGCTGAGTGATGAATTGTCATTGTCAATAACTGCCACGGGAATTTCGTTGATGGTCTGGTTGATGTACCCTATGGAATACAATACCGGGTAAAGTATCACGGCAACAATGAAGATCAGCACAGTTCCGGCATCCGATAAGGATTCCCTGAGCTCTGAAATATAAATTCCAGGCAAATTCCTGAGACTTCTGTTTATAATAACTTTCATGGCCATCAGATCTTTCCCTGGTATTTGCCTGTTGTTACTATATATTTTAACCTGGGCGCGAACAACATGCCAGCTACGATGAAGATTGAAATAAACAACATTTTTACCAGGGCATTTCCCGCCGGCTCCCCCCTTAATGTTTGTCCGGCAAACAGCTCCAGCCAGTATGAAAACGGAAATATCCTGCTGAAGGCTTTTGCGATAGCCGGCATTCCGAATACGGGAAAGGTAAGGCCCGCGTATGTCACTGCAAGCATGGTATATGCACTGGCAATTGAAAGGGCAAGCCTCATATTTTTCATGACAGAAACGAAAATAATGGCTATAAACTGGTAAGCCAGGATCAGGATCAGTTCTGAGAGCATGATAAGGGTGAGGTGCCCGTGCAAAGGCAGGCCCAGAATCCCGAAAAAGACCATATTCATGATCAGGGTCTGGATGTAAAATATGATGGTATGCGGAAGAAATTTCCCGGTAATTGCTGCAAGGATATTATCGCCAGAAGCTGCAAGCCATTCCGGCCCGGTGGCGTACTGAAGTTCGCTGCCTACTGCATAAATGGTTAGGAAAAGCACAAAGACTGTCAATAAGACCGGTAAAAGCAACAAGGTTAAATAGTATTCGTAGCTGGTGTAGGGGTTAAAGAGCAAAACCGGTCTTAATCGAACAGCCATTATTTTTGAAACCGCCTGGGTCTCGTTATCTCCCGACATCATCAATGTCCTTACTTTGATACCCGCCGAAAGGCTTGCAAGCGCTTTCTGGATCCCGCTTTTCAGCAAGCCGGCTTTGATCAGGTATGCATTGTTGAGGTAAACTGCCACATTTGAACTTTGTCCTCGGAGAATATTTCTTTCAGTATGTTCAGGAACACAAATGATCCCTTCGACTTTTCCTGTAATCATGGCGTCCCTGGCAGAACTCAAATCAGTGTAATTTTTATCAACAGAGACGATAGATGTTGCATCTGCCAACCTCGAGACCTGCCTTGATAGGCTTGTATGGTCAAGGTCAACAATGGCGATCGGAAGCTTGCGGGGCACATCGGCCGAAAAGATCCAGGTGATCAGTCCGAAACCTATGGCCGGGGCAATTATCCCCATAAATAGATACACTTTATCGGAAAAGATTCTTTTAAGTTCTCTCCCTGTTGTTTCAATAAACCGGTTTTTACCAGGTTTTATCATCTGCCTGCTGTTTCCTGAACATTTTTCCAGTCGACAAGCACACTCATCCCCGGTCGCAGTCCGTCGACCTGACCCTCGGGTTTAGCATGGACTTCGAAGGTTTTCATATCAAAGTCACCTGATGTTTTTGTTGCATTCCAGGTAGCAAAATTCCCCATGGGATGCATGTATGTTACTTTCAGGCGGATTTCCTTATTCCCAAGGGCCGGGATTTTTCCGCTGAATACGCTTCCCATCCTGATGGAGGACAGGAGGTCTTCGCGAAGGTTGAATGTCACCCAGCAATCCTTAAGATTTATGATTGTTACAACAGGGTATCCTGCAGAAACCAGTTCCCCTGATTCGGCTATAATATCTGACACTTCGCCGTCGATTGGCGATGTTATACTTGTTTCACTCAGGTAACTTTCCACTTCTGATTTGGCCCCGAATGCTTTGGAAACCATCGCCCTGGCCGCCTCACGGTCTTCGATACGGGTGCCTTTTTTGGCTTTGTTCCATGTCTCCCTTGCTGCATTGGCTGTTTCAATCGCCGCTTTCAGCTGGGTTTCTGCTTCATCTTTTTTCTGGGCAGGAACTACCCCGTCTTTGTAAAGATTGTTGATGCGGTCAAAAGTTTTCTGGGCAAGGTCGGATGCTGCGACTGCCTTCAGGTACATATTCCGTGCGGCTTCTATATCTTCAGACTCCGCACCTGTTGTAGCTTTGTCGTTAAGAGCTACTGCTCCCTGCAAAGCAGCGTTTGCCTGTTGCAGCCTTGCTTCAATCTCAGGACTTTTCAGGATGAATAACAGATCGCCTTTTTTTACTGCATCACCTTTATGAACCGGCAGGCTATCGAGCCGCCCCACAATTTTTGAGGCCACCCTCACCTGGGTTGCATCCACTTCTCCCTGTACTTCAACAGGCCTGGGCCGGTTTATAACAATTACTGAATAGACCAGCAGGAGTACTAATAACCCTATTCCCACTGAAGCAAGAACCAATCCTTTTTTATTCATGGCTGTGTATTTTAAGTCTTCAATCTGTTATCAATTATAGCTTTCTGATTTTGCATTTTTCCGAGACGTATAGGACGGGAACTCTGCCGGTATGCCCGAATATTCAAGCAATTTCGCCAGGGTAAGATCATAATAATACATTGCCTCTAATCGTTCTGTCCTGACTTGGGCGAGAGCAAGCCTGGCATCGATCACCTGGGTTGAATTGCTCATCTCCTGGGCAAACTCTTTTTCCCTGGCCCTCAGGTATTCTTCCGCAAACTGCATCGCGGTTTCCAGTTCGGAGAGCTGTTCCCGGTACATATTCAGCTCATGGTAAAGTTTATTGACCATGGTAGCTACGTCCCCCTGGGCTTTAATCCCGTATTCTTCGACCTGCCTGGTTTGCATTGAGGCAGCCTTGACTTTCCCAAACCTCGATGCCCCGTCGAAGATGGTCCATTTAAGCCCCACCCCTACTTCCCAGTCTGGAATATACGGCGAGAGATCCTTGTTCACAAGGTCGTAGGCGCCCTGGACTGCGATAGAGGGAAAAAATTCAGCTTTTTCTGCTTTATACTTCTGAACCGAAAGTTGCTTTTTTGTTTCAATCTGGTTTAGCAGGGGATTCCTCGTACGGGAGAGAGATATGAAATATTCCTCCGGCTCTATTGAATCAAGATAGAACAAACCCGAGAGAGTTTCGATGTTTGTACTGTCATCCACAGCCATTGTGTTTCTCAGAGCCTGGTTCACGATATCGGAATTCTGTTTTGCCTTGCTTAATTCCCGCTTAGCCTGGGCATGATACACCCTGGCATGGAGGACATCCGCAGCCGAGATCATTCCCTGTTTTTCGAGCTTCAGGGCATCATTCAGGTGCTTCTGCAAACCTTCATATACGTCACCTCTTACCCTGACCACAGCAGAGGCCATACAAAGCCCGTAATACCGCTCCACCAATTCACTCATCAATTCCCCTTCCTTTTGCCTTGAAACGTCTTTGACGTCACGTTTCTGGATTTCAGCCGCTTTATTGGCTATCAGTATCTTCCCCCCGGTAAATACAGGCCATTGCAGGTTTGCAGCAACCACTGCGAACTGTTTCTCCTGGATCACCTGGTTCCAGTTCTCATTCTGTATCTGGCTCAGGCCCGCATTAAGCTTTTGCCTTATCATCTGGGTAGCGACATCATCGGGCAGACCCGGGACATCCCCGAATTTACCATAACTGCCCAGTGTTTTATAAAGAGGTGTGATGGCATTCTTAACGGGGTTAAGGTCAAGTTCAATCGGACTGGATAACATCACTGCACTGGCTGTGACCCCAATCGTGGGGAAATACAATCCCCTCGCGGCATTTCGTTCCTGGTCTTTCTGTTTCTGCAGGTAACTTACCTGTTTCAGAACATGGCTGTTGCGGAAAGTAACTTCCAGAGCCTGGTCAAATGTCATTTTCCTGACGGCACCCGTACTTAAGGCGAGCGTGATGTTCTCCCTGGATGTTAGCAACACCAGGGTTAATGCCATCATCAAATATTTCCTTTTCATAACCTGTGAAATTTGGAGAGAATAGCTATCGGGTCAGAATGCCATAGAACAATACATCAATAAGGCGGTCAAGCCTTTGCTCAAGACTATTGTCTCCGGCTTTCATGCCTACAACCAGGGGAATCTCCATTCCTTTGAGAGCTGTTACAATGGCAATGGATGTCAGATAAGTATCTTCAAGTTGGAACATGCCGTCGTTAACGCCTTCGTCAAGGATGTTTTTGACAATCTTTATTTCTTCCTCATCGGTTTTCATCCTGATCTTGTCGGTAAATTCCCTCTGTGAGATAAATTCGGTGCGCAGTACATTATAAAGATTTACCAGGTTTCTCAGGCCCTGCATCCTTTGAATGACATATGATTTTAGTTTTTCTTTCGGTCCGTCTGAGCTTGACAGACACGACATGATCTTCATCCTGAGTGCTTCCAGCTCTTTTTCCACCACCGCCCTGAAGATATCATCCTTGCTGCTGAAGTAATAATAGATGGAGCTTTTACCTTTTCCCATTGCCCTGGCGATATCGTCCATGGTTGTTTTGTGATACCCATATCTTGAGAATATTTCCTGGGAAACGTTCAGAACCGATTCCCTGACCTCGTCCTTATTTATCATATTTTTAAGGTGTTAGAAATAAATTCGACCAATAGACTAAAACGGTCCAAAATTAAAACAATTTTGAATCAGTAATACAAAACCCTGAAAAATTTATTTATTTATAGCAGAAAAGAAGACCGAATTCTGACAGGAACTAACAAAATGATCCTTTGGAATTTCGAAATTCCCATTAATTTTGCGGCTTAGTTGTTAATTGGTTAACAAAATCAGGATACGATGAAGCCAAGTCATATAGAGCATATCGGAATTGCAGTGAAGAATCTTGACGAGAGCATTCTTTTTTATGAAACAATCCTTGGAAGCCCCTGTTATTCAGTTGAAGAGGTTAGGGACCAGAAGGTAAGGACTGCTTTTTTCAAGATTGGTCAGACTAAGATCGAGCTGTTGGAATCAACTGATCCTGAAGGACCTATCGGGAAGTTCCTGGAGAAAAAGGGAGAAGGCATCCATCATATTGCATTTGCGGTTGAAAATGCTGATGCTGCCCTGAACGAAGCTAAGGAAGCCGGTATTGAGCTTATCGACAAGCAATCGCGGAAAGGGGCTGAAGGGCTGAACATTGGCTTTTTACATCCCAGGTCGACGAAGGGAGTGTTAATGGAATTATGCAGTAAGTAAGAGTATTCCAGGCCAGCTGCAGGTTCAGCGATTAACCTCATCCGCCCAAATTGTAGAGCAAAAATTACGATATTAGCATAAAATTTAGCCGAGATATGGAAACAAATAAAGCTATTGATATCCTGAAAATGGCCATCCTCATGGAGAAGAGGGGTTTTGCATTTTACACGAAAGTTGCTGAAAATACACCCGATCCGGAAATAAAGCACATTTTCCTTGTCATGGCAGAGGAAGAGACCAAGCATGTGAAATTTCTGGCTGATCAGTTTATGCATTATGGTGCTGAGCACAAATTTGCGTATAACAACCTGCCCGATCTGGAGCATGAAGCCTTCACCACGCTTATTCTGACTGAAGAGTTGAAGCAGAAGATTTCTGCTGCCGGGTTCGAAGCTGCAGCTATTTCGGCTGCAATAGATTTCGAAAAGAAGGCGATCGAAGTTTACTCGAACCAGGCGAAAGTCACCGCCGATCCTAATGAGAAGGCGCTATACAACTGGCTTGCCGACTGGGAAAAAGGCCATCTGAAGATCCTGAATGATATTGATAATGAGCTGAAGGAAAAGATCTGGAATGACAACCAGTTCTGGCCTTTCTGAGGATCTTACATGCTTGTACGCATGGCTTCAACCGGATCGAGCCGGGAAGCCGAAAATGCGGGAATGATACCGGAAATTAGTCCTATGAGGGCCGAAACTCCTACGCCGAGAAAGATATTCCCCTGTGTAAGTATCAGGTGAAAGCTTGTGGTATTTGAGATGATCAGGGTCATTGCCAGAATGATCAGCAGGCCTACTATCCCCCCTATTATTGAAAGGAAGACTGCTTCAAAAAGGAACTGCAGCATGATAAAGTAGTTTTTTGCCCCCAATGCTTTCTGGATCCCGATGATGCTTGTGCGTTCCTTCACCGAAACGAACATGATGTTGGCAATACCGAATCCACCAACAAGAAGCGAAAAACCTCCTATGATCCAGCCTACCATCGCGATCACCCCGAAAAGACTGTCGAATCCCTTGGCAATGATATCGGTTTCATTGATTGCAAAGTTATCTTCGGCCGAAGGTTTGATTTTCCTGATCGAGCGCATAATACCTGTAAGTTCATCTTTAAGTTCCGCGTTTGAAACCAGGGGTTTGGCTTTCACGGCAATGGTGGTCCCCATCTCCTTGAGATTTACAAGGGTCTTGAAGTAGTTAACAGGAACATAAACCGCTTTGTCGTTGCTGTTGCCGAAAAAGTCTTCACCTTCTTTTTTAATAACGCCCACGACTTCAATATTCCTTCCGAAGATTTTTATTTTCTGGCCGATGGCATCCTGGCCGGGGAAAAGTCCGGTGGCAATATCCGCCCCTATAATGGTGATAGGTCGCCCGCTTGCAGCCTCATTAGGAGAGAAATATCTGCCATTGTCGATTTCAAATTTCCAGACTTTATCAAAATCTAACGAAACACCCATGATACCGACATTTTCAACATAATTGCTCCGGTATTTAACAGTCTTGTTAACCTGGGCGAAAAATGCAGTGTTTTCGGCCAGGCTGCTTCTCTTTTCGATTTCACGAAGGTCTTCAAGAGTGGCTTCGGGCCTCTGGTAGTATTTCCACCAGGGGTAATCGGAACCCATTGACCAGGGCCATTTTTGGATATACATTACATTGCTTCCGAGCGAAGCAATGCTTTTTCGGATGGCTGCCTCCATAGAGTCAAAAACCGTAAAAACAGAGATCACACAGAAAATACCTATGGTAATACCAAGCAGCGAAAGTATCGTCCTGACCTTATTGACCACGATGGCCTGTATGGCAAAAAGATAACTTTCCCTGAAAAGCCTCAGAAAAATAATATAAGCCTGAATTTGTTTCACAGCGAGTAAAGTTAGGTAATTCCTTAAAAACTAAGCTCTGTTTATTGCAAAATCCCCCGATTATTAATAACATTGCAGGAAATTGAGCGTGAAATTTTAGACGAAAAAACACAGTCTGAGTTACAAATAAAACCATGATTGATCAAATAAAAATTACCTCGGCCCTTATATCGGTCTATTCTAAAGACGGTATTGAAGAAATTGCAAAGACACTTTTATCACATAACGTACACCTTTATTCAACCGGAGGCACTTATGATTTTCTAAAAAGCAAAGGCCTGCCGGCAACCTCCATCGAGGAAATAACGACCTATCCTTCGATTCTGGGCGGGCGGGTTAAGACCCTGCACCCTAAGGTATTCGGTGGAATTCTCTGGAGAAGGGACCAGCTTTCCGACGTAAAGGATGTCGAACATTACGATATCCCATCCTTTGACCTGGTGATCGTTGACCTGTATCCTTTTGAGAAAACCGTTGCCGCAACCGACGATGAAGACGAGATCATTGAGAAGATCGACATCGGGGGAATTTCTCTGATCAGGGCGGCCGCCAAGAATTACAGGCATGTGCTGGTGATCCCTTCGGCTGATCAGTATGAGCTTTTATCAAAGCTTCTTGCTGAAAAAAACGGCTTTACAAACCTTGCCGAAAGAAGGCACTTTGCCGCCCAGGCATTCAACGTTTCGTCTCATTATGACACACAGATCTTTAATTATTTCAATCGCGGGGAGAATATCAGTGCCTTCAGGCAGAGCCAGGTGAGTTCAACACCAATGAGATATGGTGAAAATCCCCACCAGAAAGGTAATTTTTACGGACCGCTGAACGCTAATTTCAATCAACTTCACGGGAAGGAAATTTCATATAATAACCTTGTCGACATCGATGCTGCAATAACCCTGATCGCTGAATTCTCTGAACCTACGGTCGCAATCATCAAACATACCAATCCTTGCGGAATTGCCAGCAGGGAAACCATTAAAAATGCTTACCTTGACGCCCTGGCCTGCGACAACCAGTCTGCTTATGGTGGAATAGTGATTGCGAACCGCAAAATTGATACGGAAACAGCGAATGAACTGAACAAATTGTTTTTTGAAATACTTCTTGCTCCCGAATACGAAAAGAATGCCCTGGAAACCTTAAAATCAAAGAAAAATAGAATAATTTTGCGGCAAAATCCGTTAGTTTTCAGTTCCAAGCAGTTTAAATCGGTTCTCAACGGAATTCTTGAGCAGGACAAAGACCTTAAAGTGGAGGCTGAATCCGATTTTCAGTTCGTTACCAAAAAAAGGCCCTCCACTACTGAAACGTCGGAATTGTTATTTGCCAATAAAATTGTAAAACACCTGAAATCCAATACTATTGTTATTTCAAAGAACAGGCAGCTGATCGGATGCGGAATGGGACAAACTTCGAGGATTGACGCAATGAAACAGGCCATACTGAAAGCCAGGACCTTTGGTTTTGATACGGAAGGTGCGGTGATGGCCTCTGATGCTTATTTCCCGTTTTCCGATTCCGTGGAAATTGGATATGAAGCTGGAATTACAGCGGTAATTCAGCCGGGAGGTTCGATACGCGATGCCGATTCGGTGAAATTCTGTGATGATCATGACATGGCTATGGTATTTACGGGTATTCGTCACTTTAAACATTAGAAACAATGGGATTATTCACCAAGGAAATCGCTATAGATCTCGGTACAGCTAATACAGTTATTATTTACAACGACAAGGTGGTAGTTGATGAACCCTCTATTGTCGCCATAGAAAGAAGCTCGGGAAAGATCATCGCTGTTGGTAAAAAGGCACAGATGATGCATGGAAAAACCCATGAGAACATCAAAACAATCAGGCCTCTCAGGGGAGGGGTAATTGCCGATTTCCAGGCAGCTGAGCATATGATCAGGGAAATGATCAAGATGATCGAGATCGGCAAATCCTGGTTCCCCCCTGCGATGAAAATGGTTATCTGTATTCCTTCAGGCATCACCGAAGTTGAAGAGAGGGCTGTTAAAGACTCTGCGGAACAGGCTGGAGCTAAGGAAGTAAGGCTTATTCATGAGCCTATGGCTGCCGCTATCGGTATCGGCATAGATGTGCTTGAGCCCATAGGCAACATGGTTATTGATATCGGCGGTGGAACCAGTGAGATCGCAGTTATCGCCTTAGGTGGTATAGTGAACAGCAAGTCGATCAGGATCGCCGGGGATGAGTTTAATTCCGACATAGAGGAGTACTTGCGCAAACAGCATAATATCAACATCGGGGAACGAACCGCTGAAAGGATAAAGATTGAAGTCGGGGCAGCCCTGGTTGATATTGACAATCCGCCTCCCGATTATGCAGTTCACGGTCGGGACCTGCTTACGGGGATACCAAAGGAAGTTATAGTAAACCATGCCGAGATCGCTCACTGCCTCGATAAATCGGTCGCAAAGATCGAAGCTGCTGTTCTCAATGCCCTTGAAATGACCCCACCCGAGCTGGCTTCGGATATATTTGAAACCGGCATCTATCTTACCGGAGGGGGCGCGCTCCTCAGAGGCCTTGATAAACGGCTGCACCTGAAAACCAAACTGAAGGTCCATGTTGCTGAAGATCCTCTCAGGGCCGTTGCCAGGGGAACGGGTATCGCTCTGAAGAATTTCGATAAATTCACCTTCCTGATCAAGTAAATCCGTGATATGCGGAACTTATTGGTATTTCTCCGCACGAATTATTTTATTTTATTATTCCTGTTGACGGAAACAGTATCCCTGGTCCTGTTTTTCAATTTCAACGATTTTCAGAATACCGCCATTTACGGGGTTTCCAGTACGATCACAGGCTCGGTGAACAGTACTTTCAGGAATATTTCCGAGTATTTTTCACTGCGGAAGACAAACCAGACCCTGGTCGAGGAAATGGCCAGACTTCATTCCCGCCTCCCCGATGCCTTTTACAAGTCTGACGCCCATTCATTTTACAGGAACGATACCATTTATCAGCTGCAATACAGATACATCAGCGCGAAAGTGATCAGTAATACAACCAGCAACCGGAATAATTTCCTGATGATCAGCAAAGGTAGTCTTCAGGGCGTGAGGAACCATATGGGAGTGATTATCGGGAACCGGATCGTAGGCCAGGTTGTCAGCGTTTCTCCCCATTTCAGCTGGATCATGTCGATGCTGAACAAAGACAGCCGGATTTCCGGCAAATTCAAAAAGAACAACCAGCTGGTAAATATTGAGTGGCCGGGGGGGAATTACAGGTACGGTAGTGTCAAGGAGATACCCAAGCATGTTGAGATCAGGAAGGGAGATACAATAATAACCAGCGGAAATTCTGATATCTTTCCAGAGGGCATACTTATCGGCACCATCAGTGATTATAGCGTTGCCAGCGACGAGAACTTCAATTTTGGGTCAATCCTCTTTTCAACCGATTTCAATAGTCTTGGCTATGTCGAAATCGTCCTGGACCTGATGAGAAAGGAAAAAGAAGATCTCAAAGCATCATTTAAAAGTGAATAAATCAGGATCATGACGACATCAAAAGTGGTTTTCTTTAACGTCTTGAGGTTCTTTCTCCTGATCCTTTTACAGGTGCTGATCCTTAACAATGTTTTCCTGGGGGGATTCATCAATCCGTACTTCTATATTTATTTTATTCTGCTGCTGCCTTTCGAAATACCTGGCGGATTGCTGCTTCTGCTTTCTTTTGCGCTCGGGGCAGGTGTTGATATATTTACAAATACCCTGGGGTTGAACATCTCGGCCTGCCTGGCCATGGCTTATGCACGCCCCCATGTCATCCGCTGGATCTCATCCGGGCCCGATTCCCTGATCGGGGACAGCCCTTCATTAAAAAACCAGGGGATGAAATGGTTCCTTTACTATTCAATAAGCCTTATCCTTGTGCATCATTTCGTGCTCTTTTACCTGGAAGCATTCAGGTTCTCTGAATTCTTCAGGACCTTCTTCAGGATGGTCATGAGCAGCATTTTCACCTTGTTCCTTGTGATGATAAGTGAATACCTTTTCAATCCGAGAGAGAAATAAAAAAGGCTGAACCTTTAGCGGAACAGCCTTTTCTTCCTGAGGTATCGAGCGGAGTCGAACCGCTGTACGAGGTTTTGCAGACCTCTGCCTAGCCACTCGGCCACGATACCCTGTCAATTGGGGAGGGCAAAGGTAATAAAGATTTACGAATTACGAAGTCAGAATTACGAATTCATTCAAAATTGACGATTGCCGAATTACGATTAACTTATTAAATCGTAATTCTGACTTCGTAAATTGTAAATAGTTCATTCCCCTTTGCACCATTTTGTCTCGAAAGAGATCTGCTTCATCTTCCCTCCTACCGGCGGGTTCAACTTTGAGACCTTTAGTTCCAGGAAGGTGATTTCGGAGAACTTTTCTTTGATCGATGCAAGAATCCTCCCTGCCAGATGTTCGAGGAGGTGGGATTTTTGATCCATTTCAGTTTTAACAACTTGATATAGACTTACATAGTTCAATGTATCATGCAGGTTGTCACTTTTTTCAGCCGCCCCTGTATCTGTTTCAACTGTGAGATCGACAATGAATTTAGTTCCTATCAGCTGTTCTTCCTTAAAACAACCGTGATAAGCAAAGAATTCCATTCCTTCAAGTAAGATCTTTCCCATGATTTTTTATTGTTTCCACCCCTTTTTGCCGGGTTTGAGAATGCCTGCGAAATTATCAAAATCCTATCAATTCTTCAGGGTTTTCTAATTTTCTGTAGCTTTGCAGCCCGGTTCAAAGAAACCGGAGAATAATTGCCCGAAAGAATGGAAGAGAACAAAACGAAAGAAGAAGTTACAGGAAGATCACTGAATTTTATAGAGGAAATAATCGAAGAAGATCTTCGCAGCGGTAAAAACGGCAGCAGGGTGCATACGCGCTTTCCGCCTGAACCGAACGGCTATCTTCATATTGGACATGCCAAATCGATCTGCCTGAATTTCGGGCTTGGCAAAAAATACAATGGAAAGACCAACCTTCGATTCGACGACACAAACCCGGTGAAAGAGGATGTGGAATATGTTGATTCTATCAAGGAAGATGTGCACTGGCTGGGTTTTGACTGGGAGGACAGGGAGTTTTATGCCTCTGACTATTTTGAACAACTTTACGGGTATGCCCTGGTGCTGATCAGGAAAGGCAAAGCCTATGTTTGCGACATGACGGCCGAGGAAATGAGTGAAACCCGCGGCACCCCTACCCGTCCGGGAAAGGAAAGCCCTTTCAGATCCCGGACCATTGAGGAGAATATTGATCTCTTCACAAGAATGCGTGCCGGGGAATTCTCTGACGGAGCCAGGGTTCTCAGGGCCAAAATTGATATGGCATCGCCCAATATGCAAATGCGCGACCCTGTGATTTACAGGATCCTCCATACATCTCATCACCGTACCGGTAACGCCTGGTGCATATACCCTATGTATGATTTCGCTCACGGACAATCCGATTCTATTGAGAATATCACCCATTCCATCTGCACACTCGAATTTGAGGTGCACCGTCCTTTATATGACTGGCTGATCCAGGAGATCGGGATCTATGCCCCCCGCCAGATCGAATTCGCCCGCCTCAACCTCAGTTATACTATAATGAGTAAAAGGAAGCTATTAGAGCTTGTACAGGAAAAGAAAGTCAGCGGATGGGACGATCCCCGCATGCCGACCATTTGCGGCCTCAGGAGGCGGGGATATACCCCTGAAGCTATACGGAATTTTGCAGACACCATAGGCGTAGCAAAACGAGATAATATTATCGACATAGGACTTCTTGAATTTTGCATCCGTGAAGACCTTAACCGTAAGGCATCAAGGCTGATGGCCGTTCTTAATCCGCTGAAAATCATACTTGATAATTATCCTGATGATCTTACCGAGGAAATGGATGCCGTAAATAATCCAGAAGACCCGGCAGCAGGGATGAGAAAAGTGCCTTTTTCGAAAGAATTATTTATCGAAAGGGAGGATTTTATGGTAGACCCTCCCAATAAATTTTTCAGGCTTGCCCCCGGCAGGGAGGTCAGGCTGCGTTCGGCATACATCATAAAATGCGAATCTGTAATCAAAGACCCTGTGAGCGGGGAGATCACCGAGGTTCATTGTACTTATGACCCGGCAACCAGAAGCGGCATGCCCGACAGCAACCGCAAGGTCAAAGGTACTCTGCACTGGGTTTCGGTAAAGCATGCCGTCAGGGCCGAGATCAGGATGTACGACCGCCTGTTCACAGTTGAAAATCCCGACATTTCAGAGGAAGGGAAAACGTATAAAGATTATCTCAATCCTCATTCCCTTCAGATTAAGCCAGGTTATATCGAGCCGTCGGTAAAGAATTCCCAGCCCTTACAAAAATACCAGTTTGAGCGCCTCGGATATTACAGTGTCGATTTCGATTCAAGTGCGGGTAATCTTGTTTTTAACTGCGTGGTTCCTTTAAAAGATAGCTGGGTAAAAAAAGAAAATGCTAAATAAATTTGAATTTTTGCTGCAAGAGTAGTAATTTTGCCGCCGCATTGTCCGATGGTGTAATTGGCAACACGTCTGCCTCTGGAGCAGAAGAGTCTAGGTTCGATTCCTAGTCGGACAACAATGTAAAAACCCAACTAACAAAATATCAGTTAGTTGGGTTTTTTATTTATTTTTTAGAGGGAGTAATACTTAGACTGCTGCATTCCTGACGATCGATATTCGAAGGATGCAGAGGGTCAAACAATACCCTGATCACCTGATCATATCCCTGGCAGTTCACAAGGTCGGTGAGGCCGGTTCTGTAAAATGAGAAGGAATCCCTGCTCAGCCAGGGCAGCAGATTGCTCAAAGAAGGGGCTAATTGCGGAAGCTGCATGAAGGTCGTTGTATCCGGACCGTATATTGTCCAATCAATTATTCCCTGGTAAGGACGAAACAACTCCCAGGTAGCTGAAACAGCATCAAGCTCTCCCGAGGCCCTCAATTGAAGACTTGTATTAGTTGGAACCATTGAGTTTAAACTTGCAGATATCTTCCTGAAAGCAGCAGGGATTGGTCCGTCAACATGATAATACCATGTCTGCTGAGATGAATAATCTTCGATAGCCTGTATTTCGGTATGGTATCCCTGGAATTCAGAGGGCGGATAATATACATCGAAATTGCTCACAACACTTCCGCTTCCAAGGATCTCATCCATCATATGGGGAATTGGAGAGTTATAACCGGCATCTTTGAAACCCTGTATCCTGCATTCATAGTACTGCACCGGCCCGGGAAATGTTATCGTATTCTTTCCGGGGACCCGAAGTGAGGAAAGGTCGAAGGTATCGGTAGTATTTGCAAGGACCCCGCTGAAGATCTTGTATCTCATGCCATCCGCAGTCGGGATAAGAAAATAAATATCATCGGGGCTCTTATATAGTGGAAAAGGTATAGTCCCGGGGTTGAAGGTGAGGTTTGAATATCCCGAGGATGAGATAAGCATAGCATCGGTATGTGCCGGAACATTCTGATACACCGGGTTTACTTTGCCCACCGAATCTGCCCTGTACCCTTTAAGGGTCCATGCCGAAGGACGAATATAAGTGTAGGTTTCAATGGAGATGTTAAAACTGTGAAAGTAAGGCTCAGGTTTTACCGTTGTAACTTCAACGAAGGAGGGGGCAGAAGTTCCGGGCTTCCCGTAAAAGTAATAGGTTCCGTCAGACAAACACAAAGTATCGGCCAGGGTCCTGCCCTGCATGTCGGAGATGAAAATGACGCCTCCAAGGATGGGATGAAAATAACTTCCGCTCACGTTTATAGTCATGAGAAGAGGCCTGGAAACATCAGCATCACTTTTCTTTTTACAGGAATAAGAAATGACAACGGTTATCAGTAGCAAAAAAACCAGGAATTTTCTCATTTCGGAAGAGTTTCGATATCAACTTTGGGTTTCTTGCGGTTAAGGTCAAAATCATGTGAAACGCTTACGGCAAACGAGTATTTTGGTGTGAGCTGTTTCCCGTTGTAGAATTTATAAACAGGAATGTCGTAAAGTACCGAAACATTCCATTTTCCTGCAATTGAATAACTCAGCTGGGGTGAAAGGATAAGAATGTAATTCCCGGAATTCGGGCGTGTGCTGCTTCCGTCATAAATATCATTATAATCATTGTCATGCATCCTGTATTCCCCGCGTACCTGCAGAATACCAAAAAAGTACGGTATGATCTTTTTGGAAAAGAATACTGAATTCAGCAGTACGCTGCCGTACTGATACTTCTGCTTATCGGCGAAGTTATACTCAAAACGGTTCAATGTGAAAAGCCTGATTCCCACCGAAGGCCAGCCTTTATTGAAAAACAGCATACAGTTAACAGCAAAAGCGTTGGTTGAAGGCTGAACATCCCTGGCCAGCTGGACCCCGTCGATCTCCTGAGGCTTGGTTGTGAAAGGATACCTGAACCCGGCACCCGCTGTTAGTTCAATCTGGCGTGAAGGTTTGATAAATATCCCGTATTTGACACCCACTCCCCCATTGGTAAACCCATAACCGGTTTCTTTATAGTCAATGTATTTGAACTCCTGTGTTTTATTAAAAAAATATCCGAAATCCACCTCTACGGTTAATCGTTTCGTTATGCCGTAACTTAAAGCCAATCCGGCAAAATTGTAATACGAGAACTTCAGGGGAACATTTTCGTCGGTTTTACTGTCGCCCTGGTAATAAGTGTTCGAATAACTGTTCCTGAAATAGGTGACAACCCTCAGGTTATTCTTTGCCAGGACTCCTACATATACTGTTGCTCCAACCGGACTACCGGTAGAACAGCACTGAGCAGAAACAAATTTAATCGGGAGAAGGGAAATAAGCAGGAACAGCGCAATTTTCCTATTCATGCACGTAAATGATACGTTGTTTGCTCACAGTGTTTCCGTTTGCATCACTGATATCACATTTTACAATGAATTTGTCGGCATGGCAAACCGTGTAATTCACTGATTGTCCGCCACCGATAATGCTGCCGTAAGAAGCTGCCCAATGATAGCTTAATCCTTCACCACTGGCGGTGGCCGTTAATGTGATCAGACCATTGACTACCATGGTGGTATCGGAAGCATTAAGACTGGTAAACACAAGAGGAGCGCCTGTACCGCCCGAATCACTTTTTTTGGAGCAGGCAAGCAACAGTATCATAAACACGCTTAACAAGAGTATAGAATATTTCTTCATTTGTTAGGGTTTTGAATAATTCAGACTATTGTGAACTTGAATACTTATTTTTTACAAAAATACAAAATATATTCTTATTGATGAACAGGTTAAATATTTTTTATTCCCTTAGATAATCTTTCGAGAAATTCTTCCTTACCTAACAACACGGCAATATCCATCATTCCCGGACCCTGGTTTGAACCGACCACCAGCAAACGAAGTGGATTCATAAGCTGTCCGGTTTTAATGTTCTGTGCAGCTGTAAATTCCGTAACAACTTTATGAAGGTTCTCGTTATCAAAAACTTCTACACCTTCGACGACCCGGACAAATTCACTGATAAGGAGTGCGGTGTTTTCATTCCAGATCTTTTGTTTCACTGCAGGGTCATATGTTTCTGGGGCCCTGAAGAAAATAACAGCATTCTTCCAGATATCGGGCAGTAGTTCAACTCTCTCCCTGATCAGGGCGATGACTTTCATAACATAATCAGGATGAGCAGTGATATGGTTTGACCGGAGATCCGGCTCCAGGAAGGTAAATAACTCGCTATCTGTTTTTTGCTGTATATATTTATGGTTAAACCAGCGCGCTTTTGCAGGGTCATATTTCGCTCCTGATTTATTGATCCTGTCAATCGAGAAAGCCTCTGCCAGTTCCGGAATGGTGAATATTTCCTGTTCCGTTCCGGGGTTCCATCCCAGGAGGGCAAGCATATTAATAAAGGCTTCTGGAAGATACCCGTCTTCACGATATCCACGGTATATTTCCGATGTTGCAGGGTCTATCCATGCAATCGGAAAAACAGGGAACCCGAGACGATCCCCGTCGCGCTTGCTTAGTTTGCCGTTGCCATCGGGTTTTAGTATAAGGGGTAAGTGAGCAAACTTAGGCATATTCTCTTCCCAGCCGAAAAACCTGTACAAAAGAAGATGCATGGGAGCCGAAGGCAGCCATTCTTCTCCCCTGATTACGTGTGAGATTTTCATCAGGTAATCATCAACCACATTAGCCAGGTGGTAGGTAGGCAGCCCGTCGGATTTGAAAAGGACTTTATCATCGAGCATCTCTGTATTCACTTTCACTTCTCCCCTGACAAGATCATGAAAATGAACGGTCTGATTTTCGGGTATAAGTATGCGGATCACATAGCGGTCTCCCCTGTCGATCCTCGATTTAACCTCATCCGCCGACAGGGAAAGGCTATTTTTCATCTGAAGCCTGGTTTTGATACCATACTGGAATTGTTCATGGGTGTTTGAGATCTTCGTTCTTGCATCCTCAAGTTCTTCGGCGGTATCAAAAGCAATATATGCATGGCCGTTGTCGAGGAGGAGTTTAACGTACTCTTTGTAGATTGCCGAACGGTCCGACTGACGGTAAGGGGCATACTTTCCGCCTTTGATCACATCTTCATCAAATTCGATGCCGCACCATTTAAGAGATTTAATAATATATTCCTCGGCACCGGGGACAAACCGGTTCTGATCGGTATCTTCAATCCTGAGGATAAAACTGCCGTTATGCTTTTTCGCAAAAAGGTAGTTGTACAATGCAGTTCTTACACCTCCCAGGTGCAGGGGACCTGTAGGGCTTGGGGCAAAACGAACGCGGATTCCTTTTGTTTCCATAGGATGTGCAGGTATTTGGATTGCAAAGTTAAGGTTATATACTGTAAGGCAAGCAATTTAGTAACTTTGCAAAACCGGAAATAAAAGAGGGTGATTGATCGTTTGAACCTGATGAAATATCAATTGCCAGGCTGGTAAGAGCACGGAGGGGTATTTACTTCATGAACCAGGAGAACATTCTGATCAGTAAACTTAATGAGTTTACTGGTAAATATTATAAGAACAAAGTTGTCAGAGGAATTCTGATCAGTGTTGGCGTACTTCTCAGCCTGTTCCTGATCGAGATACTTCTGGAGTATTTTAGTTATTTCCCTCCTCTGGCAAGGGTTATAATGTTTTATTTTTATATAGCCGGGAGCTTTTACTGCCTTGGATTTTTCATTATAAATCCGCTGCTTAAATACCTGAGGATTGGTAGAACTCTCAGTCATGAGCAAGCAGCTACTATTATTGGTAAACACTTTGCTGACATCGGGGATAAACTGCTGAATACTTTACAGCTTATTGAACAGAAGAGTCTGGGAGACGAGAATATTGATCTTTTAATTGCCAGTATTGAACAAAGGATAAGAGCTATCAGGCCTGTTCCGTTTGCTGATGTCATTAATCTCAGGAAGAATGTAAAGTATTTGAAGTATGCGCTTCCGCCTCTCTTGATCCTGTTGGTATTACTAATGATAGCGCCTTCTATTGTTTCGGAGCCCGCAAGGAGGCTGATTCACTACAGGAACCGTTTTTCGCCCCCCTCTCCTTTCAGGCTGTTGATTCTTAATAAAGAGCTAAAAGCCATGCAACAGGATGACTTTACTCTGAGAGTCGAAGTCGCAGGAAGTGAGATTCCTGAAGAAGTTTTTATCAGGACATCAGGATCAGAAATGGGTTTAAAGCGTGAGAGTAAATTCAGGTTCAATTATACCTTTAAATCACTACAGAAAGAAACGAAGTTCACACTGGTTGCTGATGACAGGGAAACGAGCGTATATACCATTGAGGTTTACCCAAAACCCATCGTTTTGAATTTCAGTGCATCTCTGGAATATCCTTTATATACCGGAAAGCAGAATGAGGCTCTTGAAAATGTGGGTGATTTTCTGATACCTGAGGGAACAAAAATTTCCTGGTCGGTTTTTACCCGGGACGTTACGGATATCAAATTCAGGTTCTCTGACGGTGATATCATGTTAAGCCATAATAACAGCAATGTTTTCAGGTATACCCGAAAATTTTTAGCTCAAACGGATTATTCGATAATTCAAAATAATAATTATACAACCATAAGGGATTCGCTATACTATACGATCAGGGTGATAAAAGATGCTTTTCCTGAAATAAGCCTGAGCGAAACGAAGGACTCTGCAGGAAACCCGAGGTTATTTTTTCAGGGTATCATTAAGGATGACTATGGTTTCAGCAAACTGATGTTCCATATGTCGTCAAAATCGTTTAATGATAGTGTTTTTAAGCCGTTGTTTAACGAGATCATCCGAATTGATACAAAAAACCCTTCCCAGGTATACTTTTATGCACTGAAGCTGGATACGCTCAGGATGGCGCCCGGGGATCAGTATGGCTGTTATTTTGAAGTGTGGGATAACGACGGAATTAACGGCTCAAAGTCAACGCGCTCACAACTGTTTAAATATGAAATACCGACTCTTGAGCAAATCACCCGTGCTATGAATAGCAGCTCTGAAAATGTTAAAAAGGAGCTGAATAAGAGCCTTTCCGATTCAAAGGAGATTAAAAAGGACCTTGAGGAATTATCCAGAAGAATGGTTGAGCAGTCTGATGTTTCATGGAAGGAAAAGAAGAAGATCGAGGATGTAATCAAATCCAATGAGAACATTCAGGAGCAGGTTGAAGGTATTAGGAAAAAGAATGAAGAAAATATTCGAAATGAAGAACTTTATCTTAATACAAGCGAACGAATAATTAACAAGCAAAAGGCCCTGAATGAACTTGCAAATCAGTTGCTTACCGAGGAAATGAAGAAGATGGTCCAGGAGATGAAGAACATGCTTAACCAACTGGATAAGAATAAAATAAATGACCTTTTACCTAAAGTAAAAGAGATGAATGAAAACCTGGAAAAGGAACTTGATAGAAATCTTCAGTTGTTTAAACAGATTGATTTTGAAAGAAAACTGGAACAGACTACGAACGAAATAAAGAAATTGGCCGAGGAACAGAGAAAACTTTCACAGGAGAACGCTGAAAAGAGCAAAGAACCGGCTAAGGTCGGAGAGGAGCAGAATATGATCCAACAAAAGTATGACAGTTTGAACAAGTCACTTGAAAATCTCGCTAAGATTGAAAAGGACCTTGAAAGTCAACCTGACATTAACAGCACAAAGGAAGAAAGGGAGGATATTAATAATGATATGAAAAATTCTGAGGAGATGATTAAAAGCGGCAAAATGAAGGATGCCGCAAAGAACCAGAAATCGACTTCTGAGAAAATGAAAGATCTTGCCCAAAAGCTTGATAAGATGCAGGAGTCTTCGGATGAGGAAACACAGGAGGAAGACGCCGGAGCCCTTAAAAGACTGCTGCAGAGCCTGAACAAATTGTCTTTTCAGCAGGAGAATCTGATTTACCGTGCAATGAATATTAATCGTAATGACCCAAAATACCTTGACCTGGTTGAAGATCAGAAGCTGGTAAAGGATAAGTTTAAACCTATTGAGGACACTCTGACGAGAATAGCGAGAAGAGAAGTTATGATGAAGAGTGTTATAATGAAAGAAGTAGCGTCTGTAAATGAAAACCTTGTAGCTTCCCAGAAGTCGCTTTCCGAACGAATTTTGCCCACTGCTATGGCACGTCAGCAGTTTACTATGACAAGCATGAACAATCTTGCTGTTTTACTTGACGAAGCCCTGAAGCAGATGAACGAAAATATTGATAATGCAAAGATGTCGAGCGGACAGAAAGCATGCAAAAAACCTGGAAAACCGGGGGGAAAGAAAAGCATGAACTCTATGAGACAGATGCAGGAGCAGATGAGTAAAAGTCTGGAAATGTTGAAACAGGGACAAGGCAAGTCAAAGGACGGGAAGCCCCGGACACGAAGTGAAGAAGAGGGAAACAGCAGGGAAATTGCTAAAATGGTGGCTGAGCAGGAGGCCATCAGGCAGGCGATGCAGGAATATGAGAATGCCTTAAAAGAAAAAGGTTTGAAAGATAATGGAGGGTTGAATTCTGTAATTGAAGAGATGGAAAAGAATGAGCGTGACGTTCTTAACCGGAAGATTTCTCAGGAAACTTTAAACCGGCAACAACGTATACTTACACGAATGCTTGAATCTGAAAAGGCCGAAGAACAAAGAGAGAAGGAAGAGAGACGAGAATCGACGGAAGCGAAAAATACCCTTTTAAGTAACCCTAAGACAAATTTTGAGTATAAGAAGAACAACAGGGCTGGAAGAGATTTTATTAATTTTACCCCTGTGCCAATGAATTACTATTACAAAACTAAGGCATCAGAATATATTTTGAAAATAGGAAAATAGTATGAAAAAAGATTACAGGGAACTTTCATTAGTCGGGAAAGCTGAGATGTTCAAACTCGAAAGGTTTATCGAGGAGATTTGTGATTATCACAATATAAATAATGAATATTTTGGAAATATCCTGCTGGCTTCAACAGAAGCGGCAAATATTCTTCTCTCATTATCAGGTGAGAAGAAAGAGACTTTCCTTGTTGTTTCTTTCGAAAAGACAATAAAAGGTTTTACGTTTAAACTTAAGTTTAATGGTAAGGATTTTTCAAATGATGAGGAGAATTTCCTGGAACATGAGATAAGAAAGCATAAACTGTCAAAGGAAATTTTTATTGTCAAAGCTCTTGCCGACGAAGTTATGATTTCAGTAAAAGGAGAAAGTATAACGTTGACATTTTATGTGTCGAGTATGAATTATGAAAAGTCACTTGGCAGGATAAATCAATTAAAAGAATACTGGGTAAAGAAAACAACGGCTATAAATAAAGGTAATGAATAGGAATATTCATTTTTTTACAGAAGGGATTAAATTCAGAATTAATGACAGATCCAGGCTTAAGACCTGGTTTGTTTCAGCAATCAGCCGGTATGGAAAGATAAATGGCGAGATAAATATTATTTTTACTTCCGATAAGAAACTTAGAGAAATTAATTTAAAATATTTAAATACTGACACTTATACAGACATTATAACGTTCAACCTTTCAGAGGAGGACCTTGTAATAAGCGGCGATATTTATATAAGCATTGAAAGAATTGAGGAGAACGCTGGAATATTTGAAGTAGGAATAGAAACGGAGCTTCACAGGGTTTTAATACACGGAATTCTGCATTTATTAGGATTTGATGACAGAACAACTAAGGAAAGAGCAAAAATGAGAAAGCTGGAAGATATGTTCCTCGCTAATTTTTAGTTCGTGGATAACCTTTTAAAGTTGATCGCGTTGAAATACCTTGTAGATCAACGCGATTTTGTGTTTATTTATGTATAATTGATTTTGCTTGTTGTATTGTTTCACGTGAAACAATGTGTTTGAATAAGTATCCCAGGATGAGCAGGAAAATAGAAGTTGATACTGCAATAATGAATTACGACGTGATAGTTGTAGGAGGAGGACATGCCGGATGTGAAGCAGCAGCTGCTGCAGCTTCGATGGGCTCCAGGACACTTCTTATAACTATGAACATGGCAACTCTGGCCATGATGTCTTGTAACCCTTCGATTGGAGGTGTTGCAAAAGGACAGATAGTGAGAGAAATTGACGCTTTAGGCGGTTATACCGGCATTGTGGCTGACAATACGATGATACAATTCAGGATGCTCAACCTGTCAAAAGGACCGGCAATGTGGAGTCCGAGATCCCAAAATGACCGGGTTTTATATACCATTGAATGGAGAAGGATTTTAGAAGGAATCAAAAATCTTGATTTTTGGCAGGATACGGTAACGGAAGTTATTGTGAAGGACCAGAAAGCCGTTGGAGTGAAAACACAGTTAGGACTTAGCCTGAATTCTGAAACAGTTATTCTAACAAATGGTACTTTTCTAAATGGTATTATTCATGTTGGCAAAAGACAATTGTCGGGTGGCAGAATGGGTGAGAGACCAGCAAGGGATCTAACAGGGAATCTTAATTCTTTGGGGATTCAATCTGACAGAATGAAAACCGGGACTCCAGTAAGAGTTGATGGGAGATCTCTGGATTTTTCACTAATGGCAGAACAAAAGGGTGATGAGAATCCTGCAAAATTTTCTTTTTTATCCACCAGGAAGTTAAAGAACCAACGAAGTTGTTACCTTACTTATACAAATATTGAAGCTCATGATATTCTTAAAGAGGGTTTCGCTGATTCTCCTTTATTTAATGGAAGGATTAAGGGCAGAGGACCAAGATACTGCCCTTCTATAGAAGACAAAATCGAACGATTTGCTTCAAAGGATAAGCATCAGCTTTTTATTGAGCCGGAGGGATGGACCACTGTGGAGTATTATGTAAATGGTTTTTCATCATCTCTGCCGGAGGATATTCAATTCAGGGCTTTGCGGAAAGTGGATGGATTTAAACATGCGAAGTTTTTTCGCCCGGGGTATGCGATAGAATATGATTATTTTCCGCCTTCACAATTAACGTTTAATCTTGAAACAAGGATGGTTGCAAATCTGTTCTTTGCAGGACAAATTAATGGAACAACTGGTTATGAGGAGGCAGCGGCTCAGGGGCTAATGGCGGGAATTAATGCTGCACTAAGAGTAAGAGGTGAAAGAGAATTTGTACTGAAGAGATCAGAGGCATATATAGGTGTCCTTATCGACGACCTTATAACAAAAGGCACAGAGGAGCCCTACAGGATGTTTACTTCAAGAGCTGAATACCGGATACTGCTGAGACAGGATAATGCTGATCTGAGGCTGACCGAAAAATCATATAATCTGGGTTTAGCTAAAAAATCCAGGTATTCCCGGATGCAATTAAAGTACAGGAAGGTTAATCAGATTGGGAAAGTATTGCAAAAGGAATCTGTTACACCTTCAGAGATCAATCCTTTTTTATATGACAGAGGGTTAAACGGGATAAGGCAAAAAGGGAGAATTACAACAATCATTCAAAGGCCCGAAGTAAAGTTGCTGGAACTTAATACTTCCGTAAACAGGATAAGAGATCTCTTTGACAAGATTGGAAAACTGACGAGTGAAGAAATTAGCGAAGCCGAGATACTGATTAAATACAAGACATATATTGAGAAAGAAAAAGAAATAGCCGAGAAGCTTTCGAAATTTGAGGATTACAGAATCCCTGAGAACCTTGATTATAATTCAATAAAATCAATTACCCTGGAAGCAAGAGAAAAATTATCAAAGCAAAAACCAGAAACAATTGGACAGGCGTCAAGGATCAGTGGAGTAAATCCTTCTGATATTTCTGTTCTCATAATATTCTTGGGAAAATAGATTTTGTTTCACGTGGAACCTCGATTATGGAATTGTTAAAAAATTGTCCGGCCTGCGAATCCGAATCCCTTAACACTTTGTTTACTGCAAAGGATTACTTCCTTACGAAGGAGGAATTTTCGGTTGTCGAATGCGATAAGTGTAAGCTAAGGATTACCAATCCAAGACCGGGTTTTAATGAAATTCTGAAGTATTACGATTCAAGTGAATATATCTCGCATGATACTTCACGTAAAAGCATTCTTACCATAATTTATACAATTGCACGAAATTTCATGCTGAAAAAAAAATATTCCATCGTCAGAAAATATTCTGAAGGTGAAAATATTTTGGATATGGGCTGCGGAAGTGGTGAGTTTTTGAATTATTGCAAGAGTAAAGGTTCGAATAGTTTTGGGGTGGAGTTAAATGATAAGCCAAGAGAGTTTGCAAGAAAATCATATGGCCTCGAAATCCGGGAGAAACTGAGTGATTTTCCTGAGACGGAATTTACTTTTGACTGTATAACACTTTGGCATGTACTCGAACATATCCATGACCTGAATGAAACGATGAACTTGTTGCAGGTACGATTAAATCCTGGTGGTTTACTGGTCGTTGCTTTACCGAATTTTGCCTCCTGGGATGCTGAACATTTTCATCGGTTCTGGGCGGCGTACGACCTTCCAAGACATCTTTACCATTTTAATGCAGATGCATTTAAAAATTTTGCATCAAAGCATAATTATAAAATCTTGAAAATTGTTCCCCAGAAGCTTGACTCATTTTATATCTCCCTCATCAGCGAAAAATATATGCATGGAAAAAGCAATCTGCTGAAGGCTTTTATCCAGGGAGCTTACTCAAACTTTGCAGCCAGAAAACAGGGTAGGGGACATTCTAGCTTGATCTATATACTTTCAAAGGATTCAGCTTAAAATTAAGCCCCTGGATGAACGATCACCCCTGGCCGGCACCTAGCCCCGAAAAAGGAACGATAACGTGTTATAAATAAGCTAATGATACCAAGGGCACACAGCAGTAAATCAGTTAATTATGCTTCAAGAGCTGTTGTTCTGGGCGTTCTTTTACTATTTTCCCTGATTTCTGCCGATTTTATACTTAAAAAAAGAAACAGTCCTGAAGATATTACACAAAGAGTGCAAAACACACTTCAGCAAAAAGAAATAGCAGCAAAAGAAACATTAAATAAATTTGAATATAATTTTTTCAGGACAAATGTAAGAGAACAACCCGGTGAAGGAAACAGGTTATCACCAACAATAGCAAAAAACGGATTGGCTGTTCAATATTATATCAATGACAGCCTTGTGTCCTGGTCCGATAATACTGTTGAAGAATTAAATATTTCACGGCTGAATAAAACCAGCAGTCTGCAAAAGCTGCGGAACGGCTGGTACGAAGTTATCCTTGATAAAACCGGGAATTCGGCTTCTGTTTGCCTTATACTTATTAAACATGAATATTCTTTCGAAAATGAATATCTTGAAAATTCATTCCAGAAGGATTTTGGAATTGAAGGAAATATCAGTATCTCAAACAGGAATTCAGGATCAACGGTCAGAAATGTTAATGGAAACCTTTTGTTTTCACTTGATTTCTCGGCATACACTCCCTCATATGATAAGTTTTCTTTCATCCTCACTCTTTTTCTTATTTTATTCTTCCTTGCTTTTTTTCTTGCCTGGTACTTCAGCTTATCGGTAATCCCAGGGCTTGCTAAAAGGCCATGTTTATTTCTGGCTCTCCTCGTTGTGGTTACTATTTTGATGCGCCTTGTGCAGTCATTGTGCAGATTCCCATCTGTACTTTATTCAACATCCTTCTTTTCCCCCCTTTACTATTCTTCTTCAGTAATTCTTCCTTCGGCAGGAGATTATTTGCTGAACAGCCTCATTCTTGCAGGCATTTCATACCTGGCACTATACAAACTAACCGCCGGTATAAGGCCGGGAATATCAAAATCGGGGGGAATTTTAATACCAGGAATTTCAATTATATTTATATTAATAATATATTTATTAGTGAGCCTGGGGCTGGATGACCTTGTAAGGAACTCATCCTTTTCACTTGATTTGAAAGATATTTCGAAAATCGGGGATCAAAGTGTTATTGGGCTCCTCATCTTATTTTCGCAGTTATTATCATTTTACTTTCTTTCAAGGATCGCCGGAGAGTATATCTCTGAATGCAGGCCTGGTTTGAAAACAGCTTTTCTGGTAATCTCAGGAATCCTGGTTTTCATCATCATTTTACTATATAAAGATTTACCGACAGCGTTAATACTATCTATTCTCTTATTGGCATACCTCGCCAGAATTTTGTTTTTTTCAACCAGAAGTTCTTCTGTTAAACCTTTCCCTGGCTTCATTTTCAACGTAACATGGATGGCCATATTTGCAGCAACTGTTCTGAATTTTTCAGTGTCGGCAAGAGAGAAGGAAGAACGAAAACTAATTGCTGTCAGGCTTGCTACTGAAAAAAATCCAATCACCGAGGTCCTTTACAGCAAACTGGAACGCAGACTTATAACCGATTCAGTGATCCTCGGGCTGGTGAGGAAATTTACTCCCGACAAGGAAGAAGTTCTGGTGAAGAGAATAAAATCAGAATTCATAAAAGACTACTGGAACAGGTTCACAGCCCAGATCACCATATGTACACCCGGGAAGATGCTGAGGATTCAGCCCCGGGGATATGTTTTTGAATGTACACAGTATTTTAAACAGGTTTGTGATAGGATGGGAGAAGCATCGGCGAATCCGAACCTGTATCACCTTGATTACGGAACGGGTATTGAAACCTATCTGGCTGTCATTCAGCCTGAAGAATTTAAAACTGAATTTGATAACGGTGAAGTAAAAATCTACATGGAATTCACAGCAAAAACCCCGGCAAAGGATCTTGGTTATCCTGAATTGCTTATCGATCGAAGGATCATGAATATTCCCGACCTGGGGAATTATTCATATGCCTTATACCAGGGGAACTCATTGGTATACAAATCCGGGAAATTCACCTATCCAGTCAGTATTAAGGAGCTTTTATCAGGAAAAGCAGATTCAGGATTTTTCGAGTCACCAGGGATGAACCACTACAGATACCAGCTGGATAAAACCAGAAGCCTTATTCTAAGCAAAAAGGATGACAGCTTTCTCGGCCTTATCTCACCTGCATCTTATTTATTTATTATTTTTTCAATACTTGCTTTTGCGCTCAACCTGGCATTCCAGCCAGAAATTCTCAGGGAATTTTCATTTATTACACTGAAAAACAGGTTCCAGATCTCCAATGTCGGGATCATCGTGGTTTCGTTCCTGATCCTGGGTTGTCTTCTACTGTATTTCCTGATCAGGCTGAATAATCTGAAAAATATGGATTCCTTTAGTGAGCGAACGATGTCGGTGATGAACGAAATGCAGGAAAGATATGGGGATAAGGAGAATTTCAGGAAATCCGACCTCCCTGTTCTTGAAGAAGAGCTGCAGAGACTGTCGGGTATGTTTTATACTGATGTTAATGTATATTATCCTTACGGCAAACTTATGCTTTCTAGCCGGCCACAGGTTTTTGAAGAAGGACTGATCTCCGACAGGATGAACCCCAGGGCGTTTCTCGATCTGATAAAGAACCGGCAATCAGCATTTTTTCAGGATGAAACAATAGGCCGGTACAACTATACATCTGCCTATTTTCCTTTGTATAACGATAAAAACGAACTGCTGGCTTATATCAACCTCCCGTTTTTTTCACACCAGGAGGATTTGAAAAGAGAAATCAATGACTTTCTTGTTGCTTTCATGAATTTATATATAATTTTCATCCTTCTGAGTGTATTTGTTTCCCTCGCTATTTCGCGATATCTCTCAGCCCCGCTTGGAATACTGGTAAGCAGGATGGAAGGATTCCAGTTAGGCAAAAGAAACGAAAAGATCATTTGGAACCACAAGGATGAAATAGGCCGGCTGGTCAATGAATACAATCGGCTGATCGATGAACTCGCATTCAGCGCCGACCAGCTGGCAAAGTCTGAACGGGAAAGTGCATGGAGGGAAATGGCAAAGCAGGTTGCACACGAGATCAAAAATCCGCTTACACCAATGAAACTCAGTGTTCAGCATCTTATGAGAACATGGGAAGACAATGCTGGTGATTTTAGTACCAGGCTTCAAAGGTTTACGAGGATCATGACAGAGCAGATTGACTCGCTTTCGGCAATTGCCACTGAATTCTCGGATTTCGCAAAAATGCCTTTGCCTATGAATGAAGAACTTGACCTTGCAGAGATAATGACATTTGTAATTGAACTGTATTCAGGCATTGAGAATATTCAGATCAGTTTCGAAAAACCAGGATTCCAAACGCGTATAACCGGCGACAGGAAACAACTTGTCAGGGTGTTTACCAATCTTTTAAACAATGCTGCACAGGCTGTCAGCAGCAAGGAGAACGGAAGGATTATATTCAGTATCAGGGAATCCGGGATGTTTTATAAAATTGACATTGAAGATAACGGGAATGGAATTCCGGATGAACTTGCTGAAAAGATCTTTCTTCCCAATTTTACAACAAAAACGGGCGGGGCTGGTTTAGGCCTTGCAATTGTAAGGGGAATCATCAGGAGCATGGGAGGAGAAGTCGAATTTTCATCCGCAAAAAACCGCACTGTTTTCACAGTAAATATTCCGAAACATTATGATAAAATTTAAAATCAAATCACTGATAATCATATTTACCGCATTTCTTTCAGCCTTGGTTCTGATGTATTCGTGCAGCCGGGAAAAACCCATGGAAAAGCGGATCATTTTTCCCGGCGAATCCTGGTCAAGGTTCAATATCCTGAAATTTGAATTTCCGGTAACGGAATCAGGAAAATCATATGATTTTATTCTTGTTCTGAGAATTAAAAAATCTTTTCCCTATGAAGGGCTTCCCCTGAACATGGTCCTGAACTCTCCTTCGGGAGAAGAAAGGATCAAAGAATACCTGTTTCAGGTAAAGGATAAGAATGGCTCATTCAAAGGGACAGCAAATGGGGATACCTGTATTATTGAACTTGTTCTGAAACGGGGGCTTAATTGCAGCAGTAAAGGGATGATGAAAGTCGAAATAGAGAATCTCAATCCCAGGCTTGCTACCGAAGGAGTGTTTTCAACCAGCCTTCTGCTTGTTAAGCATTGACAACAAACGCCTGGCCTTTTCTTTATCAAGGCGGATCTGATTTCCCAGCTCATCAAGGGTACTGAATTTTTTCTCCTTCCTTATGGATTTCAGGATTGTAACGGATATTTCCTTCCCGTAGATATCTTCCGAAAAATCAAGAATATTGACTTCGGTGATCAGTTGGGTTCCTCCTATGGTTGGCCTTAAACCGATGTTGCAGACTCCCTGTAAAATCCTGTCATCTAGCAGTACATTCACAAGAAAAACACCGTGAGGGAATACCTTTTTTTCTTTATCGGCTGGTTGGATATTTGCTGTTGGGAAACCAATGGTTCTCCCCAGGTGATTCCCATGAACCACTATGCCATTGATTGTAAAACCACTGACTGAAAGGATCCCTTTACTTACAGAGGCATGGCTGGCAGATGATTTAACGGGCTTTTTTTGCATAGCCCAAAACTACAAAAATTGCCGGATCTCAGAGCAAAGGTTTATCTTTCTTGCTTGCAGCTTTGATCATGTATAATTCCCAGACTGCATATACATAATGCGCCCAGACCCCCGCAAGCATGATGATCAGGGTTATAATCATCCACAAAGGAGCAATTGGAGTCCAGAGTTCACGTGAAGGGACTTCGGCCTTGTAATACTGTTTTGGAACACCCCAGTTGATGTTGTTTGTGCCCTGTACAAACCCGTATTTTTCGTTCTCCTCGATTTTAGCAATGATTTTGAGATTGCCGAGAGTATCACCCACAATGTCATTCGGGAATTCAAAACTTGCCTTTCCCTGGTCGTCCAGTGCCACCTCGCCTATTTTCAGCAGGCTGAAAAGACGTGGTACGTACAATATAACCGTTTCCTTGGTAAGGGCAACTTCCTGGTCTTTTGCATCCATGCGGGTGGCAGTAATATTCAGATAGCGAAGAGAATCCTGCACATTGAAAGAAATTTTCAGCTTGGCAGGTTCAGCACTGAAGTTTGATGAAACTTCAGTGTATTTGGGTGTGCCGGCGAATTTTACAAGATAAGTGATCATGCCATCTTTATCAGGATGGAGTTTGCTGATCACAACATTAAGCACGGCTGTACCATCCTGGTTTGTAACAGCAGTCCCCAGCGGGATAGGCTTGTTATCCTGTGTGCAGAAAAATTCGATGGTTGCGTTCATCAGTCCGTAAGGATCACCATTCTCTTTTTTGACAAAAAGGTTGGCCGAAAGGCTCACCGAATCGTTGGAGGTACAAAGATAATTGAAGGTGATCTTCGACTCCTGTGCAACCTTACTGCTGTCGGTTTTTTCCTGGGCTGATCCAATCGATGGAATAAGCATTGCCGATAAAACGGCCAGGAGTATGATGCTGTATAAATTACTTTTCATAATCTTTCTGATGAAATGATTTATACTAAAACGTCTTCTTGTTTTGCTTCCTGTATGCTGCCTGAAACTGTGACAATCGGGATGAATTTCGAAGCCACGGTAAAAAGCAGGCAGAACATTGCGATCCCGGCAGCAGTGAGGCTCCATTCAACCCAGGTTGCCGAGTAGATGCTCCATTCGATACGGGAGTCCTGTATTGGCAGATAGGGAGACTGAAGGGTTGGAACAACGATCAGGTAGCGGTTGAGCCAGAGTGCAATAACCACAACAACCGCAGTGATAGTGATGTTTGGAATAGTACGGAATTTTGCGATACCCACTACCAGGAGAGGAAGCAGCACACCGATATAGTTCGAAATGATGAACGGCCAGTAGAATTCGTGGAAAAGCAGCTGTATAAGAAGTTCATCATTCTTTTCGGACCCATACCATTTGGTAAGGTAATCGCTGAAGGTAAAATAACCGAAAAATGCCGCGAGGACCAGCATTATCAGTCCAACCGATACAAAATGTTTTTTGGTGATATAATCTTCAAGGTGGTACACTTTCCTGAAAAACCACATTGCCAGGATAAGAACTGCACTTCCTGAATAAACGGCTGCAATAACGAAATACGGGCCGAAGATCGTGCTATGCCAGCCTGGCTGCAGGGTTACGCTGAAGATCCAGGCCAACACCGAATACACGATGATTGCGATCGCAATGACCATGGTCGCCATGATATTTGTTGCTCTCTCAAGTCTTTTCTTCTGTTCTTCTGTGCCTGTGTACCCCAGTGCAAGAACTTTATAGAGTTTTTTTCTCCACCTGGGGAGCTGGAGTTCTTCATAATCCCTCATGTTAGCAAGATCTCGAAGCAAGGCCAGGTAAAGGAAGATAAAGCAGCCGAAGATATCGGTTGAGATCGCGATAACGTCCCAGGTGATGGGTGACTGGATACGGCCAAAGAGGACAAGATAATGAAGCTTATCCAGCCTTCCGATACAAAGAAGGATATAGCAGGGACCGATCAGAAGGGAAATAATGGTTATGAACTCCGCCATCCTGATGATGGGTTTTCTCCAGGCTGTCCTGAAGAGATGAAGAGTGCCCGAAATTAAAGCGCCGGCGTAGCTTACGCCCATGAAAAAGATGAAATTGACAATATATACTCCCCATACCACATTATCGCGCATGCCGGTCACTTCATGCCCCTTAGTCACCTGCTGGATAAAAGCATAAAATCCCAGGCCGATGACAGCTACAAGGAACATGATCCATGCATAGCCCTGAATGCCCGTTCTTTCAATCTGAGGGGCAAATTCTTTTAATAAGGTTTTCTCATTATTTTCCATGGCTACAGCTTATTTTTTTTTGCGTAAGGTGTATTCAGATATCTGTTTTTCACACTCTCATCGAGATCGTTAAACCCGCGATCGACAGGAAACTGCCGGTCAACAGGAGGCAGGTAATACACACAGGGCCTGGTGCCTAGAACTTCAAGGTAACGGTAACCTGCACGGTCACGGATCAGTTCACTGAACTGATATGTTTCGGTTCCGTTTGTTACAGTATCCTCATCCACATCTCCGAAATAAATGACTCCCATCGGGCATGCAGAAACACAGTAAGGCACTTTGCCCACCCGGATCAAATCGGGGCAGAAATCACATTTTGAAACTGTCCCTTCCTTGCCCGGACTGCTGGCTTCAGGTGAATACGGTTCTTTATCTTCATCGAATTCGGGGTAATGTTTCCATGCGAAAACCCTCGTTGAATAAGGACATCCGGTCATGCAGAACTTGCATCCGATACAACGGTTATTATCAATCAGGACGATACCATCGGTTCTCTTAAACGTTGCGCCAACCGGACAAACGCTGACGCACAATGGATTATCACAATGAAAACAGGGCTTTGGGAACCAGTAGGGGGATGTTTTCTCAGAATCCTGGAGCAGGTAAACTTTCATGAACTCCTGGCTTTTCGGCAGATGGTGCCCTCTCTGGCACGCTTCAACACATTTTCTTGCGTTTTTGCATTTGCCAAGATCAATAACCATTACAAACTTCTTGCCCGGAATCCCTTTATGAGATTCTGCAGTTGAAACCCTGGGAAGTTTAAGCAATGCTTTATCAACTTCCATGATCTCACCGTTTGTGGTCATTACCTTAACTTTTTCCCCGCTTTCACCTGCGGTCTTTTCGGAATAAGCGTTAAGAACACCGCCGCCAACGGCTATCCCGGCCCCGGCAATCAAGCCTTTCTTTAGGAACTGCCGCCTGGAATTCTGTTTGTTTGTCTGTTCTTCTTCCACGATCAATGAAAATTATGATGGATTAATGATACCCGTTAATAATGCTTTTAAAATTACTCAGGGTTGTTTTCCCGAAAGTGCAGAAATATATATGGATGCACATGAAAATTGAAACAAAGAAGCCACCTGTAAGATGGAGCAGATCGGTATAATCAAGTCCGCTTATGCCGATTAAACTGTTTACGGTGATCTCAGGATATAACAGGCCTATTCCTGATAGTATGACAAGAGGAAGAACTGTGTACATTATCGCAACATAGGAAAACTGCTGAAGAGGATTAAATTTTGATTCCATAGTCACAGGGAACGGAGCTTTTTCCTTTTTGAAAACACCTATTGTATAGTGGTGAAACTGTTCTTTCAACCGGGAAAAGAATCCCCTGACCTCAATGACGTAATAACCCCCGTTTTTTGTGAAGAGGTTCCCGAGAAAAAAGAGGGCATAGTTGATCGACAGCAAGACCCCGGCAACATTGTGAATAGCAACAGCAGCACTGAATTTCACCGTGATCGTCGGATTGGAAAACTGAATGCTGAGCCCGGTAACGATCAGGATCAGGCAAAGCAGGGCATTGAGTATATGCCATAGCCGGATCCAGACCGGATAGAGGTATAATGGTTCGTGATTATTTTCCATGGTTAGTGAGATTTTTGGATTCGTATAACAGCATGTATCAGGATTACAAGTACCGTGAGGCTGAAAAGCACAAAGCTGATAATATTGAGGGTATTGTTCTGGTCGGGACCTATGGTGGATGTTTCTCTCAGGAACAAGCCTTTGAACCATCCTTCTTTCTGTATGGTCTCCTGTATCTGGTATTTGAAAAGTGATGCATAAAGAATCGAATTCTTTGCATGGCAGGATTCACACTTTTTAACAGCCATTGACTTTGGGGCAATAAAGTGTGCAACGATCAGGGTGTCTTTATTCTGGGCGTGACATTCAATACAACGAACATGGGTGAAATGGGAAGCCTGGTTGGGAAGCCATTCATGTTTAACAAGGATGTTGGGCTTCTTCTTATCGGTCAGCAGTTCATACTTGGTAATATCGCTATGGCAGCTGAGGCAAATCAGGTTATCATAAGTGATGGTTTCCTGAAGGTTCTCATTCGTTCTTGCATTAATTTTATAGGTATGCGGATTATGGCACATCCAGCAGGTAAAATCCTCACTGTGTTTCTGCGAATGAACACTTGCCATAAAATTGGAGTCGATTTTTTCAAACTGGAATTTTGCATATTTTTCGTCTCCTCCATGGCAATCAATACAATTGGCCTTGGATTCCATCCTCAGGTTTCCCGGGTGAGGGAAAGTCGAATAATCTTCAGAATGGCAGTCGGTGCATTTAAAGCCTTTGTGGTTTGAAACATAGAATTCATCACGTTTGATGATCAGCTCGGAGTACATTCTCTTGTGAACTGTTTTCTTGTTTTCGGCATTTTCATAAGCATATTTTGACTGGCCGTGGCACCTGAGACATTGTTCATTAGTTTCACTGTTTTTAAATTTTTTAATGTCCAGTTTTTCAACAGGGGAGGTGGTCTCCTGGTTTTTTGCTGAAAATCCGGACTCTGATCTTTTTGCCAGGGCGAATGCAATGGCGAACAACAGTAAAAGAACAAGTACAACCCATGCAGGACGGATATTTGCTCTGTATTTCATAGCAGGGAATAGTTGAATAAGGATATAGGAATCGGAGAATTAAAATAAATGGGTGTTTGCAGAACGTTACCGCAAACACCCATTTATATCATAACATCATTGCACAATACTTACTTTTTCATTGTACGCATGAAAGCAACCAAACCCCAACGGTCGTTGGCTTCGGGAACCTTCTTCTCATAAGCCGGCATTTCATCGCGTCCTTTGCTTGTCTGGAAGAAAAGTTCTCCATCGGTCTGTCCCTGGAAAGCTGCACTTGAAAAATCACCAGGATTGGTTTTCAGTGATGCTGCTTTTGGTCCGTCGCCAAGGCCTTTGCTTCCGTGGCAGGATTTGCAATGTTTTGCCCAAAGTTCTTTACCATTGGCAATTACACTTGCATCTTTAAGGTTAACAGTGGCTTTTGCATTCTTGTCCTTGTCGGGAATGTTCCAGGGCTTTTTAGCCTGTGCAAACGTATTTCCGGTAATGAAAAATACTGCAATCACCATGGTGATCACTACTGTAAGGATTTTCTGTGTTGTTTTCATAGTTGTATTTGTTTGATTAAAGGTTTAATATGTTAATTATTCAGATTTTAATTGCCCCCCCCCTGAAAAAATTGAAAGGCAAAAGGAGCTGTCGCAAAATCGTTAGAAACTCCACAAACGGGTCAGGTTAAAGCCAAAAAGTATGAATCCGTTCCAGAAATTATTCGTATTCCCGGCCGTAACATACTGGGGAACTATGCCTTGAGCAGCTGCCATGAAGATCTGGAAGGTATGTGTAGAGGTAGAGATCTCCCAGCCCAGGCTGATGTTCTGATACGGTTTAGTCCCGGACTGAACCGTCATAAATTTGTTGGGATACCTTACAACAAATGCGGGATCGTAATTAAGTACAATCGGCTGTTCGAAGGCAAGAATAATTGATGACTGCGGACTCACTTTGAGCCTTCCCAGCAGGGAGAAGGAAGCAACATCGTTCATGGAGGTTGAATCAACCTTGTTAAAATGTGAGTAGGCAAGGCCTAACTGCATGGAAAACATTTTACAGAAGCGGCGGGCGAACAAAAATTGATGATACCATGAAAACCTGTCAACAAATTTATATTCGAGCCCGAAAGCCTTCCTGTCTCTTGCATCAAGACCAAGGTTTCCGTAATAAGCAATTGTCAAAGGGAATCCGCCTTTACGCTGGTGTGCGAAAGTGTATTTTACCTGTAAGTCCTGGACCATGTAATTCTTTGTCGTTCCAAGTCCGATGAGAAGGTTCTTGGTGACACTGAAATTCAGGCCCAGCCTGATATTTGAGGCGCCCCATAATCCGAAGATATCTGTCCATTTCTGCTGAATGGTTCCAAAGCGATGCTGCAGGATGAACTCAAGGGTATGGGCAGGAGGAATTGACACAGTTTGGTAATCCATGAAGATACCGCTTTCAAAAGGGGTTTTTTCCAAAGGTTTTTTTGCAGGTGCAGCTGCCGAATCAGTAGCGGCATCCTGGGCAAAAGCAATAACCAGTCCGGAGAAAAAGAATAATATACTGAGGGTAAACTTTTTGATTGTCATAGTCATTATGTTATTCAAGTTAATACAATTAATTGTCTAATGCACCCTGGTTGATCCAGTTCTTTACCAGACCGTTGTTTGTCGGATCTGAAAAACCCGACATGGATCCGGTAGAAATCTTCTGGTAAAGGATGCTGTTATCGGCATTGCCGGCAACTACCAGATTGTTTGTCATCAGGCTTTGATACGAATTTGCTGCAGAGAGATCCGGTTTGGGTCCGCCGGATTTATGACAACTCACGCATTTGTCATTAAAGAAGGGCTGAATCTGTGTCTTATAATAAACAGGCACATTTGGCGATGGAACATCCGGCACAATTGTAGCGTATTCGCAGGATATAAAGGCGGATATCACCAGTAATAAGGATAAAAAATTGATAACCTTTTTCATTTTTCTGATTTTGTTGTTAATTATTTGCTTGCGTTCAATAACTATTTTATTAAAAAAGGCCTCAGGATTGTTGATCCTGAAGCCTTTTCTCAATTAGCATGCAAGACTATTGAGCACTCATATAATTGATGCCTGAATTCAGCATGTCATATGTATACTTATAGTTATGTACACCCATACTGCGGTCTGCATCAACCAGACAGAAGTTCCAGTAAACTGACAGAGTGATCTGTGTGAATTTTTTGGGTTTTGCAGCGGAGATGGGTCCTTTCAGAAGCATGGTGTTTGTATCAAGAATGTTCTTGGTAGCAAGTAACACTTTTAACCGCTGGTACATGCCTGCAATTTCGGTCTGTTTTCCACCAAGGTCGAAAGTACTTCCGATCGATGAATGACAGGTTTTGCAAACTGCAACATTGTCTCCAACTTCAGCGTTGTTCATCCAGAGAGTGTGGCCGCCAACGAGGTCTCCCTGAGCCTGGCCCTGGTGGCAG
>SESA01000126.1_pt1 | contig 53622 bp, 38 predicted proteins | sample 3171451 | NCBI WGS metagenome assembly SESA01 (sample SAMN06051862, study PRJNA518727) | freshwater metagenome | biome: subpolar coniferous forest; feature: holomictic lake; material: water; isolation source: holomictic Lake 227, 8 m depth | place: Canada: near Kenora, Ontario | collected...
CGAGAGGGCTGAGCGTATGGTCAGCAAGCTCGCCAAAATGGGCGTTAAGATTGGTATTGAGCAGATTATTGTCAAGGCACAGAATGGCAGTGTCGGACGACCACATATTGCCGCAGTGCTGCAGGACGTTGGCTATGTAAAGAGCTTCAGCGAGGCATTCAGCAAATATCTCGGTTCACACAGCCCGGCTTATGTCAAAAGCATAGAGACACATCCTGCAGATGTCATAAGGCTCATCAATGAAGCCTCAGGACTCTCTTTTCTTGCACATCCGGCCCAGAACGTGCCCGATGAGACACTCAAGCAGCTCATCACTTTTGGACTTGACGGCATAGAGATTGTCCATCCCTCTCACGATACCTATCGGCAGAACTACTACCGTGAGATTGCCAATGAGTACTTTCTGCTCTTTTCCGGAGGTTCCGACTATCACGGCATGAGAGAGCGTGATGAAGATGCCTTCGGCAAGGTTACCATTCCTTACCAGTGGGTGACAAAAATGAAATGCCGGATTGTCAAGGGATGAAAAAAACGATGATTGGGCAATTGAAAGAAGATTTACTATTATCTGAACATGTTTTTCAGGTCAGCGCTTTCCCGGACAAGCGCACCTCATAGCACTTATTTATGCCATTAACCCTCATACGAACGCTGGAGAAAGAACTTGTCCTGAAACTGAAGGACTTTTTCCTCACCATGCAGGAGTTTTTTTTCTTTTCAGTCAGGGCTTTTATCACTATTCCGAAGATAAAGCGCTACTGGAGGGATTTTCTCGACCAGGCAACCATTTGCGGTGCCGACTCTATTCCCATTGTTCTGGTCAGTGCAATTTCCATAGGCTCCCTTCTTGCCATCGAGGTTGGAAACCTGCTTGAAGATTTTGGTGCAAAAACCATGCTTGGCCGCTCCACCTCCATCTCCGTTATCCGTGAACTGGGCCCGCTGCTTATGGGTCTCATGCTTTCCGCCCGTTTCGGATCGAGAAACGGCGCTGAACTCGGTGCCATGCAGATATCGGAGCAGATCGATGCACTTCGCGCTTTTGGCACCGACCCGATTGCAAAACTGGTCATGCCCCGCCTTTTGGCAGCACTCATCATGTTTTTGCCCCTGACCGCCCTTTCGGACTTTGCCGGTCTGCAAAGCGCGGCATATATGGCCGAACACTACCACCGACTCGACCCAGGAATATTCTGGAACTCGGTCTACCCAAGGCTTGCGCCAAAAGACTTTGTGGTAGGATTTCTCAAAGCGCCTGTATTCGCCATCATCATAACGCTGGTCAGCAGTTTCAACGGTTTTTCAGCGCGAGGAGGTACGGCTGGCGTCGGACGATCAACCATCAAAGGCATTGTTGTCTCGTCAGGACTGGTGCTGATTGCAAATTTCTACGTTTCAAAGATAGTGCTGGAAAACATGTGAAGGCATGATTGAACTACACAATGTAAGTCTGAAATATGGTGAGAAAGAGATCCTCAACAAGGTCTCCCTTACTGTCAAGGACAACAACATCAAGGCGATCCTCGGGCCAAGTGGCGTCGGAAAAAGCACCATTCTCAAACTGATGCTCGGCCTTATAAAACCCAACAGCGGGCAGGTTATTGTTGACGGCACCGATATCACCAATATGAAGGAAATCAGCCTCTACGCCATAAGGCGCAAGATGGGCATGGTGTTCCAGGGAAATGCCCTCTTCGACTCCATGACCATTGCCCAGAACCTCGGCTTCTTTCTGCGGGAAAACCTGAAACTCCCGGAAAAAGAGATTATCGAGAGGGTAACCGAACAGATACAGTTTGCCGGTCTCGAGGGCTATGAAGACCAACTGCCTGAAAGTCTGAGCGGAGGAATGCGCAAACGTGTTGCCATTGGAAGAGCGCTGATATTCAAGCCCCACATGATTCTCTTTGATGAACCAACAGCAGGACTTGACCCGGTCAGTTCAAAAAAAATACTCTCCCTTATCAACTCACTGCGCGCCAACAACAATCTGGGCGCAGTCATTGTAACCCATATTATCGACGACGTCTTCAATGTGGCCGACACCGTTGCCGTTCTCTACAAGGGCGAAATCATTTTCGATGATGTGACTGAAAAACTGCATGATGCGCAGCATCCTTTCATTCGCTCCATCTTGTCTGACAAAATTCTCGAAGTATAACATCCTAAAGCACTTAACCTGTATGAGAAATCCGAACGCCTTGAAATGGAGCGACCTCAAAACCGGAATATTTTTTATTTTCGGCATTGGTTTTGCAGCCTATCTCGGACTGGTCATCGGTAAAAACACCAACATGTTTTCCGGTACAACAACTGTAAAAATACTCTCAAGAGATGTTCAGGGGTTAGCGGAAAACAACTTTGTTTCGGTGTCCGGCAAAAAAATAGGCACAGTCTCAAAAATGAACTTTGTCAACAACAAAGAGTCTCTCTACGTTGTTGCCGAACTCAAGCTTAAGGAAGAATATGCTACTCTTGTAACAAAGGATGCCAAAGCCACCATCAAATCCCTTGGCGTACTGGGTGACAAGTATGTCGATATCATGACGGGCAAAGGCCCTCCGGTCAAGGATGGCGATTTTCTCACCCTCGATACCGAAGAGGGCATGGCAAACCTTACCGGCAAAGCCAGTCAGGCATTTGGAAAGCTCAATGAACTGCTCGATCGGCTCAACAGCGGCAAAGGGCCAGCCGGAAGGCTTATCTCCGACGAGAAGATGGGTGCCGAGCTTGCTGAAACCATCAGCAGCCTGAAAAAAACATCAGCCGAACTTGCATCGATTTCACAGAAAGCTTCACGTGGCGATGGGCTTCTTCCGAAGCTCCTCAACGACAAGGCAATGGCCAAAAATACTGGCGACACAATAGAAAGGCTTAACCAGGCAGCACTGAAAACCGAGTCACTGATGACCAAACTCAACAATGACAAAGGAACGCTGGGACAGCTTTCCTCAAATCCGGCTCTCTACAACAACCTGACACGCACACTCGCTTCGCTCGATTCCGTGCTCGTTGACCTCAAGGCAAAACCGGGCCGCTATGTCAAGTTTACACTCTTTTAAACTGCCTCGAAAACCCGTGAGCAGGCTCCGCTTTCTTTTCGCCACATGCATCCTCCTTGCCGCTGTAAGCAGTGCTCTTCCGGCAAGGGCGCTCACCCATGATTTCAGACCCCTTGACGCCGTTGTTGAGAAGGCCGTTCACGACTCCGTTTTCCCCTGCGCAAGCCTTGCCGTGATTTACAAGGGCAAAACCGTTTTTCACAAGGCGTTCGGCAGAATGACCTACGCGGCGGAAAGCACCCCTGCCGATACCACAACTCTCTACGATCTTGCATCACTGACCAAGGCCGTTGCCACAACAAGCATTTTGATGCAACTGGTCGAACGGGATTCGCTCAAACTTCAGGCACCTGTATCAACGTACATCCCGGAATTCAACGGTAACGGGAAGGAAAAAGTCACCATCGAGCAGCTCCTGCGCCACACCTCCGGCTTGAGAGCCCACCTCTACTTCGCCAAAAGCTGCCGCACACCGGAAGAGCTTTTTCGCACCATTGAAAGCGATAGCCTCTTCTCCACACCCGGCACAAAAACCCTCTACAGCGATCTCGGCTTCATCATGCTCGGCAAAATCATTGAAACCATCACCGGCCAAAGCCTTGCATCAAACTTTCATGCCCGCTTCGCCGACCCCCTCGGCATGAGATCGACCATGTTCACCCCTCCACCGTCACTCATCCAGCATATTGCACCAGTGGAAAAAGACCGATCCTGGCCACTGAACATTTCACGTCCACTCGTTCACGACCAGAACGCCGCCCTGCTCGGGGGTATTGCAGGTCATGCCGGGCTCTATTCCACAACTGGCGACCTTATGCGGATGGTAACAATGATAATGAATGGAGGAAGCCTGGAAGGCCATCGCTGGTTCCGAGAGGCAACACTCAGAAAATTTCTGGCACGGAATGGCAACCAAAGGGCATTGGGATGGGATGTACGCACACCCGGCAGTCACTCCTCATCCGGCAACTATTTTGCGGATTCCTCCTACGGTCATCTCGGATACACCGGCACCAGCATCTGGATTGACCCCGAAAAGGAGCTTGCCGTCATCCTGCTCAGCAACAGGGTCTACCCAACATCGGACAACATCAAAATCCGCACCTTCCGCCCGCTGCTCCACGACACCGTAGTCAAATGCCTGGGCCTGCAACCCGAGCACTGAACGGGAACAGTGAAAGGGGCCTGTGGCCCCCCACCCTCAGGCAAACAACCCCTGCATTGGCACAATAGGAAGCGGAACCGGCCTCAGCGACTCATGACGAAAAATGGCGTTGGCCGCCATACGTCCGGTGAAAGCCGAAGCCTCCATCAAAAAAACCGGCGCATCGACCTTTACCCAGTCGCCTGCAAGGAAAAGATTTGAAAAGGGAGTTTCAACACCGGGACGATGCGCGTGGTCACCCGGAGCCCACCGTGTAAAGTTGGACTGCAGCATAAACAGCTCATGCAACACCTTTGCCTCCCTGGATTCCGGAAACATGGCATGGAACTCCTGAAGCATACCGGCCTTGATCTCCGATTCCGGCCTTACATCCTTTGGCGCAATAGCGTAGGCATGAAGCTCGACTACACATCCACCCTGTTTTTTGGCCCAGGAGATATAGGGCTCCTGAAAATCCGAGTAGATGGAGATTGAATCGGTATAGGCAAATCCCGAAACCGTAAAGAAAGGAAAATCAGCCGTCTTGAGCGGCCTGTCAAGCCAGAGACGATAAACCGCATAAGGGTCAGCCTCACCAAGAGAGGCAACCTGCAACTCAAACTCGGGACTGTTCAACTGCGAAGCTTTTACCAGCTCCCGAACTCCCCGAACATTGGAAGCCACAACACAATAATCACAAGAGAGCAGTTCACCCCTCCCCTGACCATCACCTGCAGAGTTCACAACAAGCTTTCCCCCTTCAAGCGAAACAGCAAGCCTTGCAAGCGAAGCTTTCGGTGGCCCGCTCACCGGACGACCAGAAGCATCGAACTTCCCGGCATGACAGGGACAGGCAAAACCGCCACTTACAGCATCAGGAGTTACCGGGCAACCCATGTGCGTACAACGTCCATCATAGGCCAGATAAGCGCTCCCTTTGCGACCAACCATCACCGGAACTCCCTCAGCGGTCAAAAACGAAGCAAATCGCCCTTCAGGCACTGAAGCTGGATCAACGCTTAAAAACAGCGAACCTCCACTTGTCGCCGAATCCACCACAACCCCGGTAACCCGCTCACCCTCGACCTTGATGCTTTGCGCACTGCTTCCCTTGCGAAGCGTCACGCCAAGCTCCCTCAGTTTGGTTTCAAGAGGAGTAATGAGGGCGGTCATGCAGTCACGGTTCGTTATTTTGAAAGAGAGACCTTCCGGACTGCCCATAAAATAGAAATGAAAATATCGGAGCGCCTCAGCCGCCGACAGCACCTCCATACGGTTCATCGTCGCATCGGCAAAAGGGTGCAGCACCGTATCGACAAATGCCGGCAAGGCCTCCCCTTTACGGCAATAGGTCATAAAATCAATGAAATCATACTTGTGGAAGGTCTTGGCATACTCGTAGCGGAACAGCTCCCCCGTCGCAATCAATCCCTTGGCATTTTTCAGAAAAGAGACCATATCGAGCCTCCGGGACTGCCCGATAATCGAGAAAACATTGAGCGGAAAAAGCTTGGGCGTCTGGCCAAACACCTCTTCAGGAAAATCTTTAAAAATAACCGGATATCCCGGAGAAGCCGCAAAAACATCCTTCTTTACCCCGGCCAGCGCAAACATCTCGTTAAGATTGTAATACTGGTCAAAAAAGCCATGAAAACCGTGCTCCACCGGAAAATGCTCGCCAAGAGCATCGAGATTCCAGCCAGTAAGCTTTCCCCCAAGAGAGGAAGAAGACTCGACCAGCGTCACATCAAACCCCTTGCGTGCCAGTTCAAGAGCGGAACTGATACCGGCAAGACCTCCGCCAACCACAACAACCTTTTTTGCGACCTCAAGCTTCTCCTTACCCTCCGTGCCCACAGCCGAACTGCGGTAAAACTCCTTTCTCGGCTGGTAGTAGCCAACCAACCCGGCTGTTCCGGCTGCTGCAACACCAGCGCCAATACCTGTACCAACAAACAATTTTTTCAGAAACTCACGTCGTTCCATAACATCAAGAGAGCATTAAGCCGAAGGAAACCGATTTTCTGGACTGTCCATTTATTTAACGATAATTAATTCCTTAAGCAACCACTCTTCATACGGTCAGGCTCTCGATTGCGGTGTGCAGATGTTGCTCATGACAAATATAACGATCACGCTGCTTTAGCTTCCAAAACTACGCCACGGTCAAAAAAAAAAAAAAAAATTGAAGACTTGCAGCGGCTATCCAGATTTCCAGAGAACAGAAAAACAGAATTTCAAAAACAAGAATGACTGGAACGAACTACCCGAAAACCAAAATCGTCGCTCGTGCTGCCGGGGGAATCGTGGTACCGGGCAGAACAACGCAGAAGGTCGGGATTAAGGAGCCAGGAACCGCCGCGCAACGCACGGGCAGAATCGTTTTTATTACGCTTATTTTCCATCCACTCCCAAACATTGCCTGCCATATCGAACAACCCTTCCGATGTGGCGCCATCCGGATAACTGCCGACAAGCGTTGTTGCACCAACATGTGGATAATAATTAGCCAATTTTGGGGTTGGTTCGCCCTTCTCCCCAGGCCAGGGATAGGTACGAACTTTCTGCACTGCCTCTCCCTGCCTGCCACCTGCGGCCCACTCCCACTCTCTTTCAGTCGGAAGACGGCAGAGTCCATCCTTGCCATCTTCCAGCAATGAGAGCCAGAGAGCGTATGCCCGGGCCGCATACCAGGTGACACCCACAACAGGCTGATCGTCACCGCCGAATTTACGATCTTCATCATATTTCGAGCGAAACAATGCGACAAGATTGTTCTTTCCCTCTTTGAGATAAGAACCAAATCCCTCGTCCCATCTGTTGCTGCCGGCAATGGCGTTCAACTCCTTGCGGAAGGCCCTGTCATCTGCCTGCAACGAAGCAATGAATGCACGATAAAGCTTGTTGGTTACCGGATACTTGGCAACATAGAGGTCTGGAACACTCACCTCTTTTCCCGTTACCGAGTAAATATAGCTGCCACCCGGTATGAGGATATACTCGGCATTCTGCTCGTTCTTGTTGCGGAAGGATGAGGAGATTTCGTGGTCAGCTTTTTTACCTCCAAGAGCCAGAAATACCTCTACAGCCCGATCAGTGATCTGCTTGTTATCTCTTGCAAGTTTTTTTGAGATGAACTGCTGCAGGGCATCGAGAGCTGCCGGTTTGCCGACCGCTTTGAGGCAGTCGAGCAGCAACCGCTGACGAGGTGCCGAGGTTGCCGGATCAAGAAGCTTCTTGCACAAGGCATCAACCTTTTTGCCTTTCGCTTCTTCGATGATAGTCTGCAGAAGCAACTGCTGCTTCAGCGAAAACGATTCACTTACCGGGGAGTTGAAAAGCTTCTCCATAAAAGCGTCAAACACTGTGGCGTCAACTGAAGCGATAAAAAAGCGAAGCGGCTCTTCCCACCAGTCTTCACCGAAATGAGTGACCAGTTTGTCAAGCTGCTGATATGGATTATCCTCCTTGAGCTGAACTGCAGCAAGATATTCACGGAACGATTTGTGTCTGAAAAGGTAGTCGTTACCTGCACTCTCAACCAGCAAGCCGGCACGTTTGACCAGATAGTCGCAAAAAGCTTCAGCAGAAGGGGGAGCGTCGATGGTATCGAGCCACTCCTGCATCGCCGTGTACATATCGGCTTTGGCCGCCTCATCTTTTTCCTGCGTCTCCTGCATCCAGAGCGAGACTGGAGCAAGTACCTGACGGGCACGCATGGCTGAAAGAAGTGGCTTGATATTGCGACGTTTGTCGCGGAATTCAAGCAGATAATCGAGCGCTGCATCATAGAGTTTGACACGGCTTTCCGGCATATAGTCACGATCTTTCCAGAGAATGGCCATGATCTGCAGAATCATGGGGATGGCGGCCAGTTGGCGCAGCCCCCTGTTCTGTTCAGCATTGAGATGCGCCACAATGGCTTTGGTTCGTTCTTCGGCTTCCGCTGTTTGCTTTTTCTGCCACTCCGCCACCTCTGCATCCTTTTCACAGGGCTCTCTCAGAAATGCCGCCGTGAACCAGTTCCTTAAGAAACGCTCCTGCTGATCGGAACTAAAATCCTGTACATCGGCCCGTTCGTAGTCAGCCGCAAGCTCGATTCCCTCCTCTATTCTGAAACCTGTAGCCCTCGATGTAACCACAAAGCGTGCCTTGCCACACCCGCTCCATAGAGCGTCAATCCAGTGGCACACCTCCTTTCTCTCTTCCCTGTTGCTGATTTCATCGAGCCCGTCAAGCAACACAAGGGAGCTTCCGCCCTGCAGCCACTCATCGAAAAGCGTTGCGGCAATAGCGTGTTGATGCCTCTCACTCCAGAGAGCAAGGCTTTCAGGCAACGAATCATAGTGACCATTCGCCTTTCGCCCAAGCTCGCGCAGCGGCAGGTAAAAGACATTGACCGGGGCGTTGAATCCAAGCCTCGTATAATCATCAAGAGCGCAAAGCGCATAATATTTGATAAGTGTTGTTTTTCCTGACCCCGGATCACCGATGACAAGCAGCATCCTGCGCCCTCTTCGCTCATCAAATGCCTGCTTCATGATCTCGTCGGGATTGAGGATATGCTCACCTCCATCATGCCCCAGCCTCTCCGACAGACGCAACGGTACAAAGGTATCGTCATTCAGGTTTACGACAACTCTCTCGATACCCGGCATACCCAGCATACGGATATAGCCCAGCTCCTCTTTCAGTGTTTTCTGGTATCGGTCCACCTCTTTTGAATGGAGTTGATCGAATGCTGAAGTTACCTCTGACGGACAAAACCAGCGGTAAAGCTGAATATCGAGCTGATGGGCAAGTTTTTCTTTGAACTCATGCAACTCATCATACTCCTCAACAAATGCACACTTTTGAATTGCACTCCTGAACTTTTCCAGTTCTCCAATCTGACCGAAATCAACATCCCTTGTCCGGTATTGCCGATGGGAAAAGTAGAGCATCACCTTCTTTCCCCTTTCCATCATCCTTTGAACCTCCTCCACCGCTCCCCCAGGTGCAACTCCGGTATCGGTACCAATCCGTGTCCAGAAAATAGCGATGGCAAAGTCACACTCATCGACAATCTGCTGATTGAGAATTCCCTGCGGCCTGTCACCAGTTTCCGGAGCAGCAGAAAATTCCCATAAAACCGCTTCAAGCTTCAAAGGACGCCCCGGACGAGCATTCCATTTTTTGATGACCTCTTCTGCCATTTCCCTCTCCGCCTTAACATCCGAGGGCGAAGCAATGAGTACCTTGACAATTTTCATACTGGGGACGTTGTTCGGTAAGATAAGAAGATCACCGCAAAAACACTTTTTAACACAAAAAACATCAAAGCAAAAGAGAGATTACGCACAACTGAATTTCACATTGGCCACAACAAAAGATATTTCAAAATATACAGAGGGTTTTCGCTTTTTTGATGCCAAAAAAGAGTGAAGCGCTGCCATATTTTTTTTCGGAGCTTTTTCTGGATGCAAGTTCAGGGACTCCAGAGACTCAAAGGACTACAAGGGAAATCATTCGGGATTGCAGCCGTCAGAATGTACTCGTAATGCTTAAATTGAGGTGTATATTTGAGCGACCGTGCAATAAACCCTTATTGATTCAATGGCTGACCCCTCCACTGATCTTACCCGCACTATCCGCCGGGAAGCTGCCAAGCTCGGATTTTCAGCCATTGGCTTTTCGGCGCCTGTTCCTCAGAGACTTGCCATGGAGCGTTTTACCGACATGATCGATGAAGGACGGCATGGGGAGATGGGCTACATGGAAAAACGGATGGAAGAGCGTTCAGACCCTTCCCTGCTGCTGCCCGGCCTTAAAACCATCATCACTGCAGCAATCAGCTATAATAACCCTCTGGTGCATCGTGACGGATGGCCGAAAATCTCGAAGTATGCCATCACGCACGACTACCACACCGTTGTGCGCCAAAAGCTTGAGCAACTGATTGAAAAAGTGAAAACGCTTGTTGAAGAGCCTTTCAATGCCATAGTAACCGTTGACAGCGCTCCGCTCCTTGAAAAAGCATGGGCAGAACAGGCTGGCATCGGAAAAACCGGAAAAAACACACTTCTCATTGTTCCTTCCGCTGGCTCACATGTTTTTCTCGGGGAAATTCTTCTTGATATGGAGATACGTGACAGTGCAAAGCCTCCCCTGCCCAATCCCTGCGGAAGTTGCAGCCTCTGTATCGAGCATTGCCCGACCGGAGCGCTTCTCGGGCAGGGAAAACTTGACGCTGCAACATGCATCTCTTACCTGACGGTAGAGCTGAAAAGGGAGTTTAAGACGGAAGAGGCCGCCATGATCGGCGAGTGGGTGTTCGGCTGTGATCTCTGCCAGGAGATCTGCCCCCATAACAGGCAGGCTCTCGTCAGGACGAATGACTCTTTTGCCTTGCTGGAGAGGCTCATGAACATCTCGACAGAGCAAATACTCAACCTCACCCGCTCCGGTTTCCGCGATCTCTTTTACGGAACCCCTGTTTTCCGTATCGGTCTCCGGCGCCTGAAACGCAATGCCCGCGCTGTTGCAGAAAATCTGAAAAAAACGGAAGAGTCCTGAACATACCGGGCTGGATGCGACAAAAATGTATTGCGTCATGCAGGCTTGACATCGTTAACTTACAGATCACTCTCAGAATAGAAATAATAACCTCATGAAAGGCAGCCTGGCCACTGATGGTTGTCGATCGTCAGGGTTTGAAGCGCATTGGAACACCACATCCTGGCCACCAATAGTTAATCTTTGCTCCAGTTCGAGTTGCAGCCTCCTGCATTGCCCTCATGCAGGAGGAGCAGGGATTGTATTGTCCAGTAATCTCAAGAATATCTCCGGAATGGAGATCAAGTTGCCTCACTGCCCGTGCCTCAGTATGGGTAGCCAACATGCTTTTCGGGAAACCGAGCACCCTTTCCTCCGGGGTCATATTGCCACTTACGAGCGAAGTTCTCGTTACCTCGTTTCTTCCACGTCGCAAGCTTACCGTGGCACTGTGAGGAGGTCTATAGTCTGACCCGAGAATTCGCAGAAGAGCTTTCTCGTTCGATGGGTATCGCTCCCGGATGACTGCTGCTGCAACCTCGTCAGCATTATCCTCAAAGCGCTGAAAAAGCTCCAGATCTGACATTTTTTTATAACGTTCCCAGTGTGCGAAAGCAGCTTCCTTGTCAGTACTTGCCAACTGCCTGAGAGTGGGAAGATCAAGATCATCATAGGATGGCTGTACCGATTCTTTACCCATGCCCTTCGGACAAGGAACCTCTGCGTAGGGAGGCGAAGAGTGTATTTCACAATGAATACCTGACGGGATAGTTTGATCCGGCACTTCAACGATCTCGTGTTCTTCACCAACCGCTGCTCTGCGATGACCTGCCTCTCCCTTGATGACTGAGGGATTGTCCTCGACATATTGTACCGCAGCATCTGCCTGCGGTGGTGAAACAAGAGGTTCTTGGGATGATGTCGGTTCAAATTTCCTGCTGGTCGGCGCTTCTGCATCAACAATGGGCTCTTTGGGTGGCAGTGGATCAGCATGTGCATTATGGACTGGCACTGTTTCAACATGAGTTGGTCTGGCTGGAATGGTTGAGTGAGGAGATGGATTTTTGACGGGTAAGGGAAGATCCGCTGGCATTTTGGCAACGGCATCTTCTGCTCCGCTGAACAGCTTCTTCAACAATGCAATCAAATCGTCAAAAACGCTTGTCGCCTCACTGATAAAATCTTCGAAGCCTTTCAGTAAAGTGCGTCCCGCCTGAGCAAACCCTGCTTTGAGAGTTGCGACCATACGGTTAATTTCAGTAATGATAGCTCCGAGTTCACTTGTAATAAATCTGACACCTTTCATCAAGGTCGGTGCAACTTTATCCAAAACTTGTCCAACCTTAGCCAGAGCATTTCCAATACCCTCTGTAAAAACAGCCATAAGCACTTCGACAAGTACAGATCCAACAACTATTCCGATACCTTCACCTATCTGGCCCCATGGTTGTTCCAGAAACCGGAAAAAGGCTTGCCCTGCCTGATGTCCACCTCTCTTGGCAAGTTCAAATACACTTCCCGAGAGAGCATCAATGAGTCTACCCGCAAAGGCCATCGGGTTTTTGCGAATTTCTGCCATAACAGCTTGCGCTTTGTCTCCCAAAGCTGAAAAGCGGCTGATGAGAGTACCAAGCATTTCGGCGAATGCATGGTAGTTTTCAATAACGTTGGCAAGAGCCTGCATCTGCCATGCCTGAAGCTTCCATGCAAACTTCACGATATCGACAATACCTTGAACCGGACTCCATAGTCCTTGAAGAAGACCCCAATAATAGCCTTTTCCACATGCCAGCATCTCTGAAGGACTTAGAAAAAGTTCCTCTACACGCTCCATGAACTGTTGGCCTTTACCTGTTTCGACCTGATACCGAATCTCTGTATAAAAGCCTGTAAAACCACCCTTTACTATGGGCTTCAGAAATGGAATGCCAGCCGTTGCTGTTGAGGCAAAGGTATCGATGGCCATTGACTCCACGAAACCAAGAGAGTCATCACGCTGCGTTGCACCATGATCTGAAGTGACTTCTCGCTGAATCTGTTTATCTGGCAGTTGACGAATGTTGTTAACCGGACTGTCAACTTTTCGAGCAACCGGAGATAACGTGCGTTGTTCGTCGCCCTTGACATAATGAGCTTCTCCTGAACCTGATTGCTGTATCGTATGCGTTAACTCATGCGCGATCAAATGCAAACCGTCATGCGTTTGTGGCGAAAACTTTCCATGATCGAAATAAATATCGCGGCCTACGGTAAAGGCTTGTGCATTAAGATTGTTCGACAGTTGTGCCGTTTCGTGATCCGCATGAATACGCACATCGGCAAAATCCGCTCCAAAGCGGTTTTCCATGAAACTCCGGGTGGGTTCCGGAAGCGGTGCTCCCCTGCCAAGCCTGGATTCGATACGAGCGGAAATGGTATCGCTCAACGGAGAATTGACTTCCGAAGATTTCCTTTGAACAAAAGGTGTCAGTGATGAGGCAAGGAGCTTGCGTTGCAACCGTTTATCCTCCTCTTCGCAACTGGCGCATTTGCGCTGCACCAATGGCACCTCCGACATAGCCATCACCCGGTCGGCCACTGAGTCAGCTTCAGCTTCGAGCGGGTCGGTCTCTGAGCCAATCCTTAATTTACGCTGCAACTGAAGCGCAGCCGCGCTGGTTGCCGCCGGGCTGTAACCGGGCTTGTTGTCGGTTATTTTCGATTGACGGGATTGCACTACGGTTCTCCTTTACTCTCTCTTGCCTTCTTTGCTGAATTCTGTTATTATGAACTCAGGAGCCTCCCCACTTTCGGAAAATTTCACTCTCTCTATCTCTCTCCGCATGCGAAATGGAAAGTATATGAGGCGAATGTATTGCCAACCTGTTTCAAAAAGTTAAAACAGTTTATCCGTCCATTTTTTTGCAGCATCCAAAATATCTTCACCCTTTTCTTTGGCAGAAAAGAATTTTTCAACTTCAGGCAAGGCATTGCCAGCGGGTGTTGGAGCCGGATCGGAAACAGGTTTGAGCGTTGTAGTTGTTCCACTGGCACACGAAGTGAGAATATCCAAAAACACTTTGGCAACTTCCCCGGATGCCCCAACCAGATGCCGGGAAGCATCCAATGCGTTTTTTTTAGAAAAAGTACCGCTCTGTCGGAGCCTGTTCACCAAGTACCATAGTCCAAAATCTTTGATTTTAGCAACCAAAGTCGCTTCCAGGGAACTACGATTGGTCAGTGTCGTACCGGAAAAAACTCCTCCAAGCATTGTCAAAAAAAGCTGACACCGGCTATTCCATTCAGATCCGGGAGCTGAAGCATTCAAATAGGTATCCAATGCTTCCCATAAATAACTTTTTCCAGTGAAATCAAGTTTGGAGATATCAGATGTCGTAGTATCCCTTGCGATGAGAAATGCTCCAATATCACCTTCAAGGTTGAATGCACCACCAAAATCACTCCCTGAAAAAACGGTTGTCACCTTTCTTGCGGGATCGGTCATCCTTCTGATCGAAAGCATTCCAGCTCCCCCACCCAAATCTCCCAGCCATGTGACAATATCCAGACCGGTACCGCCCTGGGTAGGTATTTTCATATTTCTGGCCATAAAACTTCTTCGTGCATCCAGACCAATAATAGCATGACCGAAATCAAAAGATTTCTTGCCGTCTGAAACTTCGGCGCTTTTTTTGAGCGCATCGATCAAGCTGCAATCAAGACAATTTCGAGGATCATCGGGTTCTGATGATACAGTATAGGTATAATTGAAAGCAAAGTTTCTGACCGGGCTTTTTTCAACATCATAATCCACACTCCAGGTCGATCCGTAATATAATCCCCTTATAATGTGCACCCTTTCCTCTATCGTCTTATACCCGCAGTTGACCAGTTGAGTTTCCGCCTCTTCTACCAGCTTTACAAGCTCTTTAAACGTGGTTGCCTTACTGTATTTGGCCGGACAGGTGTCGTCATTTTTTTTCCGAAAAACTTTTTTGCTGATTGAGCCTTTCTGCTGCAGTGTATGTGCCAGCTCATGCGCCAGCAAAGTCCTGCCACTCTCAGAGCCTTGCGTATAGTTACCCCTGTTAAAATAAATATCATTGCCAACCGTAAATGCTTTTGCATCAAGTTCCCTGTTCATGCGAACGGCATAATCACCAGTATGAATTGATACAGCGGAAAAGTCAGTTCCAAAACGACTTTCCATAAAAGAACGGGCAGGTTGCTCCATACTGCTGCCAAGACCTTTGGTGGCATTGATCTGGTTGCTGAGAGCATCGGATGCCACAGAAGCCGAAGCCGTTCCCTTTCCTTGTATAAAAGAGGCCAGCGGCTTGCGATAAACCTTTTCTTCTTCGCAAGAGGCGCATTTTCGCTGAACGACATAAGAGTCCGGCATACGCATTACCCGCTCAGCCACGGCATCTGCTTCAGCTTCAAGCGGATCGTTCTGTGAACCAATGCTCAATTTGCATTGCAATCGAAGATCGGCATCGCTGGTTGCCGCAGGAGTGCAAGCACTTTTTTTGTCGGTTGTTTTCGAGTGATGAAAATTCACGGTTATCTCTCCTTTACACTGTCTTGCCCTCTTTGCGAAATTCTTTTTTAATGCCTTGCTGCAAATCTTCGATCGTTATCTGCTTTTCGTTGCGATTCAGTGCCTGCAGCGAGGCGTACTGTACAACATTCATGATCGATCCACCGGTAAGTTCGTACTGTTGCGCAATACGCATCATCTCTTCCGGAGCAGGGGTTGTACATGCTTTGCTGAACGCATTTATCCAGAGCTGAAAACGCTCGCGCGGCTGCGGTTTCTGGAAATGAATAATTGATTGCAGTCTCCGGGTGAAGGCTTCATCGACATTACTGCGCATGTTCGATGCAAGAATGACAAGCCCGCTGTAATCTTCAAGACGTTGCAGCAGATAAGAGATCTCCTGGTTGGCAAATTTATCATGCGAATCTGAAATGCCGGTGCGCTTGCCAAACAGTGCATCGGCTTCATCGAAGAAGAGAATCCAGTTCTTGTTCTCCGCTTTCTTGAAGACCTTTTCAAGATTTTTTTCTGTCTCGCCAATATATTTTGAAACAACCATAGAGAGATCGATCCGGTAAACATCCAGATTGAAGAGTTTCCCGAGGAGGGCTGCGGTCAGAGTCTTTCCGGTGCCCGGAGCACCGTGGAAAAGGGCCTTGTAGCCAGGCTTCAGCTTGGTATTCATACCCCACTCTTCATAAAGCGTGCGTCCATGTTGCAGCCAGATACGCAATTCGTCCAATTGAGCGGCAGTAAACTCATCGACAACCAGATCCGCCCAATTCATGCCAGTCGTAAGCCGTTTTGCTGGAAACTCCATGCTGAATTGCGGATGACGGAAAATGCCGGTCGTAAAGTAATCGACATACTCCTCCGTCAGGTGTATCGGGCTGCTGTAAAAGGGCTCGTACCCTCCACTCTGTTCAATGGCGATAATATGATGTGAGGAAAAAACATGATCCGGGTCAAACAGTTTATAGAGACGGAAACGGTGCGAAAGATCGTTGCCTGCAAGCAGGAAGAGCGCCGTTTCGATGGTCGGTATAAAACCGCTGTGCCGGCTGCCTTTTACACCGCCAAATTCAGTATAGCCGCGCCCGAGAAGCTTGTTGGCCGAAAAAAAGACGTCGAGCAAATGCGGCTGTATATGCGGAATGATTGCAAGCATCAGCAGCAACCGTTCGTCACCGGAAAGCTGGTAGTAGTTGACAAACTCTGCATAGACCGAACTATCTCCGGCAAGATCAGGGGGCGAGTTCCTCGAAAAGCCGGGCTCGGTATCCCGACCGTGTTCGACGGAATAGTCATTGGTTTTGATGGCAGGTTCGGCAAAATACTCTTGCAAGCGCTCGTTAACCACCCCGGCAAACCAGCCAACCTCTCGCGCCAGACTCTCCGCATTGAGATCAATGCGATGAGGCTCACTATACCCGGAATTCGTTTCTGCATTGTTCATAGCTGCTCCTCTTACCATTCAACATGAATGTGGTAGTCGTTCCAGGGCAAAAGAACCGTTGAATATCCCCAGGGAAGAGAGTCAAGAAGCACATCGAGAGTTTTGCGCTCGACCTGCAAAAGCCAACCCTCCTCTTTTACGGAAAGAAGCCCGTCCCGCTTCAGGAATGTTTCACGCAAACCATCAATCGATGTATTCTTGAGCACCTTCCAATGTTCTATGACCGAAGCAAGCAATGCCCGTGATTCATCCAACTGATACTCCTGCAAGCCGGCATCAAGCGGGATCGGCTCTTCGATGGCAATCCCGCAACATATCTTTTCCAGCACCAGGCTGTATTCCGGCACTTTGGTCGATCCCGTACTCAAAAAACCAAGCAGATGGATTGCCTGGTATTGCGCCTCCTTGTCCTTCCATTGCCTGCCATCAAGCAATCCACAAGCGTCAAACAATTTCATGAAAAATGGGGCGAGAAGAATCAGGCCAGCATGATGCAGTGGATAACGCGCCTGTTCTTTATCACTCTCGAATTCGGCATGAGTCAACACGCGGCCACTGCTCATCAGGCTGTGACTCGCTTCCCTGTCAGAAGCGCCGGGGGTTAAGGGTACAGCAGAAACTTCAACAGATGCGTTTTCGGCAATCGACCAGGGAGCGCCCGGTGTGATCGAAGCAGGTGAAGTCATCGCTCCGGTCAGTTTCGGAACGATCTCATTGACGATAAGAGAGAGAATATCAGAGGCTGGAGGAACAACTTCCCCTTCACTGAACAGTTCAGGTGCGTGGCGAAGCAATGCCTGGCGTAAGGCAACACTGAACCGAACATCAAGGATGTTCGAGGTCAGTGCCCACTGTGACAAAAGCCTCTCGGCATCCTGCAACTCCCTGAAAAGAGAGATGATCGCGCGGATTGCAGTGTCACTTAACTGAAAAGCGGCCCTTGTCCAGAGTGTGGGGTTTTTTCTCTGTTCATAAAAAAAGGAACGCAACCCGGCTGGATGACGAAGGTACAACTCCCGGGCAAGCGTGTCGATATCCGCTTCAGTTTCAACTGCCCACCACGGCAAGGTACCCTGCAAGAGAAAATATGCGAAAAGCTCCATACGGGAGCGTTCTTTCGTCACCTTGCGTTGTTCGATGGTTGAAAGATCAAGCTTTTTGAGAAGTTCTTTTTCAAATTGACGACGAAAGAGGAGCGCGAAATCGCGATCAAGCAGATGCTGACTGAATCGTCCCAGATCGATCTCAAGGGTATCGAGACGCAGCCATTCCTCCTCAGAGAGATATTGAGAGCAGACCTTATCAATAATTTCAACAATCTCTGGCTGAAAGGTCTCGGCAAAAGCCTGACGCGACAGAAACGCAGTGCCCTCGTCAGGACAGCGAAGCTCAAAACAGAGCCTGTTTACAATATGCGTCATAGCTCTTGTGTGCCTCTTTTTTCATTCAGTTGCATTCATCCTCGCAGACACCACAGGGACGGAGTGTATTGAGCACATCGACCAGCGGATTGGTTTTCTCGAATGAGGGCATTTCCGTCTGCGACATTTCAAGAAGCCAGTCAGCATATACCTTTTCAAAACGTTGCATCTCCAGAATGCCAACCCACACAATACGGGTATGAACATGCGCGGGCGATTCGCTCTGGATCGTTTTCTCCACCAGTCCACGAAACGTCGGGTCTCGGAATCGTTTTGGCCAGCAGGGAACAACCGCTGTTGCCCGGAATGAATAGGGGTCTTCGTTATTGTCGCAGGAATCCGGTTCACAATAGAGATCGAGTTCAAATGCGAAATAACGCATAAGCTTTTCAATCTCTTGCTCTATGTCATCCGGTTCCGGCGCTGTCTTTTTGCTGAAAATGAAAAGACTCTCGGCAAGAACAACATTCCGGTTGCCATGAATGATGAAACCGTACTTTCGTTTTGCGGGTTCTTCCTCCATGTTTGAAACAATTTCATAATTGACCCGTTCCGAACCAAACTCATGCAGATCCCTAACCCGTTGTGCCAGATACTCATATCTTCTGAATTTCAGTCGAACGGGCTCGTCACCATTGGCTGTAACCTTCTGAAAAAGAATGGATTTGTCGAAAAGCCTGGCTTCCGGATTGTAGCGGACATAGTCAAGAACCCAGGGCTTCTTGTCATAACACTTCTCGGCAGGAGTCCGATGCACTCTCTTTTGAAAGAATGGAAGTTCAGTTCCCTCATCAAGGCCTTTACCGAGATCACAGGTGTCAAGGCAGATATCTGGAAAGCTGACCGTGACGGGATTGTCAGCTTCGTCAAACATTTCATTAAATCTCGGACGCAGCAAAAGATGCTCGACAAGATGGAACCCTTCATTACGGTCGATTGCCTCCATAACCGAAAGCAGGGTATGAAACGCCTTGTCTCGCAGCTCTTTGCGCTCAAAACGTTCACTGGTGGCAAGAAGCACGGCTGTTTGGGGATCGGTTCCATCCCATAGTTCAAACCAGAAAGTCCCGATCAATCCGGCGCTCTTGCGGCTGCGTTGTTTGAGATGCTCCCTGAGGCGGAAGTTTTTACGATCATCGGCATGGCTGAGAATTTCGCTCATCAGCTTTTCGGTACAGCAGCCATCTATGACTTCAACACTGACAAGCAACACTCTGGATTTCTCGTCGGGATCAAACAATTTGATGGTATTGAGCAACTCCCCCTTTGCATTTTTTTTCGGCACGGAAATCTTTGTCTTTGGATCAACCTCCATCACCGTTTCGCTCACCAGAAAATCCGGCGCAAGCGTTCGGCGGGTGACAGCGGGAAAACCAAGCAGACGAGCTACCCTTCGTTCCGTCCCGGAAATATTGGTGGTATTCCAGAACTCCTGCTGCGTATAATCATATCCGCGTCCCCGGTTGCTGCTGATAGAGTAGTACTGGCCATCCTTCAGCATATTGATTTTATCTTCAATCAATCGCTCATCCACCTTTTCGGGTGTCAGCCAGCGTGAGATTCGCTCGTATTCGCTCACATCTTCACTGAATCGGGCAAGCATGTGATCGAGAAAACGGTTTCTTCGCATACCAAAAATTTCGGGGGACTCAACCAGATTCTGCAAGGCACTGGCGAATTCTTTCCTGACGAGATTGAACTGTTTCGAACCGTGGTTTTCATGATCGATCAACAGCGCCTGAAGTTGATCGAGCTCTTTGAGCACCCTGGTGAATAAGGTATGCTTAACCGTCCCGTCGAAGGTGAACAGCTCTTTGAGGTGATTGAGCTGTACCAGGTAGTCCGACATAATCTGTTCGAAAAACAAGAGATATCCCTTGAGCTGCAGCACCTGCGCCTTGCGCTTTGCATCGTCCGGCAGGCCGACACGCTGGCTGACACCATAGCAAAGCGGCAACGATTCCGTGACCGGGAAATAATCCTCGAGTTGCATATTCTCTCCAACCGGCATGGAGAAATCGGTCGCATGGCCTTCAAGCTTGTATTTGCGTTCAAGCGTTTTCATATCCCTGAAAAGCTTGAGCATGCGCTCGGGACGACGATCTTCAGGCCTGCCAGTAAAATAGGTAATCAACTCCCTTGTCTTACAGAGTATCACCTGAGACTTCAGTGGCTGAATACGTGCGATTTTCCTGGCGTTGCGCAAGGCATCGCCCCAAGCATCAAAGTAGTTATCGGTATTTTTGTCAAACCCCTCGAATGGCAGATGCAAATACAAAATGCCCTTGATACCTTTGATATCGGATATTTCGTTTATGATATCCGAAAGCCGTATATCACGGAAAAGAGCGGTTTTGTCAAGTTCTTCCAGATCGATGAAACCGTGCCGGAGGGGAGGCCCTTCAAAAATATCGTCCACCTGGTACCCCTTCGCAAGCAATTGATCGATGGTATGGAAAGGGACTGATGGCGTAAAATATTTATAGATCAAAAAAAACATCTCGGCCAGCACGAGATCGGGATCGGCGTCATCTTCTATTTCCACTGATGCACCAAGGCCGATATCTTCATAATCGACGGCATTTATACTGAGAAAATCTTCACAGAGGTTGCGATGACAAGAGAGCCGCTCTATGACAATCTGGCGAACAGCTTCCCGCTGATGTTCTTCAAGGACATCTTCCTCATACTCAACCATCACATTGTAGAACCCTTCAAGTTCAAGGATTTTGGAGGGTTTGAAGGATGGGTCAACACTCGCCTGCAAGAAGGAGTCGAGCTTCTCTATTTCCATTTGCCCGGCCTGAATCTTCTGCTGAAGCTCTTCAATCGAGGCTGTAAGCAGAAGCTGTTCAGTCTGATCAGGTTCTGTTGTATCCGGCTCCTGCAGTCGCTTGATTTTATTACTCAGCGGCTGAAGCTGATCCTTGATCTTTTTTATGCGCGCCGTAATTTTCTCGACCGAACTCTCATGTTCGGCTTTTGCCTGACTGGCAGTTGAGGGATTGAGTTTCAGCTTTCCACGACAAACCGCTTCGGCAGCTCTCCCGGAGGAGCAATCACGCTGCTTGCGAAGTTCCCATGCGTTGTAATCCACCCACAGGGGCACTTCGTAATCCTTGCTCGGTTCTATCCATGCATTTCGGACACCCTTGACATCAATGATCAGTTTGCGATAATCGTTGATCGTCAGCGGACTATTGTGCAAAATCTGCCTGGCGGTATAGAAAATCTGCTTCCAGGTATCATCGTTTAACTCTTCGGGAGCAAGCAGATCCTTTACGTCAAAACCGGTACGGTAAGCAAGGTCAGTAATGGCATAACAAAGGGCTTCGAGAATGGTAATGCCCGGATCGGAGTTGTTGTAATCCGTCCAGAGGGCACTTCCCAGCTTCTCAATCGAACTGAACCCTTGCTTGCGAAGAGCGGTGTAATCCTCAGCAGGAAGCAGCGGATTTGCCTTGAGCAGTGAAATCGTTTCTGACATAGTGTTATTCTCTCATTCAATTGGGTCGGTCTCGTACTTTTGTTCTCTTTGCACACCTGTTGACTACTTTTTCCTGCGTTTCCCCGTTGGCGGCTTCACTTGAGTATTGGCCGTGATTGTCTCCTCAGGAAGTTCTTTCAAAAGCATCAGGAGTTCCGGTTTGGCCATGCCCTCAATTGGGAGCGTATCGACTCTGGCACCCGCTGTTTTGCGCTTCTGGCAAGCTGAAAGTTCTGCCGGAGCCTCATAGGGCAGGATGATATGCTGTGGCGCAGACACAAGAATAGAGCGGGAGGTCGAGGGCTCGGCAATCACTTCGCCGATGAAGTTGCCACTCTTTGCGATAAACTCTTCAAGATCACAACAACCTGTAATATTCATAAGCATATCGGCAAATGTAGCCGTCGTTTCAGCCTCACTCTTCACGGATGCATTCACCTTCGCCGGACAGCATTCGTCGCGGCAGACAAACATGAAAAAGTCAGTGATAAAATCAACCCATGAATGTTCTTCGATGAAATTGATGATTGAGGAAGCATAGAACTTCCGGGCAAACGACAGCTCAGCATTTTCATCAAATGCCCAGGGGGTCAGATAGTGAACAATCTCTTCGTTGAGCTTTTTGAGATAATATCCTTTGTCGGCGCCAGCAATGAACTGCACCCTGAAAAAGACCAGTACCTGTTCATAGACCGGATTTTTTGCATGAACCTTGACAAAAGGAGAACTCCGCTCCTGGAGATAGTCCTCAATATCAAGCAATGTCCTGCAACTTGTTTTTGGCTGCAAGGGGTTCGCTGCGTTACGATTTTGCAGATTGGCAATCGGCACAACCAGAACATGTCCCGGTGCGATCTGTGGACCGCAGCAGCCAACCTTGGCTTTCAATCGTTCGCTCTCATCTTCTGGCTGGCGGCAAAGACAGTTTGGATCAGTATGCGTAATACATTTAACCTTGTAAATGGAAGGAAAGCGGTCGAGCACCAGATGTTCATAGTCCCACGGAGTAATGGCCCTTGCTTTATGACGCAGCCGTTCACTGACACGGGTGTAGAACTCCTTGCCTGCCTCCTGGTGCTTGCCGTCAAACGATGCGAAGGGTTGTTCGACCTTGCTGACCTGCGAAACAGCAACCGCAAGCTTGCTGATGCTTCCCGCAGCCAATGCCTTGTCGAAATGGGACTGGTCATTGCCATTGTCCTGAAAACTCGCTTCGACAGCCTGGGCAACGATATTGACCAGCATCGGAATCCGGTTGGAGTTTTCTGTCACGCTGGCACAGAACCAGCGCAAGCCATCTGTAATGATCGTATTATGATCGGAGCTATCCTCCGGCACTTCAAGCTTTATGATGCCTGTCGTCTGAAAACCATTGGTGCCATCGGAGATCAGATTCTCTGCCTTCAGCGGACGCCACTCGTTATTGGACAGGTAGGACCAGTGAATTTCAGGAGGATCATTGTCCTCATCATCCGCGCTGCCTTCGGCAAACTGGAAAAGCAGCGAAAGGGTGTCGAGTGGTTGCAGTTTTTCCAATCCGATAAACAGCATGCCCTCTTCCTGCAACGTTCCGGAATATTGATTGTTGCCTCCCTCGATCGTCTGCCGAACACCGCTCGCTTCAAGAACAAGCGTCTCCATGATATCCTTGCGCGCAAGTTTGTCTTTTACTCTGTTTGCTTCGCTAAAAGCCGACTGATAGGTTGAATCCGGACTGAGCCAGGTGAATTGTGGCAGCAAGGTTCCATTGGCATTGACAAGTAAATAGTCCTTCGCCTTGTCAAGTGTCTCAAAGAGTTTGTTCTTGGTGGGGTCACTGAGTGGTGAACGCACACCCGACGAAAGGTACTGAAGAGATTGTTCGGTGCGTTTGCTGATAAACACCTCAGTGAGACCAAAAGGATAAATATGAAAAAACTGATCAACAAGCGGATCGAGCGTCCAGAGTTCGGAATAGTAACTGACCGACAGTTCACTGATCTGCAATTCCGGCGCCAGATTCTGGCTTGCCTGGATCAGCGGAATATTACCGGATGCATAGACCTCCTTAAGGTTGGTGACCCTGATAAACCCCTTGATGGAGTCAGCCCTGAATTCCGTTACCGTAGCGAGGGGCTTTCGTTCAAACAGGAAAGGCTTTCCCTCGAGGATTCCATCATCCAGAACCGAGGTTTTGTTCAGAATGTTTTTCGTGAGATGCTGACGGGCAAATTGCCAGGAACCCTGCTCGTTTGAAAGCTGGCCCCACTGTTTGTTCTCCCGGAGACTGAGGCTGTACTCAGCATCGTAGTCCGAGACATTATAACTCTTGTCGAGGTTGTTGAGTACCGGTATGACAGCTTCGGATTCCCGGGTTTTTCTGATATCGACAGCAAGCTTCACAAGAGGCTTGTTGAAAACCTCCTCGCTGCCCACATAAAACGATTTCCCGTAACCCGGATAGAGCGTAAAAGGATCAAAAGGTTTCGCCGCAGAAAGAAGGCCAGTCTCGTTTTGCAGCACGAAAGTCTTGAGTCCATCGAAATAATAATCACTCTTCAACCCTTCCGGAAAAGTGTATCCTTGCCGGTGCCACTCTTCAATGTCACTGTTTGATGGATTGATCGAACCTACCTTTACACAAAGGCTATGGGAGAGAAAATCAAGATCCCTGAACTGGCCATCAACAACACTGAGGCTTGGGGGGAGCATGAACTGCACGACAGGGTAACTTGTGTCATAACTATAACCGGTATGAAGCTTCCCGTCGAACGGCACAATGGCGTTCTCGACAACAGAGAGATAGATGAAAAGAGTATCGGTTGTGCGATCGATATAGTAACCACTCCCCGATTCAGCAAGCTTCGGATGAAAAATACCGAATATACTTGCCTGGCCAAGCATACTGAATGCTTGCTCATCCAGCACATTGTCGATCTTCAGCCACCCTTTTTCTGCGGTGAGCCAGATCTCGACAGCATCCGAACTGCCAGCAGCCGGAGTTGGCAGGAGATTTTCCAGATAGGTCATCCTCCACAGGATAAGGCGGTTACCACCCTGCAACAGCAACTGGGGAGAAGCAATGGCAAAACCGATCTGCGCCTGATCCTTGCGTGATATATTTTCCTTGTATTGATCGATTTTCTGACAAATGTTCACCGCCTGGACTGCATCAGGAATGCCCTTGCCAAAAGTCGGCCATTTGCCGCTTGGATCCGTAATCGGCTCTCCAAACCCATCGAACGAATTGGCGACAGGACGGGCAAATATCGCATCGATCATCCCTTTTGCACGGTCGCCAGAGGAGCTCTTCTGGACGAAAAGCGTTTTCAGCTCCTTGACTTTTGCCTGATTGATCACCAGGTCACTCTGGGTCACATAGCTCTGCTCAATACCCGAAGCATCCTTTCCGGCCTTGAGCAGCGTGCCCTCTGAAAGGTCATAGCCAACGATATCTTTTGCAAGTTCAAAGACAATATAGACCCGGTCGGCTATGGAAGAGTGTGGCGCAAGCCGAAGAACGTCATTGTAATAAAAGCTGAGTATCCGCTCGGTCAGCCCGTTCATCTGCTCCTGTGCAATACGGAAAAGCTCGAGAAAGGTAATGAAGAGCGTTAAATGTGGCTGATGCGCAGGATATGACTCAAGCGCAAAGCTCATATATTGCGGCGACTTCACCTCAACGAGGTCGGTGAGAAATCCAAAGAAAACATGAAAAATATCATCGACATAGAGCGCAGCAGAACAAATCTTCTCATCGAGGCTTGAGCCCTGATAAATTGACGGATCGGGAGCGATCGAATCATCGAGACCCCAGAGGGCGCTGTTATCGATTGCCGAAAAATCAAGTTGCAGAGGATGCTTTGGATCGATATACCTGTAGGCCTCTTCATAAGCGACAATCTTCATGAGCTGATTTCGAAGGGTCGAGTTGATGGCAAGCTCAAGATCGGCATGAAACGGATTGTCCTGAATTGCCAGGCCATACCAGTGGTCGATCTGCACCACAATACCAATGATCTGTTGAAAAAGATCATGCAGGCCAGTTGAGGCTGGTTGAGATTCGAGTTTTTCGCGATTCTCATCGTAATCACCTTTCAGTTTCGCTGTATCGACAAGCGAGATTGATGCTGCAATGACCGCCATATCACGACGAAAGAACTCAAGCCAGCTCACCTTTTCAGGAGCTGTATCGTCATCGATCCGGCTTTCAGGAAGATCATAGAAACGGATTTGAGCGGCATAGCGCTTTGCGAACACCAGCAGCTCTTCGATGCTTCGGCCATCGATCGGAGCAAAAGAGGGATCGAGCGCTTTCAAATAGCGACCAGCTTGACCGGAGCCATCACGCGGCAGTTCATGATTGCACTTGCAGTTCTTCATAGTGTGATGTTCGTGGCTTCATTGATACAGAACGGAAAGACATAGTTGTACCGGGTATTTGTAGCGATAATTCTGTATGAAATATCAATCTGAAGGATGCCCGTTTCCTGTTGTGGCGTTGTCACGATCTCTTCGACAATGATGCGAGGTTCGTGCAGGATGAGCGCATCTTTCACTATTTTTTCAATTAACGTGATGTTCTGCACGTTCATGGTATCGAAAAGATATGGCTGCAGGTTCGCTCCGAACTGAGGCAACATGACACGTTCCCCGGTCAGGGTCAAAAGGATAATCTGCAGGCTGCTGCGGACATCCTCTTCTTCAACCAGCATCTCGACGCCGAACCTCTCACGCCTAAAAGTCGGAGGGAAGCTCCAGCCAATACCTAAAAATGAGCGATCTGTTGTATCCATAAGTTTGAGAGCTCAAAAAAAGTTGATAATATCACCTCTTTATCCGCCGATGATAACCGTAGGACATCCTGCCATAATGGTTCCGCCATGCGCCGTGGAATCACCCATCCTTGCTGCCGGCTGCCCGCCAATCAGGACTGTTGCCGAGCCTGTCACAATGCTGTCGGGCGGACCGACACAGGTACACATGTTTCCAAGCGTTGCCGCCGGTTGCCCGCCGATCAGTACAGTCGGCACTCCCGGCGGCATAACCGGCCCGCCAGTATGCGGACTGCCATTCGGATTGGCCATCGGGCAGAGATGGTTGTCAGATATGCGTGCTGCGGCTGGCATATATCAATTGATCATGACCTGAGTTCCCCTGATGGTAACTGTCCCGGAATTCGATTGAATGGTAATACCCTGGGCATTCATCTTGATGCTGTTCTGATTTTCGTCCTTCAATTCCATGGCTCCGGAAGAGTCATTAATCACGATTGACTTCTCCCCCGTTCCGGCTGAAACAATGAGACTCATCTTCTGGCCGGAATCATCAAAAATGAGCTTGAGTCCCTCCTTCGTCACAAAACCGTATTGCTCTGCTCCCGGATCTTCGGGAAGAGGAGACTCTTTACTGCTTTTGCTATGCAGATAACCCAGAATAATCGGCTCACGGGGATCGTCGCCGAGAAAGCCCAGCACAACCTCATCATTTGGTTGCGGACGAAAATAGACACCCCTGTCCGGGCCCGCATCGAGAGTCGCCACACGCGCCCAGAAACCTTCGTTGCCCGAAGTGATTGTCGGCACATGAACCTTGACCCGGTATTGTCCTCCATCTTCACTATCATTGGTATCGAGCACGGTTCCGATCTGCAACCCGTTGATCCCCGGCAATAACCCTGAAGCAGGCTTATCCATGACACTCTCTTTTGAGCTGAACCACTCCTCTTTCCAGCCAAACTGTATGTCGGTCAGCCAATTGCCATCGAAAGTATGGAGCACGCCTGTTACAAAAACATTGCCATTGAAACGCTCCCCGACCCCGGCAAGCGTGACCATGGCACCGGGCTTGATCGCAGCATTTCCCTCAACACGTACCCTCCCGACCGCTTTTGAAAGCTGATTGCGCAACGCACAGGCATTTGACCACTCCTGCAACTGATCCTGGGTCAAGTGACCAGGATGGCTCAGCGAAACCTGCTTGCCCATAACACCACCAAGATCCCCAGAAGAGAGATTGCCGGTTTCCGTAAAAGAAGCCGTGCCGGAATCCGACTCTTCAAGTTGCTGGCGGGTATAGTCCCAAGAATGACTCGTGATCTGCTCGGCCTGCCTTCGGGCATCCATTTCCGCTTCAAATTCAATAATATTGGCTCCATAGGTAGCACTGAAAACCGGGCTGCCCCCGGTCGAAGGTTTTTTTACTACCAGCTTGCCGTCATCGGTCAGCACAAGCATACTGTTGAGTTCAGCACGGGTACAGATAAAATCCCAATCAGTAGCATCGAATTGCACAAGTTGCTTGTGAGAAAGCGTCGTCGATTCTATATCCATCTGCAAATTGGCGGCAAGCTCACTGATAGCTTCGCTGTCGGTTTTATTGATAAAATAAGCGCTTTTGCGTGCACCCGTCAGAGTGACCGCCTTGTCTTTTGCCTCGACAAGAAGCAGGGACGGGCCTTGCTGTCGGGCTTTGATGGCATGTTTGACAATAATGCCGCTGAACACCGTCTCAACCTGGCCGTGATAGCCGAGCTGAATGGTTATATCGTTACCTGGCTTCAGGGTATCCTCATTACTGAGTGGAAAATCCCTGTCTGATACCGAGCCATCGAGAAAAACAAGTTTTGCAAAGGCCACCTTGTTAAAGCTCTTGTTGACAACGATATGCGATATGCCGATCTCACCGCTCAACGGCGAACCGTTGACAAGTACAGAGTGACTGACGACGTCGGTCGCATCATCCGATCCTGGTGGCAAACTGCTTAAACTCATCTTGCAAACCCTCTTCTTGTATCGTTACGTTTTCGAAAGCGGAGGAAAACTGAGTGTCGTACCGGCTTTCAGCTTCCGAAAGTTCTTTAATTTATTGACCCTGGCCACTTGCAGGTAATAGTTCTGGTTATTGCAGGTTTTAAAGGTCAGCAACGGCAGGATATCACCATCCTTAACCTCTACCCGGTGCGTCAGGTCGGGTGAAGAGAGCATTCCAACAATGTTACCAAGTGCGGCAACGGTCCGCTCGACAAAACTGGCAGATATTTTGGCCCTTATCGGAAGCCCGAACATATCGAACATCGTGTAGGTAACCGTGGATGAACGAAGCGTACAGGAAGAGATGAAGGTACCATACTGCACAAGCAGATAGGGTGGACGATGAGTCTCGCCCACAATAGATGTCGTGGCTGCACGAAAAAGCAGAACCTGAGCTGTCACCGGAATCTTTACCCCGTTGGTGTTGACGCCAGTGCCATCCAGCGTGAGTTCAAGGGTAAACTCGCGGGGTTTTATGCCAATGGGCTTGGGATCTGCCCCCTGGGCTCCTTTGGATACCGTTTTATCCAATTCAACCTCTTCACGAACCGAGAACTGGTCAGGATTAAACATGGCAATAAACGGAACCGCAAGCTTCGGTATGCCATTGACATCCGTCTGGATGATTTTAAGATTAAACGGCAGCTTTGCCGCGCTTTGAGTATCCATCAGCGCTCCTTGCTTTCTTGTATGATCTCCAGCACCTGTTCCAGAAGCTCTTCCTTAAGACAACCGCCCTGGCATGGTGACACCTCAGCGTTTTGTCTCTCCGGTGAGCCGGAAGGCTGCGTATCGACAACAGCACGAATAATCACTTCGTTAATCTGAACTGGCATAACGCATTACATTTTTCGTTCAAAATACTGGTACGCAAGTTCCATGCTCTCGACAGCAGTCGAGTTATCGGTGGCTTTGAATTCCGATACCGACCACTTCAATGGATAGGCCTGCACGACATTCCATATTGCAACCGGTATGCCCGCCTCATCCATAAGGGTAATCATCAGGTCGGCAGGCTTGAAGTCATAGATCACAACCGTAAACCAGGTATTCAATGCCGACTTGAACCAATCGAGTACTGCCGAGCCTTGCAACAAGCCCCGTTTCAGTATCAGGTTTGGATATTTGACACGCTTGGGCAGCTTGTAACTGAATCGATTCTCGCCCCCCTCGCGCAGTTCCTCCACCTCAATCTCAAACGAAAGTCCCCCGACTTCCTGAAAGCGGTGTTCAGTGTCGCTATCCATTCCATCGACACCGATGAACTCAACCTTGAAGTGAAACCCTCCCGGTGGATAGTATGCCGCCATAGCTTATGTCGTCTTGACGGAAATGCCTTCATGCACCAGTTCGATCGACTCGATCGCGATCTCATTGCCGGTCGCTTTCAGACCCGGACCCTCGCATTTGACCGGCCATGCCTGCGAAATGCTCCATACCATAACAGGAGAGCCTTCATCATTAAGCAGAGAGATGGTCAGGTCGCGCCGCTCGACATTCGGAGTACCGTTGTTATTGAACCAGTTAAAGAGATCATTGTTTTTTTCGACAATACCACGTTTCAGTGAAATATTGTTGGCTTTTTTCAAACCTGGCCTTTTCAATGGAAGCGTCGAAGGGGACATGAGACCGTCCCGATATTCAATCGCCTGAATCTCCTGACTCAATCCTGAAACATCGGAAAAGCCGATGTCCTCGTTGTTCCATGAAACTTTGAAATGGAAAACCGGAATAGGATATGTTGATGCCATGATCGTATTTCTCTGTTAAATGTTATAAAATTGTTGACCCTGCAAACAACAATCATGATTGCTGCACCATCTGTGAGAACTTCAGAACGATGAATTCGGCAGGGCGGGCAACCGCCATTCCAATCTCCACATTCATTCTGCCTTCGAGCACGTCCGTCGAGGTCATTGTAGAGCCCAGCCCGACCTTGACGTAGAACGCCTGCTCTTCCTTGGCTCCGGCAAGAGCGCCTTCACGCCATTTGAGAAAGAGATAGTTTCTGATCATGGCCTCCATCTTCACCCATGTGTCGATGGTATTCGGCTCGAAAACCGCCCATTGACTTGATTTTCTGACAGACTCTTCAACCATGTTGAAAAAGCGGCGAACGCTTATGTAGCGCCATTCATTGTCGTTGCCATTAAGCGTGCGGGCACCCCAGACCAGTGTACCGTAACCGGGGAAGGTGCGTATGACATTGATGGACTTGCCTGAAGTCGAATCGACATTGAGCGATTCCTGCTCACGGCTTGAAATGCCGAGACTTGGCTGAACGACGGAAAGGAGGGCTTCGTTGGCAGGCGCTTTCCAGACACCCTTGTTGGTGTCTACACGAGTATATAAACCAGCGAGGGCTGGAGAGGGAGGAAGAGTGACATACTCTTTCTTCAGTGCATCCGATATTTTGGTATAGAGCACCGAACCGCTGCCGAGATCACTCATCTTCTTGCCTGCGCCGTATCCTGCAACAGAGGGAGTGGCCACACCAACAAGATCATAGTTGTCGATTTCAAGATTATCGAAATCATAAGTGAATTCGTAGGTCGTCGTTACATTCGGATAATAGGCCGCTGCATAACGGTTTTCAGAAACCGTGAGCGTTGCATTGCGTATGATGAGCACATCGGCATCGATATCCCCATTCGGGTCAGCACTGTTTTTTGGCGTGACCTGGTAAGGATCGACAAGTGCAAAACGATCCTTGAGATCGTAAGCCTGGCTGATCATTGCATTGACCACCTCTTTATAGGCTGCACCACCGTCGGTCTGGTCAATGACCGGAGCCTCGGGAATGACCAGAAGTGTAACCTCATCGACGTCCGCGATGACTTCAAGACCACTCTTGAGCTTCTCCTTGGATACCGAACTCGGCGTTTTGAAGGTGTCAGCAGCGACGATGTAGCAGGTGCCGCCACCATTGTCGTAGAAATGCTTTATGGAATAGTAGAGTGAGTACTTCGAACGCTTCGACGAATCATAACCAAAAATAACCTCGTACTGGTTACTGCCGGAATCCTTGACTGTAATCGAAATACTCTCTTTTGATTCAATTTGCGGACCACCATAGAATTGCTCGAACTCACCGAGGCTGCCAATTTTGTTGGCAAGCATCACAAGATCTCCGGCAACAAGACGATCAGCTTTTTCGGTATAACCGATAAATGCCGGAATCGCGGTTTCCACTTCGGCAACCGATGGCGGCAGCGTCGATATCTCCTGCACATAGACGCCGGGGGTAGATAGTTTTAATACAGCCATAAGTAATTTCTCCCTAAAGAGTTAAGAAAATGTCGGAATAAATTGCTGGTAGTGATGTCGCGTCAATCAGTGATGTTTGCACATAAGGCAGATCTGAACGAACGATAGCCTCTTTGGCCATGACACCGATGTACTTCTTCAAGCTGAGAGCGAGAGGATCATGAGTCATGCTGGTGCTGGAAAAATATTTCTCCTGCAAGCTGAGAGCCGTGTCGGAAACAAAGACCAGCTCCGAATCACCAACCGATGCAAGGGTAAAGGTGATCGAGCTGTCATTGGTCATGATATTGAGTTTGCCAAGAAAGTCCGTTTTATCAGAGGGGCTCAATGCAGCCATTTCAACAGAGAGCGCACTGTTCTGCTGCAAATGGATGGTGTAGCGCCAGAAGGTTTTGCGGTTCCGGAAAAGGATGGAATAAGCCGGTCTGCTGCTGGCAAGTGAACGATCAGACTCCACAATCCGGTAATTGGCGTCAAGTGAAGCGGCAAGCGAAAGCTCTATCACACCGAAGGGACGAAACGAAGGATTGGCGAGATAATAAAACTCATCCTTGACAATCCCGGCAATAATGAGCTGACACTTCCCAGGAGGAAGAGAGGACAAAAGGAAAAGCAGATCAGACTCACCCGACTGGTTGACAATGGAGTCTGCCGACACTTCCATGCCGCTCGGAATATGGCGGACTTTCGCCGTCTCTTTTGCCACTTCAGCGCTATGATGGAAACGGTAAACGGATAACGATGCCGAAACAGAGTCCACTGTAGCGCTGACGCCGGAAGATGCGCCTGAAAGATGCAGATCACTGCGAAGCGCTAAAGCGTCAGATTGCTGATTGGTAAAATAATAGATCGATTCGACATTGTTTTCAGTTGAAAGGTCGTCGAAGTTCAAAAGATCAGGGTTGCGGAGCTTCATCCAGAAAGTCAATGCTTCACCCGCTTGCGGAGGAAAACGCAGAAGATCGTCGCCGGCAGTATTACCCTTGACTCTTGCAAACACGATAAATCCTGCTTGACGATCATCGCTTCGAAACACAAAATCAAGCCGTTTCATCAACGCCTGGCACTCGGCAGTCGGAAGCAGTTCAACATCGACAACAGGCTCGACCTGATACCTTTTACAGATACCATTGGCATAGTATGGTTGCCTGACCGAAACAGAGAAGAGTTCGGCATATTTAAAAGAGGCTTGCTCCATAACTATTGTGAACTCCCGAGAAATTTAAGTTCTTCGATAGCAGCAACTTTCTCATTACTCTTTGTCTCGAAAACAGTGAGCATGTTCATACGGTAGACCACACTCGGGATATATTTGGAACCAAGCATCGCCCATAGATTATTCTGCTGCTCAAAGGTCAGACTGTAGAGCATGAAAGAAAGGCGCTCGATCAACTGCCAGGGCTTTTCATCCGGATTGCTGACAGAAGCATTGAGCGCAGGATACTTCGAACTGTCAAAAAACGGGTTAGCCTGAAAAAATCCAATGACATCAGAAAGGTCGCGAAGAGCGGTTTCATAATCATTGTTATGAGCAACAAACAGAACAAAGAGATTGAGTTCAACTGGTGGATTCAACCGATAAAAGCTTTTGTCTTCTGCGGCAACATAGTGCGGACGCTTGCCCTCCCGCCGCTCTTCGTCAACACCCACAAGCATAACGGTAACATGCGTCGTATCGGTAACATTGACGGTACCGTCCGGAAGCACGACAGATTTCAGATCAACGACATTGCCTGCCGTATAATTCTGATCCTGCTCGCGCATCACCATGTAGGCCTCAACTTCTTTCCGGACAAACTCCAGCGCAGTACGAATCATGGACAATACGGGTTGAATCGTTACAAGAACCACACATTTTCCTGAACAAGGCGTGGCAACTCCAGAGATGCACCAAGACAACTGTCTGACCCCTGAAGAGTTAGCACCCTTTCGTCAGCAATGAAGAGCTGTTTAAAAGACATATAAATCCGGAGTCTATCCTTTAGAGGAAGAACACCGTGTGGTTTTTCAAAAAAAGTGCAGAATCGGATAGCAGCAGAAGCCACTTCATTTCAGAAACTCAGGTACAAATAACGAGAGCAAACGGCAAAACACTGTCACTATATGGGGAGCGAAGGCATATAAAAAAATGACCTTAAATTAAAGAATAGAAAAAAAAATGATTTCGCAAAAAAAATGATTTCCGGTTTTTCATCAAACGGTGATTCATCACTCTCCAACTGCCACGAGACTAATGTAGAGGAAAAGAACTTCAATGTGTTTTTTCCTGTAATACCCTCTATTAAATGTATTTATAACGAAACAAGGTTAACAGCAAAGAAGCAGATATCTGAATGGGTTACGATGGCAAGAGCTTTGCAGGAACAAGAAAGTAATGTTTATATTATTTAAAATCTGGTAACGTTGAATACCGTATGTGACAGGTGATGCTGACAGTTGCCGCTTTTCCATTGCCCCTTAACCGGAAAAGCTCCCCATAACCAATTCCTGCAGTCCCGAACATCATTCCGCATGTAAACCGTGCGGGCCTGATTTTTGCGGAAACGCACGGAACGCAAAAGAGTGCCATGCAGCACAAGAAAATCGACAAAATAACAGAGGTCAGTCTCTCTGACTTCAAGCTCTCAACAGAACATGAACAGGCTTTCAGAAACGCCATCATCGATGCTATTCCCGGCACCTTTTATTTGCTTGATTCTCATGTGCGCCTTGTGGGGTGGAACGCCTATTTGCGCGACGAAATCATCGGGAAACCCGAAAGTGAGATGGCCAGCACCAATGCGCTGGAGTTTATTCATCCGGATGACCGGCATATTATTCGCCGCAAAATGCTCAACGTTCTGAACCACGGGATGGAAGAGAGTGCTGAAGTGAGGGTTTTCCTTCGTGGAGGGTCGGAAATCCGATGGCGCCTCATGACGGGCAAGAGGATCATGCTCGATGGCAACCCTTTCCTTATTGGCATGGGCATTGACATTACCGAACGAAAGCGTGCCGAAGAGTCTCTGCGTGAAAGTGAGGAACAGCTCAGGGAGCTGTTTGACAATATGCTGAACGGCTGCGTTTACGGCCGGATAATTTTCGAAGAGGGACGCCCTGTTGATTTTATCCATGAAAAAGTCAACTCAGGTTTTGAAAAACTGACCGGGTTGAAAAATGTTGTCGGACGAAAAATGTCGGAGGTAATGCCCGGTATCCATGAGTCAACTCCGGAGTTTTTCGAGCGCTTTGCCCGCATTGCGCTTACCGGCAATAGTGACCGGTTTGAAATCTTCCTCGACTCACTGAACGAATGGTTCGACATCTCGGCCTACAGCATTAAAGAAGGCTACTTTGTCGCTGTAATAGATGTCATAACCGAGCGCAAGCAATCAGAGCAGAGACTGCAGGAAAATGAGGAGCGGTTCAGAAAACTGTTTGAAAGTCCTTCAGCAGTAAAGATTCTTCTTGAACCAGATACCGGTAACATCATCGACGCCAATCAAACGGCGGCAGATTTTTACGGATGGAGCATTGAAGAGCTTAAACAGATGCGTATTCAGCAAATCAATACGCTTCCGCCTGACGTTGTAAAAAGCACACTTCAAAAAAGCAAATCATCTGATCAAAACCTGTTGTCGTTTCGACACCGCAAGGCTGATGGCTCCATTCGTGATGTTGAGGTATTCGTCAACACCATCAAAATAACAGGCAAAGCATTTCTCTATGCCATTATCCAGGATATCACCCAGCGCAAGCGCTTCGAAGCCCTCTCCGCCATGCGACTGCGCATGCTCGATATGGCAAACATCTGCCCGGTAGAAGAGCTGATGCAGATCACACTCGACGAAGCCGAAAAACTGACAGAGAGCTCTCTCGGTTTCGTTCAATTTTTAGATAGAGATCCAACCTCACCCTCACTGCAAATCTGGTCGACAAATGCCATAAAAAGCATGTGCCAGTCGGAACAAAAAGAGTGGCGCTATCCGATGAACGAAACCGGAGTGTGGGCTGATGCTCTAAGGGAACAGAGAGCGGTGATTCAAAACGATTACACTTCTATCCCGGTTGGCCATCCCGAAATCAGGCATGAACTGGTAGTGCCTGTCATTCGCGCAAACACGGTCATGGCAATTCTCGGAGTCGCAAACAAGCTTTGCCCTTACACAGAGGAGGATTCCTGGTTTTTAAGCGCTCTTTTCGACATTGCGTGGGATATTGTTGCCCGAAAGCGTGCAGAACAGTCGGAACAGGACATGCAGGCAATACTTACACAGTCCCAGAAAATGGAACTTGTAGGACAGCTCGCCGGAGGTATTGCCCACGACTTCAACAACATGCTTGGCATAATCCTCGGCAATATAGAGATGGCGATGGAGCAGCAGGATCTTGACGAAACGCTGCAAATCAACCTCAAATACATTCTCAAGGCAGCCAATCGCTCAGCCGACCTTACTCGACAGCTCCTTGCCTTTGCCCGAAAACAGACGGTGATGCCAATAGTTCTCGAGCTGAACACCATGGTTGAAAGCATACTCGCCATTCTGAGGCGGCTGATCGGCGAGAATATCACCATTGTCTGGATACCCGACAGCCATCAAAGTCGATCCCTCTCAGATAGACCAGATTCTTGTCAACCTCTGCATCAACGCCCGCGATGCCATATCCGGTATCGGCAAAATCACCATCGAAACCGGCAGGCTTTGCATCAACAAAACGAGCAACACACTCCACAGCCCTTGCAAAGTGCCAGGTGAGTATGTAACACTTTCTGTCAGCGATACAGGATGTGGTATTGAAAAAGAGCATCTTCCCCATATTTTCGAGCCCTTCTTCACTACCAAAAAGCAGGGAAAAGGTCGTGGTCTGGGACTTTCGACAGTCTATGGCATCGTCAAGCAAAACAATGGCTGTATCGACTTCAAAAGCAAGCCCGGCAAGGGAACCACCTTTAATATCCACATCCCCCAACACAATGCCGGATACAACGATCAGGAGGAGAGCGAAGAACCAACACCCTCAATCCAGCAAGGCAAAGAGACAATACTCCTCGTTGAAAACGAGCCAGATATCCTCAACCTTTGCAAACTGACCCTCGAAAAAAGCGGGTACAGGGTAGTTGCTGCTGCAACCCCCCATGACGCCATCCGCCTTGCCGAACAGCACAAGGGCGCAGTGGAACTGCTTCTGACCGATGTAGTGCTGCCGGAAATGAACGGATGCGAGCTTGCAAAAATGCTTCTTTCGATCAACCCAAAACTTAAAACCCTCTTCATGTCGGGTTACTCCACCGATATCATAATCTGCAAAGAGGAGCTGGACGAGGGAACCAACTTTATCCAAAAACCATTCTCCCTCAAATCACTCATCACGGCGGTGCAGAACCTACTCGAATCCGGGATAGCATGAGGAAGTGACTACCTCCTTCGTCCCGCACTCTCCGACCATCTTGCCGACTTGCTTTTTGCCGGAGGCTTTGGCCCAGGATGACCTGAATTGCCTCTTCCCTGCTGCTGGGGCACTTTCACCGGATGGTGATCCATCAGCGGAAAAGGATGATTGTCGATCACCGGAATACTTTTGGCAATCAGCTTCTCGATATCACGCAGGTACTCCTTCTCCTCCGCATCGCAAAACGAATAAGCGGTACCCTTCGCTCCCGCCCTGCCTGTCCGCCCGATACGATGGACATAGGTTTCGGCAATATTTGAGATCTCAAAATTGATCACATACTCCAGGTCATCCACATCAAGCCCGCGAGCGGCAATATCGGTCGCCACCAGCACACGTGTAGTCTGCGCCTTGAAATTGGTCAGCGCACGCTGACGGGCATTCTGCGCCTTGTTGCCATGAATCGCCTCAGCACTGATATGATGCTTCTGCAGATGCTTGACCACCTTGTCAGCGCCATGCTTGGTTCGGGTAAAAACCAGTGCGGTCTTGATATTCTGGTCTCTGAGGATATCGACCAGCAAACTGTTCTTGTTGCCCTTGTCGACAAAGTAGATATACTGCTTGATGATATCCACCGTTGACGATACCGGCGTCACCGAAACCTTTGAAGGGTTATGCAGAATGGTCGCGGCAAGCTTGACAATTTCCGGAGGCATGGTGGCCGAGAAAAAGAGCGACTGCTTCTTTTTCGGAACAAGAGCCAAAATCTTCTTCACATCGTGAATAAAGCCCATATCGAGCATACGATCAGCCTCGTCAAGCACAAGAATCTCCACATCACGCAAGTTCAGGAATCCCTGGTTCAGGAGATCGAGCAACCGGCCCGGTGTGGCAACAACGATATCAACACCACGAAGCAATGCCGCAGCCTGCGGGTTCTGATTGACACCGCCAAACACAACCGTATTGGTCAGACCGGTATGACGACCATAAGCATTAAAACTCTCCCCGATCTGAATGGCCAGCTCCCGTGTCGGCGTCACGATAAGGCTCCTTATCTTCCTCTTTTTTTCATTGACCCTGTTTTCAGAGAGCAACTGCAGGATGGGAATGGCAAACGCCGCCGTTTTGCCTGTGCCCGTCTGAGCACAACCAAGCAGGTCGGTGCCCTCTAAAATAATGGGAATAGCCTCTGCCTGGATAGGAGTTGGATTGGTATAACCCTCCTCCTGCAAAGACTTTAAAATTGGTTCTATGATGTTCAGTGACTCGAATTGCATACAGTATCTCTTTATTAAAATAGTGGTTGTGAGAGCCAGCTTGGCCCCGCAGAAAACAAAATGCACTGCTCAACCGCGCAATTGGCGGTGCTGTGCTTTTCTTTTATGACGATGTGCAAGGATTGTTCAGACAGAGAGAGGCAGGATTGCCATGCAGCACCCTTGCAGTTGCTGAAGTGGCGGTTGAAATGAGCGAAGTCGGAATAAAATTATAAACCCAACGATGTTGCGCTCCAAGGTACAACAATCCAGAGAGAGATTCAAGCGTATAGTCGGAGAATGCGATATAAAGTGATTTACAAGAAATTCACATAACAATCTTATCAACCCTCAACTGTTGCTTATCGTTCCCGTATATCGAATTGCCGAGCTGGAGCTCGGCGCTCCCTGCAAAAAAATTTTTTGGCCGCCACAGGGCGGCCTTTTCTGTTTCAGATTTCCAGAGAACAGAAAAACAGAATTTCAAAAGCTAAGAATGACTGGAACGAACTACCCGAAAACCAACATTGACGCTCGTGCTGCCGGGGGAATAGGGGTACCGGGCAGAACAACGCAGAAGATCGGGAACATAGTACCAGGAACCGCCGCGCAACGCACGGGCAGAAGTATCTTTTTCGTATTTATTTTCCATCCACTCCAACACATTGCCCGCCATATCGTACAACCCTTCAGGTGTCGCACCTTCGGGGTAACGGCCTACAGGGGTTGTCGCGCCTTCATTGCTGCCATAATTTGCAAGTTTTGGCGTTGGCTCTGGATTGCCCCAGGGGTAGAGACGACCTTCCTTGCCTGCCGCAGCATACTCCCACTCCTTCTCTTCCGGCAAACGATAGCAGTTGGTATCACGACCATTGCTTTCAAGCAGTGAAAGCCATAAACAGTATGCTTGGGCAGCATACCAGCTTACGCCAACCACCGGCTGGTCGTCCTTGTTGAATCGCTTGTCGTCATCGTATCTGGATTGGAAAAGCTTTGCTAAATCTGTTTCACCTGTGAGATAGGCACTGAATCCCTCTGTTTTAGCTGCCTCTTCATTCAAGATTTTCAGATAGGTTTCAACAGGCAGGCTCTGGGCAGATGCAACATCTTTCGAGTCGAGAAAAGTGATAAACTGCCGATAACGCTGGTTGGTCACCGTGAACTTTGCCATAAAGAAGTCCTTTATCGTTTCCGGCTTCCCTGTCACAGAATAGATAAACTGTCCGCCAGGTATAAAAATATAGTCCTCACCCCTGGCAATGTCAGGCCGTTCTTTCGTCAGCCCGGCTGCGATGAAGCGGTCGAGAAGATCGCTGGCTTCAGGCTTGTCAATGGTTTTAAGGCATTGCATGATGTAGCGCTGCCGGTTCAGTGTTGTTTCAGGGTCAAGAATCTTCCGCTCAAGAGCATCGAGCTTTTTCTCCGGCGCCTCTTTTATAAGGGTTTCCAGCAAATCCTGCTGCTTTTGCGTGAACTCTGCACTGACGGGTGAATCGAAAAGCTCTTGCAGAAAGCGATCAAAGGTTTCAGCATCGACCTGCTCGATAAAAAAGCGGAGGGGTTCTTCCCACCAGTCGTTGCCGAAATATTCTGCCAGTGTTTTGATGCGATTTGGCTTATCGCGATCTTTATTGAGCTGAACACCAGCCAGGTACTCCCGAAAAGATTTGTGTCGAAAGAGGTACTCTTTATCGCGATACTCTACCAGCAGTCCGGCGCGATCAACAAGGTTTTGGCAGAAGTCCGATGCCGTATGGCGCTGGGTGAGTTCATTGAGTTTGAGCTGCATTTGTTGTTGCATTGCATCTCTATCGACTTCGTCTTTTCCGAGAATTTCCTGCATCCAGAGTGAGACCGGCGCCAGAACGCGCAAGGCATCCCTGGCCTTGAGCAGTGGATTGATGTTCTTTTGGCGGTCACGATAATCGAGAATGTAGTTAAGGGCCGCCTCGTACAACTCTGTGCGACTACCCGGAAGATATTCACGCTCTTTCCAGAGAATTGCCATAATCTGCAACAGCATGGGAACCTTGGCCAATGCCTGTATACTCCGGTTTTCCTCTTTACCCAAAAACCCGATAATGCTTTCTGCTTTCAGGTTTGCTTTCTGATGGAGGCTTTTTTCCCACTTTTCCTCAGAGATTGTCGATGGTTTCAGCTCACCAAGACAAGCTGCCCTGAACCACTTTGTTAAAAATTCTGCCTGCTGACCGGCAGTGAAGTCCATGATGTCAGCACGGGTATGCAAAGAAGAGAGTTCGATACCCTCCCCTTTCCGGTATCCTGTAGCTCGGGAGGTTACCACGATGCGGGCTTTGGTAAAACGAGAGACAATCCGGTCAATCCATGCACAGGCTTTTATTCGTTGCAGCGGATCGCTGATTTCATCGAGCCCGTCAAGCAAAAGAAGTGTTTTGCGGTTTTTCAGCCAATCGGCAAAAAGCTGTTCAGGAATCTCCAGTTCATGCGTTTCAGACCACGCAAAGAGGTGACTTGCAAGAGAGGCAAAGCTGCTGCCCGTTGTTTTGAGTTCACGCAACGGGAGAAAAAAAACAAGCACTGGTTCGGTAAAACCAAACACTTTATACCTTTCGCCGTCAAGGCACGACAAAGCGTAATGCTTGAGCAGAGTTGTTTTGCCGGAACCGGGATCGCCAATCACCAGTAAGAGGCGTTTTTTTTCAAAAACCAGACGCATCACCTCTTCAGGAGAGAGAGTCTGCTCCTCTTTCTGCATCTCACAAGAGAGGTTCCCAGGAGTGAACTGCCTGTCGCTACGCCATGTATTGGACAAGCGCAGGGAGACAAAGGTATCGGTTAACCCTACCGGAATGTTTTCAAGGGCATGCGTGCCCAGGAGATTGATTGTACCCAGCTCTTCGCGGAGCGTGTTCTGAACGTCGAGATAGCTGTTATCCTCAAGGGTACTGTCCTTTGCTTCGGCGGTTTCAGAAGTCACGCGACTGGAGAGAGGAAAACTCCCAGTATAGGAGGGCGAAGGAAAAACACTGGTGTCGAGCGTCCACTCTTCGCGGGGGCTGTCCTCATATCGAACCGGAAAGATTGTGACCTGATTCTGATAGAAGGTGGCATAAATGGCGCTGTTCGGATACGCCCTTGTCTGATATGAGGCTCCGGCAGCCAGCTTGAGGTATCCGCCAGTTGCCGACACGATGGTTTCCGTGTCTGTTTCATGGTAGTGGCCCTGAAGCAGCAGGTCAACCGATTGAGCAAGAGTGGATTTGATGTTTGATCGTTCAACCTGACTCAGCCAGTCAAGAGGGTGGTGCATCAGTGCGATTTTCAGATCGGCCTCAAGCTGCTGCAACTGCTCTTTGGCCTTGTCGAGACAGCGGCGGCCTATGAAAAGCTTTTCATGGTCGTCATCGCCAATACAAAACAACGCGCTGTTCAGGGGGAGCACGGCAACCCTGCTCTTCCTGATCGCGACAACCTCGACCGGACTACAGGTTGTATTGGTTGGAAAGCTCCTGATGTTCTGGAAATAGTCGTTATACCACTCCCTGAAGGATTGAAATTTGAGTGTCAGATGGGGAAATGGTTTGTCAGAGCCAAAAAACCGATCCGCGCTCTCGGCGGAATTGAGGGTTCGGGCAAGAAATTCTCCGGCTGTGCGATCAACATCATGGTTGCCGGGAACAATGAACAAACGATCCTTGCCAAGTCCCGCTGCATCGAGCAGGTCATCGAAAAACCTTGTAGCGTGCTCATACTCTTTGGCCTTGCCCTGCTGCGCAATATCACCGGTAGCAAAGATGAGGTCGGGCTCGTGTCCCTCCTTGCGGAACCGCTTCACCGACGCAACAAGAGAGCGAAGAATGACCTCCTGATCGTAGGGAGCGCCATCACTCAGGTGGAAGTCTGAAACATGCAGCCAGGTAACCGCTGTGGCAAGCTCTCCCGTCATTTTCAGAGCCTCCCTGTAGCCTTGCTCCGCTGCCCTGTTTTCGTTTTGCATTGTTTTTAAAGTTGCAAGGTTATTGAGCGTTGAGGCAACAGAGGCTAACCAGCTTTCGGGATTGTACGTGGCAAGCTGGCGATAGATATTGAGCGACTCCTGGTAACCGATCTCCGCTTCCGGAAATTTGTTCATGACTGTCTGTAGATTCGCCAGGTTACCGAGCGTTTCGGCAACATTTGCAAGAGATACCCAAGATTTGGTTCCGGCAAACTCGCGATAGATATTGAGCGCCTCCAGGCAACTGTGCTCCGCTTCCGTAAATTCGTGCTGCCTTTTCTGCACATTCGCCAGTTTACCCAACATCTTTGCAACAGAAGTGCGATAGATTTTGGGAGTGACACGGGCAAGCTCCCGGTAACGAGTCAAAGCCTTTTCAATCAGGAAACGGGCTTTTTCAACATCCCCCAATTCGAGAAAAGCGTCAGCAAGAATAGCGCAGGTTTGCGGTTTTCCAAGATCAAACGCTGTATAATACCGATCAATAAGTGATGGTATGGATTGCGTTTTTCCGGGTATTGCTGCATGAAGCTGGAGCAGGTCAAGCACAATTTCGTTTGCAATATCAACCGGGTCTCGCTGATTTTTTTCGGCTTCGTCAAGCTGCTGCTCCAACAGCGTCAGGCGGGCTCCAAGTGATCGCAGATTTTCACTGTTCTGTCCAGTTTCATGCAAAACTGCTTGATCGCCCTCTTTTGGCTCAGATTCCTCTTCAAAATAGAGATTGGCGCTTGCCCGCTGATTATAAAGATCAATAGCCTCAAAGCTGATACGACGCAATGAGTTGCTTCCGAGCCAGAACAGCATTGGAATACCCAATGCGGAAAACGCTTCGCGACTGAAATTGAGCTGCAGAAGAAGATTCTGGTTTTGTTCAAGCGCAGCATCGAGACCAGTAAGGATAAGCCCGGCCGTATCGGGATATCTTTTTTTCAGCAGACGCAACTGTTCAAGCGGATAAAGTCCTTCACCATCCTTCTGCCAATCATGAATACGAACAGATTTCCCCTGGCCCTGCAATTGAAAGCAGAGTGTTGCATTGAAATCTTTCTGTAGAAGTTCGTCGTTTGCAACAGCAAACAAAAAGCCTCGAGATGTTTTCAGAAAAAACCGCTCGGCGATCCAGAAGTTTTCGCCATGCTCATTTGGCTCTGCATTTGTACTGCTCATGAAATCAGTTTGCGTTCTTGCAGAATACTCCGGACAACCGGATGAACATCGCACCACCCCTCATCATTATAGCCAAGAATACAGAGATTATGGCGCAAATCAAGTATAGCGCCGGTATTGTCCACCTTTTTCGTTTCGCTCAACGCGACAGCTTTCAGGATTTCATAATACTCTTCAACAGAAGTAAGCACTTCATTATTCACTCGTTTTTCAGCAATCGTGTTTTCATAATGACGGCGAATCCTGAAAAAGCTTTTGGTATAATCTGCCAGGGTAATCCGGGTACGGTTATGGTTAAGCGCATTGTCGGCAGCATCGCGAATCATGCGAAAGAGGTCACGGAGGCAGCCACCACTCATATCGATAAACTGGTAAACGAGGTCAGGTGGCTCAAAACACTCCGTTCCTATCCGGCACGTTATGATATGGTAGATGGCATCCCTTCCTGCGGAATAAGGATTGCCCTGTTTGTCATGCACCTTGAGCATCGGCAACTCAAAATCCTCATCAAAATTTCCGGTGATGACCGCCGCGTTGGAATGGTAACACAAGGAAACTGGAAAGGTAAAGATGACATGCGTTTGAAGGCTGCTGAGAATATGGCTGTGATTGAAAAAAAGCTCTTCGGATTTCTCGATACTCAACTTGTCGAGATCTTCGATAATGATAATCAGCCCTTTCTTGCCAATTCCCTGCAATTTGCTCTTGACCTCACGGACAAGATCGTTGCAATGACTGATAAAATCCGACAACCGGGGCTCGATACTCTCGATAATTGTTTTTTTTGTTGTAGAACTCGCATTGGCCGCAGCCCGCATTTTGCCAAAAAAACGGGCGAAAAGTGGCACACTCACCTCTGCCTCCAGACCAGCTTCAAGCGAAGCTTCGCCAGTTAATACCCTGATTTTTTCGATTTCAGCAGTGTGACTCCATTCGCTGATACTTTTGAACAACTGCGGATTAATCCTGATGTTATACTCTCCGACAACACCAAACAGCTTTTCCATCGTAATCACAAACAGCTCGACATAGTTGATGTTTACAGGATCGAGCTCCTCGCGTACTGAAAAATTAAGCACAATGAAATCATCACTGATCTCCCGCTGAAGCTTGTTCAGCTCAGTGCTTTTGCCGCAACCCCGATAACCGGAAAAAAGAATTTGAAGCTTTCCTGCAGGCTTGTTGTTCAAGCGTCTTTTAAGGGAAATAATCGGGTTATCGCCCCGTCCCTCAAACGCATCGACATAATAGGAGTCCAGCTCGTCGCCGTTTAAAGCGTCGGTTGACAACCGCTCATATACTGAAGATAAAGTAACCATTGAACATTGATTTTCGGAGTGACACACTATCAACTCTTCCGGTTCCGTCACCATTCACCGGATAGTGATTCCGATAGTGATTCCGATATTTTTTTCAAACCTCGTTCAACAAATATAACAAACAAGAATCTGATACTATTGGCGAACAATACCCAATTCCCGGAAAAAGAATTCCTTTTCAGACAAGGGACGTTGTTCGGTAAGATAAGAGTTTTCAAGAACGCCAATTTTTTTTCTGGTTCAGTCAGGGACAACAGTGACTTCAGGGACTCAAAGGACAGCAAAGTAAATCCACTTGATGGAATGGTGGTCATGTCAATCAGAGATACCCCAAGGGTTTTGTTTGTTTATTCCCGCGATTTCAGAACGGCAGGTTATCGGGATCGTCCAGGTCATCAAAAGAAAGAGGGCTTGAAAACGGGTCTCCCCCGGCTTCCAGTATCTTTGTCTCTTCCCAGGTTATGCCGTAAGGAGCGCCGCCGGAGGTGTAGCCTGCGATATAGGCAAAGGTGTCGTCTGACTCGATCAAGCCGGAAGATTTTGCCAGGAAAAGCCGCGACGCATGGTTCATCCTTTTGCGTCGCGGGCTTTTTTTATTCGATTTCATCGAAAAGAGAACGAGCTATCGGTTGACCAGATTCATCATGCTTTCGGGGTAACGGGCACCTGATGCTGCTCCTTTTGGCAGGGCTTCGGTGATTTCGGTCATTTCGGTTTCGCTGATCTCCACGGTTCCGGCAGCGATGTTCTCTTCGAGGTAGCTCCGACGTTTGGTGCCGGGAATGGGCACGATGTCGTTGCCTTGCGCAAGCACCCAGGCAAGGGCGAGTTGGCCGGGAGTGATGCCTTTTTTGCTGGCGATGATTTTGAGGCGTTCTACCAGTTCGAGGTTTTTGGTGAAGTTCTCGCCCTGAAAGCGGGGGGAGTTGCGGCGGTAGTCGTCGGTGGCAAAGTCGTCGGGGCTTTTGAGCTGGCCGGTGAGGAAGCCGCGCCCGAGAGGACTATAGGGTACGAAGCCTATACCAAGCTCACGCAGGGTGGGCAGAATCTCGTCTTCGGGGTCACGGCTCCAGAGTGAGTATTCGCTTTGCAGGGCGCTTACGGGATGGACGGCATTGGCACGACGGATGGTCTGGACACCGGCTTCGGAGAGGCCGATGTAGCGTACCTTGCCTGCCGAAACGAGGTCGGCCATCGCTCCTACAGTCTCTTCGATGGGCACCTCTGCGTCCACACGGTGCTGGTAGTAGAGGTCGATATGGTCAACTCCAAGCCGTTTCAGCGAGCTGTCGCATGAGGATCGAACATATTCGGGTCTTCCGCTGATGCCGGTGATGGGCGCCCAGCCGCCATCAACCGCAGGTGCGCTGCGCATGATGCCAAACTTGGTGGCAACGACTACCTGGTTGCGGCGCCCCTTGATGGCCCTGCCGACCAGCTCTTCGTTGGTATACGGGCCGTACATATCGGAGGTGTCAAGAAAGTTCACCCCAAGATCGAGTGCACGGTGAATGGTGGCAATAGACTCGGCTTCGTTGCGAGTGCCGTAAAAGTCGGACATACCCATACAGCCCAAACCTTGCGCTGATACGGTCAGCCCTTGTGTTCCAAGTTTTCTTTGTTCCATTGGTGATGTTGGTTTTTAAAAAAGGGACTTAAGGGACTGCAAGGAGAACAGGGACATATAGAAGAATGGAAAACGAGAGAGGGTATGTTGCCAAGCCTCTCTCGTTTTATTGATAACGCTGTGCGATCAATGCTTGAAGTGGCGCATTCCGGTAAATACCATGGCGAGGTTGTTGGCATCGGCTGCTTCTATGACCTCGTTGTCCCTGATCGATCCGCCGGGCTGGATAACAGCGGTGACTCCGGCTTCGGCAGCGGCAAGAAGGCCGTCGGCGAAGGGGAAAAATGCATCGGAGGCTACAACGGAACCGTGCAGGTCGAGGTTGACTTCCGAGGCTTTCCAGCGCGCAATTTTTGATGAATCAACGCGCGACATCTGGCCTGCGCCTACTCCGTATGTCTGGCGGTTTTTAACATAGAGAATGGTGTTGGATTTGATATGCTTGCAGATTTTCCAGGCAAACATGAGGTCGGCAATCTCCTCTTCGGTTGGCTGCCGTTTGGTGACGACCTGCAAATCCTCTTTTGCAACGATCTTGCTGTCACGTTCCTGGACAAGCATTCCGAATGGTGTAGACTTGAACTCCCAGCCGCCTTTGGGCAGTGGACTCTTCTGCAGCACCAGTCGGCGATCTTTTTTCTTCATCAAGAGGTCAAGCACGCCATCTTCAAATGCGGGTGCTATGAGAATTTCGGTAAAGATTTCATTGACGGCCCTGGCGGCTTCCATGTCGAGCGGGCGGTTAAATGCAATAATGCCGCCAAACGGGGCCTGGGTGTCGGTTGAAAATGCACGTCGGTATGCTTCGGCAAGGGTTGGGGCCTGCGCAACGCCGCATGGGTTGGTGTGTTTGACAATGACCACCGAAGGCTCTTCACCGCGAAACTCCTCGATCAGGGAGGTTGCTGCGGCTATATCGAGCATGTTGTTGTAGGAAAGTTCCTTGCCGTGCAACTTTTCGAAAAAGTCGCCAAAGGATCGGGTTCCGTCAGTATCAGTAAGACGGTACAACCCTGCACTCTGGTGGGGGTTCTCACCATAACGCATGTCGAGTTCCCGCTCAAGCTTGACCGACATGAAAGAGGTTGCCTCCTGCTGTTTGCCGCCTACAGCGCCTGACAGGTATGAGGCAATGGCACGGTCGTACCGTGAAGTCAGTTCAAAAACCTTGAGGGCGAGAGTAAGACGGGTTGCCCTTTTGGTGGCTCCATTGCTCTCCTTCATCTCCTGCAGCACCAGCGCATAGTCGGCGCTGTCGGTGACAACTGTTACAGACTCGTTGTTTTTGGCAGCACTGCGAAGCATCGAAGGGCCGCCAATATCGATATTTTCAATTGCATCTTCAAAGGTCACGTCGGGTTTGGCTACCGTTGCTTCGAAGGGGTAGAGGTTCACCACAACCAGATCGATGAAACCAATGCCGTTGTCGGTCGCCTGCTTCACATGATCGGCATTCTCCCGTACGGCCAAGAGAGCGCCGTGGATTTTGGGGTGAAGCGTCTTTACCCGGCCATCCATGATCTCGGGAAATCCGGTAATCGTTGAAATTGAGTCGGCGGCAATTCCGGAATCCTGAAGCGTTTTCAGGGTTCCGCCGGTTGAAAAAATCTCCACGCCGAGGAGAGAGAGTTCCCGGCAGAAATCAACAATACCGGTTTTATCAGATACAGAGACCAGCGCCCGCTTGATGACAGGATCAGACATTTGGAGAAAGTTTATTTATCGTTTCAGTGCCGTTCGTAAAGGCGGAATTTAAGAAATAATCCCCAATTATTTGAAGGTGCTCTTAACCGGGCGGCGCGGAAACAGCTTGTTGTGACACCCAAGGCCCAGTGTTTCGAAGGTTATGAGCTGTTTGGAATAGCTCTTGCTTTCAAAGATGACACTCTGCCGTTGCCAGAGTTGCGTGCCCATAAAAATGGTTCTTCGTAGAATTTAGTGGCTTGAAGTGAAATAATAACACTTTATCCCGCAGTAGAAAGATTATGTTGTTTATGGTTGGGTCTTGGATTGGTTCCGGTAGCTCTCGAAACTTTAGAAGATGCTTAACAAGCTTTCACCGCGATCGGAGCGGAATTAAACCCAGAGAGATTAAAACACCTGATAGCAGTTCGACAACTTCATCTAATTCGGAAAAAGCAGACCGTTCTCTTCTGCATAAGCACTTTTTCAAAATTGCATTGGAAAAAGTTGTTAAATCCCCATAAAAAACCGGTTTTAAATAAACAGGTTAGTCAAAACCAGCAACGGACATATTCACAGAACTATTTCCACAACATCCTCGTTGCTTCGCCAAGTATCATTTTAGCCGTTTTCGCCAGTAGAAAGGTCGTCGTTTCTGGTGAGCGCAAGCCAAAATTCGAATTCGATCTTGATAAACAGCGTAAAACAAATTATAGGGAAAACTCCTCAAGGATTTCTTCCACAATCTCCTTCCAATTCGCGGAGAAGCCTCAGGATTCCTCACAATCTGATTGAGTGCCTTTTCCACCTCTGAGAGCAAGGTTGAACCAAGCCCTGTCTTCCGCACCTCGTAGTACTGCGCCGCTTCTATGACCTCTGCATCAGCATCCGGATGAAATCCAATCAGCATCCGGATGAAATCCAATCAGTTTCATGAGATGGCAGACCGCGCCCGGCGAAGAACATCTTTATCCGATATCTCGGTTACCATCCCCTGCTCAATCTCATCCAGGCGTCGCTCTGCCTCCTCAGCCCACAAAACCTCGACTTCATCTTCAGAGAGATCTTCGAGGCTTTCAACTATCCACTTGGCGAGTGTAGCACGCTCGTGCAACTCCAGCTTCTGGATCGCGACTTCGATTTCTTTGATACCCATATTTTCGCTTTTAAAAGAATGTGATCTCAAGAATAAACTTACAGTAAATGTACGGATAATTCCGATGGAAATGAGAAAAATGGAGAACGTTACGGGCGAATCGAGAGAGCACCCGACAAGAAAATCCCAAACAACAGAAAAACTTGGAATTGAATAGCCGTTATGATAAAATCTATCCTGTGACGCAGTGAAAAACATAAGCGCATAAGAACATTCACCACATGGCTACCCATAAAACACGACTTGCGGTTTTCTGTTCCGGCGGAGGCAGCAATTTTCAGGCTATCTTTCATGCCATCCCGAAAAAAGGGCTCAATGCGGAAATCGTGCTTTGCCTCTCCAACCGCTCTCAATGTGGAGCGATGGAGTTTGCGCGGCAAAACGACATAGCAACGGTGCATCTGACGGAAAAGCAGTTTGGTTCGTTTGATGAGTTCGCTGCTGCAATGGTGAGCTGCCTCCGCGAACATCGTATCGATATCGTCCTTCTGGCGGGCTATATGCGCAAGGTGCCTGAAGCGGTTGTGGCGGCTTTTGCGGACAAGATGCTCAACATCCATCCGGCACTCCTGCCGAAGTTCGGTGGTGAGGGGATGTATGGCATTAATGTCCATACCGCAGTGCTCCAGGCGGGCGAAAGTGAAAGCGGAGCAACGGTGCATCTTGTGAACGAGGAGTATGACAAGGGAAGAATTTTGTTGCAGCGGCGTGTGCCTGTCCTGCCTGGCGATACGCCGGAGCTTCTGGCGGCAAGGGTACTCGAGTGCGAACATAGGCTCTATCCAGAGGCTCTTGAGAAATTGCTGGCCGAACAGCACTCATGAAGGCCGGGCAACTCAACATCAGTGAAATTTTTCATTCCATACAGGGTGAGTCTTCCTTTGCGGGGTGGCCCTGCGCGTTCATCCGCCTTGCGGGATGCGGCCACGGATGCAGGAGCTGCGATACCACCTATGCGGATAAGAGCGGCAGACTCCTTGAAATTGAGGAGATCATAGAGAGTGCACTTGCGTTTCAGGCTCCCTTTGTCGAAATCACCGGTGGAGAGCCGTTGCTGCAGCCTGCCGTCCATAGCCTGATGCAGCAGCTCTGCGATCTTGGTCAGCAGGTACTGCTTGAAACCGGAGGGTTTCTATCAGTAGCGGAGGTTGACCGGCGTGTCCATAAAATCATCGATATCAAACCTCCCTCTTCGGGCGTCTCCCTTCAGAACAATCCTGACAATATCCGACTTGCCCTCGAGGCCTCTCCTCCCCACCGCTCAACCTTTGAGTTCAAGGTAGTGGTTGCGGACAGAGAGGACTATGATTGGGCGAAATCACTTTTGCTCGAAAGCGGCCTGATGGACTCGTTTACGGTAATGATGGGCGTGGCATTTGGCGAACTTGAGCCGAGAGAGTTGGCGGAATGGCTCCTCAGCGACCGGCTCCATGCAAGAATGCAGTTGCAACTGCACCAGTATATCTGGCATCCCGGCACAAGAGGGGTCTAAAATCGAAGTGTTTGGCTTTTGCCTCGTAACTCTTTACTTTTCCATTGTCCATTATCCATTTTTCCATTATCCACTACCCATTTGCCCCAACTTTCCGTCATCGTCCCGCTCTTCAATGAACGGGAATCGCTTCCTGATCTCGTCGGGCAACTCTATTCGGCCATGAATGAAAAAGGGCTGCACGATCTCTTCAGTGAGGAGTTCAGTTTTGAAATCATCATGGTTGACGATGGTTCTACCGATGGTTCCAATGCCCTGATCAGAAGCATGATTCCTTCGAAACCGGAAGTTCGCCTGATCTCGTTTCAGAGAAACTTTGGCAAGACCGCAGCACTCTCGGCAGGCTTTCTCGCTGCCAACGGCGACTATGTCTGTACCATCGACGCCGATCTGCAGGATGACCCTTTTGCCATCAAAGGGATGATAAAAAAACTGCAGGAGGGATATGATCTGGTAAGTGGCTGGAAACAGCAGCGCAAGGATCCACTCTCCAAAACGCTTCCTTCGAAGTTGTTCAATGGCGTCACACGACTTTTTACAGGTATCACCATTCATGATTTCAACTGTGGCATTAAGGTTTACCGCAGGGAGGTAACCCAAAGGCTGGAGCTGCATGGAGACATGCACCGCTATATTCCGGTGCTGGCCCAGTGGAACGGGTTCAGGATTACCGAACTGCCAGTGAAGCACAGGGCAAGACAATTTGGAAGCACCAAATATGGTTCCTCGAGGTTTTTTTCCGGGCTTTTCGATTTCCTTTCGGTGCTTTTTATAACCCGATATCTTCGCCGTCCCATGCATTTTTTCGGCATGGCCGGGCTTACCAGCTTTGTCCTGGGTTTTGTCATCAGTCTCTATGTCACACTCGACAAAATCCTGCTCAATAAGCCGGTGAGCAACCGCCCCATTCTTTTTCTCGGCATCCTCTTGCTCATTCTCGGTGTTCAGCTTTTTTCGACCGGACTGCTGGGCGAAATGCTCTCGACTTCGAACAGCAAAAGCAGTTCATTTACCATCCGCGAAACTGTTAATCTCACTGCCGGACAGTCAAAAAAATTCGGCTCTGCTGAATAATTTTCCATCATTTTTTACCATTCACCATGAAACGGGTTGGAGCACACGTCAGTATTGCCGGAGGAGTTGAAAATGCACCACTTCAGGCCAGCAGCATCGGAGCAAAAGCATTTGCCTTGTTTACCAAAAACCAGCGGCAGTGGAAAGCACCGAAACTGGAATCAGCTTCAGTTGAGGCTTTCCGAAAAAACTGCAATGATGGGGGATTTAAACCGGAACATATTCTGCCGCACGACAGCTATCTCATCAACCTCGGCAGCCCGGACACCCAGAAGCTCCGGAATGCCCGCGATGCCTTTACAGAAGAGATGGTGCGCGTCGAAGAACTCGGGCTGGTGATGCTGAACTTTCATCCCGGAAGTCATCTGAAGGAGATTACGGAGGAGCAATGCCTGAAGTTTATTGCCGAATCGATCAATATTGCACTTGAAGCTACCCATTCCGTTACAGCGGTGATTGAAAACACTGCCGGTCAGGGAACCAATCTTGGATACCGCTTCGAGCAACTGGCAGCACTCATCGACCAGGTTGATGACAAGAGCAGGGTCGGGGTCTGTCTTGACACCTGCCACCTCTTTGCAAGCGGTTACGATCTCCGGACAACGGCAGCAATTGAATCAACGTTCGGTGAGTTTGACCGGATTGTGGGTCTCCGCTACCTGAGGGGAATGCACCTCAATGATGCACTCCACCCGCTCGGCAGCCGTCTGGACCGCCATGCGGGTATCGGCAGGGGAACGATAGGACTTGAAGCGTTCTCCTATATCATGGCGCACCCGGCCTGTGAAGAGATTCCCCTGATCCTTGAAACACCTGACTCCGAAGAGTGGAGCAGGGAAATCAGCCTGCTCTACAGCCTCGGAGCGTAAAAAGGGCTACCGTTTCGAGACAACCCGAAGGTATTTGCTTACCGAAACAGCACTGCCAAACAGACCAAGCACCAGACCAAACAGTACCGTGGCAGGATAAATCAGGAGTGCAGAAGGCTGCAGTACCTGGTAAATGGCTGGCTCGTAACGGAAGAGCAGTTGGTCGAAGAGCAGATAGATCGCGCCGGCAGCAAGTGCACCGGAAATCAGACCCTGCAACGCCCCTTCGATGACATAGGGTGCACCGATAAACCAGCCTGTAGCTCCCACCAGACGCATGGTGCGAATTTTTTCCTGCCGTGAAAACATGGCGAGGCGGATGGTATAGCCAACCAGTACAATGGTGGCCAGAGAAATCAGGACTCCTATTCCACCGGTAAGCAAGGTAAAGAGACGTGCATTCTCCTCGATCTGACCAAGAAATACCTGGTTGTAACGAATATCAGCGTCAGGAGCGATTTTACGAATTTTCGGCACAATCCTCTCGATGCTGTCAGGCCGGGCGTACTCAGGAAGAAACTTAAGCTTTATAGAACGTGGCAAGGGATTTGAGCCAAGAATCCGGACAATATCTTCTCCAAAATCGTGGGTAAACCTTTTTGCAGCGTCATCTTTCGAAACATAGGCGGCTTCTCGAATGCCCTTCAGCTTCCTTACCTGTCCAGCAACATCCTCAGCCTGTGACTCACCCATCGTTTCGCCAAGAAAAACCTCAACTTCTACCCTGCCTCGTAACTCCTGAATCACATCCAGAAAACTCAATGAGACTGTGCTGAAAAGACCAAGCAGCACAAGCGCGAAAAAACTTACCGTAACGGTTATGGCTGCAGGCAAGCGTGCCCGTCCAATTCCTGAAAACCCTTCCTTGACGACAAACAACAATGACATAACAGCTTGTTTAGCATTTAATTCAGCTTCAAGTCAAAGAATCAACAAAACA
>SESA01000128.1_pt1 | contig 53481 bp, 47 predicted proteins | sample 3171451 | NCBI WGS metagenome assembly SESA01 (sample SAMN06051862, study PRJNA518727) | freshwater metagenome | biome: subpolar coniferous forest; feature: holomictic lake; material: water; isolation source: holomictic Lake 227, 8 m depth | place: Canada: near Kenora, Ontario | collected...
TTACGGATAAGTGTTCCCAAGTTCAAAATTCCGGAAAAAGAAAGCAAAAGTGAAGATGTATATTCTATTATCCATGATGAGCTGATGATAGATGGAAATTCCAGGTTGAACCTGGCAACATTTTGTTCCACCTGGCTTGATGAGGGAATTCATAAGCTGATGGATGAATGCCTGGATAAAAACATGATCGACAAGGATGAATATCCGCAAACCGCTGCGATTGAAGAGCGCTGTGTTCATATGCTGGCCGACTTGTGGAATGCTCCTAAAAGTAAAAATACGATCGGATGCTCTACGACTGGTTCGAGTGAAGCGGCTATGTGCGGCGGATTGGCCATGAAATGGCGCTGGCGCGAAAAAATGAAAGCTGCCGGGAAGGACAGCTCAAAACCAAACCTGGTAACAGGTCCGGTTCAGGTATGCTGGGAAAAATTTGCCCGTTATTTTGATGTCGAGATACGACAGATCCCTATGGAACAGGGGCGTTTGCTGATGAATGCCGAGGAGGTCCTGAAACGCTGCGACGAGAATACCATTGGCGTTGTCCCAACCCTGGGGGTTACATTTACCTGCCAGTACGAGGATGTAAAATCAATCAATGATGCACTGGATGAACTGCAGAGAAAAACCGGGCTGGATATTCCCATCCATGTGGATGGTGCCAGCGGTGGTTTTGTGGCTCCCTTCCTCCATCCCGACCTCGTCTGGGATTTCAGGTTACCCCGGGTAAAATCGATCAATACCTCCGGTCACAAATTCGGATTATCCCCCCTCGGGGTTGGCTGGGTCATCTGGCGTGAAAAATCGGACCTGCCCGAAGGATTGGTTTTCAATGTCAATTACCTGGGAGGCAACATGCCCACCTTTGCACTCAATTTCTCAAGACCCGGCGGCCAGATCATTGCCCAGTATTACAATTTCCTCCGCCTGGGGAAAGAGGGATACCGGAGGATTCAGCAGGCCTGTGCCGACCATGCTTCCTATATTGCCGGCAAAATCGAAAAGATGAAGGTCTTTGAAATTATCTATAACGGACAGGGTGCGCTGCCCGGGGCCTGCTGGACTCTGAAAAAAGATGCCAACGTCGGTTTCACCCTGTATGATCTGTCCGACCGCCTGCGCAGCAGGGGCTGGCAGATTGCCTCCTACTCCATGCCTGAAAACCGGGAAGACCTGGTTGTGCAAAGGGTTCTGATACGTCACGGGTTCAGTCATGACATGGCCGATCTTCTGATTGAGGATTTCAAACGTGCCCTTGATTGGTTTGAAAAACACCCGGTCATCAACATCAAGGGGATCAACGAGGAAAAAGGCTTTAATCACAACTAAAATAAAATAAAAATATAAAATGGAACCGACAAAAAACGTTAACATGACAACAACCCGCCTGGTCTTCATGACAGGCGCTGCCGTGTTCAGTCTTCGGGGATTATCTTTTATGGCAATCGAAGAAATGACCATGTTTTTCTATGTATTATTCGGAACAGTACTTTTCCTTGTTCCGGCATCCATGGTTTCGGCCGAGCTGGGTGGCGCTTTCGGGAGTGTTGGCGGGGGAGTTTATACCTGGGTGAAAGAGGCGTTTCATAAAAAACTGGGATTTCTCGCCATCTGGCTGCAATGGATACAAAATGTGGTGTATTACCCCATTTTACTGGGATTTGCAGCCTCCATCATCGCCTACATGATCGGGAAACCTGAATTAAGCAACAATGGCACCTACGTTGGAATTTTCTGCATCGTGGTGTATTGGATTTCAACCGTCATTACCCTGAACGGGTCACAGCTGATGTCAAAAATTGCCAGTTATGGATTCCTTCTGGGAACCATCATTCCGGGTGCTGCTTTAATTCTTTTCACACTAATCTATATGGCCATGGGAAATCCCCTGGCATTTCTGCATCCATCGGCGGTCGACACCACCAATGCCTATATCATGGAGGGGATCACCTACCCGCGTTGGTTTCCCCATATTACAAGCCTTGACAATGTTACCTTCCTGGCCGCTGTCATCCTGATTTTCGCCGGGATTGAAGTCCAGGCAGTACATGCCAACGAATTAAAAAATCCATCCAAACAATTTCCGAAAGTGCTCTTTTTTGCCGCTGCGCTGATTTTCGTTCTCCAGATATTGGGATCACTGGCCGTTGCAGTTGTTCTGCCTGAAAGCAAGATCACATTACAATCAGGTTTGATGCAGACTTTTGAGAACCTCTTCATCAGCATGGGGATGAAATGGATGCTTCCGGTTATCTGTGTCCTGATGGCCTTTGGGGTCCTTGGCAGCGTGATCTCCTGGATTGCGGGTCCGAGCCGCGGACTGTTATGGACCGCAAAAGATGGATTGCTGCCCCCGGCGCTGGCGAAAGTCAACAAAAAAGGGATTCAGCAAAACATTCTCATCATCCAGGGGTTGATTGTCACCCTGCTTGCCTCCATCTATTTTATCATACCCAACGTAGGCGTCGCTTTCTTTTTACTGGGCGCTTTAACCATCGGGCTATACCTGATCATGTACATGTTCATGTATGCAGCGGGTATCAAGCTGCGTTATACCCAACCCGACCTGGCGCGGTCATTCAAAGTTCCGGGAGGGATTGCCGGGATGTGGGCCTTTGCAGGGATCGGTTTCCTGGCGGTATTGTTTGCCTTTATCGTATCCTTTTTTCCGCCTTCGCAGCTTCCGGTTGGAAGTCCGCTCGAATACGTGGGACTGGTCCTTGGAGGCACGGTTCTTTTTACCATACTGCCATTTTTAATTACCCTGGGTAAAAAATAATATTTATCAAAATCATGAAAACATTCCGAACGTCGTGTATTCTTGTTTTCATCCTCGCCTTTACCGGCCTGAAGGCACAGGACCAGGATTATAAAGTGTTGAGTGTACGGATGAATGCCCTGGAGAAAAAGGTCTCCATTGAAGATTCACTGTATCATGTGCTGTTGCACAACGACCTGCCGAATTCAAGAAATGAAGTTGAAAAACAATCCTACTCGGGGTTTGTGATTTCCAGTATCAAAGGGGTGGTCCTGAATATCGGCGGTTTCGTTGAAGCAGACCTGATGCATGATTTGAATCCGCTGGAAGACAAATCTTCGTTCACGACTTCAACCATCGTGATGGATCCTACACCCGGCTCACAGAACGTTACCAGCTTCAGCGTAAGGCCTTCCCGTATTTCATTCAAGGGAAGCAGCACTGACAACAGTTTTTCTGCTTTGCTGGAGTTTGATTTTGAAGGAAGCAACGGGGCAACGACCCCCCGGCTGAGGCATGCCTACATAACCTATAAAAGCTGGAGTGCGGGGAAGTACTGGAGCAACTTCATGGATAGCGACAACAATCCGGAAATCCTTGACTTTGAAGGACCCAATGCGACCATTTCCCTCCGCCAGATACAGGTCAGGTACAGCTTCAAGGCCGGCAAATCCAATATGATGGCCGTTTCCCTGGAGGCGCCCGGCGCTGAGATAACAGTTCCGGCTTCCTGGAGCTCAAAAAACGTGTACCCTGATCTGACATTCAGTTTCACACACCAGTTCTGGCAGGGAACAAGCCATTTGCGGGTTGCCGCGCTGGCACACCCGATCACCTGGCTCGATGCGAACGGTGTTGAAAAGAACACCCTGGGAGGGGCTGTGAATTTTACGGCCAGCATCCAGGTTACCAAGCTGGACAATATCAACCTGCAGGCAACAGCGGGTACCGGTTTTGGTAAATACAACAACGACCTGGGTGGCCTGGGATATGATGCATTCCAAAGGAAATGTGATACTACCAAATTATCTACGGCGAACCAGGTGAATCTCTTTGCCTATTATAACCATTGGTGGACGCCCAGGCTGAGCTCGGCCCTGGGAGGTGGCTATTTGGATATGCTTGACACCAGAGCGATCACGGATGCAAATACCATTAAATCCACCAGCTATGCTTCCACCAACCTGATTTATTATCCCAACGATCATTTCAAGTTTGGTCTTGAAGTGCTTTATGGCAAAAGAAAAGATATGGATGACAAAACAAGGGAGACTTTCCGGTTTCAGTTCACCATGTTTGCCAAGATCTGACCGTATCGCCGCCTTGTTTGCGATGAAGCCGTGTGACAGGCAGTGTCACCTTTGTAAAATGCCAGGTTGGTGGTTCATATCCACCCCTGGAGTTTGTAATAGGCCAGTGCCATATATTCCCTGAGTACGAGGAGTTCGTACTCGAGGTGAACCCAGAACTCATAGCGGATGGTAATGTTCCTCCCAACGTCGGGGACCCATCCCCTGGCGCCAAGTTTGCGGGCATTGAAGTTCAGGTTCGACTCGATGGTCTTCTCAAAGGCAGGGACCCCGTCAACCTTCAGGAACCCGGCCTTTCTGAAAGTAAGCACGGCGCGGTAGAGATGTTCGGGGGAGGTGACCAGGAGCAGTGACGAATGACGAGTGACGAATGACGAATCAGGTGACACGTGACGCGTGACGCGTGACGATTCAATATCCGATATTATTTTAAAGACGTTAAGTGCCTCGGCCCGGGTATTGGTGCCTGAATCTTCAAGGAAGATTCGATCACCGGCAACGCCGCGCAACTCCATCTCCTGCTTCATCTGGTTCACCGAACTGAGGCTGTCCTTTGATTCACCCGGAAGGGCAATGATCACACGGGCACGGGTAAAGTGGTTGGCCACCCTGGACGCATACCAGCATCGCATCAGTCCCGATTCACTGGGCATCCCGCCTCCGCCCAGCACCACGATGTAATCGGGCGGGCGATGAATGCCGGCCTTTTTGACCCCCATCCCGTACCATATCCAGAAGGGTGCTGAAGTAAAAGCCATGATGATCATCACGGTAAAAAAGAGACCGGTGATGATCAACATGGTAGCGGCAATTTTCCTGACTCTTCTCATGAAACAACCTGATCGGTTGACCAAAGGTAAATAATTCGGCAGTTATCCGATTTTCGCACGGACGATCGATGAAATCTCATGCACTGGGATCCGTTCCTGCAGCATCGTGTCGCGGTCGCGGATGGTAACAGTGTTGTCTTCAAGCGTCTGGTGGTCGATGGTAATGCAAAAGGGCGTGCCCAGTGCATCCATGCGGCGGTAACGGCGGCCTATGGTATCCTTTTCCTCATAGTAGCAGCGAAAATCGTTCTTCACCACATCCATGATCTCGCGTGCCTTTTCGGGCAGGCCGTCCTTTTTGGTCAATGGCAAAACGGCCAGTTTGATGGGGGCCAGCTTTGCAGGAATCCCCAGCACCACACGTTCGCTTCCATCTTCCAGCTTTTCTTCGCGGTAAGCGTGACCCAGGATGGCGAGGAAGGTACGGTCGAGGCCAATAGAGGTCTCTACTACGTATGGCACATAACTTTCATTTGCCTCTGTGTCGAAGTACTGGAGCTTTTTCCCTGAATATTGCTGGTGAGCGCTCAGGTCAAAATCGGTCCGGCTGTGGATCCCTTCCAGTTCCTTGAACCCGATGGGGAATTCAAATTCGATATCGGCAGCGGCATTGGCGTAATGGGCCAGTTTTTCGTGGTTGTGGAAACGGTATTTCGAGGCGGGAAGTCCCAGTGAAAGATGCCATTTCATGCGTTCTTCCTTCCAGAATTCATACCATTTCAGCTCTTCACCCGGTTTGACAAAGAACTGCATCTCCATCTGTTCAAATTCGCGCATGCGGAACAGGAATTGCCTTGCCACGATCTCGTTACGGAAGGCCTTACCGATCTGTGCAATGCCAAACGGGATCTTCATGCGGGCCGATTTCTGCACATTCAGGAAGTTGACAAAAATCCCCTGGGCTGTTTCAGGCCGGAGATAAACCACGTTGGCATCCTCATTCACCGATCCCATCTGGGTCGAGAACATGAGGTTGAACTGCCGTACGTCGGTCCAGTTCTTGGTTCCGCTGATGGGGCATACGATGCCAGCTTCCTCAATCAATAATTTGATATCAGCCAGGTCATCCTTGCCCAGGGAGGCATAGAACCGGCTTTTGATCGCATCAATCTTGTCCTGGTACTCTTTTACCCGGGGATTGGTGTCACGGTACATCTTTTCATCGAATGACTCACCAAAACGGCCGCGGGCTTTTTCCACCTCTTTCTGGATCTTATCCTCAATTTTCTGAAGATGGTCCTCCACCAGCACATCCGCACGGTATCGCTTTTTCGAATCACGGTTATCGATCATCGGGTCGCTGAAGGCATCCACATGTCCCGAAGCTTTCCATACCGTGGGATGCATGAAAATGGCGCAATCAAGCCCCACAATGTTTTCGTGGAACTGGGTCATCCAGCGCCACCAGTATTCCTTGATGTTGTTCTTGAGTTCAACGCCAAAGGGACCGTAATCATACACGGCGCTCAGTCCGTCGTAGATTTCGCTGGAGGGGAAAACAAAGCCGTATTCCTTGGCGTGGGATATGATTTTTTTAAAGAGTTCCTCGTTGTTGGCCATAATAATGCTGATTTTGGGCCACAAAGGTAGGAAAAAGGAACTTAGTTTTTAATGCACCGGACGGAGAGTGCACTGGGTTGATACTCCTCGTACATGGTCACTTCACTGGTCCGGTACTCAAGGTATACTGCGACAGCTGTTCCCTTGGAGATGATCTCGGAAGACCAGTAGTAACCCTCCCTGTAAAGGTCATGCCATTGCTTGGCCATGAAATCGTAGTAACCCCCGGGAAAAGCTGAAAAACCGCTGAAGTTGGTAGCTCCGACATTGGGATTTTGCCAGTTCAGGGTAGATTTGAGTTTTCCCCCGGCCTCCGAATTCATGCCAAGGTACCGGATGAGGTTCTTCCAGTCCTGGCTGGATGGGACATGCCATCCGGCCGGACAGATTCCCTGGGCTCCTGAGGCCTGGGTATAGCCCATCAGTTCATTCCACTGGTAAAGACCACCCCAGTAATCACACTGGGTGAAATTGTTGCCATAGCAATACTTTTCGATGATGCCGTCATCCTGCTCCTTCTGGATCTGGCTTTCATCTGTCCACTTTCCGATATTCAGGTTGTCGCTCATCCAGCATTGCTGCCCGATCTTCACCGTATGGTAAACCTGGCCCCCGTAATCCAGGAGCCCGCAGGATAAGCTGTCAGGTGGAGCTGTTTCAGGCGTGCCGGTTGCGGCCTGTTCCGGGCGTTCACTTTTCTGGGCGAATACACCTTGCCGGCCATGCAGGATGAATACCATCAATGCCATGGCCGTTAAAATAATTTTCATAATCCGGTGATTTAGGAAATGTCATACCAAGGTATGAACAAAACACGCAGGTTATTCCAGGTGAGCCACGTTTTTTTTCTCTGTGGTAAAATCATACCGCACCTTTCCCTGCCGCACCGTCACTTGACCAGGATGTTGATCCCATGAAACGTCGATGTGGCGCGACTTTGCCACATTGACCAGGGTGATGGCCTTCTCCATGCCATCGCCCCGTTCAAAGTTGACCACCTCGTCGGGCAGGGCCAGGCGGTTGCCATCGTATATTGACTCGCCGGGCCAGGATTGCAACCGCGAATAAACAGCTGCAATATCCATGTCCAGAAAATATTCAACAGAGACCGGGTTGCGCTCAAATGCAGCTTTAACAAAGGGTTTCCATTCGCACGAATCCATATACCGTCCGGCATAAAAGGCTAGGTCGGCGATAACGGAGGCCGGTTCCGATTGACGAATAGATGAGAGATAGGTTATGATCTCTTGGCGGGTTTGGTCGGGAGATATTTTGATCGGCCGGGCTGATGTAAACTCTTTCTTTGCCGAAGGCAAATGGGGTACGGTATGGACAAATTTTTTCAGGTCGGTAAAAAATTCTTCCCTGCTCCCGAGCCCCGGGAAGTTTAGTTTCAATGCTTCGATGAATCCCTGACAGGATGTTGGGTTGAATATCTCATCTTCACTGTAAATTCTGAACCGGTGGTCGATCGGCTGGAGGTAAAGATCCTCCTCATCCATTTCACAATAGAGTTTCCGGCCTGTTTTATCGCCAAGACGGTTTTTGCTGCCATGTTCATATCCAAAAGCTTTTTCGAGCTGAATAAAGCGTTCGGTCCCCTGGCATTTGAAACACAACTGGAAAAGTTTCTGATGACGGCTGTAATCACGCAAAAAGTTCATAAAGACCTCGAAATCAATCGTCGTTTCAAGGAATTTCGACAATTTCTCGCGAAACAGGTGATATTCCTGCTCATTGATGGTGGCTTCGGGATACATGGAATGGATCCAGCCGGTATTGTGGGCGACGTAGGTTACCTGTTCGTGTTCCAGGGCGCGGCGGGCAAGTGCCGACAGTTCGGTCCCATTGTACCACATCGATTTGGTAACGATGCGGCGGTTGTTGGTCAGCACCCCTTCATCGACCATCACAAAATTCTGAGAATGGAGCGGGGTTCCCATCAGGAAAATCTTTTCGAGCGGAACCTCTGCCACGATGAAAAGAGCGGCTGCATATAAACAGGCCAGCGATACGCATTCCCCGGCGCCGGCCTGGTGGTTGGGCTTGAACCGGAAGGCATTCATAGCCTCCACCGTCTCCGTTTTCCAGTAGGGGATGATATCGGAATCAAACTTATCGAGTCCGAAATGACGGCGAATGTCCATGTCGAAATAGTACTTATCCCCCTCGTAGCCAAAGAGGGCATTGGATTTCGAGAGCATGTCAATATCGACAAAATCGCTGAATCGGCTGATCTCTGTCTGCTTGTCGGTGAGTCCCCAGGTTTCGAGATCGAGGTTGAAGTTGTAATGATCCATTACAAATTGTTTCACCCGGTGGATCTTCTTCAGGGGTCCCATCCGGGTGATCCCTTCGAACCATGGGTCGCTGCGCCATTTCCAGATTTCGGGCGACATGATGTTAGCCAATACCAGGGCATACAACAGATCAGGAAATATGAAGATCTCCATGTCGCTCAGGGTGAAGGCGGAACTATATTTTTCGAGTTTTTTTTTATCCATTATTTTTAGGGTTGAAGCGAAGCCATGCCAGGCAAAGGAAATTACCAATGACCAATTACCAATTACCAATTATCTTGCCACCCTGCTACCTTGTCACTTTGTCACCCTGTTACCTTGTCACCCTGTTACCTTGTCACCTTTTTTCGGGGTGCAAAGATACGAAGAATCGACAGGAATGAATTTATGCGGGATGCCCTCCTTTTTCACCATTTATCTGCCGGCGCTTTATTTGGCCTCAACAGCATTGGAATTTTTTTTACATTTGCTAGACAAATTCAAACATTATGTACTACTCCGGACAAGAAATCGTTGAGATCGCCGTAAGGATTGAAGAAAACGGCAATGAATTTTACAATGCTGCAGCCGATATGATCAGGGAAGACACCGAAATCAAGCGGTTGTTCCACGACCTGGCAGAAAAGGAAATTGTTCACATCGCCGTATTCCAGAAACTGGCAGAAAAGTTCGATGCTGAAAGTTTTGATTTCAGCACTGAAGATGCCTCGGCCTATATCAACCATCTTGCCGAATCGCATATTTTCGGAAAACCGGATTCCGGAACCGCCCTGGCCAAAAAGTTAAAGACACCGAAGGAGGGTCTTGAAGCTGCATTTAAGTTTGAGAATGACAGTGTTGCCTTTTATACCGAACTGCTCAAATATACCCGCAGCGATTCAAAGCGCCTGGTGCAGCAGATCATTGATGAGGAGAAGGAGCACGCAGGGGAAATTGAAAAGTTTCTATAAAATTCCCATCACCAGAAACGGGAGCAGCCCTATCAGAATGACCATCAGGGTCATGAACATCAGGTGAACTTTATAGGGCATCTCCACCGTCAGCTTCACCTCGTTTGATTCCTTCAGGTACATAGCCATGATGGGTTTGAAATAATAGGCTACGCTGATGGCCGAACCGGCGATGGCCACAATTACCAGCCATATCAATCCCTTTTCCAATGCTGCCGTAAACAGGTAATATTTGGCCATAAAGCCTGCCAGCGGAGGAATTCCCGTAAGCGAAAGCATCGATATCGTCAGACAAAAGGCCTCCAGCGGATTGGTTTTCACCAGCCCGTTGAGGGAACTGAAGTAATCATTCCCGTGTGCTTCGCGGATCAGGATCAGGATACCGAAAGCCGTGATGGTGGCAATGGAATAGGATAGGGTGTAAAGCAACAGGGCGTTGTCTGACATGGGACTGAAAGCCACCACGGCCAGCATCATGTATCCTGAATGGCTGATGCTCGAATAGGCCAGCATGCGCTTCAGGTTAGGCTGGTATATCCCGGTGAAGTTGCCAAGTAATATGGTGAGAACCGCCAGTATCCAGATGGTGGTTTCCCACGCACCATGAATCCCATGAAAGGTATGGGTGAAAAAACGGAACATGGCCACGATGGAGGCGGTTTTCACCACGGTCGCCATAAAGGCTGTAAGCAGGGTTGGGGTACCTTCATAGACGTCGGGGGCCCAGAAATGAAAAGGAACAATGGCAATTTTAAAGGCCAGCCCGATAAGCAGAAGGAACAACCCGGCAAGGAACATGGGCGGATAGGTTCCGGCACAGGCGCTTACGTAAACTGAGATCGTATGAAGGTCAAATGAACCCGTTGAACCGTAAATCAGGGCGATCCCGAACAGCAGGAACCCTGAAAGAAAGGATCCGAGCAGAAAATACTTGAGGGTGGCCTCATTGGAGGTGATGGCCTCCTTGTGACTTCCGGCGAGCACATAGAGTGCGATGGAAAGTGTTTCAATGCCCAGGAAAAGTATGATGAGATTCCCATAGGAGGTCATCATGACCGCACCCACCAGGGCAAAGATCATCACCCCGTAAATATCGTCGAGCGGACGCACTACACCCCGGTAATAGTGAGCGGCAAGTGAAAATATCAGGAAGGTCGAAAAGATCAGCACCGCACTGAAAGCCACCGCGGTGTTGTCGACGATCAGCATTTGGTGATAATAGGATCTGAAGCTGTTCCAGTCAAGGATGGTCAATACCATCGAGAGTACCAGTCCCGCCAGGATCACAGGCAGCAGCCATGATTGTTTTTTCATGATCCCGAGAAAGAGGACCAGGATGCCGAGGATGGTCAAAGATATTATGGTAGTCATGAGATGAATGACAAATGACAAATGACGAATGACGAATGATGAGAGACGACGAACTGGTGATTCTGTATTTTAATCATACTGTTTTTATTACTTGGTGAAATTCAATATCTGCATCACATCGGGTAAGGCCACATTCAGGAAGAGGCCGGGGAACAGACCAATCCAGAAGACCATCACAACCAAAGGAACCAGGGCAGCCATTTCGGGCCAGGTCAGATCCCGGATATTTTCGGTGAATTCGTTGACTTTCCCCAGCATGGTTCGCTGGTACATCCAGAGCATGTAAACGGCGCTGAGGATGATCGTCAGCCCGGCAACTGCAGCAAACACAACGGAATATTCAAATATCCCCAGAAGCAACAGAAATTCGCCGACAAACCCGTTGGTCAGCGGCAGGGCAACGCTGGCCAGCAGCATGATCATGAAGAAGATGGCCAGGCGGGGCGCCTTCAGGGCAATTCCACCCAGGTCGCCGATGTTACGGCTTCCTGCCCTCTGTTCGATATAGTCGATGATGATGAACATCCCGACGATGTTGATCCCGTGCGACACCATCTGGATCACCACCCCCTGCATGGCATAAGTGGTCAGGGTAAAGAGCCCGGCCGCAATCAACCCGACATGGGCGATTGAAGCGTAGGCAACCAGCCTTTTCATGTCATTCTGCCGGATGGCGATGAGCGACGCATACAGGATCCCGGTGATGGCCAGGATCATGGCAACCACTCCCCATTGGTGCAGGGCATCATGGCAGATGGGGATCATCCAGCGGATCATCCCGTAAATTCCCATTTTCAGCATGATCCCGGCCAGCAGCATGCTCCCGGCGGGCGGTGAGGCGGCATAGGTGTCAGGCTGCCAGGTGTGGAAAGGAAAGATGGGAATTTTGATTGCAAAGGCCAGGAAAAAGGCCAGGAAGACCCATGTTTGTTCCCCTGTATCCAGTTTTACTGCGTAAAGCCACTGAAAATCAAAAGAGTGCGGCATGGGGGTTTTGAAATAGAGATAGATCAGGGCAACCAGCATCAACAGGCTTCCTGTGAAAGTGTAGATGAAGAACTTAAAGGTGATCCGGATGCGGTCATTTCCGCCCCATACCGCACAGATGAAGTAGGCCGGAATGAGCGCCAGCTCCCAGAAAATGTAAAAGACCAATCCGTCGAAGGAGGTGAAAACCCCGATGAGGGCCATTTCCATGAGAAAGATCAGGCTGTAAAAGGCAGCAGGTCGCTGGTAGGAATGCCTGAAGGAGGACAGGATGATGACCGGAAGCAAAAAGGTGGTCAGCATGACCAGCAAGAGGCTGATGCCATCCATACCAAACTTTAGGGTGACGCCCAGGGACTCTATCCAGCCGGCAGAAAACAGCAGGTTGCAATGGCAGGAGGTCTTAAACTGGATGAAGGCGGCCACGCCGACGCCAAATTCGATCAGCGATCCGGCCAGGGAGAATTGTCTGATGGCTTTTTCCCCTTTCACCACAAGGAGGATCAGCGAGAGGGCCAGCGGAAGCAATATGAGCAGGATTGTGAGCATAGGTCAGGTAAGGATATTAAAAAACAGGATCAGGATGATCCCGAGGATCATCATAAACATATAAAAACCAACATTGCCCGACTGGACAAAACGCACCGTGCTCCCGGTCCATATTACCATCTGACCTACCCCGTTCACGATGCGGTCGATGAAGCGGAGTTCAACCACATGATGCAGGAACCGTGACAGCCAAAGCGCAGGTTTAACAAACAGCACATCGTACAATTCGTCTATATAGTACTTCCCTGAAACCAACCGGACAAGGATGGATCGTAGTTCACCATCGGGATGCAATCCCTTTTCCTGTTTCACATAACGGTCGTAGGCCCACCAGATCGTCACGAGACAGGCTGCCAGTGTAACGGCCATCAGCATCCATTCGGCGGAATGGGACAGCGCTGCCGTCTTGGGTGACATGGAAGCCGCATCGGCAAAAACAGGGGCCAGGAATCCGGTAAGCCCGTTTCCTCCGCCGAAGAGGGCCGGGATGTTGAGCAGTCCGCCCGCAGCAGCCAGAACGGCCAGGATGATCAGCGGAATGGTCATCACCGCCGGGGATTCATGCAGGTGATTTTGTTGCTCCGCGGTTCCCCTGAAATCCCGGAAAAATGTCAGGTAAAGGAGCCTGAACATGTAAAAGGCCGTCATGACCGCCCCGATGAGCAGGACCAGCCAGATGACATGGCCTGATTCAAATGCTTTGGCGAGGATCTCATCCTTGGAAAAGAATCCCGAAAGCGGCGGTATGCCTGCGATGGCCAGGGTGGCAATGAGGAAGGTCCAGTATGTTTTTGGAAGCCTGTTACGGAGGCCACCCATGTTGCGGATATCCTGTTCCCCTCCCATGGCATGGATCACACTCCCGGCAGCCAGGAAGAGCAGGGCTTTGAAGAAGGCATGGGTGGTTAAGTGGAACATGGCTCCTGTAAAGGCTCCGACGCTGAGGCCGGCAAACATATACCCAAGCTGGCTGATGGTGGAATAAGCCAGAATTTTCTTGATATCATTCTGAAAAATAGCGATGGATGCGGCAAAGATTGCCGTGGCCAGGGCCGTGATTCCGATGATCTCCATGGTGGCAGGTGAAAGCACATACAGGATGTTGGAACGTGCGATCATATAAACCCCGGCAGTGACCATGGTTGCCGCATGGATGAGTGCTGAAACCGGCGTTGGTCCAGCCATTGCATCGGGCAGCCACGTGTACAGCGGGATCTGTGCGCTTTTCCCAACTGCTCCGATGAATAAAAGCAAAGTTATGGCAACCAGATTGCCGTTTCCGGAGGTCATTCCTTTGGCCTGTAAAAATATATTCTGGTAGCTGAGACTCTGGAAGGTGGTGAAGAGCAGGAACATCCCCAGCAGGAAGCCCAGGTCGCCGATGCGGTTCATGATAAAGGCCTTTTTGGCTGCGTTGTTGTAGTCATGGTTTTTAAACCAGAATCCAATCAGCAGGTATGAACAAAGCCCCACCCCTTCCCATCCGATGAACATGATGGGATAGCTGGCGCCCATGACCAGCACAAGCATGAAAAAAACAAAGAGGTTCATGTAGGCAAAGAACCGGTTATAGCCAGGATCCTCCCTCATATACCCGACCGAATAAACATGGATGAGAAACCCGACGCCGGTAACGACAAGCAGCATCAGGACTGAAAGCGGGTCGATCAGGAAGGAAAAGGAAATGTCGAGAGAACCGATGGAAATCCAGGGGAATAGGGTGTACACGGTTGATTGGGGAAACAGGGATGACTGTGAACCGGCCTGCTGGGTAAGCTGGATGAAGGTGATGATGGATAAAATAAATGATGCGAGGATTGTTCCCGGGCCAACAATGGATGTGACTTTTCTGGGAATGGATTGAAACCCCAGTCCCAGGAAAAGAAACCCAAGAAGCGGCAGCAACGGTATGAGTATCAATATTAACTTCATTTACGATTTTATTACTTCATCACTCCATTACCTCATTACTTCATTACTTTGTCACCCTGTCACCTTGTTACTTTAATACCTTGTCACCATTTCAGTTTATTCAGCACGTCAATATCAATCGAATGTGTGGTCCGGTAAATGAGTACCACGATCGCCAGACCGATGGCCACTTCAGCTGCTGCCACCACCATGATGAAAAAAACGAAGATCTGGCCAGCCGGATCGTTCATGTAGGCTGAGAATGCAGCCAGCAGCAAGTTGATGGAATTGATCATCAGCTCGATCGACATCAGGATAACCAGTGCGTTTCGTTTGATCAGAACCCCAAAAACGCCGATACAGAACAACACCGAGCAGAAGATGAGGTAGTAGTGGATCGGGATGATTGACAGAGTTGACATCTATTAAAAGGTTATTTAAATATTCTGTTAAATCTGCTCCTTCTTTCCCAAAAGCACCGCACCAACCATGGCTGTCAGGAACAGTACCGACGACAGTTCAAAGGGTAAAAGGTAATCATGATACAATATTTTACCGAGATTCTTGACAAGGCCGATCTGGGTGAGTCCCGGGTCGATGGCCGATTGAATGTCGTACTTACGGAAAACACCAACCAGCGTGAGCATCAGCATTCCGCTGGCAATGAAGGCCATGATTTTCACCCACATCGGTTTTGGTGACCGCTCATCCTTGTTCAGGTTCAGCAACATCACGGTAAAGAGAAAAAGCACCATGATGGCCCCGGCGTAAACGATCACATGGACCACCGCCAGGAACTGTGCATTCAGGAGTATATAATGTCCGGCAATGGCAAAAAAGGTCATGGTAAGGAACAGCACTGAATGGATCGGCTTTTTCGAAGCCAGCACCATCACTGCCGAAAACAGGGCCATGATGCTCAGGAAGTGAAAAATGTAGTGTGTAAACATGTTTGACCTTTGATCTGAAATTTGGTTATTTATTGTGTTTATACCGTTTATCTTTTTTAAACTCCAGCACCTCCGGGGTTTGACGTTTTGAAATATCGATCCTTTTTGCCGGATTCATCGGTTCCACCAGCTCATCCTTGCCAAAGATGAATTTGTCGCGTACATAATCAGCCTTCACCATCTCCCTGGTAAGGAAAATTGCCTCTTTGGGGCAGGCCTCCTCACAATCGCCGCAGAAAATGCACCGGAGCATGTTGATTTCATAAACAGCTGCATATTTTTCCTCTCGGTAAAGATTCTCCTCTCCGGGTTTTCGTTCGGCCGCGATCATGGTGATGGCTTCAGCCGGGCATGCAACCGCACATAGTCCGCAGGCAGTGCAGCGTTCCCGTCCTTCATCATCCCGTTTCAAAACATGTTTTCCCCGGTATATTTCCGAAAATTCCCGGGTCACTTCGGGATACTGAACGGTGGTCTTTTTACGAAACAGATGCCCGAATGTAATCCGCATCCCGCCTGCGATGGCCGGGAGATAGATCCTCTCCCAGAAATTCATCCGCTTGTTGGATACTATTTTGGACCTGGTTGTTAAGGTTTTCATTTGTTCAGCAATATTACGACTCCTGTAATTACCACGTTCAAGATCGCCAGCGGAATCAATGATTTCCACCCAAGCCGCATCAGCTGATCGTAACGGAAACGAGGCAGGGTCCACCGGATCCACATGTAGATAAAACCAAAAAAGGTGATTTTGGTAAAGAGTACCATGAAACTGACCAGGGCAAACACGTTGGTGGAGAGCCCGAGTTTATCCAATCCCGGGAAATAATAACCGCCCAGAAAGAGGGTTGCCATCACTGCCCCGGAGATGAACATGTTGATGTATTCGGAAAAAAGGTAAAACCCCAGCTTCATGCTGCTGTATTCAGTATGGTATCCCCCCACCAGCTCGGTTTCACATTCAGGCAGATCGAAGGGGGAGCGGTTGGTTTCGGCAAAGGCGCATATCAGAAATATCAGGAATCCCAAAGGCTGATAAAAAATATTCCAGTTGAAGCCCTGCTGCTGCGCCACAATTTCGCGCATGCTGAGCGATCCGGTCATCATCACGATGGTGATGATCGACAAACTCATGGCCAGTTCATAGCTGATCATCTGGGATGAAGCCCTGACTGCACCAAGCAATGCATACTTGTTGTTCGAGGCCCATCCCCCGATCATGATGCCATACACGCCAATGGAAACAATGGCGAAGATATAGAGGATCCCGATGTTGATATCAGCAACCTGAAGGGCATAGGTTTCTCCATTGATCACGAGGTCGGGTCCCCAGGGGATCACCGCACTGGTAAGCAGGGCAACGAACATGGTGAGTGAGGGTCCCAGGATGTATAGGAATTTGTCTGCGGATTGGGGCATGAACTCCTCCTTGAAAAACAGCTTGACGCCATCGGCCAGCGGCTGCAGCAATCCCCACGGACCTGCACGGTTGGGGCCATGCCTGTCCTGAAACCACCCGGCCACCTTGCGTTCGATGAGTGTGGAATACATCGCAACCAGCAGGCTGAGCACCAGGATGACGCTGGCAAGTATGGTCTTGTATATGATTTGTGTTACCATCTGTTTATTTAAACTCAGAATTCCTGTGGTTCCATCTCTCCCTCAATGGGTTTAATGATCGACTGCTTCTTCACCTTTTCATAGTGATTGGCTGAAATTACGGACTGACGGCTGATGTGGCGCGGTCCTTCGATCACCCAATCAGCCGGATCCTTCTTTTCAAAGCGGCATTCATTGCAGATAAAAGCTTCCAGTTCACCGAACTGATCCTTCCGCCCGGTGATCCGGTAGATCTCCTTCCCAAACATCCAGGCGGTGACTTCACCTGAACACTTCGTGCATTCGCGGTGAGCATTCACCGGCTTCAGGAACCAGACCCGGCTTTTAAAACGGGATGTCTTATCCGTCAGCGCCCCTACCGGGCAAACATCGATGATATTTCCCGAGAAATCATTTGTAACGGCATTCTGAATAAAGGTGCCTATTTCCGTAACATCCCCGCGGTATAGCACACCGTGAAGCCGCTGATCGGTCAGCTGATCAGCCACATAAACACACCGGTAACAAAGGATGCACCGGTTCATATGCAGTTTGATCCTGTTGCCGACATCGGTCATGGGGAATTCACGGCGCTCTTCATCTGAGCCCGTCTCCGCCATTCCGAATTCAAAGCTCAGATCCTGCAGATCACATTCCCCGGCCTGGTCGCAAACAGGGCAATCGAGCGGGTGGTTGAGGAGAAGGAATTCAACGATTCCTTTCCTGGCGTCGATGACTTCTGGCGAGGTACGATTTTCGACCACCATGCCATCCTGCACCGGGGTGCTGCATGATGCAACCAATTTCGGCATCGGGCGCGGATCTTTGGCAGAGGATTGTGAAACCCTCACCAGGCAGGTACGGCATTTTCCACCGGTGCCCTTCAGCTTCGAATAGTAGCACATGGCCGGTGGGACGACCTTCCCCCCGATCTTCCGCGCCGCCTGGAGGATGGTGGTTCCATCTTCAACTTCAACCAGGATGTTATCAATCGTTACTTTTATCATTGGCTTACGAGTACATTATTCCTGTTTCCCGATCCGGCCTCAATTTTTAAAGCACCGTGATGAATGTTTTTAACCACTTCGGGGTGTTCAACATGATATTCAAACTCCTGCCTGAAATGCCTGATTGCACTGGCAACGGGCCAGGCTGCTGCATCACCCAGCGGACAGATCGTGTGGCCCTCAATGTTTTTAGCTACCCGGACAAGGAGGTCGATATCCGACATTTTGCCCTGGCCATGTTCAAGCCGGTAAAGAACCTTTTCCATCCAGCCGGTACCTTCACGGCAGGGGGAACATTGACCACAGGACTCATGGGCATAAAAACGGGTGAGGTTCCATGTGTTGCGCACGATGCAGGCATCTTCATCGAATACGATAAATCCGCCTGAACCAAGCATAGTTCCTGTAGCAAAATCACCATCGGTCATAGATTCATAAGTGAGCAATCGTTGTTCCCCTCTGGCTGTGTTCAGGATCAGGTCGGCCGGAAGTATGGGCACCGACGATCCGCCGGGAATCACTGCCTTCAGATATTTATCTCCGGCAATGCCACCGCAGTATTCAGGGTTATAGATAAAATCTTCAACCGGAAGACCAAATTCAATCTCATAGACGCCGGGATGGTTGATGTTCCCGCAAGCCGATATCAGCTTTGTTCCCGTACTCTTTCCCTTCCCTATTTTGGAGTAGGCTTCCCCTCCCATACTGATAATGGGACCTATTGTGGCCAATGTCTCTACGTTGTTGACCACGGTCGGGCATCCATATAATCCCTTGAATGCCGGGAAAGGCGGTTTGATACGGGGATTGCCGCGCTTGCCTTCCAGTGATTCGAGCAGGGCCGTCTCTTCCCCGCAGATGTAAGCACCCGCTCCGGGATGAACAAAGATGTTCAGGGAAAAATCCGTTCCCAGGATACGATCGCCGAGGAACCCATGCTGGTGGGCCTCCCGGATGGCATTTTCAAGAATTCCGACCAGGTATTTGAACTCTCCGCGGATATAGATGTAACAGGTCCGAACCCCAAGCGCATAGCTGGAAATGATAAGTCCTTCGATCAACAGATGGGGGAGATGTTCCATGAGGTAGCGGTCCTTGAAGGTTCCCGGCTCACTTTCATCGGCATTGCAAATAAGATAACGGGGATTATCCGATTTCCTGTCGAGAAAGGTCCACTTCAGTCCTGTCGGAAAACCGGCTCCACCCCTTCCGCGGAGACCTGACCTGGTAACCTCTGCACCCACCTGTGAAGGCGTCATCTCCAGCAGCGCCTTCTCCATGGAAGAATAGCCCCCGTTGGCACGGTAGACATCAAATCCCCGGATCCCCGGTATGTCAATTTTCGCTAAAAGAATTTTTCCACCCATGCCGAATCGTCCGGATTATCTTTATTTGCCGATTTCCTAAGCTCATCAATCAGGTTACCCACCATTGCAGGGGTCAGCCTTTCATAAAACTCCGTGTTTACCTGCATCACAGGACTTGTTCCGCAGGAACCGAGACACTCCACCTCTTTAAGGGAAAATAAACCATCTGGGGTGGTTTCTCCTGTATTGATCTGAAGGATTTCCTGCAGATGTTCCAGGATTTTTTCGCCTCCCGCAATCGCACACGGACCGGTATGACACACTTCGATTACATATTTTCCGACTTTATCCAGGTAAAACATTGAATAAAATGTGGCAACTTCATAAACTTCAATGGGTTGAATGCCAAGCAGTGAAGCTACATAATCCATGATATCGACTGTGAGATGGCCCCCAAACTCCTCCTGTGCGATATGCAGAATGGGCAGTAAGGCCGATTTCTGCCTGCCTTCAGGATATCGGGCGATCAGGTTCTGAACCCTGGCCATGATCTCCGGTGAAAAAGCAACCGGTCTGCCCTCTCTGCTGAATTGCCTGTGGTATATTATAGGATTGTTTTCCATATTGTTACGCATCTAATTCCCCTGCTATCACATTCATACTGCTCATGGTCAGGATCGCATCCGAAAGAACGCCTCCACGGATCATCTCAGGGTAAGCCTGGTAATAGATGAAGCCGGGTCTGCGGAAATGTAGCCTGAATGGCGTTCTTCCCCCATCACTAACCAGGTAAAACCCCAACTCCCCATTCCCGCCTTCAACTGAATGGTAGACCTCCCCTACCGGGACATCGATTTCTCCCATTACAATTTTAAAATGCCATATGAGGGCCTCCATATTGGAGTAGACTGCCTCTTTTGGGGGGAGGTAAAACTGTGGAACATCCATATGAAAGTCGCCTTCCGGCAGGTTTTCCAGGGCATTCTTCACCAGTTTGAGGCTTTGCCATAATTCCTCCTGTCTTACACAGAACCGGTCGTAAGTGTCCCCCTGTGTTCCAACCGGAATGGTGAAATCAAAGTCGTCGTAACTGCTGTAGGGACTGGTCACCCTCACATCGTAATCAACACCGGCAGCGCGCAGGTTTGGGCCGGTAAATCCATAGTTCATGGCTCTTTCTCCACTGATTGGCCCGACGCCGATGGTACGATCCATGAAAATGCGGTTGCGCATCAGCAGTTTTTCGAATTCCTGCAGAACTTTAGGCAGGTGATCGAGGAATTCCCTTATTTTCTTAATGGCCAAAGGAGACAAATCACGTTCAAATCCCCCAATTCGTCCCATATTAGTCGTCAACCGTGCTCCCGAAACCTCTTCATATATTTCGTAAACCTTTTCCCGTTCCTGGAAAACGTATATAAAACCCGTAAGTGCGCCGCTATCGACCCCGATGACACTGTTGCATATCAGGTGGTCAGTGATCCGGGCCAGCTCCATCAGGATGATCCGCAGGTAATCGATGCGCTTGCTGGTCTTGATGCCAAGCAGTTTCTCCACGGTCATATGCCACCCGATGTTGTTAATGGGGGAGGAACAATAATTCAGGCGGTCGGTGAGCGGTGTGATCTGGTAAAAGGGTCGGTGTTCCGCAATCTTTTCAAAGGCACGGTGGATATATCCGATGGTTTGCACGGCATCAATGATCTTTTCACCATCCATGGTCAGCACGTTCTGGAAAATCCCATGCGTGGCCGGATGTGTCGGACCCAGGTTCAGCGTAGTATATTGCCTGTCTCTGTCTTCCATTTTACCTTATCACCCTGTTGCCTTGTTACCCTGTTGCCTTGTTACCCTGTTACCTTGTTACCTTGTTACCTTGTTACCTTGTTACCCTGTTACCTTGTTACCCTGTTACCCTGTTACCCTGTTACTTTTTTTACCTTCCAAAAAACCTGTCATCCTTATCATCCCGGGTCGGGTCCTCCAGCGGATATTCCTTGCGCATGGGGAAAAAATCCATATATTCTACATTCAAAATTCGTTTCAGGTTTGGATGTCCTTCAAATTCAATCCCGTAAAAATCAAAGGTTTCACGTTCCATCCAGTTGGCCGTAGCAAACAGATCGGTGACAGTGGCAACCTTCGGGTGATTTACCGTGATGAAGGTCTTGACACGGACACGTTTCGCTTCAGCCAGGTTATGGAGATGGTAAATTACGCCCAGCGGCAATCCGCGGTCGGGATAATGAATGCCGCACAGATCTGTCAAAAAACCGAACTGCAGCTGGTCGTCCTCCTTCAGAAACCGGATCACATCATGGATCATCGGGCTTGCAACGGTAAAGGACAAAATATCCGAAGTGGTATCCATCTTCAGTATATCCTGGCCAAAAGCCTTGTACAATTTATCGATGATAAACGAATTCTCCATCTATGTTACCTTGTTACCCTGTCACCCTGTTACCCTGTTACTTTAAAATTCCATATCCCGCCAGCAACTCCATATATTCATCCGAATACCGACGTCGGAGCGCTTCCTTCCCCACCAGGTCCTGTATCTTCCTGAAGCCATCGATGATCTGTTCGGGACGTGGCGGACATCCGGGGACATAGACGTCGACCGGAACCACCTTGTCGATCCCCTGAAGCACGCTGTAGGAGTCGAATATCCCGCCGCTTGAGGCGCATGCTCCCACCGCAATCACCCAACGGGGTTCTGCCATCTGGATGTAGACCTGCTGGATCACCGGGCCCATCTTTTTAGCAATCGTACCCATAACCATCAGAAGGTCGGCCTGACGCGGGCTGAAACTCAGCCGTTCGGCTCCGAAACGACCCAGGTCATAATGTGCACCCATGGTTGCCATAAACTCAATGCCGCAACAGGATGTGGCAAATGGCAATGGCCAGATAGAGTTCTTCCGGGCCAGTCCAACCACTTTATCCAGTGTGGTGGCAAAAATACCCGGAGCGGTGTACCCATCGGGCGGATCAACTTTATTATATGCCACTGTTTCCATCTGCATTCCAACTATCCGAGCTATTCAAAGCGTTTTCAAATATTTAATGATGAATTTCGGTCCTGCTCCCTTATCCGATCCTAATCTTCCCAGTTCAAGGCACCTTTCTTTATAATGTACCAAAACCCGAAAAGCAGGAAGCCCAGGAATAAAAACATTTCCCATAAACCATCCCATCCGGTCTCCTTGAAATTGATCGCCCAGGGATAAAAGAAAATGATTTCCACGTCGAACAACACAAAGAGGATGGCGATCAGAAAATATTTAACAGAAAATGGAAAACGCGCATTGCCTTTCTCCTCTATTCCGCATTCAAAATTCTGGTCCTTCCGCACGGTGTGGAATTTTTTTCGCTTTCCTCCAATGAAATGGGTTGCCAGCATTGTAACCACAACGAAGCCAAGGGCGACAACCGATTGTACCAGTACGGGAAAATAGTCGGTGGGCACAAATACTTTTTCCATTATTTAGAATTATTCTTTACAAAGATAATTATTTTTTTTAAAAATGGCCTGAGACCCTACTTAAAAATGAGAGAATTCCTAACTTTGTTCCATGAATGCCATGCCACTCGTTATTGCTGCCATCGCTATCTTTGCACTGGCCTACCGATTTTATTTCAGTTTTATCTCAGCCAAAGTACTTACCCTCGACCCTGCCCGGGCAACCCCATCCACCCTGTTGTTCGATAACCGCGATTACGTTCCCATGAAGAAATGGATCGTATTCGGCCATCATTTTGCGGCCATTGCGGGAGCCGGGCCGCTGGTCGGACCTGTTCTGGCCTGTCAGTTCGGCTACTTTCCCGGTTTCGTGTGGATGATCGTAGGGGCCGTCATGGCCGGATCGGTGCATGATATGGTGATCCTGACTGCCTCCGTGCGTCACAACGGGAAGTCATTGGCTGCCATTGCCAGGGCCGAAATCGGGAAGGCCTCCAGCGGAATAACAGCCTCTGTAGCCACCTTCGTCATTATCATCATTGCCATTGCTGGCCTGGGGCTCGTGGTGGTCAATGCGCTGGCCGAATCAAGCTGGGGGACCTTCACCATTGCAGCAACGATTCCGATTGCCATCCTGATGGGTGTCTGGATGTTCAAATTCAGAAAGCACAAAACAGCAGAAGCCACCGGTATCGGGGTTGTTCTGCTATCGGCGGCCGTCATTTTCGGAAAATACATCCCGGATTCCCCTTTCGCCTCCTGGTTCGATTATCCCCCAAAAACACTTGCCCTGCTGCTTGCAGGCTACGGATTTTTTGCCTCGGTGCTGCCGGTATGGCTGCTTCTTTCACCCCGCGACTATCTCAGCTCCATCATGAAACTGGGGGTCATTGCCATGCTGGCAGTTGGGATCATCGTGGTGGCTCCCGACCTGAAGATGCCAGCCTTTACCTCCTTCATCCGCGGTGGCGGACCCATCATCCCGGGAACCCTGTTTCCTTACCTGTTTATCACCATTGCCTGCGGAGCCATCTCCGGTTTTCATGCCCTGATCGCCTCAGGAACCACGCCCAAGATGATCATGACCGAGAGTCACATACGCCCGATTGCCGTCGGCGCGATGCTCTCCGAAGGACTTGTCAGTATCATGGCCCTTATTGCCGCTGCCAGCCTGTTGCCCATGGATTATTTCCTGATCAATGTCCCGGCCGAAAAGCTTGCTCACTTCCTTCCTCAGCTAAAGGCCATGGGCTTTACCGCCTCCGACCTGCCCAACCTCGAAGCCCAGGTTGGCGAATCGATCACCGGACGTACCGGGGGTGCCGTTTCCCTGGCTGTAGGCATGGCGCAGATATTTTCCTCCATCCCGGGACTGAAATCCCTGATGTCCTACTGGTACCACTTCGCCATCATGTTCGAGGCGCTCTTCATTCTTACAACCATCGATGCAGGCACCCGGGTGGCGCGATTCATTCTCCAGGAACTGCTGGGTAAATTTTATAAACCTTTTGGAAAAACAGACTGGCTTCCGGGAAACCTGATCGCCAGCGCCATCGTGGTGTTCTTCTGGGGGTATTTCATCTATACCGGAAGTGTTTCCACCATCTGGCCCATGTTTGGTTCTGCCAATCAACTGCTTGCAACCATAGCCCTTACCATCGGCACATCTTACATCATCAACCAGGGAAAGATCCGGTATGCCTGGGTCACCCTTATTCCGCTCACGTTTGTAGGGATAACCACCTTTGTGGCGGGGATAATGAACATGATAGGGATCTATATCCCCCAGATGAGTTCCGATAAAATGTATGTTCAGGGGTCGATCAACCTGGCCCTGACCCTGGTCATCATGCTTTCGGTGATCATTATTATGAAAGATGCCATTCCCGGATGGTTAAAGGCCCGGAAGGAATACCAATTAAGCAAGAGGGTGATAAACACATAGGAAATTCCTGGTGCTGGCTCATCAGGGAGCCACCGAAAGTCCTTTGATCTCAGAAAGTTTCATATCTGTTTCTGCTGGAGTTCCATGATGGCTGTAACGATAACGGCCAATCCCAAGGCCTGGAACAAAATCGATCAAGGTCTCATCAGGTAATGTTGAAAAGCGTAAGGTAAACTGATCAATCGGCTTGTTCATCTCCCTGATCCCGATGGAGGATGGGTCAAAGATACTTTTTCCCGTTACCTGCCAGTAATAGTTGCTGTCGGACCTGGTGAGCTGGAAAGTTTCGCCAAAAGAATTTCCCAACTGAAGGGGCAGTTGAAGCATCAGTTCCTGTTCCTCCACGAGTCCTGCCAGATTATCACCCGGATCGGCCAAACGAGTCCGGACACTGTCGAGCCTCTTGCCCTCCAGCCGGTAATAACGTTCATTCCCAACGACAAGCAAACCCCAGGTTGAAGTCTTCCATCCGGAACCATCCATAGGATCAGACGGATAACCCTGGATTTCGGCAAACAACAGGCTGCCCTGACGGGTCACCTTTTTGATCTCCATCTCCACTTTTACCAGCTGATTGTTGCATTGTCCCTGGTAAATCCAGGTGGTTCCCTCTTGCAGCGGCCAGGGATCCCGGGAGGCTTCCTGATTTTTGGTGCGGGCACAACACCAGAGCAGCATGGCAATGAAGACCAGGGATATATACCTTCTATTCAACATGGATTTGGTAGTTTGTCATGAATATTCAAATGTACAACATATGCCTGGAAATAACATAATTTGATGAAAATGTCGAATTCTTGATACTTTTGCGGGGCATCTCCTCATTATGAAAATTCAAACACTGACCTTCATGGCATTGGGGATCATGCAGCTCTTTGCTGCAGGGGATCTCCTGTCTCAGAATTTTGTAACTATTCATCCCCAGGATCCACCTGAAAAGATCGTGAAACAAGCTGCACATGTTTGTCCGAGCGAGCGGCAGGCGGCATGGCAGGAACTTGAATTTACGGTGTTCATCCATTTCGGGATGAACACCTTTACCAACCGGGAATGGGGTGTAAAAGGAACCCCGGCATCCGTTTTCAACCCGACAGCCCTCGACGCGGACCAGTGGGTGAAAACTGCCAGGATGGCCGGTGCGAAGCTGCTGATCATGGTGGCCAAACATCATGACGGATTTTGCCTGTGGCCAAGTAAGTTCACGGATTATTCTGTGAAAAATTCACCCTGGAAGGGCGGAAAGGGAGATGTAATCGCTGAAGTTGCCACTGCATGCAGGAAGAACGGGATCAAATTCGGGATCTATTTGTCGCCATGGGATATCGCCTCCCCTCTTTATGGAACAGATGACTACAACACGCATTTCAAAAACCAGCTTACGGAACTGCTCACCCTCTATGGGCCGGTTGATGAGGTTTGGTTTGACGGCGCCTGCGGGGAGGGACCTAACGGGAAACGACAGATTTACGACTGGCAGGAATATTACAATACCATCCGGAAACTGCAGCCCCAGGCGGTCATTGCCGTTATGGGCCCTGATGTCAGGTGGGTGGGAACTGAATCGGGCTATGGCCGCGAAACCGAATGGAGCGTGGTTCCCCTGGCAGCCGGATCAACCGACAGCATTGCTGCACATTCACAACAAAACGGGTTGAAAGATGGGACCTTTTTACCACCCGGAGATATGATGGAAGAGGATCTCGGCAGCCGGGAGAAAATAACCAGGGCAAAAAACCTGATCTGGTATCCGTCGGAGGTGGATGTTTCGATCCGTCCGGGATGGTTTTACCATGCTGAACAGGATACGCTGGTAAAAACCCCGGAAAAACTGGTTGACATCTGGTACAGTTCTGTTGGCCGGAATTCAGTGCTTCTGCTCAACCTGCCTCCCGACCGGCGCGGACTGATCCACAAAAATGATGTAGCCGCACTGAAAGGAATGAAGAAAATACTCGATGCCACATTCGGTCATGACCTCGCAGAAAAAGCCATAACCACCATGGCCGATTCGGTCATCCTGGTGGAACTCCCATCCCCCGTGACGTTCGACCGGGCCATGCTCTGTGAAAAGTTCCGGAACGGGCAAAGAGTTGAGTCGTTCAGGTTGGAGGCATGGAATGGCAAATCCTGGCAGGAGGTGATTAAAGGAACAACCATCGGGTATAAACGGCTGCTTCAGTTCCCACCCGTAAAATCAGCCAGGGTCAGGCTTCGTATCCTCTCGTCAAGGGATGTTCCCGAAATTTTACGAATCGGTTTATTTAAGGCCCCGTGACAAGGAATTGCGGTGGTTTCCGGTGTTTAGTTCCCTGTTCATAGGCAAAGGCGATTTCAAGCAGGATGGGTTCACTCCAGGCCCTGCCGAAAAATGAGACGCCAACAGGCAGGCCGTCAATGAACCCCATGGGAACCGTGATGGCCGGGTAGCCTGATATGGCTGCCGGGGATGAACTTCCTCCCAGGAAGAGGTCACCGTCAACCAAATCGGTTTTCCAGGCAGGGGCCCCGGTTGGAGCTATAATGGCATCCAGCTTATTCTCATTCATCAATTTGTCGATTCCCTTTTCCCGGGTTCCCTTCAGCATAACCTCCAGGTTTTTTTTATATTCCGGGGAATCAAGTCCGCCTTTCGCCTCCGCCTCCTCCAGCAATTTCTGGTCGAAATATCTCAATTCGACGGAATCCTTTTTATTGAAGGCGATCAGATCAGCCATGCTTTTTACCGGGGCCTTCTCTCCAAGACTCTGAAAATACCTGTTCAATCCATCCTTGAATTCGAAAAGCATGACTTCGAAGGATGCTTTTTCAATCGCGGGATCGAAGGGCTCCTTTAGTTCTATAACCTCGGCCCCCTGGCTTTTCAACCAGGTGATGGTCTGATCCATGAGCAAATCAACCTTGGGATGAAAACCCATCGACTCTTTTAAAAGGCCGATGCGTTTTCCTTTAAGACCATCCGCCTTTAAAAATCGGGTGTAATCGGTTTGAAAATTCCCTGCAGAGGCTAAAGTTTTCGTATCGGCCGGATCAACACCCGTCAATGAACCAAGGCAGATGGCTACGTCGGTCACCGTGCGCCCCATTGGGCCAGGCGTATCCTGCGTAAAGGAGATGGGGATAATGCCTGAACGGCTGATCAGCCCAACCGTGGGTTTGAGGCCCACAATGCCGTTGTTGTTCGACGGACAAACGATCGAGCCGTTGGTTTCGGTCCCAATGGCCAGGACACACAGGTTGGCCGATACGGCCACCCCCGACCCGGAGCTGGATCCGCAGGGATTCCGGTCAAGAATGTAGGGATTTTTAGTCTGTCCGCCTACCCCGCTCCATCCACTGGAGGATATCTTGGAACGGAAGTTGGCCCATTCACTCAGATTGACCTTTCCGATGATGACCGCACCCGCTTCTCTCAGCTTTTTCGCCACCCAGCTGTCATTCTCCGGATAGGAATTCCTCAGTGCCGCTGAACCAGCCGTTACCGGCATTTTATCGTGGGTATCGATGTTGTCTTTCAGCAGCACGGGGATCCCGTGCAGGGCCCCCCTTGACTTACCCGCAGCGAGCTCTTTGTCAAGCTGGATGGCAATTTCCAGGGCATCGGGATTGAGGACCAGAACGGAGTTGAGTTTTGGTCCGTTTTTGTCGATTGAATCGATGCGTCCAAGGTACTGCTTAACAACATCCTCAATGGTGAACCTGCCATCCTTGTACCCTTGCTGAAGTTCAGCTATTGTAATTTCATCCAGTGACATTTTTGCTGCTGCCTCTTTCCCGTTTTTTACACCCTGCTGACAGGAAAACAGGACTAAGAGGAATAAAGAAACCAGGGTTGTGACTATGATCCGGCGCACCGGCCTGACGAATTCGGGCTTTCCCTTCATGGTTTTCATCGCAGTAAAATTAAAGTTTCTATTAAAATTAAACACTTTGGTCACGCGTCACGCGTCACTTGTCACGCTTTTACGTCATGCGTCACGAACAACTCCTCCAGATAATGCATCTTTATCCCGAACAACTCCTTGATCGCCCGGATCTGCTCAAGGCCCTTTTTCATGACGGCAGGTTTCCCGGGGATTTTCAGGCCCACGATCATCACATTTTTCGGCGTATGTTCTGTGGATATAAATTCAAATACCTTTGTTTTATACCCGTGGGCCTCCATGACCAGGGCGCGCAGGCCATCCGTAATGATTTCGGCCTGGCGCTCTTCAAGAATGCCATGTTTCAGGATTCCCTTCAGTTCGTTTTTAACATCCAGTTCCTTCCGGATCTGCTTGTGGCAGCATGGAGCGCAGACTATCAGGGATGCTCCGGAGTTAATCCCCCTGAAAATAGCGTCATCCGTGGCAGTATCACAGGCATGTAACGCTATGAGAATGTCAATTTTCGCCAGTTCGGCCTCCCCGATGTTTCCCGTGATGAATTTCAGATGGGTAAAGGCAGCCTTCCCGGCAATGTCGTTGCAGATTTTCACAAGCTCTTTCCTTGATTCCACGCCGGTCATCACCGGTGTTTTTCCAAGAGCAGCGGTCAGATAATCGTAGAGGGCAAAGGTGAGGTAACCCTTTCCCGATCCCATATCGGCCACATGAAAACCAACGGGCAAATCGAGTTCCCTGATAAAGGGTTCCAGCAGTTCGATGTAACGGTTCACCTGGAGATACTTGTCGGTCATCTCCTTCCTCAGTTCAAAATTAGAATTCAGGATTCCCAGTTCGCGGAGATAGATGTTGTTTTCCGTAGCAATAACCCGTTCCTTCCGGCGGTCGTGGCTGAAATCAGCAAGCTGTTTCATTGCAGGCTGGTTTGACCTTATTTTCACCTTTCCCCGGTCAGTAATCAGCAAACGCAGGGTCTCCTTTTCAGAGAACAGGTCGGCATTTAAAAAGTCATCCTCCAGTGATTTCCTGATCAGGATCAAGGCCTCTCCGGGATCATAATTCTTCGTGGTATCCTTTGTTTTATATCGATACACGAAATTCAGCCTGGCCCCTTTTTTAATTTCAATGATGGTCATGACGATACTTTTCAGGTCGGAGGAATGATCACGCTGGCTGCTGATCACCAGTTTGATCAGTTCCTTGCTGCTGATCAGGGATTGGATTTTTTCAATGAAAAGGTTGAATTGCTGATTTACCATGATGTTTTCTATACAGGAACGGGTGAAATTAAAAGTCCGGATTCAGATTCATAACAAAGCTAATGGATTTTTAAAGAATTGATTATATTCACCTCAAATTTAACCCGATGAAAGATCTTTCCCCGCTGTCCCGGCGTATTGGTGTCATTTCGACGCTTATTCCACTGCTCCTTTTCATGTTCGCAGTGTCAGTCCTGGCCGGTCCGTCGCTTCCTGACACCCTGCGTAAACGGCCATCGGTAGGACTTGTACTCAGTGGCGGGGGCGCCAAAGGTTTTGCCTATGTCGGGTTGCTCAGGGTGATCCAGGAGGCGGGCCTGCGAATCGATTACATCGGCGGATCGAGCATCGGCAGCATCATCGGCGGGTTATATGCCATTGGATATCATCCCGACACCATTGCCAAACTGATCAGGAGTCAGAACTGGAATGATCTCCTCAAGGACGTTACCGATCGGAAATATGTTGCTTATGAAGAAAAGGTGATCGGGGAGAAAACTGTTGTAAGTCTCCCGCTGAAAAACAAAAAATTTGGTCTCAGCTCCATGTACCAGGGACAGGAGATCAACCTGCTTCTCGACAGGTTTTTTTCACCTGCCTATAAAATCAACGATTTCAATGACCTTCAGACTCCCTTTTTGTGCATCGGCACAAACCTTTTTACCGGGGAGGCCGTCGTCCTGAACAAAGGCTACCTGCCCATGGCCATTCGCTCCAGCATGTCAATTCCGGGTTATTTCGAACCGACCGATTATATGGGTTATTACCTTGTTGATGGCGGGGTGGTGAACAACTACCCGGTAAAACAGGTAAAAGAGATGGGTGCCCAGATCATTATCGGGGGCGACGTTCAGTCGGGTCTTTCAAAAACCCGGGAAGAACTTTCTTCCATTCCCGCCATTCTCGACCAGATCACATCATTTGCAAGGATCCGCGCCAATGAGATTGGGGACAGTCTTACCGATCTTAAGGTTCGGATCAAGCTGAATTACGGGATGATGGATTTCGAGAAATATGACTCCATCATGGCGGTTGGTGAACGGGTCGCACGCGCACACTTTAAAGAGATCAAAGCCCTTGCTGACTCCCTGAATGCCATCGAATTCAAGCCGTTGAAAAGTTACAATACCACTCCGGTGACCTCCTTCAAGGTCGACAGCCTGATCGTTCGCGGGAATAAAAAAATGCGGGACAGTTATTTCAAGAGCATCTTTGGAAGCTACCTGCACAGGAAGGTGTCGATGGATGAGTTGCAGAAGGATATCCGGCTTACCTACGGCTCGGGGTATTTTAAACGGGTTTCGTATGAAATGGAATACAAGGAGGGCAAAACAAACCTGGTGATCAATGCGGTGGAGGGAGGTCCGGGGGAGGTTTCGGCTGGCGTGCATTACGACACCGATTACGGAATTATCTTAACCCTGGGCGGAACATTCCGCAACGTGCTCGGAAACAATTCCAAACTGTTCGCCGAGCTGAATGTTGCGGTAAATCCACGGATCAGGGCAATCTATATGCTCGGGCTGGGTGGAAAAGCGGCGCTTGGGGTTAGTGGTGAATTCTATACTTTTCAGGTTGACACCTATGATAAAGAGAGCAAGACCAACCTTTTTAATTTAACAAACTACAAAGCCTCGCTCTATTTCAACTACAACTTCCGGAACATGGTCAATCTGAAAGCAGGATTTGATTATGAATATTTCCGGTTCAGGCAGGATATCGTGATCGACAGCAGCTATCTTCCCTTTGCAAATTTTTCGAGTTACGGGAGTGTTTTTGTATACCTGAATGCCGATACCCGCGACAAAGTCTGCTATCCTACATCCGGCATCAAGGCGGTCCTGAAGGCTGAATATGTCATGCCCTTTTCGCAGAACTGGTCACAGCAACTGTTTACAAATTCAGCCATCATCAGCCTGAAATTTGACCAGAACTTCCGGTTATCGCGCCGGTTTGTTTTACAGCCGGGAATATTCGCCGGTGCCACGCTCAATTATACCGGAAAACCTCCCATTCAGCACCTGTTCGGGCTGGGGGGACTGGCGCCCGACAATTATATTGAATCCATCGTTCCCTTCACCGGGCTGCATTTCATCCAGGAATTCGGCTCCTACGCCCTGGTTGGCCGGTTGAAGCTTCAATGCAATGTTTACAATAAATTATACCTGACCCTTCGTGCCGATGCGGGGGGCAATGAATCTAAATTTGATCAGCTTTTTACCGGCCGCAATTTCCTCTTCGGCTATGGCGTTACAGCCGGGTACGACAGTTTCATCGGACCATTGGAACTATCGCTCATGAGCTCCAACCTGAATCCGGGCCTGATGCTGTTTCTGAACCTGGGATATTGGTTTTAATTTTATGCAGGAAACTCTGCCAGTGCGAATTTTTTTAATTATCTTTGAATTACAATCCTCATTGCAATGATTCCAGTCAAGAAGCTACTGGGGCTTTCTTTAGGTGTTATCGCAGTATTATTCCTGCTTTCCGGGGAAGGCTGCAAAAAAAAGGAGCCGGTCACCCTTCCCGATCCTGTTTTACCAACTGTTACCACCAGTCAGGTCACTGAAATAACTACCACAACGGCCAGCTGCGGGGGAGAGGTCACTACCGACGGGGGAGCCCCGGTTACAGGCCGCGGAATCTGCTGGAGAACAGGCCAAACGCCAACGATCCTCGACTATAAAACCATTGATGGCACCGGGACAGGCAGCTATACCAGTTTTATCACCGGTCTCGATTCGAATACGACCTACTATGTCAGGGCCTATGCCACCAACAGCGCCGGAACCGCATACGGAGATACCGTCTCGTTTACAAGACTGATTCCTGATTCGATTGTTTATACAGAGATCAACCCTGAAATCCTTATTAGACCCGTGAGAACCTGGGACCCTCCGAACCTTCAGTACGACTGCAGGCAACCTGTGCCATGGGACTCATCGGCCCATTATGATATTGACGCTGACAATGACGGAACCTTTGATTTCAGGGTTAACAGCCAAACCTGGTACGAATTTCACAGTGCCGGCATGCCCTGCATGAATTTCATGCGTTATTCCGACATTTCAGCGCTTGGCGCAACAAATTCCGTGGCGGTTAATAATCTGATCGGCCATTGTGCCGACGTAATCCCCCCTGAACAACCTGTTTCGGATATGCTTATGTATTCTGACCATGCAGAAACGGTGAGGGTTTACTGGAAATCCTGGAGTTGTAATGAGGAGTGTACCAATGGAGATAATTATTTTGGATTCAGAATGAAAAAGGGCTCCGGTTATATCTATGGCTGGATCCTGATGAGTTTAAACCAAACTGAATTCCAATGGACCATAAAAGGATTTGCCATTAACAAGAGTCTCAACAGGAAAATCGTGGCGGGACAAACACAGTAACAGGTCGGGTTGAAAGTACCTGGTAGAGGTAGCTTGCATCGATTTCAGTCTGACGATTTTTATTTTTCAAGTCGAAAAGATTCGATTGTTTCATTCACTGATCTTCACCAGTTCAAGCACGGTTTTCCAGTTCCTGGTCGTTGCCATCACCTTCAGCTTTTTCTCATAAAAGGTATTGCTGAGTTTTGTGTTCCCATACCCGTTGGGGCAGAACAGGTAAATTGATCTGCCGCTGATATAAAACTCATCAGGCAAATATTCATCGTGCCCAATGGTTTCAGTAAGGGAATGTTCCGGCTCAGCGGATAAAATGGTAACATGAAGACGGGCGATATCTTCTCCCCTTTGGCGGATGAATGGATTGTGTTCCGAGATGCTTCTCAGTTCCTCCTTCCCAAGAACAATTACAGGAACCTCAAAGCCGAAGGTTTTCAGGATCGCTGCCGAGATGGTTTTCTCCAGGTTTCCGGCTTCCGGAGCGTTGCTTTCGAAAACGACATTCCCGCTTTGGATGTAGGTTCTCACATTCCTGAAATCCAGACCTACGTACATTTCCTGCAGGGATTTCATTTTTATCAGTTTCTGGCCGCTAACATTGATGCCGCGTAAAATGGAAATGTAGGTTTTCATGAAGCTACAGACTTTTCAACGCCATCACAAACGGATAGATCATCCCGGCAATCAGGAGCAGCAGGAGAAAAGGGCGGTTTATATTCTGCCATTTGTAGTTTTTCCGTTTGATCGCATCCACCGCATGGTTCAATGCTGAAAAAAAGAAAAAAAAGATAAAGGTCATAAATATGGTCAGCTCGGCTTTGATGCCCCATTTGATAAACCAGATCAGAACCGCGATGACCGCATAGGACAGCAAAGCAATCGCCGACTGAGTCTGGTAGTTGCTGCCGACCTCGAACCCCTTCGCTTCGGCTGATTCCCTGGCAAAAAACAACCCCTCAATGCCCGACAGGCCTGAAATGGCTACAATGATCAAAGGGATCATAAAATGCAGCTGGGCAACCGGGTCATAAAAGCCCTGTTCAAAACCGATGTTGTATCCAAAATAGAAGGCCAGGAAAACAATCACCATTCTGAGGATGTCCATTATCTTTACGATCATCGCGTGGAATTTTAGTAAGATTCAATTGTTACTTTCCTGGAAGTCTTAAAACCAGGTGCCCTTTTTATATTTTACATATTCATCCCCGAATTTTTCTTCCAGGACCCGTTCCTCGTTCCTGATTCTTTTCCTTTGCAGCAATATCAAACCACACCAGAGAATCAGCAGATAGAAATTATGAATAAAAACAATCACACCGACCAGAAATGCCAATCCGAAATAATAAATGGGATGTCGTAACTTCTTATAAAGTCCGCCGGTTACCAGCTTATTCGCAGCTGCGGATATCTGAAATGAACTTCCCAGCTGGATGCGGGCTATGGTAAATAAAACCAGCGAGGGTATCATCAGGAGGATCCCGAGATAGGTGTAAATGGTTAACTCAGGCCCGGTCGAGAAATACCACAGGATCAACAACGGGGAGAAAACAAGGGCAATGATCAGGGTCAGGTAGTTTAGCAGGTTGTTTTTCATTTTATCTTTTGAACAGTTTTAAAGTTTCGGCCATTTTCACATTTTTAACCCTGAGGAAATAGATCCCCGATGGAAGATCCCGGATATCAATCTGTGTTTTAAGACCCGTAATCTCCATTTCCTTTAAGACACGGCCCTGCAGATCTGTTAATGTAAACCTTGTTATCCATGAATTAAGAGCCGACTCTATGCTGATCGACTCACTTGCCGGGTTGGGATAAATTTTGAAATGGGTCGGATCAGCTGAAGTTTCATCGATTCCCACACCTCCGCCATTGATGGTCTTGAGGATGGTGCCGTTTTCGCCAACAGCGTAACCTGTATCGGCCTTCGGGAAATAAACAGCATACAACGCTTTTGATGTCCCCGAAGTCAAACCTACCCAGCTGGTTCCGCCATCCGTGGTTTTCAGAATTATGCCATCTCCAAACCCGCCCACGGCATAACCAGTATTGACATCGGTGAAAAATACCGATTGCAGGGAATTTCCGGTTCCCGACTCCAGGCTTGTCCATTCTGCTCCTCCATTGATGGTCTTCAGTATGGTTCCATGCATCGGATTTATGCTTTCACCCACCGCATAACCTACGTTTTCCTGCGGAAAATAGACGGAAAATAATACTCCGCCGGTGCTGCCCTCATGCTGAATGATCCACTCGGTGCCTCCATTCACGGTTTTGAGGATGATGTCTCCGCCGCCGACTGCATAGCCGGTATTGGCATCGGTAAAATAAACGGAATAAAGGGAAGAGAAGGTTCCCGAAGGTCGGCTGCTCCAAAGATTTCCTCCGTCGGTGGTCTTCATGATGGTGCCATACTCCCCGACTGCATATCCGGTATTTGAATCAGTAAAGAAGACCGAATTCAAATAATTTGTTGTCCCGGCGAACTGACCTGTCCAGAGCGCTCCTCCGTTGGTGGTTTTTAAAATTTTACCGCCTGTGCTACCTCCCCCTGCTGCGTATCCCGTATTTGCGTCAGTAAAAAAAACCGACTTCAGTGAATAGGCAACATCTGAATTCTGAAATGTCCAATGTGCACCTCCGTCAATGGTCTTCAAAATGGTCCCCTCGCTGCCGGCAACATAACCGATATCGGTATTGGCAAAGGAAACCGCGTATAAATAACTTCCTGTTCCAGATTGCTGTTGTGTCCAGTCCTGTCCGTTTGCAACGCCGAAAACGAACAATGAAACAATTAAAATGTAAAGATTTTTCATGGTCTGTTTTATTTCAGGAATATCCGAATAGGTCCCAATGTTGAGGAATTGGAATAACGGTGATCAAATTTAAAAAATATTCACGACATTTTATTCCGTTTACATTTCTGCTGCTTCATGATAGGAAAAACGAAAATCGTTTATCTCTGCGGTATAGCTTGTTTACCTGGTAACCGGGGTGGTTGATATTTCCATGACTGCCCGGTCAAGAACCGCATCCCTCCCGCGGAGGTAATCATCCATGGTTTGTTTCACTTCAATGTCGGGCTTGATCCCGGTGTTCACAAACCGCTTGCCGCTTATGGGAAAACAGATCCGCCGGGTGCAGATCCGTGCATATCCTCCGCCTGGCAGACCATTTATAACAAGGGGAGAGCCGGTCGAACCCCCTGTTTCTTCCCCTACAAAGCGGGGCCGTCCCGGAACTTCGTACAGGTTAACCAGAAAATCTTCTGCAGCTGAAAAGGTATACCGGCCAATCAGGATTATCACCGGACATGTTATTCTCCTGAGTGTGTCAGGAACAGGGACTGTATCAGGCTTCTCAAAACGATAGGCTTTATTTAAAAAGTAATCTTTGTATTCCTCCTGCCAGTTCCCATTGGCCTTCTTTACCCCGTCGTTGATTCTCGTTTCCCATCCATAATTCAGGAAAAAGTTCCCTTGAGTCAGGTATCTCTGCAGATGCCATGCAACCTCTGTTGAACCGCCTCCGTTTTTCCGGAGGTCGATGATCAGTCCCTTTGCATTATACAGCTCCTTGGCAATCCTGTCAAATTCTTCCATGGCCTCTTTTTCCGGCATAAACCGGTTAAAGCTCACGAAGGCAACCTGGTTGTCCATCCATTTGAAATCGACCACGTTTCTCGAATACTCAGGGACCGTGCCCCAGTTCCGGTCATTCTTTGTGCGAATCTCCTCCCCGTTCCGCTGAAGCTCAATGTTTACAATTGTACCATCGCGTTTTTTTATCGTAGCCCTGAAGGGATGGTCTTTGAAATCACTCTGGATATCATAAATCGCCTGCATCCACATATGCTGTTCGGTGGAGGCGGAAATATAGGGGAAGATATCCCTTTCAAGATATTGTATTGTAGGAAGATGGTCTATTTCTGTTATTTCTGCACCTACCCAGGTTGAATCCTGCCCCGGCATCTGACGAACCGCCGTAATGTAAACTTTATGGTCAAAGTCTTTAAGAGAAACCGGGATGTAATCCGTGTACCTGTAAAATTGCCCGTTGGAACCAACCTGTGTGTGCCCGTCATGCAGGGATGCCATAAACTTTTGTAAAAGCCGGTAATACTCGTAGTCATTCCTGGTTGCGGTTACTTGCGGAATATAGAATCTGTAGAGACTGTCCAGATTGAACCCCAGCCGGTCGATGTTCACAAAATTGTATTTTGTTTCAGACCACACCTGGCTGAACCAGTATAGTTTTTCCTCCCGGGTTATTTTATCGGGAAAATCCCTGATGCCAATGATCTCGGTATGGGCCGTGTCCTTTGAATTGAGCACAATGCTGAATTTTATCGTATCATTTTTTGATACCTGAAATGCAGCTGTGTCCATATCGGTCCGGAATATAACCTCATTTTTTTCCCGGGAACAATATACTTTCAGCCTGTCGGGATTTTCTTCAGGTGAGATCTTCCAGTCGGTTGGCCTGCCACCGATTAGAACGGTGATGTTTTTGGCGGCCGAATGCATGATTTTCTGGGACCGGGCCATCGGTCCTGAAGAAACAAGCAAAAATAAAATCAGGATTTTTTTCATGGGGTTTTCCTGGTTTTTCTTTTCCTGAGAAGGGCATTCAATACTGCTGCAATGAAAAGAATCACGAGCAAGATGGAGCTGGATCGCGAAATTTTCTCCCCGGCTGAATATACCCCGGGTTCAAACCGGAATTCGAGGTTATGTTTGCCGGCCGGAAGGACCATGGCACGTAAAACATAATCGGCACGGAGATGGGGCGCAGGGGCTCCGTCAACAAAGGCATTCCAGCCTTTGGGATACCAGATCTCTGAAAAGACCGCCAGCCTGTTGCTTTTGGCTGAGTACTGATAGCTGATCCTGTTGGGGGCATAGCTGGCTTCACGGATAAAATCGGAGGTGTCGTGCCCCGGCTGGCCCCGGGTCAATTCTGCACTGAACTTTTTGTCAACAACTGCCACTGAATCGGGCCGGAACCCGGTGAGTGCATTGAGTTCTGCATCGGCATTGTCTGCCAGTAAATAAGATTGAACAAACCAGGCATTGCCAAGTGCTGCCGGATTGTATCGTGCCACCGGGCTGCCTTTTTCATCGGCGACTATAAAATATTTCGTATTCAGCATGTTCAGCACCGCCATGTTTTGTTTGCTGATGTGATGTTCGATCAGCTCCTGGTAACGGCGCATCTTTACCCCGCTGTATCCCCCGATGGACTTATGAAAATAGGAGGTACTGGCATCGCTGAACGGGTCGACCGTAAGGTTGTATACCCTGAAGTTCGGATCCCGGTCCTGCAGGATCTGCTCGTCAGCCGGACCAGGCTGGAATGGCACTTCAGCCCTGTTCCGGGAGGTGAAACTGTCATTGTTAAGGTGGCGCTTGTTTACGGGGAACATGTCGGCAAGAAACAGGATGATCAAGCCCAGGTATGCATATTGCTTCCTGATTTTATCAAATAAAACACCCCAGAGCAGCAGTGCGGTAAGTGTGATAAATAGGAACCCCCTGAAGGCATCCATCCTGAGAAGGTTCTTCCGGTCATCCCGGATGGCCTGCATGAACCAGTCGGGCAGTTGTTTGGCCATCTCACTATCCCTGGGGCCGGTGAAATCAAGAAACATCCCCGGGAAAAGGGCGAAGAAAAGGGTGATCCCGCCCGAAAGGAAGAAGGCGATCTTCAGCGCCCTGAAGTTCCTTTCCCGGTCGGCCGTGTTTTCAAAAAACACCTTCAGTGCGATGATCCCAAGTAGTGGCATGGCAAATTCGGCAATGACAAGGGTCATGGTCACCGCCCTGAATTTATTATATCCAGGGACATAATGAATGAAGAGATCAGAGAACGCCATAAAGTTGTGGCCCCAGGCCAGGAGGATGGAGAGCAGGGTGGCCGACAGAAGCCACCAGCGGATAGGGCCCTTTACGATGAGGAGCCCCAGGAGGAAAAGGAAACAAACGATCGCCCCCACGTAGACCGGCCCGGCAGTACTGAACTGGTTCCCCCAGTAATTATACGGGACCGGCTGGTTGATGTACTGGCTGATGGTGCCGGGGTCGATGCCGTTGACCCGCATGGCGCTGACCACTTCCGATTTTTCACCCAGCGGGCTCACTGAAGCACCGCCCTGAAAACCAGGAATAAGCAGGGTCATCGTCTCCCCGATTCCATAGCTGTACTGGGTGATATAGTCCTTGTCAAGTCCGGCAGTTTTCACCGGCCCTGCTGTTGTCAGCTCTGATTTCCCGCGGATGGTGAACTTCCCGTATTCCCAGGTGGCCCAGAGGGTTGTGATGTTTGTGAGCACGGCAAAAAGGAGGGCAATGAGCAGCACGCCCACCGATTTGACAAACGGGGCGATCTCCCTGAACCTGACTGCATGAATAAGTTTAAAGAGGCCCAGCAGGAGTGCGATGACCGCCAGGTAGTAGGTGATCTGGGGATGGTTGGTTTTCACTTCGAGCGACAGGAAGATGGCCGTCATCAATCCGCCCCAGAGATAATGACGGCGGAAGGTCAGGATGAGACCTGCAATGACAGGCGCCATGTAGCCAATGGCATGAGCCTGCGAATTGTGACCAACCTCTATGATGATAAAAAAGAATGAAGAGAACCCGAATGCAATTGCCCCGGCAATAGAAAGCCATGGGTCGACCCGCATGGCGAGGAGCAGGATAAAAAAGCCGATGAGATACAGGAACATCAGGTTCGCAGGATGAGGCAGGCCAAGCGTCATCAGACCATCAAGGTACCCGATAAAGTTACCCTTGTAAACGGTGGAGACCTGGTACGCAGGCATACCACCGAACATGGAATTGGTCCATAAGGGCTCCTGACCTGTTTGTGCCCTGAAATCAGCAATCTCTTTTGACGCACCCAGGTGCTGTGCAATGTCGCTTTGCCAAAGCTTTTTCCCTTCGAGCAGGGGTGAAAGATAGATGATGGTTATTGACAGGAAAACAACCACTGCCACCCCATATGGAAGTATGGCCTTAAGATTGATGTTTTTCATATGCCCAAAAATACAAAATAAATCCAGCGGCACATCTGTCTTTTCAGTCCTCACAAGGGTCAAAGTTCGGGAAAGATGTGTCTCGTTTTTCGCCACGGTTATCGTCATTATTTCCATCTTTACCGAATTATTTTCCGCATGGCCGACGGATGGATTAGTTTTGCAAAACTCCAATCATCTGAAATAATCTGATTTTCCTATGCAAACCAAAATTTACTTTGTTACCACACTGTTCATTCTTCTTTCCTCCAGGGTATTTTCACAGGAGATCCTGCAATGGCACGGGACCGAACGAACCGGCATTTACCACGAAACGAATCTTTTGAAAAGCTGGCCTGAAGCAGGGCCGGCGCTGATCTGGGAGTGCGACAGCATCGGGAATGGATACGGTTCTCCCATCATCACTGCTTCTACCATTTATGTAAACGGGGAGATTGATACCATAAGCTATCTGTATGCGCTGTCCCGTTCAGGAAAATTCCTTTGGAAAGCGCCCATTGGAAAGGAATGGACATTGAATTACCCCGGAACGCGCAACACGCCGACATTTGTGAATGACATGATTTATGTAACTGCCGGCCTGGGAACAGTGGCCTGCCTGGATGCAAAATCAGGAAAGAAAGTGTGGTCGGTCGATATGGCAACCGACTTTCATGCACCAATGGTCCGGTTTGGATTTTCGGAATCGCTGGTTGTCAGCGGAGATGACGTTTATTGCTGCCCGGGAGGCACCGACACCAATGTGGTAGCCCTGGACCGTTTTACCGGAAAAATCAGGTGGATCTGCAAAGGGCTCGGACAGATGACATCCTACTGTTCACCGGCACTAATCCGGTTAGCCGACCGGGATATCCTGGTCACCTTCACCAAAAGCGCCCTGCTCGGAATTGATACCAAAGATGGAAAACTCCTGTGGTCGCACAAACAGGACAGTGAAGGAGATGTGCACATCAACACCCCGCTTTTTGAAGATGGATGCATTTACTATATCACCGGCGACGGGAACGGATCAGTTAAACTGAAACTGTCAGCAGACGGGAAGGAGATTACCGAAGTATGGAGAAACGGGGCCTGCGACAATACAATGGGAGGTTTTATCAAACTGAATGATTACATCTATACAGCCAGTTACGGCCGGAGATACTGGTATACACTTGATGCGAACACCGCCCAAATCGTCGATTCCGTGAAATTCGACAAAGGGGTCACCATTTATGCCGACAGCATGCTTTACTGCTACAATGAAAAAGGTCAACTGGGTCTCTTCAAACCAAACGGTCCCAAAATGGTGCCGGCGGGGTCGTTTAAGGTCACCCGTGGAACCAAGGCGCACTATGCACACCCGGTCATCTGCCAGGGAGTTATGTATGTCAGGCACGGACAATCGCTGATGGCTTATGATGTTAAAAGAAGGTAAAATAAATGATGCAGGCAATACAAATGAATGTAGAATCTTGAAATAATGGATATGAAAACAAGATCATCGCTGGTGTTTCTGATATTCACACTTATGCCGGGGTTGTTTGCACAGCAACTGACCCTGACCCAGATCCTGAACAATTATTACAAAGCGGGGAACTTTGATAAGCTTCAGAAAGTAAACTCCATCATCATGACCGGCAACATCGTCCAGCAGGATCTGATGCCTGTAAAAATTGTCCGGGTACGACCGGATAAGTATATGATGCAATTTGATGTTGCTGACCTGACCGCTTACCAGGTTTACGATGGGCACACTGCCTGGATGACAACCCCGTGGACAGGCAAAGCCGCACCACAGGTTATGCCGCCCGAACGGGCCACCGACCTGAAAAACAGGGCCGATATCGAAGGGGTGCTTTTCAACTGGAAAGAGAAGGGGCATTCTCCCGAACTTGCCGGCACCGATACCGTCGACGGCGTTATCGTTTATAAAATCAAGGTTACCCGGAAGGATGGCGGGATCGAATTCAATTTCATCGACCCCGCCGGATTCATGTTGAAGAAACGGCTCTCGTTCCGCAAGGTTGGTGGGAAGGAGATCCCGATTGAAAATTTCTACAGGGACTACCGAAAAGTAGAGGAAATTCCTTTCGCGTTCACCGTGGAAACCAATAACGGCGGACGTGTAAACGAGATCCAGTTTGATTCGGTGGAATTGAATAAACCGGTCGACCTGAATATCTTCACAATGCCGGAACCACAGTGATGCAGGCAAAGCTGTAAAGGATTCTCACTTTTTCACTCCCTGCATTCCAATTTCTTTCAGCAAAGGGCTAACCAGTGCCTCCGTGTAATTTGTATTGACCACATCCCAGTTAATGGCATTCAGTATGGCCGCAAGATAGTCACCACGCCTGTTTTGATATTTCAGATAGTAGGCATGTTCCCATACATCAATACAAAGGATGGGGATTCCTCTTTCAGGCGAAACATCCATAAGGGGATTATCCTGGTTTGGCGAAGAACAAACTGCCAGTTTTTTGTCGGTCGTAACATAAAGCCAGGCCCAGCCTGATCCAAATCGCGTGGCTCCTGCCTTATTCAACAGTTTTTTCAGACTGTCAACAGAGCCAAAGGTGCTGATCACCGCCTTTCCCAACTGGCTTGTGGAGTCAAAAGGGTGATCCAGCGCCAGGATAGCCCAGTACATGGAATGGTTATAGTGTCCGCCCGCATTATTCCGGATTCCCACATTCACCGTCCCTGCATGGAGCATAATTTCCTCCAGCGAATAATCCTCCTGCCCACTGCCTTTCACAAAAACATTGAGGTTTTTTACGTATGTGGCATGATGCTTCGAATAATGAATTTCCATTGTCGCGGCATCAATTACAGGCTCCATTGCATTGTAATTATAAGGTAATTTTGGCAGTTCGAAGGGATATTTCTGGGCTGAGATCATGGAGGTGAATCCCCCAATCATGATGATGACAGCAAGGGAAACACGGAGGGTGATTTTTTTCATACGGCTCAAAGATTTAAAAGCGCCTGGTCATAATTGACCTGCACCGGATTGTTGACAATTGAAATCCACTGTGATAATTATTTTTATTTGTTACAAAATAAATAATATTTTTCCAATAGGCATGTACTTTAAAATAATTTATGGGACAATGGAGGGCTGAAATATTAATTAAAATATTTAGAATCGTTCTCTATAAATTGATATTGTGAATTATAGCCCTCTAATGCTTAAATTTGCCACGCCGATACGAAAGCAACCAGTGAAAGTTGGATAACATTTTAGATTTATAATAAAATGTCAAAGTATACCCACATAACCTACCTCGCTATTTTAGCAATCATTGTTGTGGCAACTTTTGCTGCGATAGGGTATTTTGGTTTTTCCTATTACAAATTACCCATTGAAGAGCGGTTCTTTCATGCCGATCATCTGATCCTGAAGCCAAGCGGAATCTGGGGCCATGGATTGGGCATCATCGGGTCTTTTTTCATGCTGATCGGTGTTTTTGCCTATATGGCCAGGAAACGATTCAGGGCATTCACGCGGGTTGGCATATTGAAGCACTGGCTCGAATTTCATATTTTCCTCTGTTCCCTCGGCCCCATCCTTGTGCTTTATCATACCTCCTTTAAATTCGGAGGTCTCGTAGCCATCAGTTTCTGGAGCATGGTCGCAGTTTTCCTGAGCGGAATCATAGGCAGGTTTATCTATATTCAAATTCCCAGGACAATAGAAGGCCGGGAATTGAGTTTAAATGAAGTGCGGGAAATGAAAAGTAACATCGGTGATCACATTCAAAAACTGGTTTCCCTGGACGATGAGAGTTACAATATGATTGTCAATTCTACTAAAAAGCAGATCGAACTATATCAGCCAAATTTCCTCGTCCGCTATATCCGGAATCTTACGCGGGACATGGTAACCGTTCGTAACATTAAAGAGGTGCTTAAACGAAACAAAGTAAACAAAGCACAGCAAAAGCAGATACTCACCCTTGTGAAAAGCGATATTTCAATCAACAAAAGAATTGAAAGACTACAAACCATGCAGAATCTTTTTAAATACTGGCATGTTGCTCATTTACCCTTTGCGCTTGTAATGCTGATCATCATGGTCATTCACGTGGCAGTAACCATTACTTTTGGGTATCACTGGATCTTTTAACTATGGAATTACTTCTGGAAAAATTTGCTGCTTATTCAGTAGCGATCCTCTTCTGTGCAATCATTGTTATCATTTACCTGCGCAAACAGAGGCGGGAATCAAAACAGGTTGAGGCAAAGATAGCCATTGCGAAGCTGGAGGGTATGTATGAACCTGTCTCTCTTCATCCGGTTGTAGATGAAGGAAGTTGCATCAGGACGGGAGCCTGTATCGCGGCCTGCCCCGAAAAGGATATCCTGGGCATCAGGAATGGAAAAGCAACGACCATCAATGCTTCTCACTGTATCGGACACGGAGCCTGTTTTCATGCATGCCCCACCCAGGCGATCTCCCTGTGCATCGGGACTGAAAAACGCGGTGTAGACCTGCCCCATGTGAATCAAAATTTTGAAACCAATGTGGCCGGTATTTATATTGCCGGAGAACTGGGCGGCATGGGTTTGATTAAGAATGCCGTGGAACAGGGTCGCCAGGCAGTGGATAACATCGTGAAATCACTGAAGAAAAATCCCCATGCTGACTACGACCTGATCATCGTTGGTGCTGGACCTGCCGGAATATCCGCCTCTCTTAATGCAAAAAAACACAATCTCAGGTTCCTCACTGTTGACCAGGATACCCTGGGGGGAACAGTGTTTACCTTTCCGAGATCTAAAATCGTGATGACCTCGGCCATGGATGTCCCCCTGCATGGAAGAGTAAAGTTGTCGGAAACCAGCAAAACAGAACTCCTTGATTTCTGGAACACGGTTTTAACTAAAAACAGCATCTCCATCAAGGAGAATTGCAAAGTTGAGTCAATCGTGCAGGAAAACGGGTATTTCAAGGTCGAAAGTCTTCAGGAGGAGGTGTTTACCACCAGTGCGGTGCTGCTTTCCGTTGGAAGACGGGGAACACCGCGGAAACTGAATATCCCGGGGGAAACCATGGAAAAGGTGGCATACCGGCTCCTGGAGGCAGAAGAGATCAAGGGGAAAGATATCATGGTGGTTGGCGGAGGTGATTCTGCGATAGAGTCAGCCCTGTTGCTGGCCGGTCAGAACAAAGTGACCCTCACCTACCGCAGCGATGTTTTCAGCCGGTTAAAACCAAAGAACAGCGTAAAGATCAATGAAGCCATCGCGGAGGGGACTATCACCGCAATGCTGAACACCAACCCGGTCAGGATTGAAAAAGATTCTGTTACCATTGTAACCGGGGCTGAAAAGCAGGAAATACAACTTAAAAATGACCTGGTTTATATTTTTGCCGGAGGAGAACTTCCTATCCAGTTTTTACAGAAAGCGGGGATTATCATCACGAAAAAATTCGGGGAGGCTGTTTTAAAGCATAAATAGTGTTGTTGTGTATTCGAATAAAAAAATTATCAGGTTGGTAAGCAACTATAACAGCTGAAATTTGTCTTTATCTTGAAAAACTCAATTACATACATGAGGAAAGCATTCATTTTAAGTATACTGGGATATGCCCTCATGGTATGTAATGTTGCCAAAGCTCAGATCTCTCCGGGTGAATTGGCCAAGGTTCACACCCATCTAGAGGGAATGTCAAATTGCACCAAATGCCACATCCTGGGGCAAAAGGTCTCCAATCAAAAATGCCTGGATTGCCATATTGAACTGAAGGTCAGGGTTGAACTCCAGAAAGGGTATCATGCCTCCGCCGAAGTCAGGGGGAAAGAATGCATTAAATGTCACAGTGACCATCACGGATTAAATTTCCAGATCATCCGTTTTGAAAAGGAAAAATTTAACCATGACCTTGCAGGATTTAAATTATCGGGAGCGCACAGCAAAAAATTATGCATCGACTGCCATAAAGCAGAACATATCGCAGATCAGAAGATCAGGAAGAAAAAGTTCACCTACCTCGGACTTAATCCTGCCTGCCTCACCTGCCATACCGATTACCATCAGCAAACGCTTTCGGCAAACTGCCTTGAATGTCATGATTTTGAGAAGTTTAAGCCAGCTACAAAATTTGATCATGCCAGGGCGAAATTTCAACTTACCGGAAAACACCAGCAGGTAACATGCATCCAGTGTCATAAGATGGACACGAAAAACGGCCAGAAATTCCAGGAATTCAAGGGATTGAAGTTCGATAACTGTACCCCTTGTCACGTGGATGTGCACAACAACAAGTTCGGTTCGAATTGCATCCAGTGCCATACCGGGGAGTCATTCAGCGTGATCAAAGGCGTTCAGAATTTTGATCACAATAAAACGAATTTCAAGCTGGAAGGGAAACACCAGCTGGTTGAATGTAAACAGTGTCACAAAACAAAACTCACCAATGCCCTCAAGTTTGCCCATTGCACCGACTGCCATACGGATTATCATAAAGGTCAATTCGCAAAACAGGGCATCTCTCCCGACTGTTCGCAATGTCATACTGTAAAAGGATTTAAAGAATTTACCTATACCATCGTTCAGCACAACGAAGGTCCCTTCCCGCTGAAGGGAGCGCACCTTGCAACACCCTGTTTTGCCTGTCATCAAAAGGGGAAAACCTCAAAAGACACAACATGGAATTTCAGGCAGATCGGAAAACGCTGTGTTGATTGTCATGAGAATGTACATCTTGCGCTGATCAGTGAGAAATATTATCCCGGATCGAGTTGCGAAAGCTGCCATATCGAAAACAGGTGGAACATCATCCGGTTTGACCATAAAACCACCAGTTTTGAACTTCTGGGTGCTCATTCAAAGCTGACATGCCGCGACTGTCATTTCAAGAAGAACCAGGAGGGTGTTGTGGTTCAGAAGTTCACCGGACTTCAGACTTTATGTTCAAACTGCCATAAGGATGTTCACATGAAACAGTTTGAGATCAATGGGGTATCTGATTGTACCCGGTGCCACGACCTTGCACAATTCAAGCCCGCGTCGAGGTTTGATCACAATAAAACTCGTTTCCCCCTGGATGGAAAGCACAAGGATGTGGCCTGCAACAAATGTCACAAGACTGCACAGAACGAAGGACTGACTTATGTTCTTTACAAAATAAACGATTTCAAATGCGAAAACTGTCATCATTAATTTTGTTCCTGGTACTTTCTGTAAGCCTGTTCTCACAGAAATCCCCGCATGGAGACAGTTTTACTGTCAAATGCCTGGATTGCCACAATACCACCGGGTGGAAAATAGATATCAAAACACTCAAATTCGACCATGGTACGACAAAGTTTCCATTGGTTGGACAGCACCAGTCTGTTTCGTGCAAGTTGTGTCACACCACACTTGAATTTTCAAAAGCCGGCAAAGAGTGCATATCCTGTCATACCGACATCCATAACCAAACTGTGGGGCCCGATTGTTCCAGGTGCCATACCCCGGTTTCGTGGGTAGTGAATAATATTACCGATATCCATCAGCGAAGTCGTTTCCCACTGGTCGGGGCCCATGTAACGGCCGACTGCTATGCCTGCCATACGAATGCCTCTGCCAATCTTCTGCTTTTTGGCCCCCTCGGTATCGAATGTTTTGATTGTCATCAGAAAGATTATACAGCCACCACCAACCCAAATCATGTGACAGGCGGGTATTCAACCAATTGTACAGAGTGTCATAACATTTCCTCTTTTACATGGACCGGGGCGGGGATCAATCACAATTTCTTCCCACTCACCGGCGGCCATGATATTGCAAATTGCCAGGACTGCCACAAGACATCAGATTATTCGAGCACCTCCGCAGCCTGTATCTCCTGTCACCAGACCACCTACAACAATACAACCAATCCAAACCATGCCCAGCTTGGTTTTTCAACCATCTGTTCTGATTGTCATACCACCGAACCGGGCTGGAAACCTGCCGAATACAGGGATCATGATGCAAAGGACTTTCCCATCTATTCGGGAAAGCATAAAAAGGGTAATGCCTGGGACAACTGCACCCAATGCCATTTGAATCCTTCTAACTATTTAGAATACACCTGCATTGACTGCCATGATCACAACCAGCCCGACATGGGCAGTAAACATGGTGAGGTACAGGGATATGCTTATAACAGCCCGGCCTGTTATGCCTGTCATCCAACAGGAACCGCTGAAGGAACGTTTAACCACAGTACCTCTGTATTCCCGCTCACAGGCGCCCATCTTACAACTGATTGCCTGAAATGCCATACCCATGGTTTTCCAGGAACACCTACTGATTGTTTATCATGCCATACAGCAAACTACAGCAATTCGACCAACCCGAACCATGCTGCCATCAACATCCCAACCAACTGCGAAACCTGTCATACAACGCAACCAGGCTGGAAACCGGCCACCTTCCCGATCCACGATAATTACTATGTACTGGCCGGTGCGCACATTCCCATTGCCAATGAATGTGCCACCTGTCATAACGGGAATTATTCCAATCTGCCCAGGGCATGCTTTGTTTGCCATGCTGATAAATATAACCAATCGACCAATCCCAACCACATTACCGCGAATTTTCCCACAACCTGCGAAACCTGTCATTCGCAAACTGCCTGGACTCCGTCCAATTTTAATCACGACAATGTTTACCCGCTGACCGGGGCCCATGCGGCCATTGCCAATAATTGCTTTGCCTGCCATCAGGGTAGCTATGTCAATACTCCCAACACCTGCGTAGGATGTCACCTGGCAAATTTCAACGCCACAACCAATCCGAATCATGTTACCTCCAACTTCCCTACCACCTGCCAAACCTGTCATTCAACAACCGCATGGTCTCCATCAACCTTCAACCACAACAATGTTTATCCGCTTACCGGCGCCCATGCTACCATAGCAAGCAACTGTTTTGCCTGCCACCAGGGCAGTTATGTCAACACGCCCAATACCTGTGTCGGCTGTCACCTGCCGAATTTTAATGCATCGACCAACCCCAACCACGCAGCCATCAACATCCCGACAACCTGCGAAACCTGTCATACCACCAACCCAAACTGGACCCCGGCCACCTTCCCGATCCACAACAACTATTACGTACTGGCCGGAGCCCATGTGGCCATCGCGAACAACTGCGCCGTATGCCACAATGGTAATTACAACAGCACCCCCAATACATGCGTTGGATGCCACCTGGCCAATTACAACCAGACGACCAATCCAAACCACGCTTCTGCCCAGTTCCCGACCACCTGTACCAATTGCCATAATCAATCCGCGTGGGTTCCATCTACCTGGAACCACGATGCACTTTACTTCCCTATTTATTCAGGAAAGCATAACGGCCACTGGAATACCTGTGCCGACTGTCATCCAAATGCCTCAAATTATGCAGTGTTTACCTGCACCACCTCCTGTCACCCTCAAAATTCAACAAATAACGAACACCAGGGCGTTTCAGGCTACTCTTACAACAGCACCGCCTGTTATAACTGCCATCCGCGTGGCAGTGGTGGGAAAATGATGAATAACAGCTTTAAATCTGAATAACTGTAAAAGCATGAGATATATCCTTTCTTTCCTTGTTGTTTTTATGTCCGGCCATGTTATGGTGGGTCAAACCATGTATGAGAACAGGGAGGGAAAGGTATCCTATCTGACGACCCAGAATATATATGTGAAGTTCACCTCCACCGAACATATTGCCAAGGGAGACACCCTTTACACCAACCTTGAAGGGGTTCTTCTCCCGGTGCTGACCGTCCAGGAGATATCATCCATCTCCTGCGTCTGCACCCCCATTGCCGATCGGAAGTTTGCGGTTGCCGATGTGATCATCTCCAGGCAGCCTGTTGCAAAACAGGAAAAAACCGGGGATAAAAGTTCAGCATCAGCAACATCTGCCGTTGTTTTTACTAAGGATTCAACCGCCACCAAAAAAGAGCAGCCCAAATCCAAGAGCCAGCTGATCACCGGAAATATCTCGGCTGCAGCCTACCTGAATTTCTCAAACACCTCGGCCAACTCGCAAAGGATGAGGTATTCCTTCTCCCTGAATGCCCAGCGCATCGGCAATTCAAAACTCTCGGCCGAGGTCTATCTCGATTTCGTGCATAAGATCGGGGAATGGAACGTGGTTCAGGAGGACATTTTCAACGGGCTGAAGATATACAGCCTGGCCCTGAGCTATGAATTCAACGCACACCATAAGATCTGGTTCGGCCGAAGAATCAATCCCCGCATTTCAAATGCCGGTGCCGTGGACGGGCTCCAGTATGAACTCAAATCCGGCGCCTTTACCTTCGGGGTGATTGCCGGCACCAGACCCGATTACAAAAATTACAGCTTTAACCCCAATCTGCTCCAGTTCGGCGGATACATCGGACATGACCTGGTAACCAAAAAGGGGAATATGCAAACTTCGGTGGCCTTCATCCAGCAGATGAACAATGGGTTTACCGACCGCAGGTTTGCCTATTTCCAACACGCCAATGCCCTTTTGCGCAATCTCTATTTCTTCGGATCCGTCGAGGTGAGTTTATACAAGCAGGTAATGAACCCTGTGGATACCGTTCAGAAGGATACAACTTTCAAACAGGACAATTCGCCTACCCTGTCAAACCTCTATCTCTCACTGCGGTACCGGCCCATCAGGCAGCTGTCGTTGAGTGTATCCTACAGCGCCCTGCAAAACGTGATCTATTACGAAACCTATCCCAAAAACATCGTGGAAAGAATGCTCGAGCTGGCTACGGTGCAGGGGTTTATGTTCCAGGTAAACTACCAGCCCATCAAGTACCTTTCCATCGGCGTTCAGGCCGGGTACCGCGACAGCAAGCAGGATCCAAAACCAACAAAAAATCTTTATGGTTATGTGACTTACAGCCGGATTCCCGGTATCAATGTCTCTGCCACCCTTTCAGCCTCTGTATTGGAAACAAGTTATATCTCCGGAAGAATCTATGGCCTCGGCCTTTTCCGTGATCTCGTACCCGGAAAACTCTCGGCCGGGCTGGATTACAAATATATCAGTTACAAATTTGTCAGCGGTGAAACGCCCCTGGTGCAAAACACCGGCGAAGTTAACCTCACCTGGCGCATTATCAAGAAACTCTCCTGTGCTCTTTATGTTGAAGGAACGTTCGATAAAAATTCAATCTTTAACCGCGTTTACATCAACATCACCCAGCGATTTTAAACCGGAAATCCGGTTGATATCCTGAATTATTCACTGCCCTCCTTTTTTGGAGTAACTTGTCAAAACACCCACAGGACAATGGAAATGGTGTGCACTTTACAAATTAAAAGAGTTCAAATGAGAATATTGTTATCCATAATTCTGTCTTTGGTGTTTTCATTAAGCCTGTTTTCACAAAAATCGCCGCATGGAGACGGTTTTGCTGTAAACTGCATGGATTGCCATAACACCACAGGTTGGAAAATAGATCTCAAAACACTCTCATTCGACCACGGAACAACAAAGTTCCCATTGGTTGGACAGCACCAGTCTGTTTCGTGCAAACTGTGTCATACTTCACTGGAATTTTCAAAAGCAGGCAAAGAGTGTAATTCCTGTCATACCGACATCCATAATCAAACCGTGGGGCCAGAGTGTTCCAGATGCCATACCCCGGTTTCGTGGGTCGTGAATAATATTACAGAGATCCATCAGCGGAGTCGTTTCCCTCTGGTCGGGGCCCATGTAACGGCCGATTGCTATGCCTGCCATACGAATGCCTCTTCCAATCTCCTGCTTTTCGGTCCGCTTGGTATCGAGTGCATTGATTGTCATCAGAAGGATTATGCAGCCACCACCAACCCGAATCATCAGGCCGGTGGATTCTCTACAAATTGCACTGATTGTCACAACATGACTTCCATATCATGGACCGGGGCAGGGATCAATCACAATTTCTTTCCACTCACCGGTGGCCACGACATTAAAAATTGCCAGGATTGTCATAAGACCCCGGATTATGCAAGCACCTCCCCGCTCTGTATTTCATGCCACCAGACCAACTACAACAATACCACCAATCCAAGCCATACCCAGCTTGATTTTTCGACCAACTGTTCCGATTGTCATACAACAACGCCGGGATGGAAACCTGCTGAATACAGGGAGCATGATGCAAAATCATTTCCTATATATTCCGGGAAACACAACAAGGGAAAAGCATGGGATAATTGTACACAATGCCATCCCAATTCCACCAACTATATCCAATTTACATGCATTGATTGTCATGATCACAATCAATCCGACATGGACAATAAGCATCATGAAACCCAGGGATATGCGTATAACAGCCCGGCCTGTCTTGAATGTCATCCGACCGGTTCTGCCGAAGGATCATTTAATCACAGCACCTCTGCATTCCCTTTAACAGGGGCACATCTCACGACCGACTGTATTAAATGCCATGCTTCTGGTTATGCCGGTACCTCCACCATATGCAATAGCTGTCACAATACGGATTTTAATAAAACAACCAATCCGAACCACGCCCTGATCAATGTTCCTACTACCTGTGAAACCTGCCATACAACGCAGCCCGGCTGGAAACCTGCTGCTTTTCCCATCCATAGTAACTATTATGTGATTACCGGTGCACATATTCCCATCTCCAGTAATTGTGTTTCATGCCACAATGGCAATTACAATGCTACCCCCAGCACCTGTGTCGGATGCCACCTGACCAATTTCAATCAAACAACCAACCCAAACCATCCGTCTGCACAGTTTCCTACCAACTGCGAAATTTGTCATTCACAATCGGCCTGGACTCCATCCAACTTTAATCACAACAACGTGTATCCGCTCACCGGAGCCCATGCTGCCATTGCCAATAATTGTAATGCCTGCCATAAGGGGAGTTATATCAACACACCAAATACCTGTGTGGGCTGTCATCTTACAAATTTCAATGCAACGACAAATCCGAATCACATTACTTCCAACTTCCCGACAAATTGTGAAATATGTCATTCAAACACTGCTTGGGCTCCCTCCAACTTTAATCATAACAACGTGTATCCGCTCACCGGAGCCCATGCAACGATCGCGAATAATTGTTTTACTTGTCACCAGGGAAATTATATCACCACCCCCAATACCTGTGTGGGATGTCACCAGACC
>SESA01000129.1_pt1 | contig 53463 bp, 49 predicted proteins | sample 3171451 | NCBI WGS metagenome assembly SESA01 (sample SAMN06051862, study PRJNA518727) | freshwater metagenome | biome: subpolar coniferous forest; feature: holomictic lake; material: water; isolation source: holomictic Lake 227, 8 m depth | place: Canada: near Kenora, Ontario | collected...
CTGGGTCGGATTGGTTGATCGGAGTACAAACCAGGTTCTTCCGGTTGCAAGCGCTGGTGAAAAAGGAGATTACATTGAGCGGCTCCATGTTGTCATAGACGAAACTGACAGGGGAAAAGGTCCAACCGCCACAGCGCTTCGTACAGGCAAGCATTGTGTTTCAAATGATATTGCTTCGGACCCCCGTATGTCGCCTTGGATGGCTGACGCCCTTGCCATGGGTTATAAGGCATCCGCGGTGTTTCCATTCATCGTAGGCAATGAGGTAAAAGGATCCCTTAGCATCTATGCGAAGGAAATGCATTTTTTCGACGATGAGGAGCTGGCACTGCTTGATGAAATGGCTGCAAACATTTCCTTTGCAATGCAATATGCCGAGGAAGAAGAACAGAAAAAAAGGATTGAAAAAGAACTGTTGATAGCAAAATACAAGGCCGAACAAAGCGACCGCCTGAAATCGGCCTTTCTCGCCAACATGTCACATGAAATCAGGACTCCTATGAATGCTATTGTAGGATTCTCTGCTTTGCTTTCCGATCCTGACCTGACTCCGAAGGAAAGACAACATTTCACTGAAATTATTCAATCCCGTTCTGATGACCTGATGCATTTGATCAATGACCTCCTTGATATTTCCAGAATAGAATCTGGTAATGCCACGGTTATGAAAACCGAAGTGTCGCTCAATGATCTTCTTGATGAAACGGAGTCGGTGTTCCTTCAAAAGCTCGAAAGAATCAATAACCTTGAGCTCTCTCTCAAAGCAGAAAAAAAAATTCCAGCGAATCTGGCAATCATAATCACTGATGGATTCATTCTCAAACAGGTGTTTTCGAATCTTATCGACAATGCAATTAAATTCACTGAAACAGGAATTATACGATTTGGTTATCAATTGCCCTCCGAAGGATTTATTACTTTTTATGTGTCGGATACAGGGATTGGGATTGCTCCTGAAAATCACAAGCTGATCTTTGAGCATTTCCGGCAGGCAGCATCTGATAACACCCAGAAGATCTACGGAGGAACCGGTTTGGGATTATCTATTTGCAAGGGTTCAATTGCCCTCCTTGGAGGGGAGATTTGGCTTGACTCCTTCCCAGGCAAGGGTAGCACTTTTTATTTCAAAGTTCCTCATGAGCCGGCAAAGGGAGCACCACAGAATACTCAATCAGGTTTCAAGAGCACACAAACTGATGGAAGATATAACTGGTCAGGAAAAAAGCTCCTCCTGGTCGAAGACGAGGCGTCAAATATGGAATTCCTTCAAATTCTTCTTGAACCAACAGGAGCAGAATTATTCAAGGTATACTCGGGGAAAGAACTCCGGGCCAGGTATAACGACCTTTCTTCATTCGACATGGTTCTCCTGGATGTCAGGCTGCCGGATGCTTCTGGCTGGGACCTTGCAGGGGAGATCAAAACATTATGCCCTAAACTGCCGGTTGTCTCACAAACCGCCTTTGCAATGTCATCCGACAGGCAAAAAAGCAAAGACGTCGGATGTGACGGGTATATTTCAAAACCAATCAGGAAAAGTGAATTATTCAATATCATCTCTGAACTGATTTTTTAGCATTACATTCTGTCTATTTTAACAAATAAAAAACATCAGTCCGGATTATTAATTTTTCGTTAAATTTTGCGAATTCTCTCCCGGTTCCTGTTTTTATGATGACATTTGAAGCATTAATAAAACAGCAGACCATGGAACTAAAGGTTGTATTTGAATCCAATGAGAAACTGGAGCTGGCATTCAACGGAAGGCTTGACGTTGCAGGTACAGCTCAGATCGAAGCAAGATTTTTTGGTTTCCTGAATCATTTACATAAGCAGGCCAGCATCAATTTCAGAGAAGTTTCCTTCATTTCTTCCCTTGGTATCCGCCTTCTGCTGCAGGGCTGGAAAATGCAGCAAAGAGAAGGATTCAAAATGATTGTCAGCGATTGCAAGCCGGAGATCCTTAAAGTTTTACAGATTGCAGGACTGGAAGATATTCTGGCATAGCATCCTGCTATTCAATTCTGAAGCAATTACTTAACTATTTCTTGTTATTGATTTAACATCTTAAAGGGGTCTTCGCCGGAACTTTGTTCCATGAAAATGACTCTCCTCATTTTGTTTGCTGCGGTCCTTCATTTTTATCTTTCTGCCTCAAATATTACTTTACCTTCTGATGATTCTGTTTCAGGGACCGTTCCCGGCCTGAAAATTCTTTCATGGAATATCGGGATGTTTCCGGTCCTTGATCTTTTCTTAGACAAAGATGATCGGGCAGAAGCGATTGCCACTGTACTGAAATCCCATGATTATGATATCATCGTTTTTCAGGAAGCCTTTTCATCTGAAGGAAGATCCATCTTAAGACATATTCTTAATGAAAAATATCCATTCACTTACGGACCGGTTAACCGGTCTTTCTTATCATTAAAATGTAACAGCGGAATATGGATTATCAGCAGAATGCCATTATCCGTTAAAAAAGAAATCGAATTTACATCCTCTGCAGGCTTTGACGGCTTCGCCAGAAAAGGCGCAGTATTGCTTGAAGGCCGGTTCATGAGCATACCCTTCCAACTCCTTGCCACTCATCTTCAGGATGACAATTATCCGCAATATATAAGGGAGCAACAGCTGAACGAAATGTATGATAAGTTGATCCTCCCCTTTTCCGATCCGGCGATTCCCCAGATTATCTGCGGCGATTTTAATACCACCAATAAGGTTTCTGAATACTATAATGGAATGCTTGACCGGCTTAACGCCGAGGATGGAGAGATTTCGGGAAACGTAAAAATCACCTTCGATGACGAATCCAATGATGCATACCGATCGGCCCACCCTGATCCCAGGCAGATCGATTATATCCTGGTACGAAATTCATACTTTATAAACAGGATCATCCGCAGCATTTCAGTACTTAAATCAAGCTGGGGCAAAGGAAAGGAATACCTTTCTGATCATAATGGTATTGAAGCAAACATTGAACTGCGGAAGCTTGATTACTACAGCAGTGCAGCCAAGTAAGGTACATCTCCAACTTCTGATCAGCCGGCTCTACTCCTCCTCATATTTATATCCCACTCCTTTGATTGTTTTGATCCGCTCTGTGCCAACTTTTTCCCTTATCCTGCGTATATGAACATCAATAGTGCGGTCACCAACAATCACATCTTCACCCCAGATTTGTATGAATATATCTTCACGTGTAAATACCTTGTTTGGCTTTGAAACAAGAAGCTGTAAAATCTCAAATTCCTTGCGGGCTAAAATAATTTCAACATCATTCTTAATCACGACATACCGGTCAAGATCGATCAGAAATTCCCTGGTCTGAATTCTTCCAGATAATTCAGGTATTGATCTTAAACGCCTGAAAAGGGCATGAATACGGCTTATCAAGACTTTCGGCTTGATCGGCTTGGTGATATAATCATCGGCTCCTGCGTCAAAACCTGCAATCTGGGAATAGTCTTCACCTCTTGCAGTAAGAAAAATGATCAGTGAATTTTTCAACCCCTGTAAATTTCGAAGCTGGTGACAGGTCTCAATTCCATCCATTCCGGGCATCATAATATCCAGGATTATCAGATGAGGCTTATGTTTTTCAGCCAGTTCAATCGCAGCCTGTCCGCTCCTGGCCTTATGTATCTGAAACCCTTCTTTTCCCAGGTTATACCCGATAAACTCGAGTATATCCTCCTCGTCATCCACCAATAGAATTATTGTTTCTGAATTCTCCATCTGCGCCTATTTTATCAAATAATACAATATCACAATCTTGCAGAAAAAATCATCGAGCTTTATAAATAATGTAAATTCCAATCCCGATAAAAATGAATGCTATGGCCCTTGTCAGGAAACGAATGGTTTCTGAAGCAAGTATTTTCCTGAGTGTGCCCGATAAATAGCATTTGAGCAGATCGGTAGAATATGCTGTTATAAACACTCCGGTAAAAAACCATAACACATTATAACTTGAAATACCCCAGCTTTTAGCTGCGAATGCAACAATACCTATCCAGAATACCAGGCTTAAAGGGTTTGCAACATTTAATAAGAAGCCTTTCATCAGCAAGCCTGGTATGCTTTCTTTCAGACCCTGGCTATTTTCAGGTCGAATGACAATCTCTGTTTCACGAAAAAAAGAGACTACTCCTGTAACGACCAGGATTACCCCTGCCAGGATGCCCATAATCCTGTAATATTTCTGCTGAACGAGACCCGATAATCCGAAATAACTTACGCTCACAAGCAGCAGGTCACTCATGAGTATTCCGGTGGCAACAACAAAACCGGCAAGCTGGCCACGGGTAATGCTTGTTTGAAATAAAGCAATGAATCCCGGGCCGAATGAAACCGTTATCGTCAGACCAAAAACTACACCAAGCAATAAAGCATCCATTGTAAAGTATAAGTTGTAAAGCTACAGATTTAACATAAAGATAAACAGAGTAAAAACCAGAATATCATTGATTTAACGATAATTTAAAAAGAGAGGACGATTTTCCTCTTAAATAAGACTGAAAATGATTTTCTGTTAATAATATCTTAACTATAACTTCTTATTTCTTTAAGCCGTGAGAGTTGGATCGACTATACTTTTATGCTCGCTTAATCAGCACAGTGTAAATGAAGCCAAAAATCCTGTTTATATGTGGTTCGCTTAACCAGACAACAATGATGCATAAGATTTCACAGGCATTTGTCGACTGCGACTGCTTTTTTTCACCGTTTTTCGCGACAGGATTTGTAGGTGTACTGGCTCAAAAGAATTTTCTCAATTTCACCATACTGGGAGGCAGATTCAGGGAACAAACCGAGAACTATTTATCGGCGAACAAACTGTCGACCGATTTTAAAGGGATGAACAATTTTTATGACCTCGTTTTCACCTGCCAGGATATACTTGTACCTGATACAGTAAAAGGCAGGAAACTGGTGCTGATTCAGGAAGGGATGACAGAACCCGAGAATTTTGTTTATCATTTGGTGCGCACCTTATCTCTGCCAAGGTGGCTGGCTGGCACATCCACAACCGGACTCTCTCATGCCTACAATCTTTTCTTCGTTGCTTCGGAAGGCTATCGTGAACTGTTTATCAGGAAAGGCGTCGATCCTGAAAAGATCAGGGTTACAGGGATACCGAATTTTGATCATGCTTCCCAACATTTAAAAAATGATTTCCCCCTGAGAAATTATGTGTTAGCGGCAACTTCAGACAGGAGAGAAACCCTGAACTATGAAAACCGCAAGAAATTTATAAAAAAAGTATTGAAGATTGCCAATGGACGACAGGTGATTTTCAAGCTTCATCCCAATGAAAACTGGGACAGGGCTAAACATGAAATTTACAGGCAAGCCCCTGATTCCCTGGTTTTCACTGATGCCGATATCAATCCTTTGATTGCCAATTGCGATGTCCTGATCACTGTCTATTCATCCGTGGTTTACATCGGAATGGCCCTGGGTAAAGAGGTACATTCTGATTTTTGTATGGAAATGCTGAAAAAACTGACACCTATTCAGAATGGGGGAACTTCAGCAAAGGAAATTGCCAGAATAACCAGACACACTCTTTTAAGCAACAGAAATTAAAATGAACATTGTCACTGCAATACAGGCGAGGACATCTTCAACAAGATTATCCAATAAAGTATTCATGCCCCTTTACGGAGCCCCATTGCTTTTACGCATGGCTGAACGAGTTCAAAGAGCAAGCCTTGCCGGGCAAATTGTAATTGCAACCACAGTCATGGCTGAGGATGACTGCATTGCACAGCTTTGTGTTGATAACAATATTCAATGTTTCAGAGGTAGTCTTAACGATTTGCTTGACAGGCATTATCACTTAGCAGTTGAATTTAAGGCGGATGCCCTGGTAAAAATTCCGTCTGACTGTCCGCTGATTGATCCTTCAGTCATTGACCTCGTGATCGGGTATTACCTGAAAAACCAGGGCTTGTTTGATTACGTAAGCAATTTGCATCCTGCAAGCTGGCCCGACGGGAACGATGTTGAGATCATGTCGTTCGGCACCTTAAAAACTGCGTTTGAAAAAGCTCACCGGCACTTTGAAAGAGAACATACCACACCTTACATATTGGAACATCCTGATGAGTTCAGGATAGGAAACCTATGCTGGGCAAGCGGGCAGGACTTTTCAAGTTCGCACAGGTGGACAATTGATTATAAGGAAGACTACGAATTCATCCACGAAATTTATGAAAAATTATCTCCGGAGAATCCTTCGTTTGGACTTGACGATATTCTCCAGCTTACCAACCAGCATCCTGAAATATCAGCAATAAACAAACAATATGCAGGGCAGTACTGGTATACTGGCCATCTAGACGAACTGACCACAATTGATGAATTCAAATATAAAATCGCCAGAAATGAAGCTTAGCATTATTCCACAGAGTGAATTCAGCAGGGTGCTCGCACTCGACCATGCCTATTACAAAGAGCTTGAGGTAGTTGCAGATATGTGCAGGGCCAATACCCTTGCAATGGTAAAACTTGCAGGATCGGGTCACCTTGGATCAAGCCTGAGTTCAATGGATATCGTAACTTGGCTTTATTACAAGGAAATGAATACAATTGAACCGGGATTGAATAATCCCGGCAGGGATATTTACTTTTCCTCCAAGGGACACGATGTGCCCGGCTTGTATTCGGTTCTTTTCTCCCTCGGAATTCTGAGTGAAGAACAAATACTGAAATTAAGAAGGTTCGGTGGTCTCGACGGGCATCCCGATGTCCGCATCGCTGGGATAGAAGCGAATTCAGGCTCACTCGGAATGGGCATCTCCAAAGCCAGGGGAATGGCCTGGGCAAAGAGGAAACTCAACCTCGAAGGGAATGTATATGTGATGACCGGTGACGGGGAATTCCAGGAAGGACAGAATTTTGAGGCCCTGCAATCATGCGTGCAGCAAGGTGTATGCAATCTTGTTGTCATTATGGACCATAACAAAGTTCAGAGCGACAGACCTGTTGAAAAAATCATATCCCTTGGTGATCTTGAGTCCAAAATCAGGAGTTTCGGCTGGTATGTTGTTAGGACTGACGGGCATGATTTCAGTTCAATTGATAAGACATTCAGGCAACTGGTGAGTGTGACTGAAAAACCAAAGTTCATTATTGCCGACACACTGAAGGGAAAAGGTGTTTCCTTTATGGAGCACCCGCTTGCAATTAAACAAAACAACGGCTTGTATCCATGGCATGCAGGAGCTCCCGATGACAAATCATTTGAGATTGCTTACAATGAGATTTTTCTGCGGATCAATACCTACCTGGAGTCCATGGGTTACTCTCCTGTAACCACCAATGAAATCGAGGTCAGGAAAAACAAATCACAATCACGTATGCCTTTTAATGCCCTTGGAGAACCGGTAAGTTCGGCTGCCCCCCTTTTAAATTCCTATTCGAAAAACACTCCCGAATATGTAGTTGAGGCTTACGGAAAAGCCTTATTGAAATACGGACAAAGCAGGCAGGACCTGATCGTTCTCGATGCGGACCTGTCGTCGGATTGCCGTTTGCGGTATTTCGAAAATGCGTTTCCTGAGCGTTTCATTGAAAACGGAATTGCGGAGCAGGATATGGTTTCAATGGCAGGCGGACTGGCAAAAATGGGGTTTCTGCCTGTTGTAAACTCATTCGCAAGCTTCCTTGCCTCAAGGGCGAATGAACAGATCTATAACAATTGTACAGAACAGAAAAAGATCATTTATGCATGTCATTACGCTGGACTTATTCCGGCAGGTCCGGGAAAATCCCACCAGAGCATACGCGACGTTTCCTTGATGGGAGCGCTTCCCGACATGGAGATCATACAACCCTGCAATTCTGAGGAAACCGAAATGGTAGTTAACTATTGTATAAATATTGCTCCCTCTTCATGCATGATCCGTATGAATATCAGTCCGTCTCCCAGGGAAATATTCTTGCCCGACAATTATATCTTAACCAAAGGTCGCGGAGTAACTCTGCGTGAAGGGCTGGATGCCGTGATCTTTGCCTACGGTCCGGTAATGCTTAATGAAGCACTTCTTGCAGCAGAGATACTGGCTTCAAAATGCTTTAGTCTTGAAGTGATCAATATGCCGTGGCTCAATATCGTGGACCTCCACTGGCTTGAGGAAACTATCATGAACCACACCCAGATCTTCGTTCTCGAAGATCATGCCCGTTGCGGAGGGTTGGGTGAATTCCTCATTTCGGGACTCACAACTGCAAGGCTGCTGGTGCACAACAATTTTACAATTTTTTCAATCGATGGTTTCCCCGCCTGCGGATCCCCCGCGGAAGCATTGAATTTTCATGGACTTGATGGCGAATCAATTGCACAAAGAATAATCTCATCAAACGATGTTGAACAATACTATATCCAAACAGGATTATCCTGTAATTGACCGGTCGAATGAACTTTATAAAAGAGCAATGGGTCTGATCCCTTGCCTTACGCAGACTCTGGCGAAAGGGCCCACACAATATGTGAACGGAGTTGCTCCAAAATATCTCGTAAAAGGTAAAGGATCACATGTGTGGGATGCCGACGGGAATGAATATATCGATTATAATATGGGGATAGGGCCGTTATTGCTAGGTTACGCTAATCCTGAAGTGGATGAAGCTATAAGAACACAGCTGGCCGATGGTATAACGTTTTCCCTGATGCACCCTCTTGAAGTTGAAGTCTCTGAGCTTTTACGGGAAATTATCCCGAACGCCGAATCGGTTCGATTCAGCAAATCAGGAGCCGATGTAACCAGTGCAGCGATAAGAATAGCAAGGGCATATACCGGAAGAAACAAAATTTTATGCTGCGGTTACCATGGATGGCACGATTGGTACGTCAGCACTATCGCAAGAAATTCAGGAATTCCCGAAAGCATCAAAGACCTCACATATACCTTTTCCTATAACGATATAGAATCCCTGCTGTGGTCGATTGACAAGGACGTGGCCGCCGTCATTCTGGAGCCTGTTGTCTTTGAAGCACCGCGAGAAAATTTTTTATATAAGATTGCTGATATCTGCAAAGAAAATGGAACCGTTCTGATTTTTGATGAAATGTGGACAGGCTTCAGAATGTCCCTAGGAGGTGCACAGGAGTATTTCGGGATTACCGCTGACCTGGCAACTTTTTCAAAGGCAATCGCCAATGGGATGCCAATATCGGTCCTGACAGGAAAAAAGGAGATAATGCGGGTTCTTGAAGATGATGTGTTTTTCTTCACCACTTTTGGGGGAGAAGCTCTCTCACTTGCCGCGGTCAAAGCGACGATCAAGGAAATCAGGGAGAAAAATGTGATCCCTGTCATCGCAGCGAAAGGGGAGATCCTAATGGATGGATATAACCGGATTGCCGCGAAACTGTCTCTTGATTACACCAGGGCAATCGGTTACAATTTCAGGAGCATGGTTGTGTTTGATGAGAAAGCTGGTAACCCTCTCGAACTTAAATCCTTTGTTCAGCAGGAACTGATTAGGAAAGGAATTCTTTGGTCGGGTATGCATAATATGAGCTATTCACATACCCTGCAGGATATAGAATATACACTATCTGCCTATGAAGAAGTACTTAACCTTCTAAAACTGGCGGTAGCAGAAGATTCTTTACGGCAGCAGATCAGAGGTATCCCGGTCCAGCCCACATTCAGAAAAACAAGCGGATTCAACACCAAACCAAAAACTACCTGAAAATGATGAACTCACTCTTCACATTAAAAGGTAAAGTTGCTATTGTTACTGGCGCACTGGGCCTCATTGGCCGGAAGCACTGTATTGCACTCAACGGGGCCGGTGCGAATGTTATCGTGGCCGATCTTGATAAGGCAGGGTGTATCGACTTTGCCGAGAACCATCTCCATGACTCAATGGGGCATTATCTTGATGTTTGCAAAAAAGAAACAATTGAAAGACTGTCGGCGGATGTTATTGAAAGATTCGGCAGGATTGATATTCTTGTAAACAATGCTGCCATCAATGACATGTTCGAGGATCCGAAAGCGGCAGCAGAACAATCGAAATTCGAAAACTACCCGCTTGAATTATGGCAGGAGTCTGTTAATGTCAACCTCACAGGAGTTTTCCTTTGTTCACAGGTCATTGGCAGTAAAATGCTGTTGCAAAAAAAGGGAAATATTATCAATATAGGATCAACTTACGGGATTGATGCTCCCAACCAGAATCTATACAAGGATCCAGCAGGTATACAGAGTTTTTTCAAACCACCCGCCTACCCGGTAACAAAGGCAGGTGTGATCATGCTTGGCAAATACCTGGCCTCATACTGGGGGCATTATGGAATCCGTGTAAACACGCTTAGTCCAGGAGGTGTAAAAAACGGGCAAAGTGAATTCTTTATCGAAAACTATTCACATAAAACCCCTTTGGGAAGAATGGCAGAACCCGGAGATTATATGGGTGCATTAATCTTCCTGGCAAGTGATGCTTCAGCTTATATGACAGGAGCAAACCTTGTTGTTGACGGCGGATGGACCTGCTGGTAAAAGAAACGAACATGCAGAATTTCAGTAAAGAAATTATTGAGAAAGCAGGCCGAATTAAACTTCTGCTCACCGATTGCGACGGCGTTCTGACCGATGGTGGTGTTTACTATTCAAAATCAGGTGAGGAGATGAAACGGTTTTCATTGCGTGATGGCATGGGTGTTGAACGGCTAATGCACATGGTGAATGTCGAAACCGGGATCGTTACCGGGGAAAATTCAGAAATAGTCAGAAGAAGAGCTGAAAAGCTGGGTATCAAAGAATATCATCCTGGAAGCACTGATAAATATGCAACATTAAAAGACATACTGAAAAAACGAATAATTTATGCTGAAGAAATCGCGTACATAGGTGACGATGCTAACGATCACGATATAATGAAGCATGTTGGATTATCAGCCTGTCCGGCTGATGCATTTTCTCCCACCAGCGAAATTGCACATCTGAAGATGTCCAACAGAGGAGGCTACGGAGCCTTCAGGGAATTTGCAGAAATAATAATTTACTTAAAGATACATGGCAATGTACACACAAAGGAAAGTCCGGGTTGGGGATCGCATTATTGGTGATGGCGAACCCGTTTATATTATTGCAGAAATCGGAATAAACCATAATGGCAGCCTGAATTTGGCGAAAAAGCTTATTGATGGAGCAGTTTTTGCAGGTTGTGACGCAGTGAAATTTCAAAAAAGGACGCCCGAGATATGCACACCTATTGACCAGTGGAACATCGAGCGTGATACTCCCTGGGGCAGGATGGCATACATTGATTACCGTCGGAAAATAGAATTCGGATTAAATGAATTCACTGAGATCGACAGTTACTGCCGGCAGAAAGGGATTCACTGGTTTGTTTCGGCCTGGGATGAATGTGCAGTGGATTTTATAGAGCAATTCAATCCTGTTGCATTCAAGGCTGCTTCGGCTACTATTACAGACCTTGAGGTTATCAGTAAAATGAGAAGTACGGGAAAACCGGTTTTTCTCTCCACTGGCATGTCGTCAATTGAACAGATTGAGCAAGCCATTTCATTGCTTGACCCTGAGAACTTCATGCTAGCCCAATCGACATCAGCCTACCCATGTAACCTGAATGAACTGAACCTTAAAGTCATACGTTCATTTTTGAATAAATACCAGTATATTCCAATAGGGTATTCGGGACATGAAACCGGCCTTGCCCCTACTTATGCGGCCGTCGCCCTGGGCGCTTCATTTATAGAGAGGCATATCACTCTTGACCGGGCTATGTGGGGTACCGACCAGGCTGCATCGGTAGAGATCAACGGAATGTTCAGGCTTGTAAAAGATATCAGAGATATTGAAAAAGCAATGGGAGACGGAAATAAGATCGTGTATGAAAGTGAAAAAGCTGCACAGAAAAAATTGAGAAAACACATTGAACAACTGGTTTAACGATTTCGACCTCTCAAAGTTATAAACAGATTTTTTTGCAGATATAACAATTTGTTTTAACTTTGAAAAAAAACGACATGAAAGAGAAAAAGAAGAAGCAAAAAAAATCTGTCCCGGCAGTTCATATTCTCGGTGACCTGGTTGATGTCAAAAAACTTGTCGAAATTGTGAGTAAAAAGAAATCGGTGGTAATATTCCGGCACGCGACTGCAGGAACCTGCTATGCCGATATTGAAAAGGTGATGGTAGAGTATACAAAAACTGACATTACAGCTCTTGAGAAAGATTTTCGCGTTATTTATTTTGACTTTTTCCCGGTTGAAAAAGCGAAAAAACCTATTCCGGTGAAAAGACCTGCCCCTGTTACAAAGAAACCGGTTAAAACTGCGGCATCAACAACAAAAGCAATAAAAAATACCGTCAAACCAGCTCTGGTCAATCCATCCCGTTCTTCAAAACCTAAAAAGGCTAAAACTGCCTGAGACTCTCCACTAGGAGTCATTTTCATGCCCTTAAAATGTTCGGGTTTAATTCCCTCCGGTAGTTCATAATTAATGAACGTCGGTGGGAAATGGTATTCTTCTGTAACAAATCAGGAGTCATCATTTTGACATAATTATCGAGGAATTTAATAAAGTGCTCAACCCTTGTTTTACATTCCTGCGAAAGTATAATTCCCGGTTCGTTCTCACATTCACAAGTCATAACAATATAACCCTGGTGTAGGGTAATCATTATTTTTGACAACAGTGATTGCTTTGCACTGTATACAAAGGCGTATAATTTATCTTCCGATTCGATTTCCATAGTCCAGCCAAGACATGTAATGACTTTTCTTGCAGCCTCGAAAAGAAATTCTTTCCGAAGATCATACCGTTTTATGTCTGAATATTTATTTTTCATTGTGCAAATTTTACACAAAGGAAACAGCAAAAAACACAGATTATTCTCAGTTCAGGCAGACTTAACTGAAATTTAACGAACCTCCTCCCCTGCTCAACTTTACGCTGAAACTGTTCATCCCGAATTAATTATTTGTTAACATCGATTTAAAATTCCTGAAGGGATAAGATCATACTTTTACCATGAACAAAATACTCCAAAAATTATGAAAAAACTATTTGTAATTATTTTCGCACTTGGTATTCTAATCTTAACCGGATGTAAGAAGAGCAGCAGCGATGAACCTGCATCCCCTTCAAAGTCTTCTTATAAAATTGCAGTTCTTTCTGATATACACTATATGGATTCCTCCCTGCTTGTTCATGATGGTGCAGCTTTCCAGGAATACCTGAAAACCGACAGGAAATTACTTGCCGAAAGTGATGCGATCATGAAGGAATCCATTGCAGAATTACTAATCGCCAAACCAGATTTGGTGCTGATTTCAGGAGACCTCACAAAAGACGGGGAACTGATAAGTCATCAAACTCTTTCTGGTTTATTGTCCCAGTTGATCAATGCAGGAATCAAAGTCAGGGTAACTGTTGGAAATCACGATGTGAACAACCCCTTTTCTTACAAATATGATGGGGCAAATCAGTCCAAGGTGCCTAATGTATCGCCTGAAAACATAAAAACTATTTATAATAATTGCGGATATGGAGATGCCCTGAATTCTGACCCGGCTTCACTTAGCTATGTTTCCGAACCTCTTCCGGGATTATGGCTTATTACGATAGATGCCTGCGAATACTATAATAATAACGACAGTACAGATGTGACTGCGGGGAAGATCAAACCTGAAACTATGACATGGGTTCTGGCAAGGCTGGCTGATGCAAGGCAGCAGGGAAAAACAGTGATAGGCATGATGCACCATGGGATACTTGAACATTTTACCGGGCAATCTACCATGTTTCCCGAGTATGTCGTCAATAACTGGGCAGCAGAATCAGACCAGCTGATGAATGCCGGTTTAAAGATCATGTTTACAGGACATTTTCATGCCAATGACATTGTGAAGAAAACTGCCGGAAGCAATTTCCTGTTCGATATCGAAACAGGCTCGACGGTCACCTATCCATGCCCTTACAGGCTTATTACATATATCAAGGATTCTTCGTTAGTGATCAGTACAAGCCATATAACAACTATCAACTATTCAGGGTTGAACGGCTTATCCTTCCCTGTTTACGGGAAAAATGCCCTGCAGGCAGGTCTTGATACTATTTCAAAACTTACTCTGATGGCGCCGCCTTATAACGCGCCTGCTCCAATTGCTATTGCAGTCGCCCCCAGAATGAGAAATGCAATGATGGCTCATTATGCAGGAGACGAATCGCTTTCTGCTGAGGAAAATGCCCTCATCCAAGCGACTATCGCCCAGGCAGGTGCCCTCGGTCCCATGCTTAACCTCTACCTTATGAGTTTGTGGAATGACCTTCCACCTAAAGATAATTCACTTTCAATTAATCTCCGAACCGGAAACTCAAATTAATTCCCTCTTCATATTCCTCAATACCAGTTGGTAAATTCAGGACAACCTGGCGATAGAAAACCCGTCTTGCGGGTTTTCTATCGCCAGGTATAATAATCTGAACAAATTATCTTACCGGCATTCTCCTGCTTCATTCATGTTTCTCAGAAAATACGGTTCCTCACTTTAAAAAGTCTGCTGAACCGGAAAAGATTTGCATATTCCCTATGAATGTTGTACCTTCCACACGAATACCAATTGTAAAACTTCTTTTCTCAAAATATTAATTACTATACAGATACGCGATTTTTATCCTTAACCAATCGTCAATGAAAAAAGTACAGATCTTATAATTCCATCATTATATTGATGGACATCGGTTTCAACGGAACAACAAACAAATTAGAGTATGAAAACGTTTAAAGGCAAATCAGGGAATTACTTCCTGCTTCTTCTGTCAATGATCTTCCTTCCAGGGATGATCCTTGCACAAAACCAACAAGCCAATACCAGTTCCCAGTCACAGAACACGAACCCGGGTATGGCTGTGCATCCTGCTATGATCGCCACAGGGACGTTCTGGGGGTTAAGCCGCCCGCTTCGTGAAATTCCTGCGATGACGGCCGCTGAACAACAGGCTCTCAGGCTGAAACTCAGCAGCCGAATACTGAATGCCGAAATGCATGATCGTTCATACCCGTATGCTGACAAGGCTCTTCCAAAAGGCGCCGACGCAGCAAGGCAAAAAGAAATGGGGAGCTTGAAAAATGCTATGAGTCCGCTGGTAAATTTTGAAGGGCAGTCTACTTCAAGTTTCCCTCCCGACGACAACGGTGCAGCCGGACCAAATCATTACATGCAGACCGTAAACTCGACCTATGCCATTTACGACAAGGCCGGTACCCTGCTGGCAGGACCTACAAACCTCAACCTTATTTTCGGGAATGTTCCCGGTGCCGACCGTAACGACGGAGACCCCATCATTCTGTATGATGAACAGGCCGATCGCTGGCTGGTGACCGAATTTTCCACTCCCGACCCCGGACAGGATTATATTCTCATGGCAGTGTCCTCAACCAATGATCCGACAGGTACATGGTACCAGTACTCCTTCCCTGCCGATAAGATGCCCGATTATCCCAAGTTCGGAGTCTGGAGGGATGGGTATTATATGGGTGACAATAATACCAACGGCACAAATGACACCTATGTGTATGAACGTTCCCAGATGCTTTCAGGACAAACAGCCCAGGTTGTTGCCTTCAAAAACCCTAACCGTCCGGGCGGCACAAGCGGTTTCAGAGTGGTCCCTCCACTCGATAACGACGGTCAGTTTGCACCCGCGGGATCTCCCGGTTTGTATATTGCCTTCAATGACGATGCTGTAAGCGGAGGAACTGACCAACTGTGGATTTATGAACTTGCAGTCGACTGGACAAATCCCACCGCATCTACATTCAACCGTGTTCAGCAGATCGATGTCGCACCCTTCAACTCAAATTTCGGGACAAGTTGGGATAACATCCGCCAGAAAGGTACAAGCCAGAAAGTCGACGCTGTACCCCAGATCATTATGAATGTGCCACAGTACAGAAATTTCGGCTCTTATCAGAGCATCGTATGCTGCCATACAGTAAACGTGGATGGCAAAAACACAGCCGGTATAAGGTGGTATGAATTACGAAAAACAGACGCCAGCTGGTCCATCCGCCAGCAAAGCACCTACGCTCCCGACAGCAACAGCCGCTGGATGGGATGCATTATGCTGAACGGACATAACACGATCGCCCTTGGGTATTCTGTATCCAGCGACGGGGAATACCCGGGGATCCGGTATTGCGGACAGTCTGCGACCGCCTACCAGGCAGGGAACTCGACAATGGATATCAGTGAGGATACCATCTGGACCGGCTCAGCATCTCAAACAGGAGCGAACCGCTGGGGAGATTATTCTGTACTTGCCCTTGATCCTGCCGACGACGAAACATTCTGGTATACCAACCAGTATGAAGGCAGCACCGACCGACAGACCAGAATAGCCTCTTTCAAGATAAAAGACCCTGTAGGAATCTCCGACCTGGCTTCGGCAAACAACAACAGCAAGGTGAAGATTTATCCAAACCCGACAAAGGGCGTTTTCAGGATCGTCCCTGAAAATCAGGAGGGGCTTCCCCTGAATGTCATGATCGAAGATCAGAACAGGAAAGTAATCCTCAACCAGAACTTCAGCGGGAAAAAAGAGTATATTATCGACCTTTCCCGTTATTCCCAGGGAGCATACGACATCTTCATTAAAACAGCCGACTGGATTGTTTCGTCAAAGCTGGTTATTGTGAGGTAAACACCGGCCAATAAAATGAAGGGGATCTTTAAGCTCATTACGGTTAACTCGGTTCTGCTTTACCTGCTTGCGTACATCGTGATGTTTGTAATTACACGACTGTCGGCCGCAATTGCCGCTTCAGCCTTCAACATACCCTCTATCATCTACTACTACGACATTGATTATCTCATTACCAGTCACGATTGGAGCGCCGATGCAGTGAACACGATCTTCAGTGCATCTCCCCTGATCGCCTTCATTTTTGCACTGGGATTATTTGCCTTGTACAGGGAAATAATTTCTTTCTCTGGAATTTCAGGCATTTTCATCGCCTGGCTGTTCCTCATCTTCTTCGGATATTTTGCAGGGGAACTTATTGCAGGCTCGATCCTGAACAAAGGGTTTGGCTATGTATTGATGTATATGTTCGTTATGGATACAGGCCGGCTTGCACTCACAGTGCTGGCAGGACTGGCAATCCTGCTGGCAGGCAGGGCGATCTCCCGGATGCTGCTTTACAGCGGTAATATTTACTTCAATGACCTTAAAGACATTTACAAACTGAAGTACGCTATTTATCAGTTCATCCTGCCTTTTATCATCGGGACTGCAATACTTCAGATCTGCGAGATTCCCAATTTCTCAATTTATCTTTTCCTCTCAAGACTTTCACTGATCCTTGTCCTCCTGCCCCTTATACCTCGCAGCATGAGCATCCCTGACCTGTATTTCGAAGAAGACACCAAATCCCCAGCTTTTTCAAAAACCCTTCTCATCATTACCATTCTCGCCCTTATCGCCTACCGTGTTCTGTTTGGGATCGGACTGCGGCTGTTTTAATGCCTTTTGCCGATAATTGATTTCACCTTACAGATTATTCCTGCCTTCCAGCGGATGTCCCTTTTTTTAACCAGCAACCATGGTTTACCTTTAAGAAAAAATAACCATGAAAAAGAAACTGTTTACCTCCCCGGTTTTGCTGTTGTCACTATTGTTCATTTTTGCGGAATTCCCGGTTGCCAAAGCCCAGATCATGAATGAGGAAATCGTTGGAAAGATTTCAGGGATGATGTATGAATACCTTAAATCAGACGAATTCTCAGGGGTTGTACTTATTTCGGAAAACGGAAAAATAGTGTTTAACAATGCGTACGGTTATGCCGACAGGGAAACGAAAATAGCCGTGACTGCAGGCACCGGATTCCGCCTTGCCTCAGTAACCAAACTTTTTACCCTGGTATCCATAATGCAGTTGTATGATGAAGGAAAAATCGGCATGGACGACACCCTTGGGAAATTCCTTGCTGGCTTCTCCCCCGACATCTCGAAAAAGGTCACCATCCGGCACTTGCTCACGATGTCGTCGGGCCTGGGAGATTACAGGCAGGACAAGGAGTACGAAAAAAATCCGCTGGCATACAGTTCAGTCAATGATTACCTGAAAGTCATCAGGAAAGAAAAACTGGAATTCGAGCCGGGAAGTAAATTCCGTTATTCAAACTCAGGATTCGTTGTGCTGGGCGCCATCATTGAAAAAGTAAGCGGGAAAAACTATTATCAGTATGTAAAAGAAAGGATATTCCAGTCCTCCGGTATGAGCCAGTCTTATTTCCCGAAACCAGCCCCTGACGGGAACCAGGCGCTTCCTTACAGAAAAAATGATGCCGGGAAATATGAAAGGGTAAAAGAATTGTATCCTGCCAGCCCATCGAGCAATGCGGTCTCCACTTCAGGCGACTTGCTTAAATTCCTCACCAAAGCCTGCACTACCAATGAGCTGATGTCGGATAAGGCTAAAGCTCTGTTCTTCTCACAGTACGACAGGAATTTTACCGGAGACTGGGAAACCTTGAAAAAGACCACTCGTAAAGATTTCGGCTGGGTTGGAGGACTTCCCGGGGAAAGCACGCTGGCGATGTACAAAATTTCAAACAACCTGGCTTTTATAATCCTTTCGAACTTTTCGGATGTAAGCCCCGATGTTCTCGATAATATAATTTCTATACTGCGCACAGGCAGCTATAAAGAACTCAGGCCGGGCTCTTCAAAATAGGATCAGAAAATTAAAATCAGAAACGTATCTTTACATTTCAAACGACCCCGATCCCCGATTGTTGAAAACCGGATCCGCCTGCCAGCGAACTGATTTAAGGCCTGCTTTGCTGGCCCTGTTGATGATTTGCCTCCCTGTTTACCTCTTTTCCCAGGTGTACACCTTCAAAGGTGTTGTTAAGGATGAACAAACAATGAAACCGCTGGCAGAAGTCAACATCAGCATTCCCGGCACCAGCCAGGGCACCTCGACCGACAAGGACGGCAAATTCTCCCTCAGGATCAGCAAACTCCCGTCAACCCTGGTATTTTCCTGTATCGGTTATGAAAATGAGGAATATCTGCTTACAACCGCTTCATCTCCGACAGTTGAATTCCTGCTTACATCAAAAGCTTACTTACTCAATGAAATCAGCATTTCCTCAAAGAATTACGCCTTCCTGTTCAAGGATAAGGATTATTCGGTGCTTGATTATGAGCTTATGGATGACAAGGTTCTATTACTTGTCTTCAGGACGGTGTTAAAAAACTCGGAACTGATACTTTTAAACCGTGCCGGCGACACCCTTGCACTCATAAATCCACCAGAACTACCCCCATCGGTCCTCTATAAGGACTTTCTCGGGAACCTGCATTACTGTTCGAAAGCAGGCAGCGCCTTTCAATGCAGTTTCTTCAGGGATTCCGGGACTTTCGGTTTTTCTCACAAAACCACCCTTGATTCGTTACAAACCCTTTTCGGCCCGTTTATTTTCACCATGTGCGACAAAGTGTATTTCCAGGAAAAGCTGGCAAGAGGGTTTGGTACGGCCTTCGGTTACATAGAACCGGGAAAGGGCAAGAAATACATTAAAAAGGTCATCAACACACAAAAGATCCAGGAATACACCGACGACATGCAATTCTATCAAAACTGGAATGTTCACATGGGACTGTATGCCAGCAACCCAAATTCCATTGGAGTTAATGCAACCTTGCCCGATGAATTTGCAGCTTATGAGAATCCTGCATTTAATTTTTCTATCGGCGATTCAAATGGAAAGAGCTTTGAAAAAGCAGAGGCCCGGGCCCGGGGGTTTGAATATTTCAATATGACTTTTCCAGTGATAAAAATCAGCGCCGGCACTCTTGCATTCTTCAATTTCGGTGAGAACAATATCGAAATCATGGATAAAGACGGAAATCTGCTTAGAACCCTTCCTGTCAGTTTCCATAAGGGGCCAGGTCCGGATTCAGGCAGCGCATCGGGTATCAGGCTGGCTGAAGCAGGCTGGCATTGGGAGAATGAGCTCGTTAGCGATAAGTATGACCGTAGTGTATACGCCGTTTTTCGCAAAGGGCCGCTTGTCAGGCTCAGGCTGATCAATATGGAAACGGGGAAATTAAATTTCGGAACCATCCTGCCAGTTGCTTTCCCGTTCCGAATCGGAATCTATTCCGGTGAAGCATTTTTTCTCGCGAAGGAGAAAAATGATAACGTCAGGCTTTTAAAATGCAAACTTTGATTTAAGGGGCAGTACTCAGCCCGATCGATCGATTCTCAAAAGAAAAATATTCTGCAGAATAGCGCTAAATTCCTTTTGATGAATAACTTTACGGAATAATCATACTCTGAAGCTTATGAAAAACGCTATGATCTTCCTGTTCCTGGGTACACTGTTAATTCCGGCCTGCCTTAACGGACAACAGCTTAAACAAGGCTTTGACAAAAAAGAATACAGGGAAATGCTTCTGATCGGAACACGGACATCCGCAAATGAGGAGTATTATAAAAACTATCCCGCTCCTGAATCATTCAGGAAAATCTACCAATCACCTGTTGTTGGCCTGGATAATCTCTGGGACCTGTGGATAAACGACAGCCATGTTGCGGTGCTCAGTAGCAGGGGCACGACAAGAAAACTCGAAAGCTGGCTGGCCAATTTCTACATGGCAATGGTTCCGGCAAAAGGTGAACTGCTGCTTAGTGTTAAAGACACATTCAGGTATGAGCTTGCATCAGACCCTAAGGCTGCTGTTCATACAGGCTGGCTGCTTTGCGTGGCGTTTATGTCGAAGGACATGCTTCTTAAAATCGACTCGCTTTACAAAAAGGGGACGAAGGATTTTATTCTAACCGGGCATAGTCAGGGCGGGGCTATTACATATCTCCTGACCGCTTATTTTTATAACCTTCAGAAGCAAAAGCGCCTGCCTGCCGACATCCGCTTCAAAACCTACTGCAGCGCCGCACCCAAACCAGGCAACTTGTATTTTGCATATGATTATGAAGTGATGACTAAGGGCGGATGGGCTTTTAACGTGGTAAACACAGCCGATTGGGTGCCCGAAACACCTTTCTCGGTCCAGACTGTTGATGATTTCAATACCCTCAATCCCTTCAAAGACGCCCGTAAGGCGTTCAGCAAAATGAAATTTCCAACAAACGTTGCACTGAAAAGTGTTTTCAACAAACTGGACAAACCGACAAAAAAATCCCTAAAGAATTTTAAAAAATACCTGGGAGAAAAAGCCTCCAAATATGTAAAAAAGTTCCTTCCCGATTTTATTCCGCCAACATATTATAACAGCATTGACTATGTAAGGACAGGCACATTTATTCTTTTGCAGGCCGATGAAGAATATTATAAGATCTTTCCCGGCGATAATAAAACCGTTTTCGCCCATCACCTTCATAAGCCTTACCTCTACCTTCTTGAACGTTACAATCCATAGGCAGCTTTTACACCTGGAAATTCTCTCATCCACTTACCTCTGACCGGTCAGCGTCTTTTTCAGGCACTTCACCGAATCTCTTTTGTGGCAGTTTGCAATTTGTTTTACCTTCACATTACCGACCTTAGCAAGCGGGCAGTTGATTGTAATACTTCATATCAAATCTGACTCATAAAGGATTCTATGAAAAACCAGTTTATCTCAGGGAGGGTTGGCAAAGCAGTTATCGGATTTGGCATCCTGCTCACATTATCCGGCATTGCCCAGGATACAAAAAAATCAATCAGCATAAGCCAGTTCAGGGGCCCTGGACGAGACGGGATCTTTCCTGGCCAGAACCTGTTGAAATCCTGGCCGGCCGCAGGACCCGGTTTGTTATGGGTCATCGACTCAATTGGTAACGGTTTCGGATCGGCTTCGGTTACCGCATCGCAGATCTTCGTACAGGGTGAAAAGGACAGCACGAACTATGTTTCTTGCCTTGACATGAACGGAAAACTGCTTTGGAAGAAAAACATAGGCAAAGATGATGTGTCGGACAGATGGCCGGGATCACATTCAACACCGACTGTTGTTGATGACCTGGTATACTGCTTGTCGGGGATGGGTGATATTGTATGCATGAAAACTTCAACCGGCGAGAAGGTTTGGGGACTAAACATGATAAGGGACCTTCAGGGAAAAGCGGTGGGATATGGATTTACCCAGTCCTTGCTTGTGGAAGGCAACAAGCTTTTTTGCTCGCCCAGCGGGAAAGTGAACAATATTGCTGCCCTCGACAGGTATACAGGCAAAGTCATATGGACCAGCGTTGCCCTTGGTGAATCACCCCGCTGTTCACCAGAAATGATTGAAAAGGGTGGCAGGAAAATAGTGGTTGCGACTTGTTCCAGTTCGGTCTTCGGGATAGATGAGAATACGGGCAAGTTACTCTGGTCGCACGCCGTAGACACTTCCCGAAATGTGCACTATGACATTCCCCTGTTCGACGGGAACAACCTTTATTGCTTTAGTTTTTATGGGGGATCAGGAGTTCTTAAACTTTCCCTGGCGGATGACGGACTGAGTATAAAGGAAGTATGGAGCACTAAAAAAGTCATGAATTCGGTGGGAGGTGCTGTCAGACTCGATGATCATCTGGTCACCGCAAATAAAAACACCCTTGTTTCCCTGAGTTGCAAAGACGGAAAGATCACCGACTCATTACCCTCAGGTGGTGCATGGGGAGCAGTGACCATGTCGTCAGATGGAATGGTTTATGTTTATAACGATAAGGGCGGTATGAAACTCTTTGGTTTTGACAAGGGAAAACTCAGGGAAATCAGCTCCTTCAAAGTAAGCCAGGGTAAAAGTGATCACCTTGCACATCCTTTTATTCGGAACGGGATTCTCTATATAAGGCATGGGCAGGCATTAATAGCATACAGGATCGCCCAGGGTTCCTGAACGAGAAGTTCTCCTCTTTGGAATTATCAGGTTAATCATTAAAAGTTAATTCATTATTTTTGTCAACTATGAAAGAAAACACAAAACAACTGATCATCAGCCAGGGCTATAATCAAGAAGCGATTAAGAGTAATAAAAACCTTGACCTGCTGATCAGGTGGACTCCTTTTGCCTGCGGGCTGAGCGGAACCATCGGATTGTTTTTACAAAATCCATATTATTTTATGTTCCTGGGAATGCTTACCGCTATTGGCGGATTAGGTTCTGTAAGTTTCTACGATTACATTTATAATTACACATTGAGGTATGTCCTTGCTTCCGGGAAAGTCCCGCTGCACGGGCCTCAAAGAAGGTTTGGATGCAGTGTCGGAGCAATACTATTTATCACCGGAGGGATTGGCTTCTACCTTGAAAATCCCTGGCTGGCGTATATTCCCACGGGATTCATTATTTGCCTGGCATATATTGCTGCAATCACCCAATGGTGTTTTGCCTCAACACTTTATAACCTGCTTTGGGGGAAACAACTGAATCAGTGCTGTTAATCTGCTTTGATTACAGAGATTTCATCCTGGCCAATGCCTCGAGGTAAAACACCAGGGGATACATTTTTTCATGATACCAGAGTGAGGCGAAATATAAGCCAATTGGCCTGGGGGTAAGTCCGTTTACATGATATTCCCGGTCCAGCCATCTTAGGCCATCTCTGCAGTTTTCAGGAAAAGAAGCTGACAAGGCTGTTACTGCAAGCGAGGTCTCCTCAATACTGCCGGCAACTCCTTTTTGTCCGCCCCAGCTGCCATCCTCGTTCTGCTGATCGCAAAGATAGATTTCAGATTTTTTTAAAAGCCGAAGGATCCTCTCCCGCAATCTTTTTTCAAGCCATGGTGAATCAATGGAATCATTCAGGTAACTCATGACTCTTGCCGTTCCGTAAACAGGGTTTGCCTGGCCTTTCACGGCCTGGTTCCCAAACCAGAGAGGAACCCAGGAACCATCTTCATTCTGCTGTTTTTCCAGGAAACGGATGGCTTTCACAACGTTTTTTTTCAATTGGTGATCAGCATAAGCCTCGCCAGCCCCCACCCAGGCAAGGATTGCATGTGCGGTGAGATCGGCACAGCTTTTATCAAAGGGAAGTCTCCCCCACCCTCTGCAAAATGTTGGGATTCCTCCATCATTGTTCTGAAGTTTTGACAGCCAGGAACAACCTTCAGAAACCGCTTTTCTTACACGTTTATCACCTTTATCAAGTTGCAGCAATGCCAGCACGGCGCCGGCAGTATCGTCGGCATCGGGCACGGAACCTGAAAAAGAGGTCCACCCCCATCCGCCAGGACCGGCATTGTTAAAAGGATGTGTAAACTGATATTGGGTCTTAATTAGGTGCGAAATGAGTTTATCCTTCAGCCCTGTGCTCAGAACAATATGAATCCTTTCTTTCAGTGCTTTAACCGACAAAGTGGTCACCCAGGTCGAAAGATCTGTATCGATAGGCCAGCTGCCATCGGGTCTCTGAAGAGCCAGGAGGAACCTGATGCCTGCACTTGCAACCTTGTGGTCCCTGAACCCTGATTGAACCAGGCACATCAGGACAAATGCCGTAAGCGGAATGGCTTCAAGGAAACCACCACTTTCAGGCATCATGCGCAGGAGTTTCTCCATTGCGGGTTTAACAGAGGCGTCCCTAATATTGAATGTAAGTAAATTCTTCCGCCTCCGGTGTTTATGAAGATAAATCCCAACAGCAACAAGTGCGGGGATCGCATAACTGACAACCTGCAGGTTGAAAAACCTGTAGAGTCCTGCCGGCAGCAAAGCCAGTTCGAATGGGAGAACCGGTATTCTCTCAATGGCTTCTTCTCCCAGCACACCGCATATCACAAGCATTGAGAGAATTGGGACCGAAAACGTATAATCCTTACCGTAAAAACCCAGGATGGAATCAACCAACCCTCCAGAGGCCATTCTTACACTCCTGCTGTTTAGATAAGCTTCAATCCGGCCAAGGTGCAAAGGCAGGTCAGCCCGATGCCCGGCACAAAATGAAAAAGCTGCGAAGCACAGTAGGGAGGTGGAAACGTTACTTTCACTTCCGGGGGAATCTCCGAATCCACCATCCTCATTCATTGAATGTATAAGCCAGTCAAGCCCCTGGTCTATTCTGGTCTTTGAATTCTCAAAATCTCCAAGTCTTAGCGCGACCAGGGCAACTGCGGTAGCCAGGGCACTGGAAGAAAGTTCCCCCCGGATGAAGCCATCTTCATTAATCCCGGAAACCATTAGTGTGGCAAGTTCATCAAACCTGTATTCTGCAGAACTATCTTCCATTTCTCACTGTTATCTTAGTTCTTTTTATTTTCAGACCCTCTGCCGCTGCTATTCAGGGCACCCAGGGCAAGCAATCCATAGAAGGTATATTCAATGTCGGGCTGGGTGTCATTTTTGCTACTCATGAACCCGCCCTCTTTATAGCAATTCTCAACAAATCTGAGGCAATCGGGTTTTAGCAGCCTTAGGTCATAACCTGTAAACCCTAGGGCGAAAAGGGAAACAGCAGTGGATAAAAGGTCGGGGGATGGGGCACCCAGGAGGGCAGCAAACCCACCGTTTCCCCTGTAAAACGCCATGATCTCACCAGGCCTGCACCCTTTTGAACCTGATTTCAAATAAGCCAGTATCTGTTCCGCAGCTATTGCCGGACAAGGTTTTTGTATTTCATGACTGCTCTTCCCGAACGAGCGTAATGCCTTCCATGAGGCAATGTAATCCCTCAGATAAAGTAATGAAAGACATATCAGGAATCGCGTATATCCGCTGCTCAACAGTTCTTTATCCCTGAGCATGATTTTTATCCTGTTCCTGTACTCCCTGGTCAGAGCATCTCCCGGCAGCAGTGAAGAATATAAAATGGCGAGGCAAAAAAACTCTATTGAAGTAAGATCTTCCTTTTTCGAAGTCGTCCTCGTATATTCCCTGAGCATGGGCAATACCATCTCGATGCCAAGCGCATCGGAGAGGAAGAAGCCAAACAGGGTGTAATAAAGGTCACAGTCACCTCCCCGGTCAGGAAATCCGCCAGCCATGGTCTGCTGCGAAATAATCCACACCCTGATCTCCTCCAGGGAGGATTCATCAAGGATGGCTGCCCCATTCCTGAGAGCCAGCCCGATGGCGCCCCTGCCTTTCTCCTTTACACTGCTTTTTTCTGGCAGCCTGAGAAAACCTTTCAAGAAGCCAGGATCAGAGATAATCGCTGAAAATCTTTCCAAGAATTTCATGAAGAGCCAGTTTTAGTCCTATGTTTCCAAGGTTTTCAAGGCTTTGCTTCGCTCCCTCAAGCTTCTCCTTAAGAAGCAAGGTACATCGGCCAGCAGTTTTATAGTTGTGCAGGTAAACTTGTATAAGGTCGTTATTTCGGGATGCAAAGGCCTGTTGAATTATGGCCTTTTCGTCACCCGGAAGCTCGTCCATCAGCACGGCGAGCAAAAAAGAAGGTTTTGAAAAAGCGTAATTCATCTTCTTCCCCGAATCATCTTCCAGGTCGTCCATGATCTGGTATGCAATGCCGGTAAATTGACTGAATAATTTCAACTGCTCCAGGTCAATTTCATCTGCTCCTCCGATAATCCCGCCCAGCAGTAATGCAACCCTGAAAGCCGAAGAAGTCTTGTTTGCAAACACATTGATGATCTCATCAAGAGGAAGAATACGTGCCGACTGGGTCGCGAGAAGTTCTTCACCCTGTCCGAGTGTCATATCACGGTGCCCTGCCGAGATCACCCGGATGCAGGAGGCAATTTTTTCGGGTGGCATGCCGCTTTCGGCAATCAGCCGGTAACCCTCGCCTATCAACAGGTCGCCGGAGTTTATTGCGACCGCTGTACCATGCTTTGCATTGATCGTTTGCTTTCCATACCTCTCAACATCCTCGTCTTCGATATCATCATGTATCAGGGAGGCTTTATGAAAACTCTCCACCGAAAGAACAAGCCTGTTGAGCAGTGCTTCATCGGGTTCAGTGCAATATGCTTCATAAGCAAGGGCCGAAAGGAAAGGCCTTACACGCTGTCCTCCTGCCGTAAGGGATTCTATCACTATCCTGAGAGTCCTGTCAGGCCCGGGCAAAATGAGGCGTTTCAATTGCTCCTCCCCGAACAATGAAGCTGTTTTATTGCGGATGTGATTCAGGTTAAGGAGCCTGATCCCCCGATCTTCCCGATAGCGGTACAGTTCCTGCCTCACCCACGACAGGTCGGCCTTTGTATCTTTACAGCCATCGCTGAGCAAAGGGATGCCGATTCCGGGTATCGCGTACTTACTTACCGAACGGAACATCTTCTGAAGCACATCCATACATCCCACACCTATGACTGCATCCACTTTCCCGCTTTCGATCAGGCGTGTAGTGATCGTAGTTCCCTCGGTCACCAGCGCTACGTATCCGAGATTTTCGGCTTCATGAAGAAGCGACGAAATTGAACAGCTCCCGCAGTCATTGCATAATAACCCTATATTATCCATCTCGGCATTGCATGACAGGCTGTTCTTAAGGCATTGAGGCAACATCAGTATCCTGCGGTTAAATGGAATAGCCTCGACAATCTTTCTCCAGATGGCATTCCCGCAGCAAAGCATGATAAACCCGTTGAAGGTTTTATCCCAACCATACCGGCAGATCAGCACGCCTGCGAACTCCGATAGTTCTTCCCAGGTAAAAGGCGGCCTTTTCGGGTGTTCTCTGAAATAATCATCCACCTTGCGGCGGATCTCATTTCTGACCGACAGCCTGCCGGGTATCTCCAGTGACAGTTGAGGCTTTTCTATTATCATAGTTCAAATTTTCATCGTTTAACCATAGGCCCCAAGACCGAAAAACGCTCTCCGTTTTGCAAACCGGTAGAAAAAACTGGTTTCGGGTATCACAGGACAGCTTCCATGGCTGCAAACGCAATGCCCTTTTCTCAAATCTTCTTCCATCCCAGGCCTTCCGGAACTGTTCGGAACCTTGTGTTCCCCGGCAAGCCCGGCAAGCCACCCGGGGTTCTCCATCAGGATGCAGCCCCGGGTCTGTTTTTTTATTCCTTCCTTCAGATCGCGCAGAAAACCCGATTGTTCATATGAAAGTTTCAGATCCTGTCCGCCTGCATTGCCGCAGGAATACTGTATAACCGGGCAGGGCTCTATCTGCCCGTATGGATTGATATGATGACTTAAACCTTCGGCGGCCGGGCAAAACGGGTTCCCATCGGCATCCCAGTAGGAATCTATCAGAACCATGGGATAATGTGTTCGGCCTTCAACCAGGAAACGCCGGAGTTTCTCGATCTCACCTGCCGAGAGGGCCAGCTCATAGCATGGCTGTTTACCCGAAGGACGATAAATATAGTACCAAAGATATACGACTCCCAGGTCATGAAGCATGGAAACAAAGGCAGGCGAAAGCGCCATGTCGATATTCGATTTGCATACACTTACCGCAACTCCTGTAATTAGTCCGTGCGCAACGGAAGTCTTTATTGCATCGATCGTACGCCTATAGACGCCACGGCCTCCCCTGCGGATATCGGCAATTGTCTCATCCCCTTCAAAGCTGATAAGGGGTGTGACATTTGCACACTTCCTCAAATCATCCGCAGTTGAATCATTCAGAAGGATTCCGTTAGTGAAAAGCTGGAAATAAGATCGTTTGTTTTGCCTTAGCACATCGGTGAGGTGAGGATATAAAAGAGGTTCCCCTCCAAGAAGTCCAAAAAACCAGGATCCTGCCGCATTGCTTTCACTGATGATCTTCTGGACGACCCCCTGGTCAATATGTTTCGCATCCCCGTCCTGGTATACCCAGCAGCCCTGGCATTCAAGATTGCAATTATTGGTTAGAGAAATGAACTGGAAAGCAGGGAATGAACTTCCATTCTTTTTATGTTTATTGAATTTCGAGAATGTTTTGTTCCCCTTCCAGACGAGGTTCGTACAAAAGGCACTTAAACATTTTCGGTTTGCTCTGAGCAGGTTACTGGTTATCGACATGGTTAGTGTTATTCAATGTTGAGTTGCTGCCGTGCTTCATCTCTCTCCCTCTTGGCCTGTTCCAGAGCATCCTCGCGGATCATAAGCCTTTTTTTTAGTTTCCGTTGTTCCAGGGCCTGGTAAATGTCATCCCCCAATATACTCTCTGTATCCTGTTTCAATCGTTGCATTTCAACGGCTTCATCAACAGATACTGAACCACTGATCGGTCCTCCTGCGGAATATTTTGGAAAGATAATGGCCACATTCGGGCAGATGCGTGCGCAAGCCGGACAATTGTTCTTGCAGCCCTGGGGGTTAACAACTTTAACCTGGGAACCTGTTTTGCTGTAAACCCCAAAGAGGCAGAAATCGGCACACTGCATGCAATTGTTGCAGCGCTTGTAGTCGATCACCGGGTACCATGAAGGCCAGGCAGAACCTGAAACCGTTTCTTTTTCAGAACGGGTGTCAGCCCCTTCATTGAGGTATTCTGGTAACAGTCCTTCCAGTGCTGAGGATTCTTCTTCAATCAGGTTGAAAAACCTTATCTTATTCTCCTTTTCAATTCCCGCATACTGAAGAAGCAACTTCAAAGCCCTGGGCTGGCAGGCAAGCAGCAAAACTTTGGAGGAACCTTCGAACAGGGATCTTACTTTTTCTGGTTCAAGAGCACATAATCCGCAGAGATCCTGTATTGAAACGATGCTGATGCGTTCGGTATTATTCAATATTTCCGAGGCTGCAACCCATTTTTCAGAACCCTGCCTGGTCTGGCAGTTGCAAAAAATTATAAGAGATTTATCCAAAATAACCGATCTTAAAATGATACAATAAAACACTGAGCTTCATCAAATGTTCACACCCCGGCAGCTCTGAAACCTGTCTCAGCTGTGACAAATGTACTACTCTAAAAAAAAATACAAACATCGTTTAGCCGATATAGAATAAACAATCGGTGAACCTGCCTGCAAAATGGCTTAAAGTTAAATACCTTAAAAAAAATCGCCAAGATTGCCGTTGTCTAGCGGGAAAGGATATAATAAAAATTCTCAAGCAGCCTGAACAGGCCTGTGCCGGCAGGAAGGTGGTCGGTATTGACTTGAAGGGCCATCGCGACGTCTTTCCCTGGTATATACAGCATGATCGTGAGATAACCCGGAACAAAACCTGTATGCCCGTATACGGGCTGGCCTGCAAGGTTCCAGATAATCGTTGCATATCCGTAACCATCGCAGCCGGGAATGCTTGTTTGGAAAGGCGAAGGTGTTGTTATCTGCTTAACTTCATCTGTTGTGAGATATTCCCCCGAATACAGTATCCTGGCCCATAACGCCATATCAGAAGCAGTTGTTACAAGTCCGCCCCCGGTCCATTCCATCTGCGGATTAAAGACATATTTACCGTTCTGGAATACTTTCTGCGGAAGATGGAATGAAGAATCCAGGCCTGAGTACCCGGAGGCCATACCTGGAAGGTCCCTGGTGTTTGCCGGGCTGGTATTTGACAGGATATACGGAATGAGGATCTCCCTCCTGAGGACATCGTAATAATCAAGCCCGGTAACTTTTTCGATAATCATGCCCAGCAGAATATAATTTGAATCTGAATAGGACCATCCGTTTCCAGCCTCATGTACAGGTTTTGCACCTGAAAGCATCGCCATGCGCTGAGCCCCGGTCCATATTTTGCCGGGGCTGGCTTTGAGGCTGTCCCATACTGCAGGAACATACTCATAAGGCGGAAGCCCCGAGGTATGGTTAAGGAGCATCTTAACCGTAATCAGTGATGCATTTGGCAATGCACTGAACCATGCCTGCCCGCCAAAGTATTTGCTTACTTTGTCGTCGAGCCTGATCTTTTTCTCCCTGATAAGTTTCATGATGATCGCTGCAACAAAGGTTTTTCCAGTACTTCCGCCAAACATGCGATCTGATGGCTGCATCGGGGTTTTCATTTCCTTATCGGCCAGGCCTGAGGACAGTGAAATCGATGTGCTTCCGGGTAAAAGAATGCAAAGCACAGCACCAGGCACTTCCCCGCTTGCTGTAAGGCTGTCGAGCGAAGACTGCAGCAAAGCTGCTTTTTTTTCGTCCTGACCTGGCGCTGAATCAAAATTAACCGCGGCGGCCGGCTGTCCGTCAACTCCATGTGTAATGTTTCCGTTTGCCAGGCAGACTGTTGAGTTTGCCAGCATGAATCCCAGTGTTAAAACAACAGATAGTTTAAATCCTGAATATGACATTTTCATTCTCCGTTTTCTGCAAAAATACAGAACCTGAAGAAAGCCTGGCAAATAAAACATTCAGGATATTGACTTTACATCTAGATTCATTATATTTGTATCTATAAATCTGCATGCTATGAAAAAAACTGTTTTCCTTCCTGTGTTATTTTTTCTGCTTCTGGATATCAGCATCCCCGGATCTGCCCAGACAGCGGTATTTAACAAGGTATTTTATGATCTTCAGGCCAGGGTCCAGGCATACGGGATCAGCAGATCAGCCGACAGTGCTTACATTATTGCCGGGCTGAAAGACGATTATCCCTTGGCATTGAAAATGGATGCCAACGGGAATATTTTATGGAGCAAACAGTATACAGCGGGTTTCGGAAGCATGTACTGTGTAACTTCGACATCCGACCAGAATATTTTATTGGCCGGTTATATATACAACTCCCTGGCAGATGCTGATGATATACTGCTGATAAAGATCACGCCAGAGGGTGATATCATCTGGTCAGAAACCATTGACATGGGATATTCAGACCATCCATATTCATTGAGGCAGACAACCGATAATGGATTCATTATTACCGGCGGAAGTTCAAGCGGGGCAGCTCCGCCATATTACAGGGCTTTGGTCATAAAGCTTGACGCTGACGGGAACCTGGTTTGGGGACGGATGTTCCATTCGGGCAACATGGGAAACTACGCATATGCAGCTGCCGAAGCTCCCGACGGAGGGTTTGTGGTGACTGGCTGTATCGGCGGCAGTGGCGCGACATGGGTTAGCAACCTGGTTCTTTTCAAACTGGATCAGAATGGCAACCTGCTGTGGTCGAAAAAGGAAGACACGCCTGCACAGCAGATGGCATGCGGCACCGATGTAGTCATTCTCCCCGACGGGATGATGTGTTATAAAACCACTTCTTCTTACGAAGCCTTTCTTTTAAAAACCGATCTCTTTGGAAACACACTATGGTGCAAATCCTTATTTATAAATGGAAATTTCCCCAATGATATGCCTGGTCCCAAACTTCATAAGAAGCCTGGGGGCAATTTTGTTTTCGTCAACAGCTCAAATCAGTTTGCCCCGCTTGGACAGGTTGTAGAAACCGATTCAGCGGGAGAAATACTTTGGGGCAGGGATCTCTTTATCCTTTCACAGGATATGGTTGAGGCATATGATAAAGGATACATGATTCTCGGGAACGGTCCTATCATGGGAGTGATAAAGCCACCAACCGACAGACCGCAGATCGGGATCATCAAACTGGATTCTACCGGTTATGGCAATAATTGCGTCAGTCAGAATTCAGCATACAGTTCGCCTGTAACCTTGAATATGGTACAGGCGAACCTTACCTCGGCAAACGGTGGACAAACCACTGCTTATCAGCCCCAGGTCGTATCGCTGAACCTGGCATCCGACACAGGTTGTGTTGCATTTACCGGCGGGATATCTGAGCAGCGAACCTCGGGTCAGATCCAGGTTATCCCCAATCCGTCTGGCGGAGTTTTCAGGATTGAGATGGATGAAAAGACCGGCAATGCCATCCGCAGTGTGGAAATATTCAATGAACTAGGAGAACTTGTTTTTAAAGTTGCAGGCCCTTTCAATCCCGCTGAGAACATCAAGCCGGGCGACCTGCCCTCAGGCCTTTATGAGATCAGGATTTTGACAGAAAGCAAAGTCTGCCGGGGAAAAGCTGTAATCATCCACTGATTTTGTGATGAGGAGGATTCAGTTCCTTCCAATCCTGATAACTTTCTTGATCGAATAAGAACTCCCGCAGCTCACGGAGAAATAATACATCCCGGGGGAAACGACCTGGCCTTTTTCGTCCGTCCCGCACCACTTTACCGTATGATGACCCTGGCTGAAAAGAGGGAACTGCCTGCATTTGGAACCCTCAGAATTGAATATCTGCAGTTCGCCGCTTTTTCCAGAAGGAATATCAAATTCAATTTCCACACAGTCTGAAAAAGGGTTGGGCTGGATTGTATTCAGCTCCAGGAGACCCTGATCTTTTCCCTTTTCGTTAATTCCAACCAGCGGCAGATGTATCTTCACCATCCATACATCACTGTGCCCGGCTCCGTAAGAGTAGGTATGCCCTGCGACCACCACATCATTGTTCTGGGCCCTGCAAATTGCATTGCCCCAGTCTGAAGCCGTCCCACCGTAGCTTTCCGACCACAACAATTGTCCGAATGCATTAATCTTACATATAAACAGATCATTGGTCCTGTCGGCCGGATATTTAAGGTTTCCGCATATCACCACACTCCCGTCATCAATTTCACACAATCCCTTTCCGTATTCATAAAAATTAGCAGGAGATTCGAGCTGTTTCGACCATATTAAACTGCCCGATGAATCTGTCCTGACGAGATACATGTTCAGAAGGTCGACTCCATGCACATCGGTCTCTCCCGATACCAGGTAACCTTGGTCAGCCGTTTGAATCATGGCATACGCTTCCTGGTAGTAGTCATCTCCGAATGTCTTTGACCAGATTTTATTTCCTGAGGTGTCGGTTTCAATCAGCCATATGTCCCTGTTCCCTGCACCGTAAGAACCCGTCGATCCGAGCAGAACATAATTCTGGTTGTTATTTACGAGCACCTGGCTTCCCAGTTCCGAAGCCCCTCCTCCATAAGTACGGATCCATTTAAGATTCCCGGCATTGTCGGCCTTTACAAGCATGATATCATCTTCTCCTGCACCAAAGCTTTGTGTATACCCGCAAACCAGGATAGAACCATCGGTAGATTGCACAACTGATTTCGCGACATCAATATCAGTTCCACCGAATGTTTTATGCCATGACTCATTCCCATTTGCATCGGTTCTAAAAAGAACCATATCCTTTGACCCGGCACCCCAGCTGGTAGTATACCCTGCAACCAGGTACCCTCCGTCGGCAGAAGCACAGAGACCATAAGCATACTCCCAGCCATTCCCTCCCAAGGTCTTTGTCCAGAGCTGATTCCCGTCTGCATCGGTTTTAATCAACAGGATATCGCTTCCCCCGCTGCCCTCCGACCACGTATACCCGGCCATCAGGTAGCCCCCGTCAGGTGTGCTGATCATGGCCCTGGCTCCTTCAGATTCAGCTCCTCCGTAGGTTTTTGACCACAGCACATCGCCCTGGGGTACACTTGCCGGTGACTCCTCCCATGCCGATCCCTGTACCGGTGATTTATTGAATCCCATGGTTTCCAGGGAAGTCGTGATCGCTTCCATGTTCTCAATATGATAGTACATTCCTCTCGTGGCCGTTACTATATTACTGTCGATCACAGGCAATGTGTCGGCTCCCATCCAGATTGCCCCTGCAGCTATCATTTCGTTCTTGATTTCCGTGATCCCGGTTACCTTGACACCTTGCAAAAACCCTGCTGCATTCAGTACTTTCGGCCCGGCACAGGTTGAATAGATTACTTTTCCAAGGGAATCGGCTGCCCTTATCAGAGAAAGCACGTGCTGGCTGTTTATCAGTTCCTGGTATGCATTCCCGTCTCTCCACCGGGCCGGCATGATGATCAGCGCATCATACCCTGAAATATCGGTTACATCGGCAAGCAGGGTATCACAGACCAAAGGCCGCAGTCCGAGGGAGCTTGCCCACGGACAAGGTGAAACTGAGGCAGTCGGACCTGCCTTGGTCATGTCGAAGCCGTATTCCTCGAGGTCGTCAATATTGAAATTATAATTTGCACCAAGCTTTGCCGAAACGATCAGCAGGGCCCTGATATTCCCGGATGAACCAGGGTTTCTTTTTAGGCCAACCTGGGCTTGTAACATGAACGAAGCCAGCAAAATCATGCAGGCGAGAATAAAGATCTTTTTCATATGGTTTTTTTAGCAAAAATCGGTTTCCCGAACCCTGTATTGCAAACAGTATATACAAAGAGCCTGTATGAAGGTACAGGGAGCCAATGGTTACTCTTCAGCCTGATTTACCGATTAAAACATGAGTTTTGTATAAACATTTCCCGTCCTGGTCTATTAGTCGGCGATGAATAATAGAACCGCCTGTTTTTTGCCTATTTTTGGTCTGCGGATGTCATTATCCCGGCTAATAAAATTCAGTATGAACAGGAATCTTCGGAGAGAGTTGTGGCGCCACCTGCTTTTCTGGATCGTGGTGTTTTTCTTTGAAGTATCGAGGTCAAGGCTCACGTTCGTAAATTATTCCTTGCAGTCATTCAACCAGGATTTCATGGAAACCCTGCTGAACCTTCCGGTATTGCTTCTTGCGTCCTATTTCACAACATATTACCTGATCCCAAAGTATTTCAACACCTCCCGTTACCTGAAGTTCTCCTTACTGATTGCGCTTTCAGCCATAGTATTCATCCTGTGCATGCGCATCATTCTGAGGTACATCACCCTACCCATTTGGTACCCTGACTATGTAAGACAATACCCTGACTTCTTTCATTTTAACATATTCCAGCATTTTTTCTATATCTATTCGGTGGTGCTGTTCATGGTGCTTATGCAGATGATACAGCAGTATGAAGATGCCCTGAGGAAGAAGGAGCAGCTCGAGAAACAAAAGGTGGATGCTGAACTCAGCCTGCTCAGGTCCCAGGTCAATCCGCACTTTTTATACAACACCCTGAACAACATCAATACACTGTCGAGAATTGATGCTGAAAAAACCTCAGAATCCATCATACAGTTGTCAGAGATTATGAGGTATATGATCAGGGATTCATCAACCGAAACAGTGCTTCTTGAAAGCGAGATAGGGTTTATAAAGAGTTACATCCGCCTCCAGATGCTCAGGATAAGTGATCCCGGTTTCGTGGAATTTAAAATTCAGGGGGATGCAGGAGGTTGGATGATCCCTCCCATGCTGCTTATCCCGTTTATCGAGAACGCGTTCAAACACAGTCGCAAAGATGTCACCCCACCAGGAATAAAGATCCTTCTCAGGATTGGTAAAAACAGGCTTGATTTCAGTGTTGAGAATTTTACAAGAAAAAGTCCGGCTTCAATAGACACAGGCAGTACAGGCGCAGGCATTGAAAATGTAAAAAAGAGGTTGCAAATGCTGTTCCCTTCAAACCACTCACTGGCAACCGACGAATCACAGGAGAAATTCAGGGTTCATTTAAGTCTTGATTCAAATGGATAAAATAACGTGTATCGCCGTCGATGATGAACCCCTGGCCCTGGTTCAGATGAGAGATTTTATCGGCAGGGTTCCCAACCTTGAACTGAAGGGATGTTTCAGCAACGGACTGGAGACCCTGGCATGGCTGCAGAGCAACAAGGTTGACCTGATATTTCTCGACATCCACATGGATGATATCAGCGGGATCAAGGTCCTGGAATCTATGAAATCAAGGCCCCAGGTCATACTCACTACCGCATATGACAAATACGCCCTCAAAGGTTTCGAACTCGATGTTTGCGATTATCTTCTGAAACCCATTTCATTCGACCGCTTTGTGAAGGCTGTGCAAAAAGCCGGGACTCTGATCGCGGCACGCAGGAACATGTCCCCGAACAAGGAAGTCGCGATTCAGCCATCCGCCGAAGGCGATTATATTTTCATAAAATGTGATTACAAGATATGCAGGATCGGCCTTGGAGAAATTCAGTTCATCGAAGGCTGCAAGGATTACCTCAAAATACGCACTGCCTCCCGTTCCTATATGTCGCTGCTGAGTTTCAAAAAACTCGAAACATTGCTGCCGGCTGATGAATTTATCAGGGTTCACCGTTCTTTCCTTGTCCCTCTGAGTAAAGTCGGCAGCATCGGGAAGAAATGGATACAGATAGATGGGTTTACCATCCCTCTTGGTGATTTTTACAAACAGGAATTTTTCAAGCGGATAAACGAACAAGGGATCAGATCGGCAGGTAAAGTAATATAAGGGCGATCAGCAGTATCATCAATGTCACGAGCCCGAGAAAGATGAGGGTCCAGTTCCTTCCCATAAACTTCCACAGCATCATTAACGAGGTCACGCAAACCGAAGTGCTGGCCAGGGAAAATGTCATCGCGGTCGCCATGGAAATCGAATGCATTTCAAGCAGGGGTTTTATGATAAGGACATCAGCCCCGTTACAAAGATAGAGTGGAATGCCGATTAGCAGGGCCAGGAGTATTCCTATGATCTCCCCACCCTGCGCATTTGCCTTAAAATACTTTACCGGGCCTGCAACTTCAAGGGAAACGGAAATACATCCGGCAAGCAGGATAAAGGGGATCAGCTTTCTAAAGATCTCCCAGGTGCGTGCATAGAAATCGGGATTTTCACGTGTACAACCGTGTTTGCCGATGCATCCTCCGGCTTTTAACAGGCTCATTACCCGGGTGTTCTTCCCGATTATCTGCATGATCAGTCCGACGCTTACCGACAATACAAAGGAAGCAGCTATCCGCAGAAAGCCATAAACCGGTCCAAGGACAGAAAAAGAGATCAAAATGATATATGGATTGAGCAAGGGAGCTGCGACCATAAAGGTGACCATGGTCCATACTGATGTGCGGTTGCGGAAGGCCGAAATAAAAGGCACCACCCCGCAGGAGCATACAGGAATAATTGAAGCTGCGACGAAAGCGGTGAGAGGATTCGTGGGAAAAAACCGGATTACCCGGCTGATGTGCTTCTCGGCCAACCCGGCCAGGAATATGCCCGCGATCATGATCAGCGAGAGTTCAATGAAATATTCGTAAAACCAGAAAGCCCACCTTGGAACATGGATGAAAAGAAGACATCGGTCTTTCGTTGCCGGTGTGATTCCGTAAAGGGTTTTATATATGAAATCGGCAGCGAGAATCCCAAGGCTTGCGAAGACCAGGATTTTACCAGGGTTGAGCGAGGATGCTGGGTTGCCAGGGGATCTGAGACTGTTTATTTCTGTATTCATGACGATCTTGTATGCGGATGAGGATAAAAGTAGTTCAGGCCGGGACTCGCTTACAAACCTGATAGACCGGTACGGAGTATTTATCGACAGAAGGCGTTGAAGGAAATCGAAAAAAAAAAGCCCGAACACGGTCAGGGACTCAAATAAGATTTAACTTTATATCATGAAACTAAAACCAATAATTACAGGCACTACCGGCATGGTAGGCAAAGGTGTCCTTCTAGAGTGCCTCGAAAGTGATGAGGTCGAATCGGTTCTTGTCGTTAACCGAAAACCACTTGGGCTTCAGCATCCAAAACTGAAAGAGATCATTCACAAGGACTTTTTTAATCTTTCAGGCGTGAAAGATGAGATGAAGGGTTACAATTGTTGTTTCTTCTGCCTTGGTGTATCTTCAGCCGGCATGAAGGAAGACGAGTATGCTCACCTGACATATGACCTTACTCTCACCTTTGCCAAGGCATTCATTGAACAGAACCCCGGTTCGGTTTTTACTTATGTGTCGGGAACGGGCACCGATTCAAGCGAAAAAGGAAGGATCATGTGGGCCAGGGTGAAAGGCCGCACGGAGAATGCTATCCTGGCGCTGGGTTTTAAAGGAGCCTGGATGTTCAGGCCTGGCTTTATCGAGCCAATGAAAGGTATTAAATCAAGCACAAAACTTTACAACACCCTGTATATCATTCTCAGGCCGTTTTTCCCGATCTTCAGGGCCATGCCGAAATATGCAACGGATACCAGCAGGCTTGGAAAAGCGATGATAAACGTTGTTCTCAGGGGATACGGAAAGAAACACCTGGAATCGGCTGATATCAATATCCTTGGCACTCAATAACCAATTACCAACAACCAACAACCAATCACCAACAACATCAGAATATGAATAAAAGCAGGATCATCATTTTAAGCATGCTTGGCATTGCTTTATTGTTTGCACTCACCGGCTGTGCACACCGCGAAATCGTTACGCATTGCCTGCAGGGCCATACCTATGGGTTCTGGGGAGGGCTGTGGCATGGTTTTATCTCCCCTTTCGACTTTATAGGCATGCTCATCTATGATGATGTGACAGTTTACGCCCAGAACAATAATGGAGCCTGGTATGCCTTTGGCTTCCTGATGGGCGGCGGCGGATGGGGATTGCTTGGCGGCAACCGGCTGGGCAGGAGATAAACCCCCATTCAATTCAGCCTGCCATGTCACAATCACTGATTGAAGCTATTCTCAGGAAGCACCTTCAGCCTGCTGAGGACTTTATTTATGGGTTTGCCGATCTCCGCGGATTGCTTGATCCTGAATACCATGATTTTCCTTATGGTATTTCATTCGCAAAAAAACTGGACAACGATATTGTTGATGCGATAAGCGGGGGGCCAACCCAGGAGTATTATGCGCACTACAGGGGAATGAACCAAACACTTGAGAAGATCGCGGAGGACATCTGCCGTGAGCTTGAAAAAAACAGCATTTCCTGCAAGTATGTCTCCCCTACTGTTGTGGTTGGGGGTGAAGAGTTTAAACCGTACCTTAAAGACCTAAGGTACAAATTTTCACATAAGATGGTTGGGACAAGGTCCGGACTCGGTTGGATAGGCAAAACCGACCTGTTCGTTTCAAAGGCTTTCGGTCCCCGTCTCAGGCTTGCCAGCATTCTATTGAAAGAACCTGTTATTCCTTCTGCAAGGTCCATTGATAAAAGCAGGTGCGGCAATTGTGACGATTGTGTCGCCCTGTGTCCCGCAGGCGCAGCAAACGGGATTCCCTGGGATATTCATACCGATCGGGACCTGTTTTTCGACGCCCACAAATGCAGGGAGCAATGCGGGAAATTCGGAAAGGACCTGTTTCAGCAGGAGATCAGGATATGCGGAATTTGCGTTGCTGTTTGTCCATTGGGGAAACCATCTGTCAAAAAGCAATAGAAAATGCTTTGTTCAAGAAAATCCATACCTTTATGACCTCAAACCTTTAAATCAATCATCATGAAAAAGACAGCAGCATTCATTTCTCTTTTAATTTCCCTGGTGTTGACAACTCCCTTATTTGTTCAGGCAGGCAGTGGAAAATTTGAGGGAGTGATTACTTTTAATATTGCCATCTCCGGCCCTAACCTTACTGCCGAGCAAACAGCCATGTTCCCGAAAACCATGACCCTCACAGTGAAGGGATCTGATTCACGTAATGAAGCTGTTTCGGCAATGGGGACCATGGGAGAGATCACGAATTACTCCAAAAAGTTCACGGTTACCCTAATCGGGATGATGGGGAAAAAATTCGCAATTAAGAAAACTCTTGATGAAATCACCAAGGATCAGGGTAACGATCCCAAGACAGTTGTACAGATGACCGGCGAAACTAAAGACGTTGCAGGATATAAATGCAAAAAAGCCGTCATCACAATCGATAATAACGGCAAAAAGACAACCATTGACGTCTGGTTCACAGATGAGCTCGGAGGGAAAGAACTGAATTGGGGAAATGCAACTTACAGGGACATCGAGGGAATGCTCATGGAATACACCCTGACGGAACAGGGTATGACCATGAAGTACTCGGCAGCCAGCGTCGAGAAGAAAGCCGTTAATGATTCCGAATTTGAAATACCGGCAGACTATAAACTTACCACAGAAGCCGAACTCAGAAGCATGTTCGGTGGAGGTATGTAACCAGATCGAAGACTAAATAAATTATATGCTGTTGATACGGCATATCATCTTATATATTTTACTTGCCTTTTCCTTTGTCTCCTTTTCCCAGCAGGCGTACAAAGGCATTGTATTTGATAATAAAACCAAAGAGCCTGTTCCTTTTGCCTCGATAAGGCTTGCCGGGAAAGAAACCGGTATGATTGCGAATGAGGACGGGAGTTATTACCTGCCTGCCTCTATATTCCACAAAACCGACAGCATCCTTGTTTCCTCTGTTGGGTATATGACCAGGAAATTATCCATCAGAAGCCTGAAAGATACAGCCAATGTCGGTTTGACACCTCTTGTTTATGACCTGAAGGAGGTTAGCATCAGTGCCACAGGGCAGCCCGATTACCTGTACCGCTTGTTTTTTGAATCCTGCCAGAGATACAGAAACATCATAAAATCAGTATATTCAAAAGCCTATTTCTCATTCATGAGCGAGTGTGACAACGAACCTCTTGAGATCATCGAAGGATATTACAACGCTGAAGTATCTGCCGGAAATGGGATCAGCCAGTTGCTGCCGAAAAACGGAAGGATTGGACTTACGCTGCGAAATTTCTGGAGCCTCAATACCACTGATATTTTAAAGCATCTCTTGCCGTTCACGAGTGGTGGACACCATACTGTTCCATTGTCCCCTGGGAACCTTAGCTATCATCGTTTCAGGGAAATCTACACAATTAACCTTGAAAAAAATACGGGCGTACCAGGGAACCGCTCTTACATCCTGAGAATCGTCCCAAAGTATGACAGCCTGAAGATATTTGGCTGCAGGGTATATATCAACGAAAAAGACCAGACAATTGACAGGCTTGAATATTCGGTTAAGAATGTAGATTTTTATTATCTGAGGACTCCTATTCAGGGCGACATAGTTGATTCGGTTAACCTCGCATGGTCGGTCACTATCGACAATTCCGACAAGGATTACCCAACGCTGGCAAGGATGTCGCTGGATTATTCACTACGGTATATTGAGCAGCAGGACAGCCACAAAACAAGTCTTTCGGCCAATGCTGAACTGATTTTTTATGATTTCAACAGGCCTTACCTGAACACCCTGGGCTATCTGGGAGATCAGCCAAATGATTACCAGAGGATCATGAGTATTCCTTATGATCCGGTCTTCTGGCTGCATCCCGGAGTAACACCCGAAAGCAGCAAACAGTCGAGATTCAGGGAATTCTTTGCGATCAACGGGGTACTTTTAAATTACAAACCGGGCTTGAACAGCTATGTGAGATCGGCTTACCTCCCATGGACATCCGACAGAAATCTAGAATGTTATGAACTCGGCACTGCTCCCGCTGGTTCAAAAACCGTTGACATTCCGGCAAGCCGTGGAAAGAATGAGCAAAGAAAAAACTCCCAGATCCTCGGTCTAATAATGATAAATCCGGTCGTGATAAGCGACAGCCTTCATATCAGCTCTGTTACTATGGTAAACGCAAGGGGCTCATATCTGAATGAAATACAGAGTTACAGGGCTGCAGCATTCATTAACACCATTTTTGACCTCTATGAATTGAAAAGAAGGGAAATCGTTAACCGTTTCAACAAAATTAAATATGGGTCCCAGGCCCCATGGGATGAATTCAGGAACCTGTACATCAAAGAAACTTCAAACCTCCAGGACAGCATTCAGTTGCTTTACAAGGAAACCTGGGACGGAAGCAATGTCGACATGATCCTGAAATGGTATACCATGGTAAGCTCAAAACTGGGGATCGAGAGAACAGCTCTTATGCAGAGGATGCTTTCTGAAGACCGGGAAAAGCGAAACCGGAAAAAACCCAAAAAATAATGTTTGCAACGGGAGAACGCTCCGTCGCTTCAGCATTTTCTGAATTCTGAGGCAACTTTTTCAGCAAGAAGGATTGCCGACTGAAGAATTTCAGGAGTGAAAGGCTTGCTTACATATCCATCCATTCCCGCATCGAGGTAAAGTTCCCGGTCTCCTTTCATTGCATTGGCTGTGAGTGCAATTATGGGAACATGCTTTGAGGTGCCTTTCTCAAGGGTCCTGATGGCTTTGGCGGCCTGGTATCCGTCCATCACCGGCATTTGTATGTCGAGAATAACCATATCAAAATCGGTTTCCCGGAACTTCTCCAGTGCAACCTCTCCATTGTCAGCGAGCTCCACTTCAAAACCAATCCTTTTGAGCTGAAAACTTACAATCTTTTGATTTATCAGGTTATCTTCAGCAACAAGTACTCTTTTGCCAGGTTGAATCAGCATCCCCCCTTCGGTAGATTTAAAAGGATTCTGGATCTTTGGTACACTCAGATCAAAAGGAAGAATAAACCAGAAATCTGTCCCCTCCCCGACTATACTTTCAACACCAATCTGCCCTCCAAGCATATCGGTAAGCTTTTTACAAATTGATAATCCGAGTCCGGTGCCTGAAATAAGCTTATGCTGTTTCTGCCTTATCCTCGAGAATACCTTGAATAAGGAATTTAATGCTTCAGGCGGAATGCCGATCCCGGTATCCTTAACATCGAACCTGATCAGCGCCCTGTCGGCCGAACGGCTCTGCAGACTAATTTCAATGTCTATTTTACCTTTTTCTGTAAATTTTACCGCATTCGTCCCGAGGTTTAATAATATTTGTCTTAACCTTTGGGAATCGCCTACAATATGATTTGGAACATCATCATTGATTGTTACGCTGAATTCAAGGAACTTCTCCCTGGCTTTGAGGTTAAGCATGATGAAAACATCCTCGGTCAGCCTGTCAAGCATGAACGGATGGAAATCAAGCTCCATTTTCCCTGCTTCTATAGCCGAAAAATCAAGCAGGTCGTTTACCAGTACCAACAGGTTTTCAGCCGAGGTCACAATTCCTTTCAGGAGATCCTCCTGAGGCCCGTCGAGATGTGTATTCCTAAGGATCTCAGCCAGCCCCAGGATGCCGTTCATAGGGGTTCTGAATTCATGGGATATACTTGCAATAAATTCATTTTTGGCCATCGTACCTGCTTCAGCCAGCTCTTTAGCCTCCCTTAGCTCCGATTCGTAAAGCTTACGCTCAGTAATATCCCAGGAAATTCCAATCAGGCCTTCAATTTCGCCTGATGCATTTCTGATCGGTGCAAGGTTCGTGCTGACCCAGCGTTCACGGCCTTCATGCATGATCACTTCTTCTATATCGTAACTGCCGATGCCTGCTCCGATAACCTCCTTCTCTTTCTCTAAATAATTAATGCTGTTATAATTTTGAAAGATATCATGTAGCTTTTTTCCCTTGATCGCTTCAATTGTCACGCCAACAAGTTCAGCAAAGGACTGGTTGACCAGAACATAGTTCAGGTTTCTGTCTTTGAAATAAACATAAGCTGGAATGGTGGCAAGCATGGTTGAAAGCTCTTCAGCCCTGATTTTGAGATTGTCGGAAACCTTCTTAAGATCTGAAGAGGTACGCGTGAGAAGGGAAGAAAGTATGTTTTTTTCTTTGTTTGACCTCTCATGCTTAAATTTCATCCTGGTATATTCAGCCTGGATCACAGATAATTCATCCTCGATTCTTTCCCAGGAAAGAGCAAATTCCCCGGGAGTTTTAATCCTCCTGAGATCCTCGACCAACAGATGAAAATCGGCCAGCATATTACTTTTCTTTTAAAGTAACAAGTGTGTATGTCTGGTTATAAAAATCACATGCGCTAGTATAGTTATTCCCGATCTCTCCATATGTGAAAAAGCCTATCAGAGGCTTCTTCCACTTCATCCATGCCTCATCTATCTCATCGGCGATTGTAGGGCCAAGGGCATTATGCCGGGCCATACAAGAAAACAGTACCAGAAAGTCTGCATCAGGATTGTATGCATAAAATTCATTTACTTTTTTACGGGTATACTCAATGATCTCAAAACCCGGGGAACTTGAAAACGTAACTGCCGCTCCAAGGGGAACGGTGCCTGCAAAGATCAAGGCCTTTTTTGACCTGTCGACGTTCAGTACCGCCCTGAGAACAAAATCCGATTCGTTCTTCCTTACTAGCAGGGGATATTCCACGCCGATCTCTGGCAGTTCCTCATCGAGGACGTTCAGATACTGTTTATAAACATCCAGAGCCGGTTCATTGTCAATGGTATAAACAATATTCCCCTCGGCGCCTGTAATGATTTTATCTGCGCCAATGCTTACCCATCCGCTGGTCGCAATCCCATTCAGATCATATGCCGATTTATCAAACACCATCAGCATTGCTCCTTCGCTTTCAGAAGAATCTTCCGAAAAAACGAATGTTTTCACGAAATGGGCATCATCACCGGCCAGTCCGCCAAACATAGTGATATCCTGCCCTGCAACAGACTGTATCCCCCTCACCATCTGCTCCCCGTCAATGGTCAGCCCGCTCGCCACTACAAGAATTGCCGGACTGATGAACATGTTTGAGGCCCATGCCCCCGCGTTTTTACCCAGTTCAAAGGAAGAAATGCCTTTGCCGCTGAAGGTTTTTGCATTAAATGTCCCGGGCCGAAGTTTCATTAAAGAACAAACCAGTCCGCCCTCACTGATTACCTTACCGCTTGCGTCATAGAGGAATTCACCGCAGGAGCTGCAACCGAACACTTTAACTCCTTTGTTGCCGAGAAAGGCTATGATCTCTTCGATATCAAGTTCCACCGAGCAAAAAATAACTGCTGCATCCGGTTGAAATCCATCCTCAGTGTTCTGCTCCCAGCTCTGTATGAATCCTTTTACCGAAACTGTTCTGAATGTCTTTATTTCCATACCTTCATCAATATTACTGAGTTTTTTCCTTGATAACAGCGCCTTCCCAATATTTTTCCGAATTTATAATCCCTCCTTTTTCATCATAGAAAGTCCAGGTACCATCTTTATGGCCAGCCTTGTAGGCCCCTGAAATACTTAGCTTCCCGTCAGGATAATAGGCCTTGAACTGCCCTTCCTTCTCATCTGCAGCATAATACCCCTGGAACCTGACCCTTCCATCATCATAATACTGTATCCACTCGCCTGCTTTTTTACCGGATGAAAAATTGATCAGTTCGGCAATATTTCCATTCGGATAAAATGTAGCTGACCGGCCAATTTTCTCACCTTCAAGATAGCTTTCACAAGAAAGCAGCACCCCATCGAGTTCACTGAAGTAATTCCAGATACTATCCTTTTTCTCGTTCCTGAAATTACCTTCGGCAATCTTCCGGCCATTTACCGAGAAAGAAACAGTCCTGGCAAGCTTTCCGTTTTCACTCATTACCGAAATGGCCTTGACCTTTCCATTGGGGTAATAATACCTGAAAATTCCATAGGGAACCCCGTCGGAGAATTGCCCGTCATAAAGTTTATGGCCTTCTTTGTCCAGTTTAATCCAGTTTCCCTGCCTGCGGCCCCCATGATCTGTTTTATTGATACTGTCCTGGCCGTAAGAAAGCAGAGTTGAAAAGAGAATGAAAAAAAGCAGTAGCGGGCGGATCATCATGAAACATCTAAAAGATTACATTTGCAAATTAAACAAATTTAAGTGTATTCTTTACCATCAAAGGTCTTTGAATCTGCAGTCAATGAACTGGCCAAATTGCCCGGGATCGGGCGTAAGACTGCACTGCGGATGGCACTCTACCTTCTGAAATCCAGGAGGGAGGAGGCTGAAGCCTTCGGAACTGCCATCATCCGCATGCACAGTGAGATCCGTTTCTGCTCTGAATGCGGGAACATAAGTGATGAAGAACTTTGCCCGATCTGTGTCAGCCCGAAAAGGGACAGATCTATCATCTGCGTGGTAGAGGATATCCGCGATGTTATAGCTATTGAGAATACCGGGCAGTATAACGGGGTTTACCACGTTCTCGGGGGTATTATATCTCCAATGGAAGGCATTGGCCCCAACGATCTGAACATATCCGGCCTTGTTGAAAAAGCCGGTTCGGGAACCGTTGCCGAGGTTATACTCGCCCTCCCTACTACCATCGAAGGGGATACCACCAATTTTTACCTGTATAAAAAACTTCATACCGTTGCCATTCCGGTTACAGCTATTGCCAGGGGAATTTCAGTTGGCGATGAACTGGAGCATACCGACGAGGTCACTCTGGGCAGATCCATTATCAACAGGACCCCTTACGAGAATACAATCCAGAAAAAGTCAAAATAATTTCATTCGAGTTTGAACAACTCAAGCTGGTTTGGTTTTACAGAAGTATTGTTCACCTCAAGTGTATGGTAGTTCTCAAGCAGGGGCCGTATTGCTTTTTTTATAACCTTGTTGGGTGTGCTTTTTCTTGATTTACAAAAATTCATCAGGGACTTTTTCTGGCGAGATGAGATGGTAATGGTCACCTGTTTGAACTTCACCCCCTTCTTTTTCTTTTTTTTAGTCATTTCCTTTTAGAATGGCATCAACATCCTGCAGAAGTTTCTTTGCCAGATTATCGGCCTTCTCCTGCATATTGCTTTCGGCATATATCCTGACGATGGGCTCGGTATTCGATTTTCTCATATGTACCCATTCCCCGTCGAAATGAATTTTTATCCCGTCTATTGTCGTAACCGGCCTGCTTTTATACTTTTTTGCAATTTTCTTCAGGATGTCATCAATGTCGATGTCAGACGTAAAGCTGATCTTGTTCTTGGAGATAAAAAAGCTCGGATATTCGTCGCGCAACGATGAACAGTTCTTACCGGAACGTGCCAGGTACGAAAGGAATAATGCAATCCCCACAAGGGCATCCCTGCCGTAATGAAGTTCGGGATAGATAACACCTCCGTTACCTTCACCACCTATCACCGCATTCTTCTCCTTCATACATGCCACAACATTGACCTCACCCACTGCAGATGCGAAATACTCGCCTCCCCGCTTTTCGGTGATCACCTTAAGTGCCTGGGTGGAGGAAAGGTTCGAAACCGTGTTGCCTTTATGATAGCCAAGAACGTAATCAGCCATTGCAACAAGAGTGTATTCTTCCCCAAACGGCTCACCAAGCTGGTTTACGATCGCCAGGCGGTCAACATCAGGGTCAACCACAAAACCAACATGAGCCTTGTTTTTAATAACATATTCGCAAATGTCGCTGATATTTTCGGGAAGAGGTTCAGGATTATGAGGGAAATCCCCGTTCGGTTCGCAATACAGGCATACGACCTTGTTTACCCCAAGTGCCTTGAGTAACATGGGAACAGCGATTCCGCCCGTACTGTTTACAGCATCAACTGCAACGGTGAATTTTGCTTTTTTAATGGCTTCAATATCAACAAGGGGAAGCTCCAGTATCTTTGCAATATGCTTTTCAATGCATGAATCATCTGTCGAACAAATCCCAAGATTCTGAACTTCAGCGTACTTACGGTCTTTTTTCGAAGCAAGGTCCAAAAGCTTTTCTCCATCGGCAGCCGAGAGAAATTCTCCTTTGGAGTTCAGCAGTTTAAGTGCATTCCACTGCTTGGGATTATGGCTGGCGGTAAGAATTATACCACCGTCGCTGTTATGAAACCCGACTGCCATTTCGGCAGTTGGCGTAGTCGTAAGGCCGATGTCAATTACATCCGCCCCGCAACTCATCAGAGTTCCTAAAACCAGGTGGTTGACCATATCGCCCGATATCCTTGCATCACGTCCTAAAACAAGCAGGGGTGTTTCTTTGCCTGTATCTTCCCGGACCCATTGGGCATAGGCTGAAGTAAATTTCAGTATATCAGCAGGGGTCAGTCCCTGCCCCTCTTTCCCTCCTATTGTGCCCCGAATGCCGCTAATGGATGTGATTAATGTCATAAACTTCTTTTTTTAAAACAAATGTAACGTTTTTTTTATGTTTTTAAAAATGTTTGTGAAAAAAAACCGGGAACATGAGGTCGGCAAGATAAACTCATGCCGGAATTTATTATTTTTGCAGGGAAATTCGTTTTAACGTTTTTCATAAGAATAATCTATGGAAGATCCTTTTGAATCGCAGTTCGACCCTGAACTGATTGCCCTTGTGAGACAATACGAGGACATGATCAATCACAAGGAGCACCAGTTCTTCGATGTCTTTGAATACGAAGATATCATCGATTACTATATTTACCTTAATGATCTTCCTTCTGCACTGATATGCCTTAAGAAAGCCCTCCGGCAGCATCAGAACAACCCTCTTATCCTTCTGAAACAGGTTCAGTACCTTATCCACACAAAAAAAGACAGGGAGGCTGTACAACTTCTTGAGGAACTCGACCAGGCCGAAGGGACTGATTCGGATTTCCAGCTGCAGAAAGGGAATCTTTACAGCCAGCTTGAGCGTTCCGAAAAGGCGATACAGTCCTATAAAAATGCTTTGAAGGACGGAGACGGACAAGACGACATTTATGTGAGCCTTGCATTTGAATACGAAAATCTGGGCAAATACAACCTTTCGATCAAATACCTCACCGAAGCTATCAGAGTCAATCCCGAGAATGAGGCTGCACTGTTTGAGATTTCATTTTGCTTTGAGATCACAAGGCAATCGGAAAAATGTATTGATTTTTTTAAAACATTTCTCGACGAACATCCTTACTCAAAGGTCTCATGGTTCAACCTGGGCGTCGCTTATGGGAATATGGAAGAATTTGACAAATCGGTCGAAGCATACGATTTTGCGCTGGCTATTGATGAATCATTTTCTTCAGCCTATTTTAACAAAGCCAATTGCTATGCCAACGCAGGGATGTTTGAAAAAGCGATCCAGACCTATCTGGAAACGCTTTTTTATGAAGACCCTGAACCCCTCACCTATTATTATATCGGTGAGTGTTATGAAAAACTTTGCCAGTTCGATTATGCCATTGACTATTACAAGAAAGCCATAACCCTCGACAGTGATTTTGCTGATGCCTGGATGGGGATAGGTATAGCATATGATGAACTTGGAAAACCCCAAACCGCCCTTTCTTACATACGGAAGGCTATCAAATTATCCCCGGCTGTACCTGAATACTGGTCAATGCTTGGCGATATCCACATCAAACTAAACCGTTTTGACGAAGCAATTCCTGCTTATAAAAAAGCTATTGAAATAAATCCCGATGACCCTGACGTATGGCTTGACCTTTCTGTTGCTTATGCCGATGCACGGCTTTACCAGGAAGCTTATGACGTACTTCTCGAAGGCATGAAACGCCACGATGAAAACGCTGATTTTCACTTCGGGATGGCTTATTATCTCTTCCTTTTAGGCCGGAACAAACACGCTAATGAAACTCTCTCAAAAGCACTCAGCATGGATTTTAACGGGTACAAACGACTGTTTACAATTTTTCCCGAAGCCCGGCACCATCCTGCAGTCCTTGAGATTATTGAAGCCCACAAAAAGTAACAACATGATGCATATCGACCTTCCATTTTTACCAGAACGCACACAAAAACCACGTCAGTCAGGCATTGCGATGGTTATGGACAAGAGCCTGAGCGTCCGCGAAGCCGAAGACCTGGTATCGGTTGGCGCTGAGTTCATCGATTATATTAAGCTTGGTTTCGGAACCTCGCTGGTCACCCGTGAACTGCAGAAAAAAATCAAGGTGTATAAAGAAGCAGGGATACAGGTTTACCTTGGGGGGACCCTGTTCGAAGCTTTTTTCATCCGGGACCGGGTTGATGAATATCGAAAATTTATTGACCAGCTCGGCCTTGATACTATTGAGATCTCAGATGGATCAATGACAATTGACCACGATGTGAAGTGCGAGCACATCAACAAATTCTCGAAACAGTATACCGTGCTTTCAGAAGTCGGTTCCAAAGAGTCAGGCATCCTGATCTCCCCCGGGAAATGGATCGAAATGATGCAAAAGGAACTGCAGGCCGGGTCGTTCAAAGTAATCGGCGAAGCCAGGGAAAGCGGTAATGTCGGCATTTACAGGCCTACCGGGAAAGCTCATGTGGCCCTGATCAACAAGATCCTGAGCAAGGTCGACATCCAGAAGATCATCTGGGAAGCCCCCCTGAAATCCCAGCAGGTCTGGTTCATCAAACATTTCGGTTCGAATGTGAACCTGGGTAATATTCCTCCGTCAGAGATCCTGCCACTTGAGACCCTGAGGCTCGGATTACGCGGCGACACCTTCTTCCAGTTCCTGCCCGAAAAACTGAAAAAGTTCCAGCAGGTTTGAAACCAGGGCCTCAGGAATTCGGTCTGATCGGTTTCCCGCTTGAACATTCAGCTTCCGCCCTGTACTTCAGCAACAAGTTTAAGCGAGAGAGGCTGGATGGCTTTACGTATTCTCTTTTTCCTTTGCCTTCGGCGGATGGGATTTTACCGTTAATCTCATCTCTCCCTCATCTTCAAGGACTGAATGTTACAATTCCGCATAAACAAAGCATTATCCCCTGGCTCAATTATATTGATCCTGTTGCAAAAGAAATAGGTGCCGTCAACACCCTGCTTATCAGGAGATCCGGCAAAGGGTTCGATTTGTGTGGGTACAATACCGACGCTGAAGGATTCAGGCTTTCGCTCCGCCCGGGGTTCATGCATACTCATGCCTTGATCCTTGGAACCGGGGGATCATCTAAGGCAGTCGAATATTCCCTAAAAAAAATGCAGCTTGATGTTTTGAAAGTTTCAAGGACCTTCAGGGCCCCTGGGATTATATGCTACGATGATCTGAGTCCTGAAATTCTCAGAAAATTCACTTTCATTGTTAACTGCACTCCGGCAGGAATGTTTCCCGAAACTGAAACTTCACCTCAGCTTCCTGTCGGCTTGCTTGGGCCGTCACATGAAGTGTATGACCTCATATATAATCCTTCAGAAACCAAACTCCTCAGAGAAGCCCGTAAGGCCGGAGCCATCACCTGTAACGGAATGAAAATGCTTGAACTGCAGGCGGAACTTTCGTTTAAAATATGGATGGGGCGATAGTTCCTGGTGATTGGTGATTGGTGATTAGTTTTTGGTGATTGGTAATTTGTGATTGGTGATTAGTATATGCCAAACTGTCAACTTACAATAACCAGGAACCAAGAACCAAGAACTAAGATCCAAGAGCCTTACTCCTTTTTCTCTTTCTCCTCGGTACGTATGACCTCTATCTGAAAATGGGCCACCATGGCGGCGATAGCACCTACTGCTGCAAGCATGGGAGCAATAAGGGCGCCGATAACCCCAAACGTGACAGGAATCTCAAGGTAAACCTTACCGTTCTCATCTTTGATAATCAGCCTTCTTACATTACCCTCATGGATAAGCTGTTTGACTTTTTCAACCAGTTCTTCACCTCTGACTTTGAATTCTTCTTTTATATTTTCCATAGCTGTTTTCTTTTTATGTTGTTTTGAAGCTTGCTGGCTTCCAATGTTACAACAGGACTTGATCTACTTCAGGAACATTTTCAGCATCCATAATTTGCCTTTGTAAGGAGGATACCTCACCGGAAGATCGTAGCCAGTCGATTTCTTCAGTATGGAACGTTTATGCGAGAATGTTTCAAAACTATGCTGCCCGTGATAAGCCCCCATACCCGATTCCCCAGTACCCCCGAACGGCAGGCTGGAGTTGGCAATATGGCTGATGACATCATTGACACATCCTCCTCCTGATGAAGTTCGGGAAAGCAGGAATTCTTGTCGCGAGCTGTCTTCAGAGAAATAATACAAAGCCAGGGGCTTGGGATTCGAATTGATATAATTGATCACCTCGCTGATCTCTCCGAACTCCAGTACCGGCAGGACCGGACCGAATATTTCCTCCTGCATTACCGGATCTGTTGGTTTAATGCTGTCGAGTATTGTCGGTGAGATATACTGTTCCCTGATATCGGCTTCTCCTCCCACCACAACACGGCCGGTGGCAAGGAACCCGGCCAGTCTCTGGGTTTTGGATTCGTTCACGATACGCGGATAGTCATCGCTTTCTTTTGGATTTTTCCCAAAATAGCTGTTGATCTTTTCACCCATTAACCTTAAAAGTTCTGCCTTTACGCTTTTGTGTACGAACAGGTAATCAGGAGCGATACATGTTTGTCCGGCATTAATAAACTTTCCCCATACGATCCGTGCTGCAGCTGTTTTCAGGTTGGCATCGTCATCAACAATACAGGGGCTTTTGCCCCCAAGTTCCAGGACGACAGGAGTCAGATTCCGTGCAGCTGATTCCATAACGATCCTCCCCACGGTTGTGCTGCCGGTAAAAAAAATGAAATCCCACTTCTGCCGGAGCAATTCCCTGCTTACCTCAACATCCCCGTTAAATATCGAAACATATTGAGGTTCAAAATACTCCCTGATCATTTCTTCGAGCAGGCCTGCGATGGAGGGCGTTAATTCAGATGGTTTAAGTGCAACGCAATTCCCTGCAGCAATGGCTGCAACCAGGGGATTCAGTAAAAGCTGGACTGGATAGTTCCATGGGGCGATGATAAGTGCCAGTCCGTATGGCTGTTTGTATATCTTGCTCCCCGACCAGAAATGGATCATCTGGTTCGTCCTGACCTTTTCAGGTTTTACCCAATGATGAAGGTGACTGATATGGTTGCCGATTTCTTCAAGTACCAGGCCGATTTCCGTTTCATATGTTTCGAATTTCGATTTTCTCAGGTCTTTCCAGAATGCCTCATATATCCTGTCTTCGTATGCAAGAATGGCTTTTTTCAGTTTCCTGAGCTGTTCGATCCTGAACTCAGTGTCAAGTGTTTTGAAGGTAAAAAAATAATCCCTCTGGGACTGGAGGATCAATGGTATCTGGCTGAGGAGCATAGGATATGTATTTACGATTTACGATTTACGAATTACGAATTACGAATTACGATGTATGA